>Ga0068877_10000035_pt1 | contig 114643 bp, 89 predicted proteins | sample NOAtaG_FD_66437 | JGI IMG/M metagenome (GOLD analysis project Ga0068877, IMG submission 66437) | Freshwater lake microbial communities from Lake Erie, under a cyanobacterial bloom - NOAA_Erie_Diel6S_1000h metaG | ecosystem: Environmental > Aquatic > Freshwater > Lake | place: USA: Ohio, Lake...
GAAAGGAGGCTTCTTGCGAAGGTAGGACAGACGAGGATCTCAATGATGCTCGTCGTGCAGCGCCTCCGCCAGCAGAGGATCGGCGACAGGCAGCATGGGGGTTGTAGCGTCATAAAAAAGCCTCCTTGGAAAGGAGGCTTCTTGCGAAGGTAGGACAGACGAGGATCTCAATGATGCTCGTCGTGCAGCGCCTCCGCCAGCAGAGGATCGGCGACAGGCAGCATGGGGTAGCGCTTGGCGAACCAAAGAAAGGTCGAGACGAACAAACCAAACATACCGAGGAACATCCCGATTTCGATGACGGGGATCGGAATCGGTTTGAAAAAGTCCTTGTAGTCCATCACTTCAGGCTGAACCAAAATGAGATAGGTGATCCACTGACCTAGCAAGATCAGAATCGCAATCGGCACAGCAACGATAGCCGTCCACTTTGCTGCCTTGAAGATCAGCGTGTAAAGCGGAATCACAAAGGCGATAATCGGAACGATACACACGAACACCAACCACACACCGTGCATCCGGTGAATGAAGTATTCTGTCTCTTCCGGGACGTTACCGTACCAGTATGTCAGGATGTGAGCGTAAGTCAGGTATGCGAAGAACACTGTGAAACCGTGCATCAGCTTACCAACATCGTGGAACTGCTGACGCTTGATGTAGGCACCGATCGGAGTATTCTTCAGAGCGAACATGGTGATCAGCAGTGAAGCCATCAACGTCTGCATCATAACTGCGAACTGCCAACCGCCCCACAGAGTCGAGAACCAGAGCGGTGAAAGCGACATCGTGACGTCGAAGCAAAGGAAAGTGAACGTTGTCCCGAGAACGAGAAGAATCGGAGCACTCCAAAACTTCGTTTTGACACGAACAACCTCACCCTGGTAAGCCGCGTCTTCCAGACGACCTTCGGCCCAGGCTTTGTCACGGCGCAGAGTCTGGCTCAGCTGCCACAGGACGACACCGCCGATGATGGCGACGTAGAGTGGCACCCGGAAGTAGAAACCCATTGGGGTCAGCCACATGTTCTTGCCCCAAAAGTGTTCCAGCATCTCCGGTTTCGCCATCCACTTATACAGACTGCCTGCTCCCAGTACGTTGAAACCAATGGCCAAGACGAATGCGAAAAACAGCACACATCCAACCGGGACGAAGGCGCCAAACGCCTCTTGAATGCGCCGAATCGGACGATTCCAGGTTGCACCAACCACATCCGTAATCGCAGCGAGAGCCATGGCACCGAGCCCAAGCGCGAAGAAGAAGAAAAGATTAAACAGGTAGGCACCCCAAACCCGAGACTGCTGACCGTTCGAAAAACCAAAGACTGCGGCCCCGACACCGAGAGCTATTCCACCCCAGGCTAAAAACTTTAGGATTGGGGAGGTCTCGAGATAGACCGACTTTTTATCGTGAAACAGATCGTTGGAACTCATGCAAGCATCCCCCATTTACTGCTGATTTTGCGGCGGCTGTGTTTGAGCATCAGGAGCGGGCTGACCAGCTCCGTCCTGCGGCGCTGCCGGTTGCGCTGGCTGACCAGCTCCGCCCTGAGGAGCTGTCGGTTGACCGCTACCGCCTGCCTGCTGCAGCTCACGGAGGTGCGAGACAATCCACCAGCGTTCGTGCGGGGAGATCGCATAGGCGTAAGCAGGCATCTGCTGTCCGCCTTTGGAAATCTTCAGAAAGAAAAAGCCGTCCTTCTTCGCCTTCAGTTCATCCCGGGTAAGATCGGGGACAGGGATCGGATAGGCATCGCCCAGAGTCCCCTTGCCTTTGCCATCGAAGCCGTGACACACGTGACAGTAAGTCTCAAACAGCTTCTTGCCCTGCTTTCTCACTTCTTCATTGACCTGCGCGCCTTCACCGAAGGGGTTGCGCAGCTCCTGTTCTGCCAGGTCCGGACTTTCCGGGTAAAGGATGGCATTGATCGTCACGCTGTGCTCAGGAGGATTGATAAAATTCTCCTGGGCTTTCACGGTCGGAGCGTCCGCCATGTCAGGCATATACTGTAACTTGGTGGCGTTCGGCCCGTCTTTACAGGCACTCAGTAAAAATAGGCCGCCCACCAGCAATGCGATCGGTCGTGCGATAGACTTCATGGTGTCCTCACATGGGCTCAATAAGGCGGAGCTCTTCTGCTCCACACTGTTTCAAGAGTTTGGCTTGCTCGCCTTCCAGTTTAGCATTCGGTACAAAGATGCCGAAGCGATCGTCCGTGAAGCGAGGATCCAAAATCCTCTGGGTCGGGTTGGGCAAACGGCCCATCACCAACATGCCGAGGATGGTCATGAGACCACCGAAAAGAATCGTCAACTCGAAACCGATCACGACGTATGCCGGTATCGAGTAAAGACCGCCAAGCTTACCACCGACCACCATCGGCCAGTCGAAGTCAGTCCAGAGAGCCAGACCGAAACCTGTCACAGTACCGGTTAATGCTCCAGCCAGGGTGAAAAATCGTACGGGACTCGCCCCAAATCCTGCCGCCTCTTCGATTTCGTGGTACGAAGTCGGGCTGAAGACTTCGTGGTCCTTGAAATCGTTCCGATCACGGATCTTCTTCATCGCATCCGTGACTTGATCAAGATAACGGTATACTGCTAATACGCCACCAGGTCTCTTTTTCATCTCGCAGTCACCTCTCTCAATGCTTCTTGCTCAGGGGTTTGGGCATAATCAACTTCAGTTCAGACATCGACACGATCGGGAAGAACTTACAGAAGATAAAGAACCAGAAGAAGAACCACCCGAAGCTACCGATCGTCAAGCCGATGTCTCCCCATGTAGGCTGGAAGTGCCCCCAAGAACCAGGGAGGAAGTCCTCTGCCAGCGAAGACACGATAATGTTGTAACGCTCGAACCACATGCCGACGTTGATGAGAACGGCGACGACCATGGACACGGCAACGTTGTTTCGCATCCGCTTCGACCACCAAATCAGGGGGAAGATGCAGTTACAGAACACCATGACCCAGAAGTAGAAAGCGTAGGGACCGATAGCTCGCTTCTCGAAGATGGCCCATTCATAAGGGTTCCCCGAGTACCAAGCGACGAAGAACTCGACCGCATAGGCATAAAAGACGATAGTCGAGGTCAGAAGAGTCAACTTGATGCAGGCTTCCAGGTGCTCAGGGCGGATGAATTCTTCCATGCGGAACATCTTCCGAACCGGAACCAGTAGCGTATAGACCATCGCACAACCTGAAAGGATCGCACCTGCGACGAAGTAGGGAGGGAAGATCGTCGTGTGCCATCCGGGCTGGATCGACATAGCAAAGTCCCACGAAACGATCGAGTGGACGGATAACACCAGCGGAGTCGCCAAGGCTGCGAGGAAAGCGTAACCGGCTTCGTAGTGATGCCACTGTTTTGCTGTACCGCGCCAGCCGAAGCACATGATGCCATAGACAAGACGTTTGAAGCCTTTGACTCGGTCGCGAATCGAGGCCAAGTCAGGCACCAGACCCATGTACCAGAAGAGCAGCGAGATCGTCAGGTATGTGGAGATCGCAAACAAGTCCCAGACCAGCGGCGACCGAAAGTTCGGCCACAGGTTGTTAGTGTTCGGTAAAGGTGGGAACCAATAGAGAGCAAACCACAGACGACCGACGTGAATCAGAGGAAACAAACCTGCGGTGATAACAGCAAAGACCGTCATCGCTTCAGCACTGCGGTTCACCGTGTTCCGCCACTTCGCTCGGAAGAGGAACAAGATAGCAGAAATCAAAGTACCGGCGTGACCGATACCAACCCAAAAAACGAAATCAGTGATCAGTACACCCCAATAGACCGGACTGGTCTTACCGGTGATACCGACACCTTTGGTGATCTCCCAGGCCCAGGTCGAGGCACCGATGATCACACAGATGATGGCAAAACCCCATGCCACGTAAAACGTCGGATGTGGTCTCTCCAGGTTCGCTAGGATACCGTTGTTCACATCCGATATCGTCCTATTCCACTTTACTTCCTCGCTCATCCAGATGCTCCGCTTTAGTCTTTCGTGAAGCCCCGGCGACCATGCTCAGTCGCCGAACCCTACTTTTTGTTAAGGATGCTCGTGTCCCGAATGTCCGTGCTCATGACCATCACCGGCCGCAAAGCCAGCGCTTCCATCGTGCAAGACTTTAGCCATGTAGTTGACGTTCGGCAGGGTCTTCAGACCGTACTCTTTGAGTTCGGGACGGCCACCGAGCAGGAGGTAAGCGCGGTAGTCTTTCCGATTGCGAGCGACACGGCTATTCGGATCACGCAGGTTGCCGAAGGTGATGGCATCGGTTGGGCAAGCCGTCTGACAAGCGGTACGAATTTCACCATCGAACACCAAGCGACCCTGCTGCTTCGCGTTATGCTTCGCTTCGCGGATACGCTGGACGCAGAATGTACATTTTTCCATAACACCGCGGGTCCGCACGCTGACATCAGGGTTCAAAGCGCGTGGGTTGCGGTCCATGGGCGAGTCGCCCATGATATTCCACTTATGGGTAAACCAGTTGAAGCGTCGAACCTTGTAAGGACAGGCGTTCGCGCAGTAGCGAGTTCCGACGCAGCGATTATAGGTCTGAACGTTCATACCTTCCTGATCATGCGTGGTCGCATAGACTGGACAAACCGCTTCGCAGGGTGCGTGGTTACAGTGCTGACAGGGAACCGGCTGATAGCTCAACTCGGGATTATCGACGGGACCGCTGAAGTAACGGTCAATGCGAATCCAGTGCATCTCGCGACCGATCATCACCTGTTCGCGGCCGATCTGCGGGATGTTATTCTCAAGGTCGCAAGCGACGGTACAAGCACCGCAACCGATGCAACGCTCGAGGTCGATGCTCATACCCCAGCGATAATCTGAACTTGCACGCCACTCTGGGAAGAAGAACGATTTCTCGCTGCGGAGATCACCTTCCTTCGGCAGAAGGGGCGGATAAAGATCGATGACATCGTCAAGATCCTTCGTCTCGCGCGCGTTCTTCGCGGCCGTCTGCAGAGGAATCACCTGCAAGATGTCGCGACGATTGGCGATATCATTATGCTTTTGCATAGCTGCGAGGCGATAGCGCTTGCCAGTCTTGGTGATTTCTACAGTTTGACCCGCCGTAACGATATCACCTGTCAAGGGGTCGCTCTCGCTCGCGAGGGCAATCAGTGGATTCACACCGATACCTTCGGTCACCTTTGTCAGACCCGCTTTCTGTCCACGACCCCGAGGCACTGCGATGGTCTCGAGGTGAAGACCCGGTAAAGGATAGACCGAAGCTTCGAAACTGCCAGCCGGACCTTTGACAACAACCAGGTCGTTGTATTTAAGACCAAGCTCTTTGGCCTTGGCCGGATGCATCGCAACCCAGGTATCCCAGACAATGGTCGTCAGTGAGTCACCAGCCTCTTGCAGCACGGGGCGATCAGCTCCGTAACCATCGAAAAGTTTGGTATCGAAGTGGGCGACCAGTTTGAGACCGGCATTGCGAGGTGCAGGCTTGAATTGCGCTTCAACTTCGCCGAAGGCGGGCATATCGCGCTTGGACAGTTGAGTGACGAAGAAACCCTTGCGTTGGATGGCTTTAAAGAAGGTTTCGTAGTCCTTGTTGATACCGGACTCTTTGTAGATCGCCTGCCACTTGTTGCGGATGTAGCTGCGATAATCCGGAATCCCCATGGGCTTTTCGAGACGTGCTGCCACCCACAGGAGCACGTCTTCGGCCTGACGGCTATTAGCCAAGGGACGTACAGCTGGCTGTTGAATCGACCAGAAACCAGCGACCAACTCCTCATCACCCCATGCCTCGAGTGGGTTGTGGGTGTTGAGAATGAACTCACCGTATTCATCGATCTCGCTCGGCATCGCATTCATCACGACTACCGACTTGCCTGCCAGAGCCGCCTCAAGCCCAACGGACTTTGGCATGGTGTGGACAGGATCACAATTGACGACAAATACCATGTCAAGTGTCGGTAGATCTTTTAAGAAGCGCGCGACATCTCCGGGACGACCTGGATTCTTAAACCAACCTTGATCGAAGAATAACAATCGATCCGCGTAAGCGCCGACCAGAATGTTAGCCATGATCCCGGCGATCTGCAGGAGGGTCGCATTTTTTGTGCTCGCACCAGACTCACCCACCAAGACCAGGGATTTGTTAGCCAGCAATTCGCCGGCGAGCTTGTCCAATTCAGTCAGACCAAGGCGCTGCTTCGTCTCGTTGATCAGGTCCGCCTGGGCGCGAACGACAGCTTGAATATTCGCTTTCTCAGCCGCCGTACCTTTAGCGTCGGGACGGTTGACCAAGGCCTCGACTAGACCAAGCGCTACACCCAGCTCGTCGCCAACACCGATGACGAAGCGCTGATCCGCTTTGCCGCCGGTCACGGTTAGGCGAGACTCAAACTGAACGAATCGACCCTTTTGGCCGTTCCGGAAGGTGTGACCGACCGACCAGCTCTTCGCTTCGAACACATTCGCCACGGCGCTGAGGTCGAGAAATTCGGCCCCAACTCCGACCACAAGCTTGGTGCGACGGAGGTCAGACCGAGGAATCCCATCGATGCCGAAAGCCAAGCGATGCGCTTCGGAGATGGCATTGAAAACACCGTTGGACTCGTAGAGGTAGAGACGATCCTCGCTTTGACCGAGAGTCTTGAGGAAATCCTTGTAAAAGCTTACCCCGTGTCCGGTCGTTCCCTTGATCAGAAAACCGATGTTTTTGGCATCTTTGACCTTAGCAGCCAGGCGCTCGTACACTTCGTCCCACTGAGCTTCACCTGCACGGTTGGTTCCGTAGCGAATGATCGGAGACTTGCGACGTTCGGGATGATAAAGAGCCTGCAACTCCGACATAGCACTCATTGTGGGCGTGCCTTGGGCCAGGGGATGCTCGGGGTTGCCTTCGATGAAGACCGGCCGGCCTTCCTTGGTCTTCACGACGACGCCAACACGGTCGATCGTCGTCGCATAGTAGTTTGGAACACCCGGAACGAAGTCGTCGGGCTGGTGCACGTAAGGCACCGCACGCTCGACAGGGCGGCGAACACAGGCTGCAGAGGCGAGGACCGCTCCAGCACTAAAGAGGCGCATGAAGTCGCGACGATCGACGGGAAGTTTCTTTTCCGTACTGGCATCGCTCTGCTCCACGCGCTCCGCGAGCTCAGGCATCACCTCTTCGATGTTCTTGTACAATGGTCCCGGCACAAATTCCTTGGCCGGCGCTTCGAAAGGCTGATCATTCGCGACAAAGACTTCACGCTTGTCCTCGAGTCTACGAAGATCGCTATCGATACTCCTCATCTAACTACTCCCTATAGAGAACGAGGCCCTGAGCCTCAAGTCATAGCCGAATGTTTAGTAGTGACAGGTTGCACAGCTGATCGGAGCTTTGTTCTGCTGGTGACACTCGATACACCAGCCCATTTGCAACGACTTGGCCTGGTAAACCGTGGTCATCTGAGCAACGTCACCGTGACACTCAGCGCATTCGACCCCTTTCTGCACGTGAGGACGGTGAGAGAAGCGGACGAAGTCGGGTAGGTCATGCACCTTTGTCCAAACGACAGGCTCGTTCGCCTCCCACTTCGACTTCAGGTACTTGATAGGATCCTTATCAGTACGGACGTACTGGTGACAGCCCATACAGGTGTTGAGTGGTGGTATACCGGCGGAAGCAGATCGGCGTGCTGCGGAGTGACAATATTCACAAGGAATCTGCCGGTTCTGAACGTGTAGATTGTGCGGGAAATCGATGGGTTGCTCTGGGTGATAGCCGACATTATCGACCGAGTCGCCTGGGGTCCACCAGTTGGTCCAGAATTTTTGACCCCGTCCGCAGCCGCTGGGAATCAGCAGCGCCAGGAGCACGACCAGCCTTGCCAGGTGTGAAAAACACTTACTCACAGTAGCCAACGACAGCCTCCTTAAGGGAAAGAACATGATCGACGGAAACTCGCACATTCGCCAACGAAGCTGGCCAGTCTCTCCCCACCAGAGCGTCGACAAAGCCATTACGACTTTAGCCTTCGCCGATGAGGCTCGTCTTTTTTAAACAACTCGCGCGGGATAGCGCCTACTTTGTACCAGGCTCGCTCGAGAGCCAGATAGGGACACCTCGTCTGAGTGATCGTCGCAAATCTAAAGTCATGGGAAGGAACCGTCCGCTTTGCTAGGGATTGCTTACGATGCCAACTTCACCATGCACCCGATGTCCTTAGATTTGCAACGCTCAACCAGCACGCTTGATAGCCCCCCGTGCCTGCGATCACATGCGTACATAAGGCGCGAAAGATAGCGCTCTTCGTATGACCGCCTTTGTTATCACAAATTCTGTGTAGCGCCAATCAATTTATGGACGCGGCACAGCTTGGACTTTCGGCGATTTTACTGCGTGAACATGCTGAACACTCGGTTGAAATCTTACCAGCAAAAGTGGAGCTGGCTGATGCACCAAGACAAGCCATCATGAATCACTCATTCGCGAGCAATTGCTCTCGATTTTACGAGCGCCTCAATTTTAGATCAGATTCGAGGTATTCACCAATAAGAAACACTTTGAGCCCATGAGAAGTTCTGCGAAAACCCCACCCGTGCGGCTCTCCCATCCCAGGAGTGCGGGCGGGGCAGGACACCCGTATCCTGCGGCAACACCCATCGACATCATTCGGATCGTTGCAGCTCGTGCGGACTCTTTCGTTCTTCCAAACCTATCCAAATCTGATCATGCCCACTCAAGCGGCACATACTCAGAGTCGGGGTTGAAGTCCTGCTTCGATGCGGCATGACTTGTAGACCGCCGGGGCCGTTTTGGCCTCTTCGTTCCGCCATCAGAGGACGCTCCACAGGCTGTCACCGTGCAAATCACGGCCAGATTTTCAAGATGGATAGCTACGTTTAGGTCGCGCTGGTACCTTGTGCCACAAGCTGGACAGGTCCTCTCTCGAGTATTCAGCGGAAGTTTTTGCACGAGATGGCTGCATCCTAGAGTTGAGCAAAGCTTGCTGGTAGGAAACCAGGGGCCAGCAAGCACGTAAAATTAGGTTTTCTTCGTGCTATTGAGCTTGTATCTGAGTGCTGCCTCCGTGGGCTTTCTGCCAGCTTCGTATTCCTCATTCCACTCGCCAAGAGACCAATTGTATAAAAGCCGCGCGGTACCGGCAGCACGAGCAAAATATGTCCTCTGCTTATTGTTTGCCTTGAAGTGAATGCGATGGCAGTGTTCACTTTTGAGACTTCAGAACGGTCTAACGAACCGATTCGATCGACTTCATGTGATAACTTCGTCTGCCATAGAGTCTAGCGACACATACAGTGATGACTTCGAATATGTCCTGAGCAAGATCTTCTTCATAAGAACACGGGTCACCTTTGTTGATGATGATGACTTCCACAGACTTCGATTCACATATCGAGAAAACAAACTCCGCACCAAAGCGCAAAAGACAATCCTTGTGAGCGATCACGGGTCGACTTATGCCGCCTTCGAGAATCAGACTGATCAACCAGCGAAGTCCTTTCTTGCTGTAGTTCATGCCAGAGCCTAGGTCTGAGATGACCTCGAATGTCCAGCCTCGGACTGCTGTTTACAGCCCCCAGGCTTCTTTTTGCCTCTTAAGATCTTCAGCTTGATCGTGACTCGAAACGCGCGCATAACAAACGGTGAGTCTCTCTTCAGTCGAAGTCTTTGGCTCATCTTTTTGGATTAGGGAGATATCGGAGCAGCGATGGTCTCCCGACGTTGTCACCGAGGTAACACGGCCTTTTTTTCACCCCAACGCCTGAGCGTTCCGGCGGATACACCCAGAATCTTTGACGATTCACCGGCAAGGACCCCATCTATGGAATTCCAACTTACCGATAGTATCGTGCCCCGGGGGGATCAACCTCGGGCTATTGAGGGTATCGTCCAAGCTTTCAGCCAAGGTGACAAACATTCCGTACTCCTCGGTGTCACCGGCTCTGGCAAAACCTTTACGATGGCCAATATCATCCGACAACTGGGATCACCCACTCTAGTGATCGCTCCCAATAAGACTCTTGCGGCCCAGCTCTTCACAGAGTTTCGTCAGCTTTTTCCTGATAACGCTGTTGGTTTCTTCATCAGCTACTACGATTATTACCAGCCCGAGGCCTATATTCCGGGATCGGACACCTACATCGCCAAAGATGCTATGATCAACGACGACATCGATAAGATGCGCCACGCCGCGACTCAGGCTCTTTTTGAGCGTCGCGACGTCATCATCGTTGCAAGTGTCAGCTGCATCTATGGTATGGGTTCACCGGAAAGTTATGCCAACCTAGTCGTCAAGATCAAAACGGGTGAGGAATTATCCCGGAATACGTTTCTACGGAATCTGATCGAGATTCAATACTCTCGCAACGATACCGCCTTGGGTCGTGGCACGTTTCGGGTCCGTGGCGACGTCGTCGACATTCTGCCTTCCAACCAAAAAGACCAAGGCATTCGAGTGGAATTCTTCGGCGATGAGATCGAATCAATCTCTCTCTTCGATGTGCTCACTGGCAAGAAGATTCGCCAGTTTGAGTCGCTCTCCATTTATCCGAATTCGCACTATGTCACCGAGCGAGACGATATGAAATCGGTGGTCCGAGAAATTCTCACGGACTTGGGAGTCCGCCTGCGAGAGTTTAAGGAGCAGGGTAAACTTGTCGAATATCAGAGGCTTGAGCAAAGGACCATGCACGATGTAGAATTGCTCGAAGAACTCGGCTTTTGTCCGGGGATTGAGAACTACTCACGCTATCTCACAGCTGCAGCTCCTGGCGAACCCCCTCCGACCTTGCTGGATTATTTCCCAGACAACTTTCTGACCATCATCGACGAGAGCCACATCACAGTCCCACAGATAGGTGCCATGTTCCGTGGTGATCGAGCCCGGAAGGAAACTCTCGTGAATTTTGGATTTCGACTGCCTGCTGCTCTTGATAACAGACCACTGAAATTCGAAGAGTTTTTGCAGCGGACCGATCGTATCCTTTACGTATCAGCGACCCCAGGTCGCTTCGAAATGGAGCAGGCTCAGGGCCGCTACCACGAGCAAATCATTCGCCCAACAGGACTGGTCGATCCTGTCATTGAAATCCGCCCAACCACCCATCAGGTCGACGATCTCCTCGCCGAGATCCGCAAGACCGTCGCTCATGGCTCGCGCACTCTCATCACGACCCTGACCAAGCGTATGGCCGAGGATCTCTCTGCGTATTACAAGGACCTTGGTGTTAAAGTTCGATACCTACACTCGGATATCGATAGCCTCGAACGGTCGGAGATCCTACGAGATCTCCGTAAAGGGGTCATCGACGTATTGATCGGCATCAACCTCTTACGCGAAGGTCTTGATTTGCCGGAGGTCAGTCTGGTAGCTATTATGGATGCGGACAAAGAGGGTTTCCTGAGATCGCGCTCCTCTTTGATTCAAACAGTAGGACGTGCTGCCCGTAATGCCGAGGGTCGGGTTATCTTCTACGCAGACCAGATCACCGATTCCATGCGTGACTGCATTGACGAAACCAATCGACGTCGTAAGATTCAAGTCGCTTACAACAAGGAACATGGCATCACACCTCAAACGATCCAAAAAGAAATGCAGCCTGGTCTGCGCGAGATCTACGGAATCAGCAGTGATGACGCTCATAAGCCTCGTGCTGCGGTCGATAAAATTCTGCAAGACAACAATGTCAAAAGCATCCGTGAGCTCGAAAAGCTGATACAAAAAAAGACCAAGGAGATGCAGAAGCTTGCTGCCGAACTCGAGTTCGAAAAAGCAGCTGAGATTCGGGATATTGTCGCTGCTTTGAAGGATACCCTGCTCACGACCATGGAGCAGAATGAGGGTAGCTCATGAGCCGACTCGAACAAAAGCTCAACCAGCTCCCGCAGGATTCTGGCGTCTACCTCATGAAAGACAAACGAGGTGCCATCATCTATGTTGGCAAGGCCAAGAATCTCAAAAATCGTGTCTCCAGCTATTTCCACAGCTCGAATCAGCATTCCTACAAAACACGAGCCCTGGTCAGTGAGATTGTCGACCTCGATTTGATGCTCACAAAGACTGAGGTCGAGGCTCTGCTCCTCGAGCGGACCTTGATTCGCCACCATCAGCCTCGCTTCAACATTCTACTGCGCGATGATAAAGAGTATCCACTGATACGAATCTGTCTCGACGATCCCTGGCCACGAATGGAGAAAGTGAGACGCCGAAAAGACGATGGTGCTCACTACATCGGCCCCTTCGGCAGCGCCTCCCGCCTGAGCTTGCTGCTGCGACAGGTCTACCGGATCTTCCCGCTCATTCGCTGTTCACCACACGAGTTTAAGGCTGCAACTCGACCCTGCAATTACTACCATATGAAGATGTGTATGGGACCCTGCACCCTACCGGTCGACCGTGACGTGTACCTGTCCCATGTTCGCTCAGCGATATCCATGCTAGAAGGTCAGACGGGCCCCTTGCGTGAGCAACTTGCAAAGAAGATGCAGGAAGCGGCGGAACGTGAACGCTATGAGTTAGCTGCCCAGTATCGTGACCAGATCCGAGCGATAGAAAGTATGGCCCAAAATCAAGTAGCCATCCTTAGCGATCTTGTCGATGCCGATGTCATTGGTATGATTGAAAAGGAAGGGCACATCGGCTTTCATGTGCTTACGATCCGGCAACGAACCTTGCTTGGCGGTGATCCTTTTATCGTCCCGACCTCCGCCGATACTCCTCCCGAAGCGATGTCCTCGTTCATTCTGCAATACTATGCACAGCGGGTCGCACCCCAGTTGATACTGGTTCGCGATGCCAGTGAGCTCAGTCTCGGTCTTGGATCTGTCTTATCGGAGGAGCGGCCGATTCAGGTGACTACTGTGAAGGCAGGTGAAGCGAGAGACTTATTGGAAATCGCTGAGCGTAATGCTATTCACCAACTGGATTCCCAATACGGACAAAAACAGCAGCAACAGGTGGGACTCCAGCTGCTGCAGGAGACCCTGGGTCTTGAAACCTGGCTCGAGCGTATCGAGTGTATCGATATCTCTAATCTGCAGGGCACAGCGATCGTCGCTTCGAATGTCTGCTTTATCCAAGGCAAACCAGCCAAGGAATTCTATCGGCGCTATCAAGTAAAAACGGTGAGTGGGGGTCCCGATGATTTTGCTTCAATCCGAGAGGTTGTCGAGCGTAGACTCGAGCGAGGATTACGCGATGATGATCTTCCGAACCTCTTAATGATCGACGGTGGTCGACCTCAAGTCCAGGCCGCCATGAGTGTCCTGCAGCAGTTTCCACAGCTGCATCTACCCCTGGTCGGTCTAGCGAAAAGTCGTCTCGACAAAGGGCTCCGCAACGATCAACAGGCGATCAGCTCCAGCAAGGAGCGGCTCGTCCTACCGGAGCGCGAGGACCCCATTGAACTTGAAGAAGGCACCCCTGTCTATCGCCTTGTCACCCGGATCCGCGACGAGGCTCACCGCTTTGCCATCACCTACCACCGAAAGAAGAGACAGACAATCTCCCACGCCTCCCTCCTGGATGAAGTACCTGGAATCGGTCCAACCCTGAGAAAGAGATTGCTTGAAGAATTCGGTAGTGTCGAGCAGTTGAAAGGGGCAAGCTTGGAACGACTGCAGGGAATCAAGGGTTTGAGCGAGAAAGCTGCCTTAAACCTTTATACCGCCTTGCATCAAGATCCATCGGAACCTGATCGCAAGGTTCCGGTCCCTGGCAGTAAACGCAAGATTCCCGAGCAAAGCTAATGAGTGTCTGTCCAGAAATGACCCGCTAAGCGTTCAGAAATAGTCCAGAGGCTAGGCGCATAAAGTTCCGAAGCCGGGCGTGGACATGAGGTCTATGAGGATCTGAGGGGTTTTAAGCAACGACGCCTATGGGCTATTTCTGGACGCGCTCTCATGACTGGCGAGTCTATGTATAGAGATAGCCCATAGGTGCCGTGACCTTAAAAACCCCGAGCTAATCATGGAACGCAGGTCCACTTCTGGTTTTGGAACTTGATAGGCTTAGCTCTGGACCCTTCCTGAAGGATTAAGGGAACCTTTCAGGACATACGTTCGCTATTGTTCATCAAGCGATCGATGGTTCACCCTTAGGTCCTAGGCTTGCGAGCTCGATCGGTGCTTCCCTGTGCTAAAGCGAGACCAATACCTCCCAGAATCAGCATCATGGCGATCAGGAGCTTCAAGCTCCAGTCTTCGCCGAGCAAGAGCACACCACCCAAAGCTGCGAGGACTGGAGTCAGCAGCTGGAAAAGACCCGCCTGCTGACGACTGAGGGCGGGTAAAACCTGATACCAGAGTGTATACGCAGCTCCTGAGGCCAGAACCCCCGAGATAAGGGCGAGCCACAGTCCATAGGGCCGAGCATAGGCATCCTTTGAAAACACCGCTGCCATGATCAAAGCGGGAAGAGCTGCAAACAGAAAGTTGCGTGCCGTTTCCTCGACAGCATCTTGGGCCTTTCGCCCCATGAGAGTATAGAGCGCCCATGCCGCTCCAGCCAAGCTCATCAAGAGGGCAGATCCGAAATCAAGCGTCGCCTTCCAGGGCTCCGTTAGGACAATCAGGCCGGCTACAGCTAGAGCCCAACCACATAGACCATAAGGACTCCAGGCCTCCCTCTTCACCAAAACAACCCCAAAGAGCACCACCTGAACCGTCCCGAACAAGATGAGAGCACCGATTCCTGCTGACAATCCACGATAACTCAGCGAAAAAAACAGCGCATAGGCAAACAGCGAAAGAGCCCCAGTCCAAGAGGGCGTTCGCCACCAGCATGGGCTCACAAGCTTATCCCTGTGCCTCCCCTGCAGGAGGATCACAAAAAACAGGGCCCCACTGCTCAAACGCAAGGCAGTGAAGCTCCAAGGATCTATGGCGTCACCTCGCAAGGCCGCTCGACAAAGAAGGGAATTTGCCGCAAATCCCAGAATCGCAAAGACCAGCGGTAACCATAGTCGCTTGGCCGGTATTCGGCCTTGATCATGAAGAAGCGCCTCGGGCTGGAGTAGGGAGACAGGGGTTTGACATTGTGGCACGCAGGGGACTCCCAAAAATGGCTTCTGAGCTTCGGCTAGGCGGGCGAGATTATCACGCGCTTTCCGCCAACTCAATTCTCGGATTGTCCCTAAGAGGCAAGGCCCGGGCTGAACCTGCGAGGTCTCTCGATCCTTCCCACGCATGAAGGGCTTCCAAGACACATTGGTGCAGCAAGCCACTGAAAAGACCGACCTCTCCAGCCTCACCTTTACCTCCCACCCAAGGCCTGCTAGAACCTGAGGCTCTGATCCTAAGGAAGAGAGCATGAACCCCAAAACGATCCAAGCACGATCTCCTCGACTGGCGAGCGGCTATAGGCCTGAGACCATACAACGACATGCCGAAATGCTGGGCAATCGCGTTCGGAAGGTTCACAAACACCTTCACAAAGCCTTCGTCCGACAACAGATTGGTGCCTACCGACTCTACGATCGCGATATTCCCGAGATTCGAGCTGTAGTCGACTGGTACGAGGGTCATGTGGTGGTCGGTGAATACGTGCGCTTACAGACCCTGGGGACGGGATGGCTCGAAGCGATGGGTGCAGCTGTAGCCCAAGCCCTTGAGATTCCCAGTTCGCGAGTGCATCTCCGCCAGAGACATACCCGCCCCAAGGAAGGCGAGCGCTATGCACGACTTGGAGAAGCACGAGAGCGCTTGGTCGTATCGGAAGGCGATGTGCGCTTTTGGGTGGATCTCGATAGTTTCCTTGATACAGGACTGTTCGCTGATCACCGACTAACCCGTGCACGGGTCCGTTCTGAAAGCCGAGGAAAAAGGATCCTCAATCTTTTCGCCTATACGGGATCATTCACCGTATACGCCGCGGCGGGGGGTGCGAAAGCTACCACCACTGTCGATCTTTCCAAGCGCTATCTCGCCTGGGCAAGCGATAATCTCAGCCTCAATAAGCTGGATGGTCCAGAGCATAGACTCGTGGCAGCAGAGGCGCGAAGTTTCCTGCGTGATGCCTCCCGTCGTGGTGACAAGTGGGATCTGATCATCCTTGATCCCCCTTCATTTTCCACCCGAGAGGGGCTGATTGATTTTGATATCCAACGTGACCATCCTGAGCTGCTCCGAGAGACTCTGGCTGTCCTGGCTCCCGGTGGACAGCTCTACTTCTCAACCAATCACCAGAGGTTCCAAGCTGAATTTAGCGGACTGCCGGTGAAAAAGATTGAAGACTTGACTGCCAGCACCACACCTATCGATTATAGAGGGCATACACCTCATTTCGCTTACCTTTTAAGCTGAGGCGAGGAGTGACGTCACGATACATGCGATGAGTGGAGCGGAGGGACTAACTCCTGAATTGAAATCTCTAGGATTAAAGGAACGGAGGATCTCTGCGGACCTTCGCCGCACAAAATGACCCCGATCTCATCGTCAGTTTGCTGCACCCGGATGCTCGCCATGCGGACAAGCCTCGATCATACAGTTCGAGCCTAGGGCTGCGGCCAGACCTGGCCTAAGCAGCCCCCGATCCTTTATCCGCTCCCTCCCCTAGCATATCCCAGAGATCCGCAGGGAAATGGATCACAAAGCGGAAGGGGGTTGGGCGGGGGCGATCCGGATGCTCGAGTAGCTCGATTCCGATGCGACCCCCGACATCAGCTAACATCTTGCGAACAGCGTCCATGCCCACCCCTCGTCCGGATACCTCGGAGACAGAGGTCGCAGTCGAGAACCCAGGCAAGAAAATCATTTCAGCGATCTCTGCTACCTCCGGTTCGTAGCCAGGCGGCACAAGTCCTTGGACTTTAGCTTTATCGTAGATACGATCCAACTTAAGTCCGGCTCCGTCGTCGTGGAGGAGGATGTCAAGTTCGTGATTGGCAGCTGGATGAAGCTCGATGACGATCGTCCCTGCGGGGTCTTTACCGGCTTTTTGTCTGGATTCTGGAGATTCGATACCATGGTCGAGAGCATTGCGGAAGAGATGAACAAAAATACGGCGTAGCACCTCGCAACCATCGACGTTGAACCCAAGGTGTGGACCAACGATTTTGATCCGTGGTGCCTCCTTACCAAGGTCATGCGCAAGCATGGGTAGCTTATTGGTCATCTCTTCAAAGAGGACACGAGCGTCCGAGTAATAGAGGTTCTTAAAGGTGTTTTTCATTTTCGTCACAATCGGCATCAACTCAGGATGCAGGTCGTAACCTTTGATTGTCTGGAACTCTAAAATATGGTCGCGAACTGTCTTAAGGTCGATCTTGGCAACGTTTTCTTCGGTTTCGCGTTTAAGCTTATAGCGATTGATAGAGAAGTATTCATCAAGAGCGGACTCAACATCGACGATTAAGCTCATGGCGGTCTCTCGATTCCAAGCTTGCTCGCCACGCTGAACTTCCGCATAATACTGCTCGCATTCGTGCGCCACTGTAGTAATATCATTGAAATGATAGGTTCGAGCTGCACCTTTGATCGTATGCATATTGACGAATAGATGGCGCAGAGTTTCCGGATTTTTGCCCATCGTTTGTCCAGCCATACGTCGACTTTCCTCAAGCAGATCGCGTGAGGAACGATAAAACACCATGAAACGATCGCTTGAGATCTCCAGCAGTCGGGTAATGATAGCCATTTCCCTCTGCGTTTTCTGATTTTTCTTCTCCAAAGATTTCAAGGCCGTCACATCCTTGATCGTCAGCAAGATCTTTTCGCAGAGATCCGTCTTTTCATTCACCACAGGCTGCCAATCAAGCTCGAGGATCTTATTATCATCAAAGATAACATTACGAGGTAAATTACCCGCATTGGTTTCAAATCCTAGCTCATCCTCGCCGACACTTGTTTCCAATATTGTGATGGTCATGTCACGCTTTTCACGCGTAAGATCAGTTCTTGAAAGGAAGACATCTCGAATATGCTTCCGTTCGGGATGTTCCTCACCTAGGATGGTTTTGACGAAAGCCGAGTAATCATCGTTAATCGTCCCGTCGGCATTGATAGTCATGAGACCTTGCTGAACACTGTTAAGAATAACTTTAGCATCACGAGTCTGTCTTTCTACCTCAATTTTTAGATCTTTGGACAGACGCTCTGCAGTCCGAAAAGCAAAGGCAAAATTTTCCCCTACAACTAAAGACTGCGTAAAGACGTAGGCCAGCATACCGTAATGCCCGACGTAGATCGCACGAAATCCAGATGTTCCGACCAACACATCGTTGGTCATGCACAACATCAGAATCAATAGACCCACCGCCGAGAGGGTCGCTCCTCGAGCTCCTTTACGCGCAGCGTGCACCATTTGGAAGAAAAGTACGGGAAGTATCGTAAGAAACACAAGATATGCTAGGGCTATAAGATTGGGTGAAATGCGAGGATAACTGACGATTACCATCACGACTAGTGCAACGTTATAGATCTGTGAGGCTAGAACAGTTTTTTTGCCAACAAAGCGCGGGAACTCATAATTCAAAAACATAATCATAAACATGGTAGCGATAGGTAGTCCAAAGACCACGAAGCCTACCCCAAGGAGCCACAGCAGACTGCTTGGCGTCGTGAAAAATTCTCCCCAAAGACCCTCGGTCGAGAAGTAGCGTAAAGCCAAGGCTGCAGCGAATATGGTGATATAAAGTGAACCTATATCGTCTCTGCGCTGCAGGTAGATGCACAAGTTGCTGACTAACAGAAGAAAGAAAGCACCCAGGATAAAAAACCCTTCCCACCGCACAAATCGTGTCTCAAAAGTTTGCTTGGTCATATAGTCTGTCAGGATAGGAACACTCAACATGCCGCCTTCAATTGCAAAGCTACTGACCTGAATGACCAACCACCCCTGATTGAAATCATCAGGAAGACGCGACGAGGCCTTGACAAATTGGGCAATACTCGTCGAACGCTTCTTACCGAGTTTGCCGACTTCGGTTAAGGGCACCTCCCGTAACTCTTCTCCGACATAGTAATACAACGTACTACGGTGAGTGTTGAAAAACTGATCGAAAAAGATTCCTAGCCCTTTGACAGTAAGACCATTCACCTCCAGAACGTAACTGCCATAGTGGTGAGAACGCAGCTTCAATGCGGCCCAATTTTGATCGGGGACGTTGATCATGTGAAATCGCAGCTTATCAAGCCGGGGAATATCTTTAGCTGTGATGAACCGACCGTGGTAGAGCCGCCAGTCGCCTACCAGAGGCACAGCGGGTGTTTCAGACGGCTGCCACTCCTCGAGGCTGATTCGGCCTTGGGTGGCCTGAGGCACCGAAGCCGTCTGCGCCCCAGCCGTAAGAGCCAGAAGGCAGGAGAGAACGAGGCCGAGAATCTGCAGCATAGCTGAGTCCTTTTTTCGCAAACCGTCTCATTCGTTTTGTACGCAGCACAATTGTTTCTTAACAGAATAGCCTCGAAGCTACCTGTTTTCCACGCCAAATCGAATCTCTAATCAGTAGCGCACAATTGACTTATCTGTACAAACAGCAGACGATCGTCAAACCGAAAAGGAATGCAGCACGAGGCCCCCTCGGGATGGGCCTCGACCTTAGGCATTCAAGTGTACACAGGCCCACGCTTCAGACCAGCCCGAGTCTTGTCGATAATCAAATCGATCTCCTGGGATGTGATCCGGAAGTGGGGCGTGAAGCGAAGAGCGTTCTTGCCACCATGAATCACTCCGATTCCCTGGGTGCGAAGCCAGGTTTCGATCCCTCGCTTACCGACAACTTTGTAGCCCTCATGATTGAGATGCAAAGCGCAGAGCAAACCTGTTCCTGTCACATCGGTGACAACCCCAGGAAACTCTCTTTGGAGGAGCCGAAACTTCTCGAGGAACTCCAGCCCACGATCCCGAATATTGCGGCGCAACTCAGGCGTGACCATCTCAAGCACTGCACACGCTACATCGAGAGCCCTTGGATTCGTTGTCATGGTGTTGCCGTAGACACCTCGTACGTAGAGGTCTGCCGCTTTTTTGTTCAAGGCTAGGATCGAAAGGGGGTATTGACCCGCGTTGACAGCCTTGGAATACGTTTCCATATCGGGCGGCTCACAGGTTTCGAAGCCTGGATAGTCAACAATGCTGAGACATCCCTGAGCCCGAAGGCCTGCTTGGATCGAGTCGATCAGGAGCAGTGTCCCGTGCTCCTTGGTCAACCGTCGCGCCTCATCGTAGAAAGTGCGAGAGATCGCGATTCCAGGGTTGCCTTCCCCCATCACAGGTTCGAGCAGCATCATTTCGAAGTAGATACCGTTTTTGTCCGCGTCAACGAACGCCTGCCGCAGCTGCTCCACGTTGTTGACTTCGACAGTCACGAGCCGCTGATCGCGGAATGTTGCAAGGCGTTGCCGGTAGTTTTTTGCTGAGGAATCCGATGCCTGAGCAGGACGCTCTGTACGACCATGAAAACTGCCCTTCATCGACAGAAAGTAGATACTGCGTCCCTGATACTTAGCGTCTGGATCCGTCATAGCTTTCGCTTGCAGGTCTGCGATCCTGGCTGCGACGGTGACAGACTCGGAGCCGCTGTTGAGACACAAATAGCGCTCGAAGGGTTTCGATCCGTGAGTCCGGGCGTGACCGACCTCCTTGTGGAGGTGCTCCGTCAAGGCCTTCTGGCTGAAGTTGGCGGTCATGACGTTCGCCATCACGTGAGGTCGCGCCATCACATCCAGGATCTTCTGCGGTGAGTGCCCAAATCCAAGCATGCCGTAGCCACCGGAATCGTGGATGACGGCGCCATGTACCGTCACAACCCAAGGACCGTGAGCGTAGAGGGTGATGTAAGGATTGACCGCATCCTCTTCGTAAAAGTTGATAAAGTCGCTTTGGACGAAGCGGATCAGCTCTTCTTCGCTCATCTGCAGCTTCTCACCGTACTGCTCCTCGAGACGAAGGAATTCCTTATAGGCTCCTTCGATCGTCTCAACGAGCTGACGATCGGTTTTCGTGAAGCTTTCGATCGTACCATCGTCAAGCCCGGGAGTCTGCGCAGGGCCGGTGCGACGACGAATTTCATGCAGTTTTTTGATCAGCTCCATACTAACTCCTTGACGGGTGGGATGTTCCAAACCTCTTCCTCGCCCTCAACCGATATCGACCGCCCTGATCCAGAACTTCAGCGGGCTACAAATACTCAATAACATTATAGGTCTATGCCTTCTTGAGGGAGAGAGAAACCTCGAGTGACCAGTAGGTTTCCCGATACCACTCAGCCTCCGAAAGGGTCAGCTGCCCCTGGGCATCGACTCGAAGCAACCCGAGATCCATTGCTTGCCTGACTGCGGGACGAGGATTCAAAATATATCCAGTTTTCGCGCATATTGCATCAAGATTTAGACCCCTTTGCGTCCTTAGGGCCGAACTCACCCCTTCGAGTATCCAAGCCTGCGCATCCCGGTCTGTCTCCTGGTGGTAATCAGGATGTGAGAGGAGTTCGTAAATCGACTGGACTGAGACCTCAGGGGTTTCGGCAAAGCGCTTCCAGCTTGGATGCTGCTGCCAACGCAGACCCCATCTTCCCCAATGCTCCAAGTAACTGTGGGCCCCCGAGCCTAGGCCAATATAACTTCCACCGTTCCAGTAAATAGCATTGTGTCGAGACCGAGCAGCGGGTTTAGCCCAGTTAGACACCTCCTCATGAAGGTACCCTGCTGCCGAGAGTTGCGCACAAGCCAGCCGATAGAAACTCTCCAGAGACGCGTCGGAGCTGGGTTCTAGCACCCCTCTTTGGACCCGGCGAGCCATCGGCGTCCGGCCTTCGTAGGTCAGGGTATACAGGCTCAGATGTTCCGCCCCGAGGGCGATCGCTTGTTCCAGATCCGCCTCCCACTGAGCTTCGGTCTGGCCTGGCCAACCGTAGATCAGATCGATATTCACATTCGAGAATGTGTTCCGTGCTAAGCTCACGGCCTCCGCTGCCTGCTCTGGGGTGTGCTCGCGGGTCAAGCGCTTGAGTCCTTCGTTCTGAAAAGACTGTACACCGAGCGACAGGCGATTGATACCCAGTGACGCCCAGATCTTGAGCCTGTCCTCGGTGATATGCTCGGGATTCGCTTCGAGACTCACCTCGCTTGAGGGACTCAACCGACTCTTGAAACTCATGACAAGCGGCTCGTACTCGCGATCGAGAAGACTCGGCGTTCCTCCCCCGAAGAAAACACTTTCCAATCGCTTCTCTTCGGGGAACAGCTCTGGCCAGAACTCTAACCAAGTCCTGGCCCTCGCCTCCAGAGCACGGAGGTAAGCTGATTGTAAGTCTTGATTATACCGAGCTGTTTTAACAAAATCGCAGTAGTGGCAGAGGCGGCTGCAAAAAGGGATATGAATGTAGAGCCCCAAAGGTCCGGAATGGTCAGTCATGAACCGGCTCTCCCTTTGCAAGATTGGCGGCTAAGCTGCTTGGGTCCCAACGGAAATGCAAGGATTTTTTCAGCGTACGCGGATAGGCTTGACCAAAAATGCAGATGGCCGCCTTTCGGCGGCCTAAGTATCTGCAACCACTCATGTCAACAGGACAGAACGGGTGCTGTTTCAACGATTCGATTTCTTGGCCTTAGCTTGCGAGCCAGGCGACTTGGCCTTAGCCTTAGCCTTAGCCTTAGCCTTAGCCTTAGCCTTAGGTTTAGGCTTGACCGTAGCTTTTTTCGTGGACACCTTGGCCACTTTACTCGTGGGGCTGGCCTTTGCGCCAGACTTTTCGACGGCTGCCTTGGTGGTTACCGCAGCAGCGGTGGCAGCAGCGGTGGCAGCAGCGGTGGCAGCAGCGGTGGCAGCAGCGGCGGCAGTAGGTGCTGCCGCTGCCGAGACGCCATCCAGAGCGTGAGGTGCCGGGACCTCACGGGACTCGGGAGCTGACGGCGCATTCGCGGGTTCTTGAGCAAAGGGTGCGAGTTCGCGAGACGGCAGCAGATCTCCCGTGCTTTGGTCGTCATAAGGTGCCTGGTTCTTCTGGTGGGTCACGTGCTGCACCCAATTCCTCCAGTCAAACCAAGATTCCATATATTGCGCGGTCCTGCTGTAGTACTGACTCACAGGTCCTGAGAGCACAAGGTAAGCACCCCCTCCCACGATGATAAGGCTCAGCATAAGCAACTTAAATCGATTGAATGGCAGAGCGAGCCAACGCGGCTCCTGCGAAGTCCTAAAGGTCAGGTCGATCGATGGAGCTGTTCTCACACGGCCCGTCCTTCCTCCGAAGCTACGCAGAGAGGGGGTTTCGAAGGCGGAGACCAAGGGGATCAACTCCGGCGCCTTGCGACCCGGTCGAGGGGAACGCTTGGAACTATCAACAATCAAGGTGCGAGGAGAGTTTGAAGTCTGTCGAACGGTAGGCTGTGAGGATCGGCTGATCACCGTTTCCTTGAGCTGGCTAGGTGTCGGGGCTGCCTTGGCTTTTCTTTTGGGTGTTTTTCCGGCTTTTTTGCTCATACAACATCAGCTCCGCAAAGAGATCCATATCCATGGGTTCTTCGGCTGCAAGAGCTTTGCCAGAAAGCATTTTGTGATTTTTCTGAATCATTTCGGGCCATCTTTCGACCGATAGCCAACGACGACTGCCAAAGGCTACGACAGCGGCCCGTGAAAGCGCTTCAGCAAGTCGATGAGTTCAACGAGGGGAAGACCGACAACATTGGAGTAAGAACCCTCAATGCGCTCGACCATAAAGCCTCCAATTCCTTGAATGCCATAGCCTCCTGCTTTATCGAAAGGTTCCCGAGTGGACACGTAGTAGGCAATTTCTTCCGCAGTCAGAACCTTGAAGCGGACCCGGGTTTCGACCAGCTGACTCAGGACACTCTCCCGGCTTGCGACGGCAAGCGCTGTACAAACCACATGGTCCCGCCCCGAGAGGAGGCGCAGCATACCCTCAGCTTCAGCCTGGTCGCGAGGCTTTTCGAGTATTCTCGCTCCAATCACGCCTATCGTATCCGCTGCGATCACCAGGGGCACCTGACTCCCCTGATCTTGACTGATCACAGCCTCGGCTTTTTCGCGAGCATTGCGCAAGGCGTAGCCTGCAGCAGTTTCCCCAGGTTGCTGTTCCTCGACGATGTTGGGCACTGCGACGGTAAACGGCAAACCTAAATGCCCCAAGAGCTCACGCCGCCTTGGTGAAGAGGAGGCGAGGATCAAGCGGTAGGAGAATCGAGGAAACATTGAGGACACGGCTCACCTCTTGCTATCAGTTTTTCAGCATCGTGAGGCCGATATCCTGCCGATACTGCACTCCGGGCCAAGTTGCGGTCAAATGTCTCACTTCGCGGTAAACCCGCTCCCGTGCCGCATGAACGTCATCGCCATGTGCTACCAACGTGAGCAATCGACCCTTCCCTGTCAAAAGCCGACCTCCCTCGAGGCGAACAGCAGCACCGAAGGCGCAGAATGCGTCACTCATCGTCTCGAAGACGTGTTTTGGAACTTCAAAGCGCCGTGTTTCACCTTCTCCGAAAGGGTAGCAAGGTGAAGCAAGCACGACAGCGACTGAAGCACCATGTTCCAGGCCCGAAAAATCTGCGAACTCGTCGGGCATACGATGCAAATTGAGTTTGGATGCAATCAATGCAGCCCAGTCCCGACGATCCTGCAGCGCGAGGACCTCGGCTTCAGGATCCCCGAGTCGAACATTGAACTCCACCACCGACGGACCTTTACGTCCCCACATCAGCCCCACGTAGAGACAACCGGTATACTCGATACCTCTTTTGCCGAGTTCGATCAAAAGGGGTCGAACCACCTCCTGCATGACCTCTTCACCCGCTGTCTTGGGTAACCAAGGGACAGGCGAATAACAGCCCATACCCCCAGTGTTCGGCCCCTGGTCACCGTCCTTCAAGCGCTTATGGTCGACAGCAAAGCCGAGGGGAGTCGGCCCTCCGGCACCCATGAAAACAAAAAAGGAGCATTCACGCCCCTCGAGAATCTCTTCGATCACAACGGTTTCCGCGGCTCTGGCCATACCGGAACGGTAAAGGCGCTCGATCGCCTCGTCAATCGCAGCCTGATCGGTGCAGACGAAGACACCCTTACCCGAGGCCAACCCGCTGGCCTTGATGACAGCACCCCCGCGCTGCTTCAGAAAGGCTTCGGCAGTGGATCGACAGGCCGCCTCGCCATGGACTGTTTGAAAAGCAGCGGTTGGAATGCCAGCGGCTGCCATGACCTCTTTGGCAAAAGCCTTGGAAGATTCCAACTGGGCCGCGAGCTTGAGAGGACCGAAGCAAGGCAGCTTCAGTTCGAGACAGGCATCCGCCAGCCCGTCCGCCAAGGGCTGTTCGGGTCCGACCACCACAAAATCGATCCCTTGGTTCTTGGCCATTCTGGCAAGATCAACCATGCGAGCGTCGAGACCGATGTCCAGTCGCCGACCCAGACCCTCCATAGCAGGCGAACCAGGCCACATCCACAGGTCATCAACCAGAGCAGATTGGCGCAACTTCCAGGCGAGGGCATGCTCCCGAGCCCCTGAGCCAACTAGCAATACTCTCATGTTTCGGTTTCCTCTTGTGAGGGTTGAGGCGTTGCGACCTCTTTTACTGACCACTCTCAGCCCTGTCAACACTCACAAACTTGGACCCAAAGGTGGTATACTAAGGAGGGATGAGTTGGCCTTCCCCTTCCGGCAAGTTTTGCCGTATCTGACGGACCAAGGAACGAAGCAAATATGGTTCAGACACCGCAGGGAGCCTGGGACAATCCGAACATTGCACTAATCTCTGCCGCTCCCCTCACGTTTCCAGACGAGGTGCTCAGCCGGCTTGAGCGGCGGCATTGGCACATTCCGGTTCGCACCCCTAAGATTCAAGAAGCATTCAAGGCCTTGAACACCGGCAAGTGCTCCATCTTGATCGTGCACGATACGCCGGAGCTGCCAGCTAGCTTCGTACTCCGGGCCCAAATCGTCGATCCGGTGTCGATCATCACGCCGACTATCGTTGTATGCCATCCCTCACACAACCAGGAACAAGCGCTGATCAAAGATCTCGGCCAGCCGGAATTGATCGAGTCGCCCGTGAATCCGGCTTCCTTCATCGGCTCGTTTGAATGGTTAACCAGGCGCTGGAGTCAGGGTAACCTGCGCAAACTCTACCAGGCACGACGGCTGTTTCTCGAGAAACAGTTTCTGCTGTTTTCCAAACTTCTCACCAATCTCAAGGCTGAAGCGGATCTCCAGCCGCTTGTGACGCCTTGTATGGCGCAAATTTTGATGCGACAAACGGATTTCAAATCGGTCGAAAAGCTTCTGCTAACAGCTCTGAAGGAACATCCCCGCAATGTCGGGATCATCATCAATCTGGTCGAGTTCTACATGCGGGCTGCGATGCCCGAGACGGCTTTGAAAATTCTCGCAGCCACTCGGAAAAACCATGGCAACCCTCGTCTCCTTTACTCCGATCAGATCCAGGCTCATCTCATGCTGAATCAGCTCAAAGATTGTATACCCTTACTCGAGGCTTTGGTGCGCGAGGACTACTGCCGTAAACAGGCCCAGGATTTTCTTGCCCGTTGCCTCTATGCTGAAGGTCACATGGATCGATTCCAACGGATGGTCGAGCATCAGGTTCCCTTGATCGAAGAGTTCAAGGCACGCTGGAACAAAGCTGTAGGCTAACGAGACAGCGGTGACCTGACCTCGCAATGCCGAAGGGGGAGTGGATGGAGCACAAAAAATTTCTCGCTTTCTGGGGATGGAAATCGCTTCCCTGGAACGAGCCCGTCGCCCTCGATCGCCTCTATTGGCAGGAGCGAACGCAGGCTATATGCTCCAGACTCCTCTTCTCATTAAGCCGCACGGCGAGCCTCTTCGTCGTCTCTGCACCTCCTGGTCATGGCAAATCAACTCTCGCTCGCTGGCTCTACCATCGAATCGACCCCATCGGGCACGACGTCGCATTGTTTTCTCTCCTGCACCATGAGAGTAAAAGCGGCTGGCTGCTGACACGTCTGGGGCATTACCTCGGGCTCGACGAATCCCGTTGCCAACCTCGCACCATCATCCAGCAGCTGCACGAGGCACGATTACACGGCAAAGTGCTGACTATCATGATCGACGATGCGCATAAACTGACGACACCCGAAGCGTTCGATGAAATCCTATCGTTGAGCCATGTTCAATCGATCATCTCCAGCCGTGTAAATTTTGTGCTTCTCGGCAATCCGCGCCTCATGCAAACCCTGCAGCAACTCGATGGCATTCAGCATCGCCTCTCGCTCTGGACCCTGCTGCATCCTCTCAACCGCAATGAGTTAGCTTCCTATTTGAGCCATCGACTCGAGTGGTTGCAGCTGCCCCATAAAACTTTGCAGTCGGATGCCTTGGCTGTCATCGCCCACCACGGCATTGGTACTTTTGCCAATCTCGACGCAGTCATCGAAGCCTGTCTCGTGGAAGCTTTCTTCCGTGATCAGCGGAGTATCAATGCTGACGTGATGATGACAGCGATGCAGTTTCTTGGTCTCCAAAAAGCGACGGACGAAGCCACTGGCGAAGCCACAAAAACCAAAGCGCCGAGTCCGCGTCGGCGCACGCCCCCAGCCTCGCCAAGCAAACCCGCGTCACCCAATGCCGCTATGGACCTGAATTCCCTTTACTATAAATCCGGTGGCGGTCATGATCCCGAGGAAACCTGAAAGGACGCGCCGCCTCGAGTGAGGCTGTGCGTATCTGTTCATATTGACAAGGTAGAGGCTGAGACCTGTCGCAAACGGCCGCCTGAGAGCTGGTCGCCGAGTCTGGCGGAGACGCCCCTGCTCGGGAAGACGTAGGAGCTATCAGCCTCACCCATCGAAACGGAGTATGAACCGGCTCCTAGAAATGCCGGTGAAACTATTCATGCGTGCGTTCGTACAGGTTCTCAAAAAACTTGTCATCATCAGTGCTATCCTAGTCACGCTAGGATACGTAGGGAACCTTTTTCTCGACAATCCTTACATCCATCGCATCCTTCGGGACGGCATCAATCGTCAGCTCGATGATTACACCAAGCTTTCACTTAAGTTCGAAGCCATCAACGCCAAATTCCTACCACTCGGCATCGATATTTACGGAATCCAAGTCAGACGAAAAACAGAAGACAACAAAACTGAAAGCCCCTTACTACAATCAGCTCACATACAGGTTCGATTTTCTATTTGGGCCTTGATGCTGAGTAAATCGGAAATCTTTGATATAGAGATCCACGAGCCGAAATTTGCCCTACCACTACCCCCCCTTGAAGAACTCTTAATCATCGAAAAGTTTCCGGCCCTCACTCGCGATCAGGGTCCTATTTTATGGCCCCTTGATTTTACCTTACCTCTCTATCGTCTGAGCTGGTTCAATGCAACCATCGATGTGCAGATTCCTGGTGAAAAACCTCAGGATCCCGAGCTCCTAAAGGGACGACTTGCTGGCTTTGATTTACAGCTGACTTTTCGAAATGCCCAAGATTCCGATCTTTACCTCCACAGTCGTCGCACCAATCTAAAAGTAGAAGGTCGTCACCTCTTGCAGGATCTCGATCTAGAGGCTGACCTTCATCTCGATCGAGACAAGCTCTCGTCTCGATTGTTTCGAATCAAATCGAACGAGCTCAACACCGAGAGTCGCTTGGAATTAACATTCGAAACTGAGGCCGAGCAATCGCGACCGGGACTGTTTAACACCAAGTCCCAGATTCTCAAGGGCCTATTTGTAAAGTTAAGCAATCGTATCTCTCAAGCAGACATTGCCATTCTCGGTCGTTATCTGAGGGCTAGCGATACCGGAGGGCCTCTCAACGGCGAAGCCGATCTGCAGATGCATATCCCGCTCGATGAACGCGCCGTCTCCTGGCGTGTCGATGGGCGCGGTCAATCTGCGAACGCTAAGCTCTCGGGATTTAAACTTTTGGAATCCACTCTCGATTTCAGTATCGATGAGAAAGGCATGACTTTCGAAAAAGCCCGTGTGCTCAAAAATGGGGTAGGACTCGCAAAGGGGCACGGCTTCATCGGTTTCTCGACTCCAGTACCGATCGAATTCGATATCGTTCCCGAAAATCTCTCTCTGACTGAACTTCTCGATGTTCTCCAAGTACCAGATTTTCAAGCGGTACAAACCGAACTTGAATCGAACAAGATCGAACTGCGGGGATCGGCGGATCCGTTCGAATTGCGGATCGGTGGACTGGTCCGCTACAAAGGTCTAACGATGCCTTTTATTCGAGAGCTACCCCAGCGTTTTATGAACGGCCCGAACTGCTTATTGCAAACTCAAATCACAGCCAACGAAAAGGCCCTTACCATCAACCAAGCGACGGGTGAGTGCCGATCCGCTGATGACCAAGAGAACGATATTCCCTCTCCCTTGCAAATGGCAGGTCGATTTTTCTTTTCAACTGCGGAAGGTCTCGATATCACTCTCAACTCAGCAGAACTTAGATTGCCGCTGCTCAATCACTTCACAAAGATTCCTGCGACGGGGCTCGGGCACGCCGATGTCCGTATCAAAGGTCCCTACGATGCTCTCGTCCTTGAGGGAGAAGCCCGAGCCAAGGATGTGAACTTTGGCGGATTTAAAAGTGCCCAACTTGAAGCTGCCTTCCGTTACCCTTTGAGCGGGGATCGCGTTTATCTACCAAAGGTCCAACTGAGGCCGGGTGGCCCGGCCAAAGTTCGTCTTAATGACGCAAGCATAGCAGTCCGCCGACCCTTTTCTTTCAAAGCGGATATCGATGTCGAACAATTGCCTTCCGCCTTTATCGGCGATGGATTGGCTCAAAGTTTTGACTTGAAGGATGTGAGCCTCGGTATTCGTTCGGCCCAGGGACAGCTTGCGGGTGATCTGCTCAAGCCCTTTACCTACACCGGGAAACTGCAGTACATGATCCAGGACCTTGTGGTGTCAGGGCAAAGGCTGCTCAGTGAAAGCTCTGGTACGTTCTTGGGTAGCCGTAAGGTGTGGCGCTTGCATGACAGTTACCTGAAGCTTGATCAAATCGAAGCACGCTTTGGTTTCGAAGCTGAACATAAAACATCCCGAAGTCCACCTCGACATATCTGGCATAGGTTAGGACTTGGCACGGAAGATCACGTTCAAATTCAGCTCAAAACTATCAATCAGAATCGTCTGCAGTATCGCACGAACGACGTCCAGGGTACCGTCAATCATTTGGCCTCACTCCCCTACGTGGGAAGCTTCTTTCGGACCCATGACTTCGGTGGCGAGATCGTGGTCGAGACCCAGCTGGAAGGATCCATCGACAAGTTGCAGGGCAAAATCGATGCTGCTCTGGAATCTCCTTTCGTCTGGGGCATTCCCATCTCATCCTTCTACCTGTCTGGTTTCATCGATGGAGGACGACTGCGAATTCCGGAGTTGCGACATTCAGGTAGTGGGTTCGTCGGCCGATTGAATATCGACTTTGATCGCCCCGAACTTCCGTACGACTGGTACTTTTACTTCAATCAGCTGGACGTCCGAGCGCTGATCGGTAAGTTTTTCGCCGACGACCCGCGCAACTTCGCCTATTTGAGCGCTGAATGGACGATGAAAGGGAGCCTCAGAGACTTCTGGGCTTCCAGTGGTGATTTCACACTGAGTCGGATCCGTTCCAAAATCTTTCGCAATCTGGGGGGAGGCGCCAACTCGGTCGAACTCAACAGCGATGATCCGATCCGAGTCACGATCAGCCCCGAGCGCTGGCGATTCACCGACAAGCGGCCCCTCAAGTTGAAGGGCGAGTATTTCAACCTAGAGCTCACGGCAGGCGACAATCGCCTGCCCGATCATCTGGACCTCAACCTGCAGGGGTCTGTCAAACTCGACATATTGAAGAACTTCAGCAGTCTTGCAGAAACGGCCCGTGGAGAAGTCCTCATTGAAGGTTACCTGCGCGGATCAATCGATAAACCAGAGATTTCAGTCCGCTTCAAGGAGCGCAAGCTTGATCCTTTCAATCTTCAAGATTGGACGCCGCTCACGATCGGTATTGTTGATCTCGGTCCAGCCTTAACCAATGTCAGTTTTGATATTGAGTGGCGCTATCAGCAGCTTCTGGTGCATAAGTTTCGAGCTTCCAAAGGTCGAGAGGGCGACATAGAAGTGACCGGCATTTTGAACTTCGCCGAACAAGCTGACACTCCTTCGCGCTTGGCAATCAAATTAGATCGTATCGAATTCAATCGCTTGAATATCCCGGTCCTGAAAAGTGCTGATCTCGTCCTAAGTGGCGACCTCATTGTCACCGGTACAAGCCTCCCTTTTAACTTGACTGGTAACATTCAAGTCGATCGATTTCTTTCTATCGGTAACTTCGACCTCCGAAAGGAAATCGTCTCTTCGTTATACGATACCCGACTCAGCGCAAGTGTGAGTGGCACGACCCTCCCCGAGCGAAATCCCTATGTCAATCTCGACGTTGGAGTCCAGGCAGACAAATCAATCGTACTCAAGAACAAAAGTCTCGAAGCGACCCTCTCGTCGAATCTAAGAGTCCGAGGAACGGATCTACAACCCCTGCTTCTCGGCCAGATTCTAGCTGACCGTGGTAGCTTCAATTACCGTCGCCAGTTCCGAATCACCCAAGCCGTGATCTCCTTTGACGAACCTGTATCCCCCCCTAATCCGCGTCTGGACATCATTGGTTCTGCCACCATCAATCCTTACCAGGTGCAGGTGCAAGTCACTGGTGATCTCGCAACACCACGTGTGACGCTAACGTGCGATCCGCCAAACCGTGAGGACGGAACACCGATCAGCAACCTCGACATCGTCCTGCTGATCACGACTGGTAAGATACCAGAGCAGGCCAACAAAACAGCTGAGCGTGCATCGGTCAACGAGATTTTCAGCTCGTTCTTGGTCTTCGCAGAAGAGCCAATAGAAAAACTTTTCGATCTTTCGGGTCAGACGGTCATCCGGGAGGTTTACATTGACTCCTACCTGTCAGAAGTTGAGGAGCGACCGGTCACCCGTCTCAACGTCCCCTTCAATCTTTGGGGCATGGCCAATGCTGTGGTCCAGGTCGATGACGAATCGAATGCTAAACTTTCTTTTGAATACCCGATTCATGAAAGCATCACCTTCTCAGGAAGTGTCGATCGTAGCGCTAAGGGGCAAAGCAATGCGCAAAGTGATCTACCTAAGGACTCGGGTTTCGATCTAAAATTCCGGTTTGGCTTTGACTGATGATGATGCCATCGAGAGGTTTGATGCTGAGCTTTCCAAACATTTCCAAGTCCCTTGGCTGGTACCTCTGGCTTTTCTCTCTGCTGCTCGTCATCCCGAAGGCTCAAGCTGCCAATTGGCAACTCGCGCCTGGTTCTGAAACCAAAAGCCTCAACCTAGAAGAGTTGCAGCGCCGATTCCCCGATGTGTCGCGACCGGACAACCTAGCAAGCCTCTTGAAAGCAATCAGCCAACTTGAACCCATGGCACAGGTGGAGGCTTTTGCCGATGACTCAGGTGCCATCCTGATTCGTGTACTTTCGGCTGCAACGATCGGCAAACTCGAGGTCACAAGCCTGACCCGTCGACTGCGCATCGAAATCGAAGGCAAGCTCGGAAAATACATCGGGCAAACAGACTCCGAAGAGGTCCGAAAGCAAATTGAAGAAGAGGTCAAGACCATTCTCCAGAACGAGGGCTATCTTCTCGCTAAGCTGAATTTGCAAAGAATTGTCGAGGTCGATCGGATCACCTATGTCATCCGCATCGACGAAGATTTTCCTTGCACCGTCTCTCGCATTGAATTCTCCTTTCGCTTACCCGATGGCATCAGCAATCCATTCGAACGAGGTATGTTCTGCGACATCGACGATATTAGGATACGCATCGGCGAACTTGAGAGTGACTTGGTCAGTGCAGGCTACAACCAGCAGCGCATCCAAAGTCCTGATCTGCAGTTCAATCCGGAGACCAATACAGGTGTCCTGAAAATCAACGGAAGCCTTGGCAAAAAGATTCGCTATGAAATTGCGTCACCGATCAAGCCCCCTGCTCTGATCAGCTTGATCTTTGGGGACGATCTGAACACTTTAGATCCTACGATCACAGATCCCGATGCCATGGCCTCGGAACTGTCTCGTCAGTATAAAAACCAAGGGTTTGAAGATGTCGAAGTCAGTCCGCCTCGCACCAAGGATAGTGACGGAGACTCTGTCAGCTATCTTTTTCAGGTCAACCCTGGGCCTGAGTATCGGATCATCGAGGTCCAATTCGAGGGTCTACTTTCGGTCACTCAAAGTGAAGCTCTCGACGCGATGAATCTTTACCCCAATCTTGGCAATACTCCCCTTTTTTCACAAGAGGTGATCCGGCAAGCTAGGGAGAATCTACTGAACTTTTACAAGCAGCGAGGCTACTGGGATATCCGGGTCTTTGATCCCCGTATCATCAAAAATCCAAGCAATGGTGATGTCAAGGTTGTGTATGTGGTGCGTGAAGGCAAGAGGCGGATCTTTAGCGATCTGATTATCACGGGAAATCGCGCGATCACCTCCGATTCTCTTTCGAGTATGTTTCCTGTAGATAAAGACGAGGCGCTCTCATGGGTGCAGCTGATCGACTTCGAGAAATCGATACGCAACGTCTATCGTCAGCAGGGATACCTGCAGGTGCAGATGAATATCGAGCTCCTGCAGAATCGCCAGTTTCGCGATATTGAAACCAAAGTCCTTTTAACGATTCAGGAAGGCCAAAGGAGCCGTTTTGGTGAGATCTACATCAAGGGTTTGGTCAAGACAGATCCCGAAGTTGTCCAGAGGGAACTGCGCTTTCAAAGTGGAGACTGGTTTACGCCCGATCGTATCGAAGAAAGCCGACAGGCTTTGATCGACCTGGGCCTCTTCAGCTCAGTCAGCATAACACCAGCAGAACCCAGCAGCGACTCCAGCGAGACTGTCTCCTATACAATCCTCCTTCGCGAGGCTCGATCCGGCACTGTTAGCTTCGGTCCAGGTTGGAGCTTGGGAGAAGGGCTTCGCTTTTCGGTCGAAAGTTCCTACAACAATATAGGAGGTACGGGTCGTAAGATCTTTAGTAAGGGTTCGCTGAACGAAGAAAAGGATCAGACACCTCTCGGCAATAAAACCTTGCTGGGGCGGTACGCCGGTGTGGGCTATCTTGAGCCCTACCTTGGCGGATTACCAGTCGATGGGACCCTAACTTTCAACTATAAAGCGGTCGCTCAAGCTGAATCCTGGGAAATCAGTCGTTCAGCGGAAGCAATTGGCTCACACCGTTTACGTGGTTTCACCACACGGACAAACCTCGAGCTGTTTACACTCTACAAGGAAACACGTGAGGAAGCCGAGGGGGATGTGAAAAAAGCTACACTTATGGAAGCGGGCAACTTACAGATTCGGGAGTTAGGTCTCCGCCACGTGACGGACGCTCGCAATAACATCGCTTGGCCAACACGCGGGTTTCGACTCTCGAGTGAGCTTGGCCTAGCTGATTATGTCTTTGGTGGTAGTTTGAAATACAACAAATGGGCCCTCAGCTACACCTTGTATCGAGAGCTATACCCCAACTGGGTCTTTGCTGCCGGCTTTGCTTACAAAGCGTATACAAATATTTCAAGGCGCGATGGTATTAATGTCCTGCCGAGCACGGAGCGCCTACCTTCAGGAGGCTCCGAGAGCAATCGGGGATTCCGTGAAAACACTTTGGGACCCGTCTTCGTGACTGGTGAAGATCAGAGGATATACGACGGAGGTTCGCGACAGGCGTCTCATAAGCTAGAACTGAGACATCAATTGATCCAGGACACCTTAGCGATGACGAGCTTCTTGGATAGCAGCAATAGCTTCTTCTCTGCCACAGAGGAGCAATTGATTCGAGAGGAGTTTGAAAAAGCAACAGCTGCGGGAGAGGAATCGCCCCAATTCTTCGATAACGAGCCCTACGCATTCGAGACCGTCTTCACTCATCCTCAGTACCTTTGGACTAAGAATTACCTATCGTATGGTCTCTCGCTCAACTACCTCACGCCGCTCGGTTCAGTGAACCTCTCGTTGGGTTGGCCATGGCGTCGCTGCCTGAATAATCAAGTCGAATGCGAATACCCACGCGGCAATAGTAATTACCGGAACCTGCGTGGAGCCGTCATCGGACTCAACATAGGCGCTAACTTTTGAGCCCACGTGCGATAGGACCGTCGCATCCCTCAGATCATGCTGCTCCAGGCTCCCCACCGGAGAGGTAGCCTCGGATCTCTCCGAGGCTGACCTTCTTAGGCCGTCCCGCCCCCCGTCGCCAGCATCAAACAGAGTTCCGCCGTGCCACACACCCTTGGAATCAACTGCAAGCAATCTGTTTATTTTTTGATTTAGAGCCAGTAAAACAGATTTCTGATTTTTTCGCAAGCTTTTGCCCTCCAGAAACATCAGCTCTTGAACTTTTTTTTATCCTAGCAAAGCTCAGCAAAAACTCTTTGTTTCTTCAAAGAGAAAAGTCGGAATCACACCCCATCCTGCTTGAAAATAGTCTTTGATCCTGGCATCGTTACCCTAGCTTCGCCCTTGCTATGCTTGGAGTCACCATCTTCAACGGAGCGGAGAGAGCCGTTTCGCGACGATGATGGAGCTGAGACTTTTTTCGGCAGCAACGCTTATGGGCCAGTCCTGGCCGCACATTGCTTAAGGATCGAGCAGCTTACCCACCTGCGCTTTATCCCATCGAAATAGGCTCGCACTATACAAAGGATCAGGTTCACCGTTCGTCAACCAAAGGTTAGCCTCGTTATCGAAGAACAGATGACTGAGACGACGGATCTCTTTAGGTATTCCCATTTGTCCTGATTTTTGGATCCTGTAGCAACTCTCCGACCTCAATCTGAGAATCTGCATCTTTTGGGGCTGCCCAATCCAAATCTCCTTTCGATTCTGATGGACAGCAATACCCGCGGGCTGGTCCTTGGGATTTTCCATAAAGTTCGGTACGAAGCAGGACCGTTGAGCGATACAGCGTGAATAGTGCCGTCCTTCGCACCGGACTGTGAGGATTGGGGTCTCAGGCAGACGCAGGAGTAGAAGAAACTGACTTCCGTCTCGATCCTTCCACCAGCGAGGTATCGGAGCTAGGCCTGCGATAAGATCGCCATCCTCTTGCATAGCTGCATAAGATTTTTGAAAGCGAGAGCGTAGCCTCGCCACCTCCGCCCTGGGGGCCTCTCCCCCCTTGTCGGCAGGTGGACGAATCATGTCGAGAATCAAGTCCGCAGGTTGATGCCACACTTTGTCCTGATTGTTCCAAATAACAAACTGTCGCTTAGCCGAATCGAGCAGCAGTAAATAAGGGTCTAGGGGTAGGATCGACCTGAAGCGTCGATCCTTCTCACCCTCAGCGAGGGGCACTCGTTCACTTTCCGCTACGGGACTCTTCAGAGTCCCGAAACCCAAATCGATCTCTTTTGCGGCTTCGTTGTATCGGGAGCTGATGTAAAACCGTCCCAATCGGGGAGCCGTCAAGACTCGATCACCATCTCGATAAACAGCATAAAGCCCATTCTCAATGGCGATCTGATAATGCCTAAGATTCTTGAATGAAAGACTTATCTCTTCTTTCTTTGGCTTTGCATCCAAATGACCCGTGACCAAAAGCAGACCGACGACAAGGAGCTGATGGGTCCATACCATTCTCGACTTCCTTCCGAACCGTCAGCTTATGACGGAGCTACGCTTATGCTAGAATCAATATCAATGACAAGTATAGCTTTTGCCTCGAGCACCTGGGAGATACCGTACTATGGAAGACGCAGCTTTGGTAAGCGCCTATCTCCACGCTGCCCACGGGATAGAGCGGCAACAAATCCTTCAGCAGATGCAAGAAGCTCAGTCGGCTTTGCCCATAACTTTGAGCGCAGATCTGCTTAAGTTGAAGCTCAATTCCGAGGAACACATCGCGATTCTGCGGACGACGAGCGCCAAGCATAAACTTGCCTTCGAAGATTATCTCAGCTCGCAGCTGATCGGCTGGGATCAAAACGTAGCAGCAGCTGCACTTTGGGAGTGGGCCCTCCGAACAGATTGCATCATGTGGCACCGGACCTTACCACTCAGCCTGTCGCCGCATACCCCTCAAAGAATACGTTACACTCTGCTCGATCTAGCCTGGTTCGGCGGAGGATATCCTTTGGTCAAGAAGGTTGCCGAGATGGATGGCCTGGAGGATATGTCGGCTGCCTTTCTCTCCCTGCTATGCTTCCGGGCGCTGCAGTTCGGGATTGCCTCTCCTCGACTTCTGGATCTGGCAAAGAAAGGCCTGACACATAGTTATCAAACATCTTCAGTGGCCGAACGCACTTTGCCTTATTACCTCGCCTATGTCTTTCGCTTCGATCCGCAGTGGGCTAAGGAACAAACAGTTCATCAGGGCTTCAGTGGAATCTGGTCTCAATTTCTCTACGCAAACCAAGAAGAGCGACGTTGGGAAGAGGAAATCAAGAACATCAAGACGATCCTTGGCAAAAAAAATAAAAAATTCGACGAAGCAGGCATAATATCAAATTGGCCTAGCCTCTGGGATCGTGATCATATTGGTGCTGACGTCCTCGCCAGTCTCTTTCAGCACCTTCAGGCCGGTCACATGCCGGAGGTGGCGGGGCAAAGCTGGGAATTTTTCGCGGGCATCCCCCAAGCCACTCTACTCGCCATGCTCTTGGCAACTGAAGATCCAAAGACACTGATTCTCGGCTGCAATGTGCTCGGCACCCTACTGGATTATGCAGCGCAGAGACAAGTCTTGGAACAGATACGCAACGTTCTACAGAAGAGTGACGACCCCCTGGCTCTCTTGACTCTTCTTCTGCCCCGCTACGCTGCTCAAATGAATGGTGGGCAGGGTCAAGGTGGGGTTTTTGATCGTGTGTTTGAAGAGCGAGAGCAAACGCTGGATGCCTTTGCCAAAGGTCAGATTTCTGAGATCAAAGGCCTTGGGCTCTGGGAGAAAGAATTTGCGTCCCACGAGGCTGCACGCCATGCCTTCTTCGCGATGGCCTATCATGGCAAGAAGACCTCAGACCTCAAGGGAGACGATTTCTGGTGCTCGCTCATCGAAGCTTGGAAAAATCCCTCTCCGGAGAAGATCGATCCTCTTTCGCTTAAAGCCCGACAGGCTCCTTACCTTTATCAAATCTGCTTCATTGATACTTTGGGGCGTTTCAAGGGAAACGATACGGCTGCCCTGAAATTGCTCGACTTCATTCGCAGCAACGAAGAGCCTGTGCTCCGCTCCGTCATTTATGCTCTTCAGGGCATAGGTACGGTCCGCGCGTCGCAGGAACTCGTTGCATTCCTGACTCGTCCAAACGTCAGCATCAACCTGCAGCTGGAGATCAGTCAACTGCTGAAAGATCTCGACGTGAGTCACCTACAGGCTGAATTGCGATCAGCCCTGAATGACCTCAACTATAGGACGATGAGCGATAGCCTCCTGATCGAACTGCGAGACGCGATTTCAAGCCTCTTGGTCATCGAGGAAGCCATCAAGCCGACCGATTCCGTCGCAGCTGCGCCTTTGACACCGACAACCCTTGATCTCGACAAGCTTCTGATGCAAAAGATTGAACGCTATGAACTCCTATCAAGTGAAGTCAAACGAGCGCTGAGAACAGCTCAGTTCTTTCATCTGCAGGTGGAACAGATCGGAAGTCACCTTGGCACGATTGACCTTAGCCCTGCGATCGACATGCAATACAAAGCTCTCGAACTCTGCTTCCGCGAGAAGTTTGAACAGCCTTGTAGCGAGCTGATTCGCCAAGGCGTCTTGCAGCGGAAGCTCGACGTGATCGGTTATGCTCGTCCGATTCCTTCGGCCATGGATGACTTTGAACAATACATTGAAAATCTGCCAATTATCAAAACGATACCATTTTTTAGTCGCTTTAAGCTGCGCAAGATGCTGCGTGCCATCTGTCAGTATCGACCCGGTAAGCGTTTCACGCTCGACGGACTGAAGGCGTTTGCGATCTTTTTTATCTGCTTTTCCCGACAGGATTGTCGATATGGTCTCGGCAAAATCTTCCCGATTCCAACGATGAACACCGAACAGCTTTTTCACTTTTGCAAGGAGCTGCATGTGTTCCAGGATTTTCGCAATCGCGCGGCCCACGAGGGCTTTCATCCTGACGCCAGCAACAATCTCGACAGTATATGGAAAAGCACCGCTTTGATCATCCAGGGCATGTTCCTCATAGCGGAAGGCATCGAACATGTGCCCCCGAAGACACCAACGATTCGCAAAATCAGCTGATTCCTACGCAAGAGGTTGGCAGTGTTGCCTCCTGGAGTCTGTTGGTTTCTAAGGAAAGGTTTCCTGCTCATGAACAAACCTAGCATCCTGATCCTTGCAGAGCATCTGGGCTCGATCGAGCGTTACCAGTATCTCTTAGGCCCGTCCTTCCACGTCGAAGCTCTCTCGACACTCAGTGAAACCGAACATGTCGTTCGTCGGATGCAACCTTACGTCGTTGTTTTGGACATCGATGACAAGCCTCGAAGTCTGCTTGATCTTGTCCAAACCTTAGGGGAACTGCGCACGCCTGAGCACGAAATGGCTCTAGTGCAGATCGTAAGTCATAGCAACGCTGAATGCTACGAGAATAACATCAAAGCAGGAATTGACCATTTTTGCGGCAAGTCAGCCGTTGATGAGCAATTCAAAGCCACGATTCTTGCTGCCCTCCGTACGCGAACCATTCGCATGGAACTGCAGGGCGCCAATCAAAAGCTCAATCGCATCAGTGAGCGGCTCAAGAAACTCTCTCTCACTGATGAATTGACTGGCCTCTATAATATGCGACACATGGCCAAACAGCTGCGTAATGAGTTCAAGCGAGCCGAACGCTACCGGAAGCCCTTGACATTGGCGATGATTGATATCGACAACTTCAAGCATGTAAATGATTCCTTCAATCATATGCTTGGCTCTTACATCATGGCTCAAGTTGGACACGAAATCGGCGAAAGCATTCGCTACGACATCGATTATGCCGCCCGTTCAGGCGGAGATGAGTTCCTGATTGCTCTGCCGGAAACCGATCTGTCTGGAGCCCTGATCTTTGCTGAGCGCTTGCATAAGAAACTAGTCGATGCCCAGTACGACAACGGCATGCATCAAACCCGTATCAGTTTATCTATCGGCCTTGGCTTCTATGACGGAATGAAGCGCAGCTTATCCAGTGTCGAGGAGCTATTGAAAGTGGCGGAAGCCAGCCTTCGGCGGGCGAAGGAGCAAGGGGGCGGTCGTGTCTATGCCTCTCAGGCTCATCAAACCGCCCCATCGAAGAACGCTTCTTAAGGCCAATACGGTCGCAGACGATACCAGGGACGTCCTAGAAACATCCCTCTATGATTGTTTAAGCTTTACGAACCATGGCCGGAAAGTCTCTTCTATCTTCGAATGAGAGACCCATCGCATGGGCTACGGCGCTATAAATGTCTCGTTCGTTCATCTTCCGATTGGGATCGGGAGCACCGGACACGGGATCGAAGCCAAAGGTCAAGCCACTGGCTGCATCAACGCCACCAAAGACTTTGTTGCCCTGTAGCATCGGTGAAATCATAACGACGCCGTTGTTGAGATGATGACCGCTACCGCCCGTCGCAATCTTATCGCGTCCGAACTCTGTCGCAATGTAAATCATCGAGCGATCCCACATCTTGCCAAGTGCAGGATCTCCATCGACATCCGTCGCCTTCAGGAGGTCGATCAGGCTGTCAACTCCCTTCAAAATGTAACTCCACATCGCATTCTGTGCGCCTCGATGGTCGACGTGCGACCAATCGAAGGCGATAGGTGCATTGGGTGAGCCCTGGGCTGTGATCTGAGGTGATTGACTCGGCGCAACAGTGATGGCATTAGCCAAGCCGTTCTTTGCGGCAAGGAAGGCGAGGGCGAGTCGCTGCTCGTATGGATCGGTGCCCAATCCCGCGAATTTACCTCGCACAAGATTGGTATCGGCCGAGACCTGAAAGCCGAACTGTGACAGGTTGTTGGTCGTTGGGTCAAGCAGCATCAGCTTGGTCACCATATCGCCCTTTTCAAGGGCGTCGACGATACGATCGCGGTTTTTCTGATAAGCGTCGAGTACCTTCGAGCCTTGGAACTGAGCCTGAAAGCGAGAGACCATCTCCAATTGACGCCTAAGTTCACGCGCGCCTCGGATCTCAGCTGGCCCCAGATTACCCGTCACACCTTTGTAACCGTGAGTCGCGAGCGCGAACATTAAGGGGTCGGAGACCAACTGAGCGCGATAACTCTCTGGGACAGTGATGTCGTCGCCGTGCAGAGCATAACCTCCACCGGCCAGCATCAGGTTAGGCAAAGACAGACCCTTCCCAAACTGCATGCCGATCGCCTCGGGCAAAGTTCGGCCCCCAAACACGTTATCTCCGCTCATCGCGCGCTTGGCGGCGATAATATGGTTGACGCTGGACACTTCGCAGGTCATGACCACGGTATCAGCCGCATGCTTTTGCAGGAAGGTCGCCTGCGAGTAGCCATTGCCAAGAGGGATGGCACCTTGAATGCTGTTCTGGAGGGGAGGTACCGCCCGCAAGGGGGACCCGTTGACCGCAACGAGATTGTTAAAGGCTGCAGGTCCCGTAGCCTGAGCCAAGAAGCTATCGATCACACTCGCACCACCGGCTGCACAGATTGTGAAAATATACTTGCGCTCGGCGGCAGCATTTTGACCGAAGATTTTGCCGCCAGAGATCGTGGCACCTAGAGCTGCAGCGCCACCCGCGGCGACAAAGATGTCACGTCGGTTGAATTTCTTATTCTGAAGCTTCATATCCTCGACCCTCGGTTGCCGTTATAGAAAAATGTTTTCAGCGTTGCTCCCAATTGCAAAGCATAGACTCAAGGCCAGCTTATCTGGGGACCCTGCCGAACCTGCGAAGCTTGTGATCATCTGCAACTCGTTGGCTTCAGGATCGCGTGCCAAAAGCCGACGATAGAGCTCGGTGGCTTGAGCTTTCACCTGGTCCGCGTTCGGCGCCCCGCCACTCAGTGGGAAATGTTTGAAGACAACGGCACTCGTACCTGCTGTACGATCCATCTCGAGACGACGGCCACATGCAGAGAGCACCACGCGATCCACTGCAACCGCGGTCAGTACGGTCGGGGAGTGGACCCTCTCGTATTGTCCAGAGACGTAAGGTTCGTTACCACCCAAGACAGTCAAGTGAATCGTATCGATACAGGAATGGACACCCAGCTCCGTACAAACCTGGTTTTTGGGGAGTCCGAGTCCCTTCATAAGACCATCCTCCAGCGCCCGATAGCGCTTCCACACCAAATTCAAGCCTGCTGGTGAGTTCTCGCCGCTGTTTTCGCTGCCATCTCCTCCGTTCACACCCTCGCCGTTGCCCGTCGCTTGCTCGGTTCCTGTTTTGCCCTTCGATGAAGGTCGTTTGAAACTTCCTTTGCTACAGGCGACGAGTACGCTGATCGCCAAGCCGATCGTCAGTAGTTTTTTCATGGCCGGCGGCCTCCAAATGCTGTGGTGTCGACAAAGCGATGGAGCATCTTGTTCACCGAGTAGTTATCGGCGGGTAGACCCTGCCAAAGTAGGTCAAATTCTTGTTTTTCATGGGGCATAGGGTCTCGGCTGAGAGCCTGGCTGAACATCATCTTCGCAAGATTCTTCTTAAAAGCTTCAGAATTTCGTGCTTTATCAGCCCAATCCAAAAGGTCTGTCGCGGGCTGACCCATGATCTGGCCCTGCGCCTCCCAGGGAGCACGGCTGCCGCGGTAGGTCCCGTTGGAGTTGAATAAGAGGGCTCGAACCGTTTCGATCCCGACGTAGGTAGAGAATGCGTAAGAAAGAGGGTCAAGGGTGCTGTGGCACACCGCACACTCAGCCTGTCGGACATTGCGATTATCCACGTCGCGTGGCTCGTTGACGACTGGTTGCAAACCTTCGCCTTTAGCGATATCCATGCCCAGATACTCGCGATAAACCTGGGAGGCGGTGTTCCGTGGTAGAGTCGCAAACATGGTGTAAAAAGCTAGGAACCATTGCGTCGTCATCATTCCTGCACGCCGATTCGCGGCAAGGGGTTGACCACCACCGATTACGATGCGTTGTCCCGTCTGAGCTGGCTCCTGGCGACCGATCTGGCCTTCCACCTTGTTGCCAGCTTCATCGATGTGATAGGTTGCCGACAGGAGTTCGCGCGCATCGCGATCGCCACTCATGATGTAGGCGAAAAGTCGGTAATCCCAGCGGTAGTCTGCGATCACAACGTTACCACCGAATCCTAATGCCGCCTGGGGTTGAATCTTTTTGTCAGCGAGACGAAACAGAGCTTCGTTTCTCCAGTACGTACCGTCCAGGCAAGCCTGAAGTTCCGTATGAAGAAAAGCCTTCTGATCTGCGGCTGCCTTGAGCCTCTGCATGTCGTCGTAGGTAGCAGACTGACCACAATACACGGACTTCATCCGCTTGTAGGCAAGAGTCGTATCGTAAACCAGCTCCACGTTCGTCTCAGGCTTAATCAAACGGTTTCCAGGAGCACCAGCATTGCTAATCTCTACGATGTTGGATACTCCGTCCTGGTCACTATCAAGGTTCTCGACCTTCCCCAGAGCTTCGAGCAGCGTCTGATCGATAGGTCCCGTCAGGGCCTCAGCCAGGTCTTCCCCGTAGGGATTAAGAGACGGGGGACCCCCGTGGCAGATGTTACAGCTGGCCTGTTGCGATTCGCAGCCAGCAGCCTTCGGATATCGCTGACAATAAATGGCGGTAGACGCCACTGTCGCCAGAACTTCGGAGGTTCCGCCTAGCACCACCACCAAGGCCACCCACAGGTGTCTTATCATAGCCCTACCTCACTTTTACACTAGTCCGTTCAGGTTATCCATCGGTCTCACAACATCATCATTTTAAACTTAATTCAATTTTTCCAGACTGTTGCATCAACTTTCAGATGCCGGATGATGCCCGCGTCGGGAACAGGACTGCTGCAAACATTTGACAGAGACGATGCAAGCTTTGCGCCGCAAGTTGCCCCTTGTGATTCCAGGGGCTTAAGTGCGAATCCCCTGTCGCAGCTCTGACACCGCCTTAAGGAAGAACAGAGAACCATTGTCATGCCCACGATTCCAAACCATCTCACCCGACGAGTTGCTTCTGTTCATCTTGCTGTCGCCTGTTGCCTTTGGATCGTGGATAATCGGCCAGCAGCCTCCCAGGCTTGGTAGTCAGGAAACGGCGTCGAGAGGCTGGGAGAGGCCCCCAAACATTGGAGCTCAAACATGTGGGAACACCCGCAGTTTCGATACGACTTTGTCGATCAACTTCCCGGAGATCCGTCTGACGTGAATCGCCCGCGTCCAGTCACGAAGGCCTGCTACTCCTTCGTGAAACCAACTCCGGTGAAGTCCCCCTCATTCTACGGGTGGTCGCACGCCCTCAGTGCTCAATTGGGGCTTCCTAGCCCCGATGCCCATGCCCTTGAACTGCTCGCAGGCAATCGTGTGACTCCAGGCATGCGTCCCTACGCGCTCTGCTACGGCGGACATCAGTTTGGGCATTGGGCTGGTCAACTGGGTGACGGCCGCGCCATCTGCCTCGGAGAGTGGCGCGATCCTCAAGGAAACAGCTGGGAACTTCAGCTCAAAGGCGCTGGCAGAACTCCTTACTCGCGGCAAGGAGACGGTCGGGCCGTTCTCCGGTCGTCCATTCGGGAATTCCTATGTAGCGAGGCCATGCACCATCTGGGGATACCGACCACCCGAGCCTTGAGCCTTGTACACACCGAGGACCAAGTGCTGCGCGACATGTTTTACGATGGTCGTCCGGAATATGAAACAGCAGCTCTCGTCACTCGAGTTGCACCGAGTTTTCTCCGTTTCGGTAACTTTGAGATTCTGGCCCAGCGCGGCGAGTACGAGCTTCTTAAGCAATTGGCTGATTTCGTAATCCGTCGTTACTACCAGGAGTTCGATGGGCGTGATCCCCAGGTTTACGTGCAGTGGTTTCATGAGATCTGCCGCAGGACGGCTTTGATGATCGCACACTGGCAACGAGTGGGCTTTGTGCATGGAGTGATGAATACCGATAACATGTCCATCCTCGGCCTGACCATCGACTACGGGCCCTATGGCTGGCTCGATGTGTACGATCCAAACTGGACGCCGAACACCACCGATGCTCAGCATCGACGTTATCGGTATGCCCATCAACCCTCCATCGCCCACTGGAATCTCAGCCGGCTTGCTGCTGCGCTGCTCTCGCTTTTCCCACATGAGGCCACGATCGAGGCGGGGCTTGAGATCTACCGCCAGAGTTTCACTCAGACTTTTCTGGAATTCATGGGGTCCAAACTCGGACTTCAGTCTTTGCAGGATGAAGATGGCAAACGCCTTTATCTGGACCTCGAGACCTTGCTCACGACCTCAGAGGTGGACATGACTCTCTTCTTTCGTCGTCTCACGGACCTCTCCCTCAAGCCCGAGACTCCTCCGCTGGATCAGCTAGGGCTCTTGCGTCAGGCTTTTTACCAAGCAGAACTATCCGCACCGCAGGAGACAGCATGGATCACGTGGATCGAGCGCTGGCTGGCCCGAGCCCGCGTAGAAGGCCTTAAGCCCGAGCAAAGAACAGCAAAGATGGGCCTGGCCAACCCCCACTACGTGCTGCGCAACTATCTGAGCCAAGAGGCTATTGACGGCGCAGAACGTGGCGATACAGGCAAAATTCAGACCCTTTTGGAGGTTCTGCGGCGTCCCTATGACGAACAAGCTGGTTACGAGCACCTAGCAAACAAGCGTCCGGAATGGGCCCGCCACAAACCTGGCTGTTCGGCACTCTCTTGCAGCTCGTAACAGCGGAGCGAGTCGATGGAAGCGAGTCTCACGCCTGGTGTGCGGATATCTGAAGAGATAAAGTCATTCCGACACAGTTAAGCGTATTGTCCCACCGGGGAAAAAGTGTTAAGCCTCCCTATGTTCGTTTACGGGGATCGCAAATGTCTCTCACAATGGAGGACGTCGTTATGGAACAGAAGGTAGCCCTGATCACCGGCGCATCGCGCGGTATTGGCAAAGCTTGTGCCCAAGCCTTGGCTCAAGAGGGCTTTCTTGTCGCAATCCACTACCGTTCCCAGGAGGCCGCAGCGCGTGAAGTTGCGGTCGGCATTCCGGGAGCCAAGATTTTTCAGGCGGATCTCTCGCAAGAGGATTCTTGCAAAGAACTCGCTAAAAACGTCAAAGAAGCCTTCGGACGGATTGATGTACTCATCAACAACGCGGGGATGAGCATCGACCAACTGATCACGTTCGCCAAGCCGAGTGAATTCGATCAGATCTTGGACGTGAATCTGAAATCGGTTTTCAATCTGACCAAGGCTGTCTCACGGGTGATGATCAAGCAAAAGTCGGGACGTATCATCAACGTCACCTCGGTCGTCGGCCATACCGGCAATGCAGGCCAGAGCATGTACGCGGCCTCGAAAGGTGCGATCACGGCTTTCACCAAAAGCATCGCGGCGGACCTGGCCTCTTTCGGTATTCTCGCCAACTGTGTAGCTCCCGGCTTTATCAAGACCGACATGACCGACGCTCTTCCGGCAGAAGCTCAGGAGGGGATCCTCTCCAAAGTGCCTCTGAAAAGACTCGGCAGTCCCGAAGAAGTAGCCTCCTGCGTGCGCTTCCTTGCCTCGGAAGGTTCCAGCTACATCACCGGCTCCACACTGCACGTTAATGGTGGTATGTATACCAACTGAGGGGACGCATTTATGTCAGACATTTATCTCCAATCGATGGGGCACTACCACCCAGAAACCGTGCTCGACAATCACTTCTTCGAGTCTCTCGATATCGGTTCGGATAGCGTCTGGGTCGAAGAACGAACAGGGATCGAAGCACGGCGTAGTGTTCTGGCGCCAGATGATATCCGGGCCTTGAAGGCTGGGCGAACAACCCTTCAAGCTCTGCGGACCGAGGGACGGGTGATGCCGATTGCGGACATGTCTGTGCCGGCTTGGACGCTTCTGCGGGAGCGTTATCCCGATCTCGATCCCAGCAAGATCGAGGTTCTGATCTGTGGCACCTCGATTCCCGATTTCGACATTCCCGCGAATGCAGGTACGATCGCATCTCGACTGGGGCTGAATTGTTTGTCATTTGATGCCAACTCAGCCTGCAGCTCCTTCGTTCTTGATTTACATCTTGCGCGCAGTCTCATTCGATCAGGAGCCCACCGCAAGATCGCCATTTTCAATCCCGAACGATACTCGCTCCGAGTTGACTTTAACGATCGCAACACCTGCGTGCTCTTTGGGGATGGCTGTTCAGCTGCTCTCGTGTCGTCTGTGCCGCGCCCTGGTTCCATCCGGGTCATTGACACCTTTCTGATGTCGGATCCTTCCGGGCACGATCTCGTCAAAATTCCGGTGGGGCACACATTTTCGCAAAACGGCAAGGCCGTCCAAAAGTTTGCCATCACGCGAACCATAGAAGCGACGTTGCAGATCCTCGAGAGAAACAATTTAACTCCCAGTGACGTGACCTACTTCACAGGACACCAGGCCAATCTCCGAATGGTGACCTCGGCAGCAGACCGTCTGGGTATCGCTGCAGATCGTCACCTGCATAATGTCGAGCACCTCGGCAACCAAGGTGCAGCAGGCTGCCCCGCCGTGCTATCGATGCACTGGGATCGCTTCAAAAGCGGAGATATCATCGCCCTGGCTGTGGTGGGAAGTGGACTGACCTGGGGCTCAGCCTTACTGCAGAAGATCTAGTCAGCCACTCGCATGAGCTCAAAAGTCTCAACTCCTGATCAGGCCAATTCGATCAGGAGAGCTTGCTCCTTTGCTTTAGCATCCGCAGCGAGGAGCTCCGTCGCGCTGCAGGATCGGTCGCCAGGAGATGACCTGCGGGACCTCATCGAACCGATGGGACTTGGGACGGAGAGTCCGATTCAGTCGTGCCAATATGTCATCTAACCTCCGAAACTCAGGTCGCGTCCGTCCCTTAAGCGCACTCACGATGCCCATTGCCCGTCATTAAGAATACTCAAGACGTGAGATTGCTTCACCTTCGAGCCTGTTCACTGGCCGACGGGTTAAAAAAAATTATGTGCGGAACACTTTTTCCTGGCTAGTCAGTCAGCAGTTGGGTATCACGAGGGTCGACACTCTGCGAAAGGATGGGATATGAGAAGATTTGGAACCTCACTCGCTACGACAACCTTGACAGTATTGGCGCTTGCTGGGTTTACAAGTGGCTGTGGCAGCAGCACCAACGAACAGAGCACCACCAAGGTGACAAACGGCCGTGAAATCGCAGAAAGCGAGTTTCCATCGGTTGTCCTGCTCTATATGCAAACAGCAGAAGGCGCTTCGATCTGTACCGGCACTTTCGTGAATAATTACCAAGTTGTGACTGCAGCTCACTGCGTTGATGGTCTTAGCACAACGCGTCCAAGTCTTTACTACGTGAGCCCTGGCGCAAACGGGGGCCTAAGTGCCAATGCCCAGGCCGTCAGTCTCAAGCGCAACTCTCGCTTTGATATCAGCAAGGGAGTGAGTGGAAGCGATTTGGCTGTGGTATCCTTCAGTCCGAATACTGCTCCCGCGACCAGCGAATTCGCGAGCGCACCCCCAAAACAGGACGACCCCCTCACAATCGTTGGCTACGGCAATAATGAAACCATCCAAACCGAGACGGGAATCGATGGCCAGGGCTCTGGCGTGAAACGAGTCGGAACCAACAAGGTATTCTCCATAGAAGAAGGATTGATCACGTTCGTCGGAACGTCCAAAGCCAGCGAGCCCTCCCTTCCAGTCGGAGAGAACTCTTTGAGCGGCTCCGGCGATTCCGGTGGACCCCTCTTCATCAATGGTAGGCTGGCGGGCGTCACCTCAGGCGGCGGCTTCTCGACTCAACAAGACGGGAGTCGCATCGCTGTCTCGCTTTATGTGGATTTAACTTCGGCGGAAAGTCGCGCATTCCTCGCTACGGCGATCGGTCGATAAATAGTTCTTCAGTTGAGCTGGAGCGAGGCCTTCCCAGGGGGAGGCCTTTCTTTTTTCGATACTCTCCTCGCTGAACTCCGTCACTCCATCCTGGTCATTTGACAAAGGTCTTGGTGCCCAACAGCATCTGACTGGGGTTGACCAAATCTCCCCGACGCATAAATCCACCGCTGCCTTGACTTAGGGGGCCGGACTTGCTGCCGGAGTACATTTCAAAGTGCAGCATAGCTTGAGTATAGCAGCTGAGTTTGCCTATTTTTGCCAGCATCTGACCTTTTTGGATCTGTTCACCTTGCGAGAGATGCCCAGCACTTCCCGCTTGTATCTCACCATAGCGCATGACTCGCCCACTGGGGTGTCTAACTTCTATCGCATTCGTTCCACAGTAGAAGGAGTATTCTCGAGCAATGACCACTCCCTCTTCGATCGCAACGATGGGCGTACCGACGCTCCCGTAGATATCACATCCCGCATGCTTGCGACGTCCTCCCATTCGTGAAGCGCCAAATGCACCTGTGCCGCCCCCCGCTTCAGCACAGGTGGGTAGTTTTTGGTTGAAAGGATAGCGAGGAGCAAAGCCATCTCCGTTTTCCTTTTCTTCGGGTACATCGATCGGGTTCTGGTTGCCATCGGTAGAACCGTTTGGATCGGATAAGGAGCGCCAGACATTCAAGTCCATCCAGACTTGTTTGAAGGGACAGGCTTGTTTCGTATTCGCAAAGCTATCATTTTCATAGGCCGAACCCTGCGACGGCGATGCCTGTGGAACGCTTTCTAGCATTTCCACAACCACCAGCATGCCTTCATCTGACTCCGAATTCGGATGCTCCTTGAGCCTGACGCGGGTTCCTTTGGGTACAAAGCAGATTTTTGTATCCGGAGCAAAGACCAATGGAACTGGGGAAATGTCTGAAGCAAACAAAACTGTTTCACCATCGGCGATGTATTCGACGCCTTCATCATCGGATGATGCCTCCGATACCATCGACTCGCTTTCCTCACCCTGACAAGCTACAAAAACCATAAGGCTTCCAATTGCGACACCCAGGCGGACACATGCACTTGATAAGAACGATCGCATAGCTGTCTCTCTCTATTCATCGGTGTTTTTTCGGCTTTTTGTGGGATCACTCAGCGACAGGTTCAAGGCCGACCTGTAGACCGTTAGTCAGGGTGCGCATCCAAAGTGAAGCACCCTCCGGAGTCAGAAACGTAAGGGCTTCTCGTGTCACGACGTGACGCTCCAGTGACTGATCCGCGGTAAAGATATCCAGCGTTTTGGTAAAGATCTTCTTACTCATAGGCAAAGAGTAGCGGAATCCCTCTAATTCGGTCTGACCATTTGCACCGTTGATCACCTGAAGCTCGAGATTCATCACATCGGGACGAACGTTGCTTTGACTATAGAGCACGCGCCGATTTCCCATGCCATCCAGCTCGCTGGTGGGCTGTAGCTCGATTCCATGAGCGTTAAGACTGGCTAGGACTTTATTGAGATCAAAGGCAGCAAACTTCAGCTGCAGGGCCATCTGAGGAAGGTTGTGTTGGGCTGCTGTGAGCTCGCTATCATCCTTGTCCGTGGGGGAAACAGCTGCAGCTTCAGATTTTTGCACCGAGCCTGCACTGGAAGCTGTAGACTTTGGGTTTTGTGGCACTGCACTCTTCGAATCTTTATGCTCGGCATGGGCAGGAGACTCGACTCGATCTGCAGACAGGCTTGCCAACCGAGGGCTCTGACTTAACAAAAGAGCGACGACCCCACCCAGAGCAAGCAAACAATAAGCTAGCGACTTTTTCATAGGCAAGATTCTCCAAATTGAGACCTAGTTCCAGTCCAACTATCGCTGGCGCTGCGTCTCCGCTAGACAGAGGGTACCGCACATGGCTCCCAGTGAGGGTCCGAACCAGAGGCGTATGTAAGCTACTGAGCCAGCTCACGCCGGTGCCTCCGTGTTCCCATTGCCAATCAGTGCGAGGACGCAAACCAAGCATCCAGGCGGTGTCATCGAAAGCAAGTTCCTGACCACAGCTCAGACAAGCCATAAACCCATAATAGACAATGGGTATTGGCCTGAATGCTTGATCCGGTCGAGATGTCAAGGGTAGGTCCATGTCGAGGGTCCAAACAGGAGGACCAAAGATCCGGCAGGTAGTTCAGACGTTAGGGTCCGTTCCGTCTCCGCTTTCCAACAGGTGGTAAACCTAGGACATATCTCATGTTTGTTTTTGGATCACATTCGGTCCCGGACTCGATAGGAGGCAGAACGTCTCTTCTTGCACACTGTCTGAAGCCAGCACCGGAGAGGGACTGCGCGCACCATCTGTCTTGCTGATGCCAGAGCTAGGCACTCTCTCCTGTCGCTGGAAGCTGACAAAAGCTTGCGATTCAGAGACTGCAGCCCGCTGATGGGTCACACAGGGCCCACAGGCTAAAGGCCTGCGACGTCGCAGCGGTCCGAGACGAAAAGTAGAGGAGGTTGCCGAGTACCCATAAGTTTCTAGGATCATCGGAACCGGCAGGATGGGTGTCGGCCACCTGTAAGGTCGCTGATCCGTCGAACATATAGAGCTTCCGAATGCCCAGGGCCTTCGGTGCCGAGAAATACAGCTTGCCGTTGTAAGACGCCAAAGGAGTGGGCATCGATGCTGTATCCGTCAAGGCGGTCCTGAAAACGCGCACTAAAGTATTGGCATTAGGATTGTATTCGAACAAGGAGTATCCGTCAGTCCCAAGGGCCGAGAAGTAGAGTTTTCCCTGGTGGATAAAAAGACTCGCAGGATTGTCGGAACTCGTGGGTGAGCCCGAAGTATCCCCGAGACGTCGGTTGCTCGAGCCGTCGTATCGAAAGAGTTTCTTGATGCCGGCACTCACCTCCGCGACGTAATAAAGAGCCAGCGAGCCATCAGCGACGACCTAGCTGACCACGTCAGAGACACCCGAGCCCGCTGTGTTCGAGACCTGGGTTAGAGTCGAGGAATCGTAGCAGTAAAGTTTTCGGATAGCAGGGGCGGCAAAGGCGGCGAAGCAAAGTCGAGATCCCCACGGAGTCAGGAGCGTCGGTTCGTCAGTGCTGCCGCTCACCAAATTTGTCACCTGGTTGAGTCCGCTGCCACCGTCGTAAGAAAAGATCTTTTGATTTCCGGCCCCAGCCTCAGCCACAAAATACATTTTCCCGCCAACGACCGGGAAGATGGTTGAAGTCATGGAAGTCGGCAAGTCGTGAACAGTCGCTCCGTTCAGATTCATGAGCTGCCATATTTGGTTCGATCCAGCGTCGTAGAAATAGAGTTTCCGCACTCGACTGGGATTTTCTGCCGAGAAAAAGACGCGATTCTCGAATGCCGTAAACGTGTGTACGTTGTCTGACAGGGTGCTTCCAGCTGTGTTCGTGAAGATCGTCACCGTGGCTGCATCGGCATCGTATATGAAGCCCTTCGTCAGGTTTGTGTTCGTTCTAATACGCCCGTAAATTTTGTTATCGATCATGTTGAAGGAAGGATTTTGAGTGTTGACATGGAACGAGCTGCCCCAGGTCACACGCTCGACAGTATCGCTCTGAGGCGAATACGCGAAGACCTGGGGCTGGGTGCCAGTCACCGTCCGACCTTCAAAAATGACCCGCTGGCTGGAACCACTGCCTACGATGCGAAGCATCCTCACGTCCTCTGAGGCCCCGTTCCAGTTGGTGAGCCGCTTGTAGGTCAGCCTTGTCGTTGTTAGGATATTGCTCACCCTCTGCACGGAAGACTGGTCGGCATCGTAAGCTTGAACACCAAACACGCTCTGGACCAGCTGACTGCGGAGGATGGAAAAACCTGTCAACACGCATTCGATCGATGCGTAGTCCCATAGGGTGACACACAGGGGCCTGTTCAGACCGGTTCCGGTGTAGGTCACACTTAAGGGCAACACGTCCTGGCCGGATGTGGCGTCGGTGGGATCTGGGATCGTGGCGAATGTCGGTTGTGCGGAGCTCACCGGCGGTGCCTCGCAACCCGAGCAGGCGACGGGAAACCCGCCTGTACCTTCGATCCAAATCCCTGAGGAGCTCACTCCGGAATTCGCTGAGGTCGCCGCTAGATTAGGAGCGCCACTGCTCGTGGTGGGACGAACGAGTGAATAGACGAGAGGCGACGAACTCGAGAGTGCTAAGCTGCTGAAGGCTGGTTCCGGGGCAGCTGGCGGATTCGAGGTTGTTTCGTTACCCCCTTGCGAAGAACCTTGCCCGCCCCCAGAAGCAGTCACGTCGCCAGAGGTGCTCGTTCCCCCAGCTGTGCTCCCTTGGTTCGACCCGCTGCTCGATGCGCTTGATTCGTTGGAGCCACTGCTCGATGCGCTCGCTAGACTTGACCCGCTGCTGCTCGATGCGCTCGATTCATTGGAGCCACTGCTCGATGCGCTTGATTCGTTGGAGCCACTGCTCGATGCGCTCGCTAGACTTGACCCGCTGCTGCTCGATGCGCTCGATTCGTTAGAGCCACTGCCCGATGCGCTTGATTCGTTGGAGCCACTGCTCGATGCGCTCGCTAGACTTGACCCGCTGCTGCTCGATGCGCTCGATTCGTTAGAGCCACTGCTCGATGCGCTTGATTCGTTGGAGCCACTGCTCGATGCGCTCGCTAGACTTGACCCGCTGCTGCTCGATGCGCTCGATTCGTTGGAGCCACTGCTCGATGCGCTCGATTCGCCAGTCTGTCCCGATCCACTCCCCGCGCTCGAACCTTCCACCTCACCTGTTTCTTCCGGACTGCTCGCACCATCCGAACCGCCTGCACTCGGTTTTCCTTCGGGACTGGCGGGCGTGCCTGCCGAGGCTGAACCATCCGATTTTTCCGGATCGTTCACTGCGCCGGGGCTTCCTGCTGTCGTCGTACTTTCGCCTCCGCTCAGGATCTGCACGTCATTACCGGCCGGGGATTTCCTGGATTCTCCTCGATTTTGTTCGGTTTGTTCTGCAGACATGCTGCAGTGGGTCAAGAGGGGCACCAGGAGTCCGACGACGTATGCTTTTGGTAATAAAGACTGGTTCAACGCGAACCCTCTTGTCCAGGGTATCGCCATCTAGCCCGAAAAGATGAGAAAACCGAGCAACAGATTTGAACGACTAGCTATTTCTAGGGTCGTTCAGCGCACTCAAGTGCGGCCGTTCTGATGACTAGGGCTTGAGGATAGTCAGATGACGTGTGCGGCATTTTGCACCCGGCCGAGGTCGGGTTTCCGAACGCACCGATTGCGCTATGCTACCCAATTTCTGAAAGGTCCGAACGTGGCTCGGAAGCATAGATGGATGGTTAGAGAGCACGGAATGAGGGGGAACGTCTCGACTCACAAGACTACCGGGTGCGATGATACTTCCGTGACCGATGCGCACACCAGGAAGGACGATCGCACCGGTCCCGATCCATACATCATCACCGATCTCGACGCCCCGACCCTCTCCGTGCAGCAGACGCAGATGTTTCACCCAAGGCGAGCGATCGTTGTCAACGACCACAACTCCGTACCCCAGACGACAACGCTGTCCGATGCGAATGGCTGTTCCGGCATGAACGATACAGCCGTAGCTGATGATGCTGCCTTCACCAATCTCGACCCGACCGCCCGCTTCGATGGCTAAAGCAGTCGGTACAGCTCCCCTATGGAAATAGGCTCCATCGCCAATCCGGAGCTGGCCGCCCAGCTGCAGATGCACGGTTCCGCTCAGACGAACGCCTCGGCCCATGGAAGCACGCCGAAAGACAAAGCGAGCCTTGAGAAGAGCCCAGAAGTCGAGAATATGACCGAAGAATTCCATACGAAACCTGCTTATGCACACCATGTTTTGAATCGCACCAGCGCAGACCTTATAACCCTTGCTTCAACGCTGTCCGGAAGCTTAGGCTCCACAATCTTTCTCCTTCCCACCTTCGCAGAGTACAGATAACGCCACCAGTATTACTCCGCCTTCCGATTCACGGACCAACTCGGTGTTTGGGCGTCGTAAAGTCCACCGATATCCAACTTCCGTTGATTGCTCCCGTCGCGATTCATGATCCACAAAGTGTTGGTGCCCTTAGCATTCGATTCACCGATCCGATTCGACTGAAATACGATAAGCTGGCCATTCGGCGAAAAACTTGGGCTTTCGCTGTCACCACTTTTCAGCGTGAGCCGCTCGAGTTTGCTCCCATCGGGATTCATGAGAAAAATGTCCCAACGGTCGATGTCTTTGTCATAGCCGCCGAAAGCGATTTTATCGGATTCGGGAGTCCAGGCTGGGGTGGCATTGTACCAGCCGGCGTAGGTCAATCTCTTGTCACCCGTCACACGTGGGGTGTCGCCGCTCCACTCGAGGGATCCCACGAAGATATGCGGATTGCCAAAGCGACCGGAAACGAAAGCTATCCACTTGCCATCGGGCGAAAAGCGAGGATCGACGTCCAAACCCGACCCTTCGATCAGGACCTTCCGCTCAGCCCCTTGGGACGTCATCGAGAAGATATCGGTGTCGTCCCCTCTCGAACTCGTATAGGCAACGATACGACCGTTGGGGGCATAGTTGCCTCCAGAATCGAGTCCTGGCGCATTGGTAAGCCGCTTTTTGGTACGGGTCACTGTATCGTAGGCGTAGATCTCAGGATTGCGTGTTTCGTAGGATGTGTAAACCACAGAGCGTCCGTCGGGACTCCAACTAGGTGACAGGTGAGGGAAGTTCCCGTCCGTGATCTGGGTGATGTTCGAACCGTCAAAGTCGGAGATGAAGATCTGCTTCGCTGCCGTCTTGGTGCGTCGTCCTACAAAGGTCAGCTTAGAGTTAAACATTCCCGGTTTGCCGGTGTACGCCTCCAATATGAAATCAGCATACTGGCGAATCGTAGACTTGTAGTCGGTGATTCGAGTGAATTGCTTAGCAAGAATTTCTCGCCCACGATTGACGTCGAAAGTCTTAAAGGAGAGAGTCAAACCCTTTTGAGGATCTTCACTTAAGGCTGCCATCGTCAGCGATTCAACACCGAGAGCACGCCACTGCACAATTTCATCGCCGCTCAGCGCTTTGGGGTCCAGGATCCATTGCGTTGTCTCGTTAGTTTTACGGGTCTTTGCATACTGATCCCAGGCTCCGGCATAAGCTCCCTCAGCCAGACTTGAGAAAAAACCTGAGAAGTTTAGCAGGCGAACAAGCTCCTGCGAACCTTCCTCGACTAGTTTCTTGCCTTGGGCGCTGGTTATGGGTCCTGCCGCTTGAAACTTAGGAGCAGCCACAACAAGCTTACGAAACGAGGGACTATCGACGCTGATAATCATAGGGCCCGTATCAGCCGCCAACGTCACGGGAGATCCCCCGATCAGGATGCTCAATCCTAAGAGATACTTCAACATATAGCGATGGATCTTCACACGTCCTCCTTAGGGCTTACAGAAGATTTTGATAGGTTCACCGGCAAGAAAATCGGGCGGCGGATTGAAGGGGGATGATTTTTGGACAGAAGTGATGCACGCATCATCGAATACACTATCACCTGAACTCGTTTCGATGTCAGCTCTCATCAGTTCGCCACGAGCACTGATCGAGATCACCAGCTGAGCCTGAAGGTTCGGATTGCTTATCTCATAGGTTTTCGGCAGAGCGTAGTTCCGTTTGATAGCACTAAAGAGGTAGGATTGGTAGCGGTTGCGCGCGGCAACACCGCTCAAGCCACCAGTGTTTTGAGTGAGTCCGGCATCTTTGAGGATGTCACGAATCTGGGCCAAGTCGCTGTTATCCTGAGCCTTGAGTTCTCGGGTCTCCTTCTTCTGCTCGTCTTTCAATTTCTCGCGGACGAGACGTTCCAGAGCTTCGCTTTTCTTCAACTTAACAGCCGCGTCGGGCTTGACAATTGTCTGACCGTCGTCGTCCGTGTCCTTGGTCACATTCTTGCCAGTTTCGATTTTCTCTTCCTTTTTCTCTTCGGCAACACCCTCTTCCTCTTTGACCTTCTCTTTGATGGAGACGGTCTTAGTCAGCTGCGGCAGTTGATTGGAGGGCACGCTGACTTCCTCGGAGATCTGCGCCCTGGGGATGACCGTCTTTGGCGAAGAACCAACATCCAGATCACTCACGAGCTCGGTGTCGATGCTCCACTCTTCGAGCGGCGGCTTAGGCAGGCTCAAAAGATTAAAGTAACTCAGAATAAAGCCTAAAAAATGAGCTCCAAGCGAGACGGCGATAAAGAGCTTCAGCCCCTTGGACTCGTCGCGGACCGGCACATTGTCGGACGAATTGGAAACGGCCACAGCCTTTGCCCTCACCCTTTGTCGCTTCTGTTCGGCGCCTGCGTCAGCATACTGATGCGCGTAACCCCGGCCAGCTTCGCGGCACTCATGGCATCGACCACGCGTCCGTAGACCACAGCTTTGTCGGCACGAATGTACAGCTCTTTTTTCTCCCGATTCTGATAAATCTCAAGCAATCTTTGATCGAGAACGGTCGCCGGAACTTCCATTTTTTCGATAAAATACTGCCCACGAGCATTGATCGATAGCACCACACGGTCCTCGTCCATTCCTGAACTGCGCGCCTTACTCGATGGCAGCTCCACGTTGATACCACCGATTGAAAGGGGAGCCGTGACCATGAAGATGATCAAGAGCACGAGCATGACATCGACCAACGGCACGATGTTAATATCCGCCATCTGACCGCTATCTTCGTCATCGTCCTGCGCGTTCGGAAGTTTGAATTCCATGAGAGAGCATCCTTAAAAACAGAATTCGATCAGCGGCGCCATCCCCGACGCTTCGCTTCCCCAGCACACCATGCTTCAAAGAGGCGAGGTGGTCGCATTACTGCCCTTCCGATCGCTGACGAGGTAACGGCCCACGATGTTCAAAAAGTCCGCGCAGAAGCCGTCCAAAGAGCCGACCAAGGTGCGTATCCGAGCATTCGAGGCATTGAAGCCGATGACCGCAGGAATGGCTGCGAGCAATCCAAAGGCCGTGGCAATCAGCGCTTCTGAGATACCAGGAGCCACTGCGGCGAGGCTGGCGGAACCGGTCCGAGCGATACCTTCGAAGGCTCCCATAATACCCCAAACCGTACCGAAAAGACCGATAAAGGGCGCTGACGAGGCGATGATCGCGAGGAAAGAGAGGTAGGACTCGAGTTTTTTCTTTTCGAGCCTTTTGGCTTTATTCAAGGCCCGATTCAGATTTTCGATGGCGGCGTTGATCGCCATCTGCGGCGAGCTAGCGTGCTCCTTGAGTTGACTGCCCCTCACCAACTCGGCATAGCCTGTGCGGAAGACCTCCTTGGCTGGACTGTACGGATAATCTCCCAGACGGCTGTTGAGCTCGTTGAGCGAACGACTCTCCCAGAAGCTTTTGATGAAGCTCTCCGAGGTTTGCATGTGCTTCCGAAGCACGACGAGCTTCCAGACGAAAATAGCCCAGCTGAGCACCGAGAAGGCGATCAGGATAATAAGAACTGTGAAGACCACCACCCCACTACGCCAAGCCTGTACAAGCATCGAATGACTCCCGAAGTCAGCGACTTGCACCGCTTCCTCGGCAGCCGGCGCGCTGACCGCTCCGGGCTGAGTCGGGGGTGCTGAGCCTTGGGCATCGAGACGCATCCCAAAGAGACCCAGACAGGCGAAGAGCAGGATAACGAGAGCACGCGTTGGGCGAACAAATCTGAATGAGGCGGAGCTGTGCATGGGCCGAGGTACTCCCTGTATGCAAAATTTACGTTCCATTATAGTACAACCGTGGGTGGATGCCTGCCACCATTTCCGGTTGGATTTGCTATCATGCCAGCGTCCGTTCGCCAATATCTCTCGCAAACACCTATAAATTGTTCTATGTAGGAGTCTCTCAGGAGGATCAAAGGAGAGGGAGCCCACCCATGTTGCATATAGAAGAATTGGCATCTGGCAAGCCACGCTACGATTACTCCCGCGCTGACATCCAGGCGATCTACGATCTACCGATGACCACTTTGGTGTATCTCGCGCAAAGCGTTCATCGTCGATACTACGCTCAGGATGAGATTCAGCTAAGCACGCTGCTTTCGATCAAAACGGGCGGCTGCAAGGAGAACTGCGGGTATTGCCCGCAAAGTGCCCACTATGAGACCAACGTGCAGTCCCACGGACTTCTATCCGTAGACGATATCATCGCGCAGGCTCGCGAGGCTAAAGCCAATGGCTCGAGCCGATTCTGCATGGGTGCCGCCTGGCGGAGCCCGCCACGCAGAGGCCCCCAATTCCAACAAGTACTGGATGCCGTCCGAGCTGTGCGAGGCCTTGGTCTTGAGGTCTGTACGACCCTCGGCATGCTTGATACCGAACAAGCGCAGGCTTTAGCCGAAGCTGGAGTCCATGCCTATAATCATAATCTCGACACTTCTCCTGAATACTACAGTGAGATCATCACCACGCGAAGCTACCAAGATCGATTGGATACCCTGCAGAACGTGCGAGACGCAGGCATGACCGTATGCTGTGGTGGGATTGTGGGCATGGGCGAAAGCAAGGAGGATCGTATCGGCCTCCTGCAACAGTTGCAGTCTCTCAAACCCCACCCTGAATCGGTGCCGATCAATCTGCTGGTCCGGGTCGAAGGAACTCCCCTCGAGGCCGAACAGGAATTAGATATCTTCGAGCTTGTACGCACCATCGCGACCGCCTGTATCATCATGCCGCAGAGTCGGGTTCGATTGTCCGCTGGCCGGACCCAGATGTCGGATGAGGCGCAAGCTCTTTGCTTCATGGCGGGAGCGTCTTCGATCTTCACGGGCGAAAAGCTTCTCACGACACCCAATCCGGGTGACTCGCGAGACCGCGAGCTCTTTCGACGTTTGGGCTTGAAGCCGGTCGCTGGACCTCCCCCTGAGGCTGAGAATCAACCCCTCGCGGCCTCATCGGCCATGGAACAAAGCCATTCTCTTTGAGGATGGCTGGGAGGTCCACCCGATGGAGGAGAAGCTTGGTGTATCGCGGCTCAGGGTCCAGATTGAAGCCCGACTCGATGCCATCCGTTCCCGCCATCGCTGGCGAAGCCTGCGTCCTACGCGACTCGATCCTGCTGTCATCGACTTAACTCATAATGATTACCTGGGTCTGCGCACCGACCCAGCGTATCAGGCTCGCGCCCGCGCTGCAGCCGCAGCCTGGCCGGTCGGCTCCGGAGCTAGTCGGCTGCTTGGCGGCGAGCTTCCTGTTTACGCCGCAACGGAACAAAGCTTTGCCGCATGGGTGGGGGCCGAATCTGCCCTTTATTTCAGCTCCGGATACGCCGCGAATGAAGCTGTTATGCTCGCCCTTCAGCTCGAAGGGGCTGTGTACTTCTCCGATGCTTTGAATCACGCCAGCCTCATCGATGGCATGCGATTGGCCCGTCTCGCTCCTGCGCAGAAAGCCATCTTTGCTCATAACGATATCCGCGATCTCGAGCGTCAGCTGGCTAGCGCGTCCGCCCCTTTGCGTTTAGTCGTAACGGAAGCGCTCTTTAGTATGGACGGAGATTTTTGCCCTATTTTGGAGATTGCTGAGCTATGCAAACGCTACGGAGCTCTGCTGGTTCTTGACGAAGCCCATAGCATCGGCGTCTATGGTGCTCGAGGTTCGGGTGTTGGTGCCGCCTTGCCACGTGACAGTTATCTTGCGATCTATCCCTGCGGCAAAGCTATGGCGGCATCAGGGGCGTTTGTCGCAGGACCCACCTGGTTTCGTGACTATCTCATCAATACATCGCGCGCTTTTATCTACAGTACGGGAGTCTCGCCCTGGGTGGCTGCAGCCTTGGGTGAAGCGATCGTAACCATCCAAGAGCTCGACGATCGACGCCTCTGGCTTGAAGAAAGCGCGGCGGAAATGCGGGACTTTTTAAGGCACGAAGGCTACGACATCGGGACCAGTCGCTCGCACATCATTCCTCTGATCGTCGGGAGCGAACAGCGGGCACTGGCTGCGGAAAGTTTTCTACGGCAACAGGGGATCGAGACGCGTGCGATTCGACCACCTACGGTTCCCGAGAACGCCTGTCGCCTGCGACTGTCTTTGCACGCTGGTTTGGATTCTCAGGATCTTGCATACCTAAAGGCTGCTTTGAAGGAGCTTCGCTATGACATTCCATAAACTCTTTGTCACAGCCACCGGAACCGATGTAGGCAAAACTGTGATCAGCGCCGCTTTACTGGATGCGACCTATCGTCGACAGATACCCTTGCAGTATTGGAAGCCGGTACAAACCGGAGGAGTCGATATCGATCGTCATGGCATTGAAGCTATTTTAGGACACGCGATCTCATGCCCGTTGCCGACTGCTGCCTACGATTTGCCGGCCTCTCCTGATCAAGCTGCCAAAGCCGAGAACGCCGCTCAACCGACTCTTGGACAGCTCCTGGAAACGATGCGCCAGCAGCCAGAACAGCCGCTCCTGATCGAAGGAGCCGGAGGCTTGATGGTCCCTTTGAACGATCAGAACGAAACTTGGCTTGATTTCATGATTGCGACTGAAGTGCCTGTGATCCTAGTTGCAAGCAGCGGGTTGGGCACGATCAATCATACCGTGCTCAGTCTCAATATGCTCGAAACCTACGGGATCACAGTCTTAGCTGTGGTCTTGAATGGCCCCATTCATGAGGCGAATCTCGAGAGTCTGCGACGCATGAAGCCCGAGCATCGCTTCATCAGTTTCCCTCACCTCGATTTAGGTGGCCCCTGCTCGCCTGCCTGGATTGAGGCTGGTGATTCCCTGTGGAATGCTCTGAACGCAAGGGAGAGGCCGCCAGCTGCTGATGATTGGATCGAGCATGATGCCTCTGTTGTCTGGCATCCTTACACCCAGCACAAGACGAGTCCGTCTCCCATCCCTATTGTCCGAGCCAAAGGTATTTACCTTTATACGAGAGAGGGCGAGGAACTCATCGATGCTTCGGCATCCTGGTGGACCTGCTCGCTGGGCCACGGACATCCGCAGGTCGGTGCTGCCATTCGTCGCCAGCAAGCTCGCCTGGATCATTGTGTGTTCGCAGGCGCAACCCATCAACCAGCCGTCGAGCTCGCCAAGCAGTTGGTCGATCGCAGCGAGGGACATCTTCAAAGGGTCTTCTATAGCGATAACGGGTCGTGCGCAGTCGAAGTCGCCCTGAAAATGGCGGCCCAAAGTTGGATCAACAAGGGTCAAACACAGCGCAAAACCTTTCTCTACTTCAAAGGCGCTTACCACGGCGATACGTTTGGGGCTATGTCGGTCGCTGACGCTGAAGGCCTACACCGCACGTTCAAGTCTTACCTGTTTCGAGCTTTATTCGCGACCCCGGTCACTAGCCATGCGTCCTCCATTTGCCCGGAAGGACCAAGCCGCCTCGAAGCCGGCTGCCGCGAACTCGATGCACTTTTCGCCCAGCACGGCGATGAGCTCGCGGGCGTCTTGATCGAACCCTGGCTTCAGGGGGCGTCAGGCATGAACATTCAAGATTTAGCTTGGCTCAAACATCTCGACGGTCTGTGCAAGCGCTACGGCGTCCCCTTCATACTGGACGAAGTGTTCACCGGAATGGGGCGAATTGGAGCTCATTATGCCTTCCTCCGGGCTGGGATCAATCCTGACATTGTCTGTATCGCAAAGGGTCTCACCGGTGGTAGTTTGCCCTTAGCAGCAACGCTGACTCGCGAAGAGATCTTTGCTGACTTCTATCACGACGAGCGAGGCAAGGCCCTCCTGCATGGACACACCTTTACTGGGCATCCGATCGCCTGTGCTGCCGCACTTGCAACACTTCGCGTGTACGATCAGCAAGCGATCCTGGATCGAGCTCTTTTCATAGAACAGCGGCTTGGGCAATGGCTGGAAGAAGAAGGCAGGCAGCTCGAACTTGAAAACAGCCGGGTACTCGGGGCGATGATGGCCTGGGAGTTGCCTGGTACCGGGCTTGGAGATTACTTTCACCCCTTGGCGCTTGACGTTCCACCTTTGGCTCGCCGACACGGGTTGATGATGCGAACCCTGGGAAATACCCTCTATTTCGTCCCTCCCCTCTTGATCACCGGTCGCGAACTGGACACGGCCCTGGAGCGAATCTCACATTGCATGGAGGACCTGCTCGCGAGACCCACGAAGGACGAGTCGGTACGACGAAGCGGAGGAATTGAAACGCCTTACAGCTGCTAAGGGACAGCCTTCTGCGCTCAGAACTCATGAGCCCATGCGAGAACGGTCCCCGGGGATCGTTCTCGCATGGGCTCATTGACTGCGAAGGCTTTCGGAATCAGTCTTCGTCGTCTTCGTCTTCGTACATGTCTTCCAAAGACTCTTCATCCGACTCGTCATCGTCCTCTTCATCTTCCTCGTCGTAGAAAGCATCGTCTTCGTCATCAGCCAGCACGGCTTCCTCGACGGCAGGTGCTGCCTCGACTTCTTCCTCTTGGCTTTCGTGCCATTCCTCTTCCTCGTCGGCGTCCATTTCCTCGATCATGTACTCATCGGCGAGATCTTCGTAACGGGCTTCGAGCCATTCCTTGGCATCTTCCTCCGACTCAAAACCCGCTTTCATAATCTTGCCTGATTCGATGTTATAAACTTTCCACAGCAACGCTCGATCTCCAATTTAACTTTGGCATTGGTTTATCGACAAAGGGCGACGGAAAAGGAAGCGCCACCCTCCATCCAAATCTTAACACAAAGACAGCACTTGCCAAGCTACCGAGGCTTCAGGTACCCCCGAATTGCGCCCGACCTCGCAAAAACGGACAAGAGTCCGAAATCCAGGTTGACTCGCCCAGGCTCCTTTTCCGGCTAAAACGAAGAATGAAGTGGATATGCCAAATCTACTGCTTTTCGCCTTGCTTCGACCCAGGATCTTTAGTAAACCACCTTCGTATGAGAATTCAAGCCAAGGGATACCTTATGCGCGGCCTCGCCGTCCTTATTTCGATCCTCGTTGGGTCTTCCGGTCTAGCCCAGACCAGGGTCAGCTGTGAATTAGCTCCGGCCTGGGGTCGCGGCCAAAGCACCCTGGGTCAAATCGATCAAGCGACTCAGTTAGCAGCTGGTTGCAGCTACGCCTTTAGCCTGAGTCCCCATCTCAGTCTTGGCCCTCGCCTGCTCTTCAGCGACCAAGAGTGGACCATCGACCGGACCCCAGGGGAAGCGGCCGAGCTCCTGAGTCTTCAGGCTCGCAGTTGGCAGCTCGGTATACTGGCGACCCAAAGCTGGAGCCGTTGGACGGGCCTTTACGGGTGGAGTATCGGTCAAGGCCAAGGCCAGCTCGAGCGCACGCTTAGCACACCCAACAGTCGACAAAGCGCCACCTATAGTGGCCTGGACTATCGCTCACAGCAGCATGAAATCGGCTTTCGCTATCAAGCCAAAAATCGCTGGTCCTACGGTCTGAGCTTCCTCAGAAGTCAGGGACGGCAGAGCTGGTCTCAGGAGGATGGTCGATTTGTGGGTGAAAGCGTCGATCAGGACACACGACTCACCCTGACGAGCGGTAGCCTGAATCTCGCTGCTCCTCAGACCACTCAGCTAGAGTTCGTGAGCAGCGAAATTCGCTTCGGGGTGCAACTTCTGTTTCATTGAGAGCCGTCCCCCTGTGAAGCCCAGCTCTTTCAAAGGCACACTCAAACGTGGTTCGGCAGAAGCTCTGGCAGCCGTTCCAATCGACTTAAACCGTGAATCAACTGCCACTCCTGTTCTTGAACGGGCTGAATCGAAAGTCTCTGCCCGGGACGCAGCAGGAGCATATTCTCAGCACCCTTCACGTCCCTTAATTCCTTGAGCGTGATCGGCCGCATAAAACGTCCTACTGCCTGAACGTTGACCATGACCCAGCGGGATATGCCCTGCTCCACTGACTTCGAATCGAAATATTTCGACTGGGGATCCAAAGCCGTCGGATCCGGGTAAGCAGCCCTTACCACCCGCGCAACCCCGACTATGGCCGGCTCCGCGACCCGACTGTGGTAGATGAAGACTTCATCGCCCAGCTGGAACTGATCCCGCATCATGTTGCGCGCCTGATAGTTGCGCACCCCCTCCCAGCGATCGGTGCGATCTGGGCGTCCCACCAAATCGTCGAAGCTGAAGGTGTCAGGCTCGGTCTTCATCAGCCAATAGTTCTTGCTCAAAGCGGCAACTCCTTATCCTGAGAATTGCTCCTAGCCGCTGACCTCCAAAATCGGTTACACCAGACTCCTATGATTGAAGTCGGGATTCGCGCAGCAAGGAAAGCCTCTCTATGTCCAAACAGCGCCTTTTTATTGTCGACGCCATGGCAATGGCCTTCCGTTCCTATCACGCCATACGCCCTCTCACAAGCTCCCGCGGCGTCCCCGTACATGCTGTGTACGGCAGCCTTATGTTCCTCTGGAGTTTGATCGAACGAGAAAAACCGGATTTTCTGGCCTTTGCGACGGATAGCCGGGAAGAAACCTTTCGGCATAAGCTTTATCCCGAATACAAAGCCAACCGTACGGATATGCCGGAAGATCTAGCTGAACAGTTGCCTTACCTGTTTCGCCTTTTTGCAGCCTTGCAGGCCCCTCTGCTCAAGGAGGCTGGTCTTGAGGCCGATGATCTGATTGGATCTTTGGTGAAGCAGTATGCCTCACCAGGGCTCCACTGCTATATCGTGTCGGGTGACAAGGACTTCATGCAACTTGTCAACGGTGATATCACGCTCTATCGACCCAAAAAAGGTGGTGAGGTTGAGCAGATCAACAGCCCGGAGGTGTTCGAAAAGTTCGGTTGCAAGCCCGAGCAGGTGATCGATGTTTTGGCTTTGATCGGCGATAGTTCTGACAATGTACCGGGGGTTCCCGGTATCGGCGATAAGGGTGCTGCCAAGCTCATCCAACAGTTTCATTCGCTCGATGGGATCTATGCGAGTCTGGAACACATCACCAATCAAAGACAGCGCAATGGTCTCGAGCAAAACAAAGATCTCGCGTATCTCTCGAAGCAACTCGTCACCATCCACACCGAAGCCCAACTGCACTTCACCTTGGATGATCTGCGCTGTAATCCTGAGACGGCTCTAGCCAACCCCATGCTCTTAGAACTTCTCGAGGAGCTTGAATTCAAATCCTATGCAGATCGGACGAGAACCAAGATCAAAACCTTACCATCCCCGTCTGCCGAAGCCCAGCGCGCAGCCAACCCTCAGCATGCATATCGCTGTGTGCTCGAGGCTCAAGAGCTTCAGGAGCTTCGAGGCAAGGCCCTACAGGCCAAGACTTTCAGCTTTGACACTGAGACCACGGGTCTCGATCGTATGAGCGACATTCCGATCGGCTTTAGTTTTGCGTTCGGCCCTGGTGACGCCTACTACGTGCCGATCCATGAAACCCATCGCAAACTGCCCCTGGAGGATATTCTCCGGGTGGTCACCGAAATCCTGAAGTTGCCGCATGGGATCAAGGTGGGACACAACGTGAAGTTCGATCTGCAGATGCTGACGAACCTCGACATCGAAGCTCACGCTCCTTTTGCCGACACCATGTTGATGTCCTATCTTTTAGATGCAAGCGAACGCAGCCACAGTCTCGATGAATGCTGCCTCCGATTCCTCCAATACCGCAAGATTCCAACGGAACAACTCCTCGATGCCCATGGCTCTATGCTGGGGACATCCCTGGAGCAGATCAGTGAGTATGCCTGCGAGGATGCCGACTACACCCTGCGCCTCTACGAGCACCTTTTGCCCAAGCTGCGAGAGGCCGAACTTTTGCCTGTTTTTTACGATATTGAAATGCCGCTGGTCCCTATCCTTGCTCGCATGGAGCGTCGCGGTATTTTTCTCGATACTCCCATCCTGAGCGAAATCTCCAACCATCTTTCCCAGCGAGGGAAGGAACTGGAACTTTTGATCTACAAAGCCGCCGGGGAAGAATTCAATATCAATTCCACCAAACAGCTACAGGTGATCCTTTTTGAAAAGCTGAAGATTCACGAGCAGCTGGGTCTCAAGCGACTGAAAAAGACCAAGACTGGCTACTCGACCGACGTGTCAGTCCTCGAGCAGATGGAAGAGCATCCACTGCCAAAGGCCCTGCTCGAATATCGGATGGTGAGTAAGTTGAAGAATACTTATGTGGATGCCTTACCCCAATTGGTTCATGAACGGACAGGGCGCATCCACACCCACTTCCATCAAACAGGCACTGCCACGGGTCGCTTGAGTTCTTCAGACCCCAATCTGCAAAACATTCCCATTCGTTCCGAACTCGGCCGTGAGATCCGCAAGGCCTTCCGAACGGATCTCAGCGATGGGGTCATCATCTCAGCCGACTACTCGCAAATTGAACTGAGGGTCCTCGCTGCGCTGGCTCAGGATGCCAACCTAAAAGAGGCTTTTTATCAGGGCCAAGACATCCACACCAGCACCGCGGCCAAAGTCTTTGGCGTCGCGACGGAGCAGGTCACCAAAGAGCAGCGAGCCCAGGCCAAAGCCATTAACTTTGGGATCATTTACGGCATGGGTCCCCAGCGTCTAGCCCGCGAAACGGGCGTCACCATGAAAGAGGCGAAGGAGTTCATCGACCGTTACTTCGCAACTTACCCCAAGATTCGCCAGTACATCGAACACTCAATCCAGTTTGCCCGTGACCACGAGTACACCCGGACCATCACGGGACGACGACGGCCCCTCAAGGAGATTAACGCCAGTCAGGATGGGGCGGCCCTCGCCAATGCTCAGAACATGGCCGTGAATTCGCCCGTCCAGGGGAGTGCGGCTGACCTTATCAAACTGGCGATGAAGAAAGTCCAAAAGAAGCTGGATGAATCGGGTTCCGGTGCTAAAATGCTACTCCAAGTCCACGATGAACTGGTCTTCGAATGTCCGGCTCGGGAGGTACACGAGGTCATGAATCTGATTCGGACCGAAATGGAGAGCGCCTTCGATCTGGGCGTTCCTCTCAAGGTAGACGTCAGCTATGGCAACAACTGGCTAGAGGCACATTGACATGACCGACAAAAAAGAAGACCGTGCGGAACAGCTTAAAGTCATGGGGCTCTTGGAACACATCGACGAATTGCGCTCTCGGGTCGTCAAGTCGATTCTGACCATCGTCGTCTTCTTCTTTATCTGCTACTCGTATGCCGATGTCATCCTCAACGTCCTGCGAATGCCACTGGTGGAAGTCCTGCCTCGCGGAGCTAGCTCGCTGCACTTCACGGGCCCGATGGATGTGTTCATGGCCAATGTCAAACTTGGTCTATTTTCAGCCTTGTTGCTCAGCTGCCCAGTTTGGCTCTATCAATTCTGGAAGTTCATTGAACCCGCGCTCTACGCCCACGAGCGACGCTACGTCTTACCTTTTATTGCCTCCTCGGTGACCCTCTTCGTCGTGGGCATATCCTTCTGTTTTTTTGTCATCATCCCCCTCGCTCTGAAGTACCTGATCGGTCTTGGAGTCGAAATGGGTACGACCCCTATCATCACAATCAGCGATTATCTCTCTCTTCTCATGCTGATGATGTTTGGTTTCGGTCTGATTTTTGAAACTCCCGTAATCCTTATCTTGCTGGCTTTGCTCGATATCATCACGGCTGAAACCTTGTCGGAAAATCGCAAATTTGTCATTGTGGGCATCTTTATCATTTCAGCCATCTTGACTCCAACACCCGACCCCGTGAGTCAGATTGCAATGGCTGGCCCGACCTGGCTTATGTTTGAGCTATCCATACTCATCATTCGTTTCATCCAGAAGAAAAAGGGCGCTTCCAGCACGGGTGGCGGCGACTCTCATGCGGCTTGAGTGGCTCGGGGCCTGTTTCTTGAGTCTAGCTGTGTCCCTGGGAGCTCGGGCTGATGACATCGAAACGATCAAGCCTCGGGACAATGCTTGGTCGATAGGTTTTCATGCTCGCCAACTGCATCTGGGCGAGGCCAGCGATAAACGCCTCCGCATTCTGAGTAGTGCCATCGAGATCAGCCGTGTGTGGATCAAACCCACGTGGTGGTTGAGTCTCGATGCCGCCTTGATTGTTGGCCCTAATGGAACCCGCTTCACAGAGAGTCCTCCGATCGATTTCGCAGGCACAGGCTTCAGCCTTCGCTGGGCTATGCCCCTGCTGGCTGACGGCCTCCGTCAACCCCAAGGGGACTGGGGACTTGGGCTAGGCGCCGAGCTTTATCAGCTGATCGGCCGCTCCTATCAGCGTGAGACTCTTCCGGATGGTGCGACCAGCTCCTCTTGGGTGATCCGGAGCCGCTGGAATGCCTTGGTTCCCAGCGTCTTTTACTCGCGATTAGCCCCGGCTCGACCCAAAGGTTACAAGCCCGAGTGGCTCATGACACGCATCGAGGGTTACACCCTTCACCTGGGACTGGCCGTTCCCGTGCAATCCACTCTCCGAATCGATTCGACCCGTAATGATGTCGTTCGGAGCCGCTCCTCAGATGCCAAAGGTTACATGGTCATTGCTTCGCTTGCAGCATGGCTTGGGATCTAAGCACGCCTTGCCAGGGAAGTGGTGTCGAGTCCACTTCTGCTGACACGCTTCAGACCGTTCTCAAGACAGACATCACCGACATGAGACTGTTCTCGGCCACCAGCTCTGACATCTCATTCCCCAGCCAGCAAAGGGTGGCGGCTTCCGCTGGTTTTCGCTATATTCACCACACCTTTCTTCTTTCCCTAGGAGCGACCCCTGATGCGCTGGTTTATCATCCTTATGCTCGGGCTGCAGACGGCCTGCAGCACCTCACGCGACTGGACCTACCCGGAAACAAAAAAGCTTGAGGCCCGCGATACCTTTTTTGGTGAGACGATTGCTGATCCCTATCGATGGCTGGAGGATGATCAATCACCCGTGACCCGGGACTGGGTTCGGCAGCAAAATGCTCTGAGTTTGCCGTATCTGCGCGAGCTCCCCCGACGAAATGAGTACTTCAAACGGCTCACGTCCATCAATCAACACGAGCGCTATTCGTCCGTCATCCACCGTCCTGGCCTGTTCCTCTACGCAGCTAACAGTGGACTTGAGAACCAGGACCGCTGGTTCATGAGCCGTGCACCTGACGAACAGGGCGAGGTGATTCTCGATCCTAATGCCTGGGATCCCAGTGGTGGACTCTCTATTCCTAACGTCAGCCTTTCACCCGATCAACGCTGGTTAGCCTACTCGGTCAGCAAAGGAGGGTCCGACTGGCAAACCTGGAAGATCCTGGATCTAAAAACACGACAAACCCTGCCCGACGAGGTGCAGTGGTCCAAATTCAATTCGGTGACCTGGGCTGCCGATAGCTCTGGATTTTATTACAGTCGCATGCCAGAACCGCAAACCGGTAAGGTTCTGAGTGGGATCACACTCGCCAACAGTATCTATTTCCACACTCGTGGTGAAAAGCAAAGTATGGACCAACTGGTTTTCAAGCACGAGGATCCTAAGCTCACTCACTCGGTAACCAGCACCGGACAGGATGGGTTTCTCGTGCTATCAAGCACACTGCAAGGCACTGACAACAATACCATCGCCATTCGTCCCCTCAGGGATCGCAAAGGCCCATTCCTACCTGTGTTCAATAAGATGGACGCCGCTTATAAGGTCCTCGGTCACGATCGTGATACTCTCTATGTTTTCACCAATGCGGGGGCACCTCGTAGTCGCATCATCGCTGTGAAAACAGGTACAGGCCCTGATCCCAAGGCGAATATCATCATTCCCGAACCCCCTGGACGGGACACACTCGACACTGCTGTCTACCTCCACAAGAAACTCTATACTGTCGTCAGCCGAGACGTGAAGCAAGGGCTCCTCCGCTTCGACACTCAAGGTCGGCTTGAGACCGAAGTCAAGCTTCCAACGATGGCTTCCCTTGCTCCTCTCGAAAATGCTTCGATCGATAGTCTACCGATTTATGTCCGAGTCGGAACTTACTTCGAACGTCCTCGCATCTATAGTCTGGCCTCCAGCGATAAGGAATTGCGTTCGGTTTGGGAGGTAAAACTGCCCTATGACCCAAACAAGTTCGTCGCCCAGCAGGTGTTTTACAGCTCGAAAGATGGAACTAAGGTTCCTATGACCTTGCTGATGAGCAAGGACGTGGCAGCAAAGCCCGAGCGTCGTCCCACTCTCCTCTTCGGATACGGTGGCTTCGATATCTCACTCACACCCCGCCTCTATGCCCACAGCATTCCCTGGCTGGAACGAGGGGGAGTCTTTGCTATCGCGAATCTGCGAGGTGGTGGGGAATATGGCAAGGAGTGGCATGATGCTGGCCGGCTTCAGAACAAGCAACATGTCTTCGACGACTTTATCGCGGCAGCTGAATACCTGATCGCTCAGGGGTGGACCAGCCGTGAGCAATTGGCTATCGAGGGCCGTAGCAATGGAGGTCTCTTGGTCGGAGCTGTATTGACCCAACGTCCTGACCTCTTTTCGGCGGCCGTGCCAACGGTCGGGGTCTTAGATATGCTACGCTTTCATCTCTTCACTGTCGGAGCCTTCTGGACGACGGATTATCTTCTCCCTGATTCCGAAGAGAACCTTGCCCGGATCCTCACGTATTCGCCCTTACACCGAGTCAAAGCAGGTACAAGCTATCCGGCGACACTCCTCGTGACAGGTGATCACGACGACCGTGTGGTGCCAGCTCACTCCTACAAAATGGCAGCTGCGCTGCAGGCAGCTCAGAGCGCACCCAAGCCGATTTTGATACGGATCGCTACCGAGGTCGGACATGGGGCAGGAGCTCCTTTGGCTAAGCAATTAGAAGAGCGAGCCGATGTTCTCGCCTTTGTGGATGAGTGGACCAAGATTTCGAGGCAGTAGCCTGATTTTTTTACTTAAATCCACAAAAATGCAAAAATCTTAAAGCCCCTCCCCAAAACACCGATTCTCCCTGGGGAGGGAGTATGGCTAAAGCCTTAAGCACAAGTGGATTGCCCCTACCGATCGTCCGCAAGGTGATTCGCAAGGGTGACATCTATGTCTGTTGTCTTTGCAGGAGCGAATACAGGTCATCGGTCGAGGCCAATGACTGTCTCAATCACTGTTGGTTTGACATCAAAGATTTTTACCCGGTAGTGGTTCGTAAGGCAGCGGATTCTCAGGTCTACTTCCGCTGTCACTTCTGTTGTCGCGACTACGGAGAAGAAGCCTTAGCCTTATCCTGTGCGCGGAGATGCTTGCAAGAGCGAATGGGTTTGCACATGCGGGAGCAGCTTTTGAACGACATACCCCTTCAACCACCACCCAAGCGCCCCTCACGCATTCGGGTGCTGAGCTCTGGCCCTCGTCTTGGGGCGCCACCGCCAAAACCTGCCCCCGTCAGCACGATTAAACAGGTTCGTGCTGATGAGGTCATCAGCGTCGAACCCACTCCTCCTCAGACTGAAGTCGTGATTGCGGATCGTGGACGACACATAGGCAGTTTTTCGAAGCCTTGGATACGGAAAAACGAAAAGTACCAATGTCGGTTTTGTAGCGAGCTCTACTACACCCGGATGGAGGTGGAAAACTGTTTCAAGGGTCACTTCGGTGAAGATGGTTACGAGAAGAAAACGTGAGGCTCTCGGCTGCCCTGTAAAGAGGGAAGACTCGGCAGCCTCCCCTCTTCAGTGTTAACCTCTTTTTCGGACGAGCGTCTGTTCGTACTTGAGGATGTCAGCGGCATCGATGGGGGCATCATCATCCTCGTTGTCAGCGAATGGCTCACGGTGCTTAGCGTGCTTATGATCTTTTAGCTTCTCTTTCTTGCGCTGCAGTTGCGTGACAAGTTTATCGATCATGTGATCCACCGATCCGTACATATCCGCACAGGAATGTTCGACATTCAGTTTGAATCCATCGCCGCCACTTAGGACGCAAAGGACATGCTGTTCGTGCTTATCGACGGAAAAGGTCACATGAGCTTCGATGGGTTTCGTGACGAACTTTTCGACTTCAACCTTGATCTTGTCGCGGGCGTAGGATTGGAGGGCTGCAGAACTTTCCATGTGCTTGAAGGAGAATCGAAACTGCATAGGGTGGCTCCCAAGGACGTTTGACTACGGGGCGAAAGGCTATAATCATTGGGTTTTTTACCCTTCTGATGGTTCTAACCCCCACCCCTTGTGTTTATTATCGGCTGCAAACGACCTGAGATGTAGGGACCAAAATTGCCTCTTTTCTTACCTCGCAAGGGCAGAACTTGCGAATTTGGCGAAATTTTCTTACATAAAATGGAGTTCCTCGTATCGGAGAGGGGACTCACGTCACATGGTCTAGGTTCGTGGGACCAGGAGCCGAACGGACGTTGAACGAACCGGCGGAAGTCCCCAACATATCGACTCAAACGAGGTAACAGGACGCGTATGTTGAGCAGCGAGACAGATCTCGAGATCCTGCGAGGCGAATTGCAGAAGATCTCCTACCAAAACACCGAAAATGGCTGGACTGTTCTCCGTCTACGCTGTGATCGCGAGGAGCAGCCCGTCACTGTTGTCGGTCACTTTGGACAAATGACCCTCGGAGAGTACTACGAACTGCAGGGCGAATGGGTGCAGCACAAGCAGTTCGGCCGGCAGTTTAAAGTCAGCCGTTGGCTCCAGGTCTACCCTCAGAGTCTTGCAGGAGTGCTTCGTTATCTCAAGTCGGGTATCATCAGGGGTATCGGTGACAAGACAGCCGAACGGATCCTCGAGCATTTCGGACAACGCACACTCGAGATACTTGACGAACAGCCGGATCGATTGCTTGAAATTCCTAAGATCGGGAAAAAGAAAAAGCAGGAGATTATCAGGGCTTGGAACGAACGCAAACGCTTTCGTGAAGCTGAGATGTTCCTCAGTGCTCAGGGCGTCACACCTACCTTCATCAGTCGAATCATTCGGATGTATGGTGAGCGAGCTCCCGAGCTCATTAAACAGGATCCGTATCGCCTGGCGCGGGAAATCGTGGGTATTGGGTTTCTCACCGCCGATCAGCTCGCTCTCAATATTGGACTCGAGACGGACTCTCCCCTGCGCGTTCGAGCAGCCCTCTGTTTTCAACTTGAGCTTGGCGAAGAGCAGGGTCATTGCTACCAGACGCGTTTACAGCTCCGTGAGGCCCTCAGTTCTCTTTTAAAGCTACCGGCAGCGGGTCTGGATAGTTTGCTAGACGATGCAATCATCAGTCTGACGGAAGAAGGTTTGATCGTCTTTGATGAGGCTCGCAGTGAAGACGGCCCTGCCACCGATGTTTACTACAGCAATCGCACTTTTCAAGCTGAAGAGCAGGTCGCGCTGCACATTGCTGACCTCTTGCGAACTCCGCTCGAGACCGAATCAGAAGAGCGGATCCAGCGTTACCTTCAGAGCTACGCCTCAGCCTCGGGCCAACCTTTTTCCGAAGAGCAGTTCGATGCCGTGACCAAAGCGGTCAACCATCGAGTGTTTATCCTGACAGGAGGTCCCGGGGTCGGCAAGACGACAACAGCCAATGCGATTATTCGCTTGCTGATCAAGATGAAGAAAAGTATTGCGATGGCGGCCCCCACGGGGCGAGCGGCCCAAAGGTTATCAGAAGTCGCTGCGATCGGTGCTAAGACCATTCACCGCCTACTCGAATGGTCTGCTACGGAGCATGCTTTTCTACGCGATGAGCAGAACCCGCTGGATGCCCAGGTCATCATTGTCGATGAAGCGTCGATGCTCGATATTCACTTGGCTGCCTCCTTGATGCGGGCTCTCCCGAAGCAGGCGCAGATCATCTTCATCGGTGACGTCGATCAGCTACCTTCGGTAGGACCAGGTAACGTGCTACGCGATCTTATCGAATCCCATCAGGTGCCTTATACCAAGCTGAGTCGCATCTTCCGTCAGGCAAGTGGATCATCGATCGTCCAGGTTGCCCACCAGATCAATCGCGGTGAGCAGCCGCAATTTGGAGATGCTCAGGCAGACTGTCAGTTCATCTCGGTTGAGGATGCAGGTGACATGAAGGAAGTCATCAAGCAGCTTGTCCATCGCACACTTCCCGAAAGGGGAGCCTACGACGCCCTGCGGGATATCCAGGTGCTGACGCCGATGAATCGTGGCCCGCTCGGCACCATAGCTCTCAATCAGGAGCTGCAGGCCCTCTTGAATCCGCAGGGGGAACGTCTTGAAAAATTAGCAGCGAGCGATTCTATCACCCTTCGACCCGGTGACAAGGTCATTCAAACCGTGAACAACTACGAACTGAACGTCTTCAATGGTGACATCGGCTTTGTGGAGCATGCTGGTTTCGATGGAGGTCAGGTCCTGGTGAACTTTGGTGATCGCAAGATCAGCTATTCCAAGGAAGACGCCTTCGATCTCAAACTCGCCTATGCGATCACGATCCACAAGTCACAAGGAAGCGAGTTTCCCGTTGTGATCATACCGGTGACCATGCAACATTTCATCATGCTCCAAAGGAATCTAATTTATACGGCCATCACTCGGGCTCGGCGCCTTGCCATCTTGGTCGGGACCCAAGCGGCCCTAGGCCAGGCGATTCGTACCCAGACGAGTCTCAAACGGCAAACGCTTTTGATTGCCCGCCTTCAGCAGAGTCAGCTGCGAAATTGAGTGGTCAAATAGTCTTCGGACCTGGTTATTCTCGCAAAGCCTCGCATCTTCTGCCCGTGACTTTTTTGCTAGGGAGTTCCACGCGTGTCTTGGTTTCGTTCACCGCTTATCCTCTTTATCGTTTTGCTGACCGGAGTTCGCCTCCTTAACGCTTGGGCGCTACCTCCTATTCAGGACGAAGCCTATTATTTCTATTGGAGCCGGTTTTTAGACTGGGGCTACTTCGATCATCCGCCAGCTGTCTCGTGGCTCGCAAGCTCGGGGGTCATCTGGCCTTCCTCGACTTTGGCAGCACGGGCCGGGACTTTGCTCCTGAGCCTGCTGGCCTTCCCCATCTTGATCAGCCTTTTCCGTCGCATGGGTCTGCGCGATGCGATACTCATCGCCTTGATACTCGCCACCTCCAATATCGGCGGCATCCTTTTTGGATATATCACCACTCCAGACATTCCCCTCATCTTCTGCTGGATCGCAGCTCTGCACGAAGCGGCGGCAGCCCTCCAGGAGCAGCCCAAACGCTGGCTTTCGGCCGGGTTTTTCACCGGTCTCGGTATTCTCGGAAAGTACACGATGGTGCTGATCGGTCCGGTCTTTCTCATCGCTTTGCTGTTCCATCCCAAACGTCTCAAACAGATATGGCCTTATCTGGGCGGTGTGGTCTGCGTCCTCACTCTTGTGCCGCATCTGCTATGGCTCGCCCACAACGATTGGATCACCGTACGCTTCCAGTTCGGACGGGGTCTGAAAAGCGAATACGGGGTCGCCATGCAGAGTGGTTCTCGCCTGCCTCTCGCCACGGAGGCTGCCAAGACTGGACCTGCAGCTGAGATGGCTCGTTACTTTGTTCTGGCCGATGATGAAAAACCTGTCCCCAAGAAGGTCGTGGCCCCCTGGGTGCGTTACCTCCAGGGCTTCGGGAACTACCTTGGTTCGCAGGCCGGTATTTGGGGTCTCCTCCTACTGCCGCTCTTTTACGGTGTTTGGAGGGGACGACGGCCTGCTCTCTGGCCTTCTCCAGCATTGAAAGCACTCGCCTGGAGCTCAGCCCTGGTTCCTGTGCTCCTATTCGTACCTTTAAGTCCGGTGCAGCATATCGAAGCAAATTGGCCCGCGATGTACCTCATCGGTGCTGCCATCGTTCTTACGCAACATCTTCGTCTATCTGTCAAAGCCCTGATGGTGGCGGCGACCTTGAATCTCGCTCTAAGCCTGCTTGTAACGGCGCATGCCCATTATCCCCTACAGGATCGTCGCCCCCACCGTGACCGTCTGCTGCGGGAGACCCACGGCTACCAGGATTTGGGCAACTTTATCGCTGAGCTCGGTCAGCCGGTGTTTGTCGATACCTATCAAAATCTGTCGCAACTGGCATTTTACCAGCCGCAGCTGATGCTACAAGTCTGGCCGGGGATCGCTCGCTCCTCCGAATTGAACCGCCGTGTAGCTATGAATCCTCTGGAATGGAAGGATCTCGAGGCCAAGGGTCGTTTCTATCTCTTGACGGATAACTTCCTTCCCCCTGCTATCCCTGGTGCAGAAGTCGAGATGCTGGAAGAAATCATCGACTGCTTTGGAGCAAACCTGTCGAAAACCAGAGCTTTCCAGGATCCCTCCTATCATCGGCCTTGTGACAAACGTGTGCACCGTTGGAGTCTCGTGACCTATCGGTTGACGGCGGAATGAGGCACTGGTGTTCGCTATCAAAGTGAAGGTCACACCCCAGCCACGATCTAAGGGAGCCCGAAGCGCCTTCAGTCGCGCTTGAAACCAGCATAGATATCTTGGATGTATTTTTCAGGGAGTGGAGCAGCTACTTCTCCGTCAGCTAGGAACTGGCGAATCGCGTAGCGGGAGTAGCGAATATTATAGCGTTTGAGTATCTTGTAGATATCGACAATCATGGACTCTGCATTTACGTAGCGGCTACCCGATCGATACTTGAGGGCCTTCTTGAGAAAGGCCTTGACCAGCGACTGCATCTTGCGATCGTCACAGCGCACCGCTGAAAAATCAATATCCTTCATCGCCGCGAGGATCTCCTCGCGTTTCTTACTGGCTTTGACAGCTTTCTCACCTGTCATCATCTCAAAGAGTAGAAGTCCCACACAGTAAAGGTCCGACTGAGGAACGATCGCTGCTTCGACCACATGCTCGGGAGAGTAGTAGCCTGGAGTGCCGACCATATAGTTTTTATAGTTTTCAATTTCTCCATTGCAGGCCAGCCCAAAATCTGTCAGCAGCACCTTGCCCGTATTCGAGATCAGGACATTGGGAGCTGAGAGATCCGAGTGAATGGTGTCGTGCAGATGGAGGTAGTCAATCCCCTGCAGAATATCGATCGTGATGCAAAGGGCAACGAGCGGAGGCACCTTGCCGAAATGTCGCATGAGTTTATACAGCGACCAGCCATCGACGAATTCGGTTACGATGTAGCAATTTGGAGGGTCAAAGTTCGCATCGACGAACTCGACGATATGCTTGTGCTTCAGGCGGGCAACGATAAGGAGTTCACGATGGAAGATCCCCAGGAACTTGCGGCTCTCCTGGTATCTATCATGCAAAATCTTGACTGCGACGACCCGTCCGGTCCTTGGATCCGTCGACCGAAACACCCGTCCGAGGCCACCCGCGCCGACTTCGTACTCGACGGGATAGGGCCCGATTTTGATGACGGGATCCGGTGCAGACATCCTGCTGACTCCTGCAGATAAAGGACTACTGTAAGGCCTATCGGAGTCGTGAGTAAAAGATTGAAGAACTTAGGCTGAGAACGATTTGTTTATCTGGCAGATTAGGTCAGAAGACGTAAGGTTTCTGTATACTTGAAGCCTAAAACATCGAGATGACTCAGGATATCATCGTAGAACTGATCCGCATAGAAACCGAGCAGACCGATCATCAGACAGAACTCCTCATAGTCAAAACCATGATTTAAGGCTTCGAGTGTGAGCTCAATGTGACCCTCGCCACTGATCGAGAGCTTCGCAAGAGGACTTTTACTATTCAGCTCCAAAAGGCGACAGGCAATCTCGGGCCAGTTGTCCCAATCGATGCTCAATTTCAAGAAGGGTTGAATTTGAAAGGAGATCCAGGTTTCGGTCAGACGTATGACCAAAGGAAAGACACCCTCTTCCCCTTGAAATCCTGTTTTCCATTGCTGGTCACCTGAAGCACGGTAAGTCCAACCGTAGTCGGCCAGGTAGGTTTCGAGCACGGCCCCTGTGCAACGTTCCATAGCTTCGTGATCCCTATGCAGATATATAATCAAGGCTAGCGGGGAAACTTGGCTTCGTCAATAAAAGCTGACATAGGATGAGTCGATGCATCAACTATGGGGAGACTGCTATTCGACATGGTTCCAACAGCTGGAGCAGCGTGGCTTCACCTGCGAGAGTGGACATCTATCCCTTATACCGCTTGATCAGCAGCTTGCTTATGCTTACTTCGTGCCTCCCCAGCCTCAAGCTTGCACTGTCTTGCTGCATGGTACGGGCAATGATGCGCTTTTTGGTTGGCAAAGCTGGATCGAAGCCCTTCTCGCTGCAGGACAAGCCGTTCTCACTTTTGATTTGGAGGGCCACGGTCGCAGCAGCAGGAGTTGGCTCGAACGCCCTACGTTTGGCCGTTCCTTGGAAGCTTTGGCGGTCAAACTGCGAGAGCTGACCTGGTCCCCTGCATCTATCTCCATCTGCGCTTATAGTCTTGGGGCGCTCGCAGCGATGAAGGCCATGAGCGAGGAGACGATCCAAGTGGGACGTCTCGTTATCCTGGGGATGCCGCTGGGATTAAGGCTGGATTGGCGGTTTGCTGTAACCGAAGCGCTCAGCATCTTGCATCCCTTGTTTTGGCACCACCTTTGGCGCTACGGCTGGCATGCCAGTATGCCAGCCTTTGGATCCTGGCGACGTCATCTTTATCCCATACGGCTGCGAGGCTTTGCTTCAGGACACTACTCGGCTGCGATCGCAGAGCTATTCACACGCTATGATGCAGTAGCCTTGGCGGCCCGCATCGATCGGCCCGTGCTGCTCCTCTACGGGACCAAGGATCGTCTCAGCAGCGAAAGGGACCAGACGCTGCTGCAGCAGACCTTGAGCCAAGCCAAACTCATACGAGTCAAAGGCTGTAATCACTTTTTGCTGGCCTGGCACCCCGAGGCCCTGAGAGCGACGCTGGCATTCCTCGAAGCGGCGGAACCAGAACCTTCACTGCGGTGAGGGCCCCTGCTGCGAACTCAGCTCTTCGAGGACTTCCTTCTGTTGGGTAAGCTCTTTCAGTTCGTTCAGCAGAAGGCGAAGATGAGCTGTCATTTCTTTTTGAGTATTCTCCACGAAAGCCACCTGGACTTGAACCGGCGTGCGAGCCAGCATCAGAGCGAGAGCCAAGCGGTGCTCGGGTATATGTTTTTCTAGCACGGCGTTTGCCATTTCAGCCAGTGCTCGGTTGCGCGACACAGCAAAGGTGAACAGGGCTGGCATCGAGGGGTGATTGATGGGCAAGGGGTTATCGAGCAAGAATCGAAAGATCACCGTACACGTATACACGTTCACTGATTTCTGATTGAGCTGACGCAGATCCTCAAGATCGGCCTTACCTAGATAGTCAAGAAACGGGACAGCAGCACGCCCTGGATCCAGAGCGAGCATCGCATTTGCGTACTCTGGTAGCCCCTCGACCATAAGCCCACGGACGAGGAACGTGTAAGCCGACTTCAGCCCGTTCTCCTGAATCGCCACCGCCAGATCGGAGGAAAGGACCTCGTCGTCGCGCCCGCGAGCCAGTGCATCGCTCAAATACCCCTCAAGTGCTTGAGCGACTTCCGTACTCGGTTTGACAGCTGCCAGCCGCAGGGCAATTCTCCGAACCGCATCCTGCCGTGAATTCATAAGCTTCAGGAATAGTTGCGGGTCTAAGCGAGGGCTACTCACACGGTACAGGTGGGCGACGTGTGTCAAGGCAGGAGCGGATAGGGTTTCGTTGCGTAGCAGAAGATCTGCACTCGCCAGCTTTTGCACCTCAGCCAATTGCTGCCGATCCCGAGCAAGATCTTTCGTCTCCTTGAGAATATCCCCTCCGTATTGGACGGCCAGACCGTAGGCGTCTTCGATCGGCATATCGCGAGTGATTTCTGGTTTTTCATCGGCCTGTTGGTTCAGGGTTCGGCACCCGCCAAGCAGTAATCCTGAGACGCTGACAGCGAGGACGCAACGAAGCATAGGCGACATAATGAACTCACAATGGTGAAGCGAGCAGCACGCTCAGCTTTTGATTTCTACTTTGAATTTGCGAGCCAGGGCCTGTTCAAGTCGAGACTCCCAGCTCACTACCTCCGAGGACCGCATCACTCGTACTTCGACCGCGTCTGCCGTCTTCCTGCGAATGGCCAGCAGACCAAGAGCGGCATGACACTGCACCCAGGGTGCGACTTCGATCTTCTGCGGTGCCACCTCGCGTTCGGGCCAATCGAGCTCAAGCTGCCACATACGACTCAGTTTGAGAAAGAAGTTTTGCGGCCAATCCACCAACACCGCTTTCTGATCACGGCCGAATGTCCTCCATAGCTGCTCGTGAAACTTCACACGCGACTGAAGACGAACCAGCCACATGATCATGACGACGAATACAAGCCCTGACGCGACATGAAACATCAAATTGAAGCTAGCCACGCCTGCACTGCTCCTTGCTTGGCCCCGTTCGGGGCAGTCTCTTCATCGTAGCGCAAAAGACCGTTGAGCCTCCAGGTAAAAGATCCCCATGTGGGACCGGAGGAGCCGCTCAGGAGCTCGATCGAAGACGAAAACGCCAGTTGCAGAGGATAGCTCGCGCAGGTATGTTCCCCTGAGTTGCCAAGCGCAGCCCCTTTCCCGTCAACCCAGCGGGTCCACCAGCAGCTGAGGATGCCAATCCCGGCGCATTACATCACTCTCGACCCCCCGACCCCAGCAGGAGGATCACTTTGGCACTCAAAAGCATGACGGCTTTCGGCAGCGGTGAATGCACAAGCCCGAACAGTATCTACCGGTGCGAGGTGCGCACACTTAACTCCCGGTTTTGTGATATATCCATCAAAATGTCGCGCAGTTTGATTGCGATCGAACCCAAGCTCATGAACCGCACGAAGGAGCGGATCCTGCGGGGCAAGGTGGATATCTTTTTGGACATTCTCCCAGCCGATCGGTCTGCCTCGCTACCCAAGCTGAATGCAGCGGCCGTCGCTCACTACCTCGACCTCTGCAGGCAACTCGATGCAGCAGCAGGTCAGCCGCTTCGGACGCTCGCAGCCGCCGAGATGCTCCGCCTCGAGGGGGTCCTTGAGAATCAATACTCAGCCTCAAGTGAGGAGACCGTAAGACTTCATGAGGAAGGGCTCTTGATAGCCTTGGACAAGGCTCTTGACGCTGTCGTGAAGCAGCGACGGTCCGAGGGGGACGCTCTGGGCGGGGCCTTAGCTAAGTTGGTCGAGGGTATGAGCGAAGATCGTCTGGCGATCACAGCCAAGCGCGAAGGAATTCAGAAGAGTCTCTACGAGACCTATCGTAAAAGACTCGATCGCCTTCTGCAAGCCATTGAAGAAACAGGACAAAAAGTGAGTAGCTTGCTCCCTGAAGAGAGACTGCTCAGCGAAATCACGATCCTTACCGATCGAAGTGACATCGAGGAGGAGCTGACCCGTCTTGCGGCGCACGAACAGGAGTTTCTGAAGCTGCTCAAAGGGGGGGAGGAGGTCGGCCGGCGCATGGATTTTCTCTGTCAGGAGATGCACAGGGAGGTCAACACCATCTCGAACAAGCTCACCCAGCTGGACGTTGCTCAGCATTCGATGAGCTTGAAGCAAACGGTCGAACGCCTTAGACAACAGGTACAGAACATCGAATAAACCCCCGAGGAGACTCGTCATCCATGACCGTATTTGTCGTCTCAGCCCCTTCAGGCACTGGTAAAACCACTCTCAATCGGCGTCTCCTTGCCGAGTGTCCTCAGCTTGAAATGTCCATCAGCCACACGACGCGCATCCCCCGTCGAGGCGAAGTCAACGGCGGCCACTACCACTTTGTGAGCAAGGTGGAGTTTGAGGATATGATTCGGCGTAAGAATTTTATCGAGTGGGCCGAAGTCCATGGAAATATGTACGGCACAAGCTTCGGTGAACTGGAGCGTATTGAAAAATCAGGGAAAAATCCCCTTCTAGAGATCGACGTTCAGGGTTGGCATAACATCAAGCCTCTTTTGCCCAACGCCCTCAGCATCTTCATCCTCCCGCCTTCTCTCGCCTCTCTCTGGCAGCGCCTCGAATCGCGAGGCTCCGACAGTCTCGAGATCCGTTGGGAACGCTTGCAAAACGCCTATGATGAAATCAAAAAAGCCAATGAATATGAAGTTTTGCTTATCAATAAGGATCTCGAACAGGCGTTTCAAAAGTTGAAAAGCCTTGTAATGAATGGTAAATCTAACCTTGGGAACAGTGCCGAAGGGCTCGAGCTCTGCCAAAAGCTCAACGAAGAGTTCGAAACAGCCGATTGGATTAAGGGTTTAAGAGCTCGCCTGGGCGAATCACCGTCTAGATAGGACCGGTTCCTCCTCCAGTCGATTGTCTCTCCATGTTGGAGCCTTTGGGAACGTTTCTTGGGCTTCCCATTGACTCTATTCTACGACACGTGAGGGCTTGGAGCCCGAAACGAGAAAAGTGTATGAGCGATCGCATCAAAAAAGAACTGAGTAATCCCGTGGTGACAGCACCGGCTCCAGCGTTGGTCACCCCCGAGGAGGAGTATCAGACTCTTCTGCGCTCGCTCGACCTCTATATGCCCCAGGCGAACCGGGCCCCGATTCAGCTGGCTTACGAATATGCAGCCAAATGTCACGCTCCCCAAAAACGAGCCTCGGGTGAACCGTACATCGTGCATCCTTTAGCCGTCGCAGGCATCGTCGCAACCTTGAAGCTGGACACTCAGTCGATCATCGCTGCCATTCTGCACGATACAGTGGAAGACACCTCGGCCACGCTGGAAGAGATCGAGCAGCTCTTCGGACCTGAAGTGCGTGACCTGGTCGACGGTCTCACCAAGATTTCGAAGATCAAGTTCCGATCGAATGAAGAGAAGCTTGCCGAGAACTTCCGTAAGATGATCATGGCGATGGCCAAGGATCTGCGTGTCATCCTCATCAAGCTTTGCGATCGCTTGCATAACATGCGAACCATGGATAACTTGGCGCTCGAGAAGCGCAAGCGTATCGCCCAAGAGACTCTCGATATCTATGCGCCGCTAGCCAATCGATTGGGCATCTACGGTATCAAGAGCGAATTAGAGGATCTCTGCCTTCGCGTCCTCAAATACGAGGTCTATCAGGAGATCCGGCGCAAGATTTCCTCAAAAAAATCGCAGCGACAGAACTACATCAACGAAGTCAAAGAGGTGCTAGAAAACGAGCTGCGAAAGTACGGTTTTACGGAAATTCAAGTCTACGGCCGGCCCAAGCACTTCTTCTCAATCTACAAAAAGATGATGGAACGGCACCTCGAATTCGAGGATATCCACGATCTGTTCGCATTTCGAATCATCGTCAGTTCGATCAAGGATTGTTACGAGGCTCTCGGTGTGGTCCACGCCATGTGGAAGCCCATGCCTGGACGTTTCAAAGACTATATCGCGATGCCTAAAGCGAACCTTTATCAGTCCCTCCACACCACCGTAATCCGTCCAAACGGGGATACGGCGGAGATCCAGATCCGAACCAAGGAAATGCATGAAACCTGCGAGTATGGTGTGGCAGCCCACTGGGCATATAAGGACACCGACAAGTCGGTAGCCAACACCGACGCTAAAAAGTTTTCCTGGCTGCGGCAGATCATGCAGTGGCAAAGCGAGTTGAAGGATCCTGACGAGTTTCTTGAAGCACTTAAGGTGGATCTCTTCGACGAAGAGATTTTCGTCTTCACGCCGAAGGGTGACGTGCTCTCCTTGCCCCAGAACGCGACCGCCCTGGACTTTGCCTTTTCGGTTCACAGCGACATTGGACTGAAGTGCATCGGCGTTAAGGTCAACGGACAGATGTCCCCGATCAAAAAGCGCCTGAAATCGGGAGACATCGTCGAAGTCCTCACCTCACCGCATCAGAAACCGAGTAAAGACTGGCTCAACTTTATTGTCACCTCGAAGGCCCGCAGCAAGATCCGTTCTTTCCTGCGCACCGAACAGCGAGAGAAGAGTCGGAAACTGGGACGTGAGCTGCTGATGCAGGAGCTGCAAAAGGCTCGCATGACCATCGAGGAACTGGAGCGGAATACCCACGAAGCGCAGAAATTCGTAAAGATGGGCAAAGAGTCTCAATTTGAAGATGTTCTGATCGCTATTGGTTACGGCCGCCTGAACGCTAAGGATCTGGTATCCCGCGTCTACCCGGCCCCAGAGCCTAAGGAAAGTATTCAAGAGCAGATCCATCGCCAGGGCCTCGACTCTCCAGCCAAACCTGAAAAGCCATCAAAGTCCTCACACAGTCCCATCCTCGTCTCCGGTTACGATGATGTGCTGGTAAGTCTGGGCAAGTGCTGTATGCCGCTACCAGGAGAGGCGATTGTCGGCTTTATCACCCGAGGTCGCGGCGTGACGGTTCATCGGAGTACCTGCCCGCGTGCGCTCGATTGTGATCCTGCACGGAAGATCCCTGTGGAATGGTCCCGGGCGATGGCCGCCGAGCCCAATTCCTTCCATCGATGCGCAATCAGCCTGCGAACGCAGGAAAAGCCGGGGGTTCTCGCCGAGGTCACGACCCTTCTTAGCAATAATGGAGTGAACGTCCATAAGGCGGAAGTGAAAATCGAAAACAAGGTCACAGGAATATTGGAGTTCGAGATAGGTGTGAAAAATTTACAACACCTCGAGAACGTGATCGGCAAGCTGGAATCCTTGCCTTCGGTGATTTCTGTACAACGGAAAAACCTTGCCAAACAAAGGCGTTTGCGTCGTGGACGGTTTGCCTCGGGAGCCATGGGCTAAGAGGCACGGATATTGAATCGCAGCAGACGAACCAACAACAAGGAGACAGTCCCCATGCGCATCCTTTCGACACTTGGTTTTCTTGGGATGAGCTTTTTCTTCCTGGCTGGCTTTGGTGCCAAGCATTCGTCGGTCGAGACCAAGACCCAGATCGTCGGCTCCGAGCTTGAGCTCCAGGTCTTCGTCAAACCCAATCCCGGAATGATGGTCACCAAAGAGGGTCCCTGGTCCCTGACCCTTACATCAGCTCCCGGACTCAAGCTAGACTTGAAAGAAGGGAAATTCGAGACCAAGGAGTTCATCGAGAGCATGCCGGGATTCACGATCAAAGCGCCGGTCGAAGCCGATAAGGGTAAGATCGAATACTCAGTCAAAGCTTTCGTCTGCACCAACGATAAAAAACACTGCTACCCCCAGATGCACAAGGGCAGTATTGACTGGTCCAAAAAGACTTAATTTTCCCGCTTTCCCGGTTTTGCGCCTGCAAATCAGTTGCTTTCCGTGGCCACAGTCATTAAGAAGAAGGCTTCTTCGTGACTGTGACGGGAGGCATTATGACATTGAAGCGCACGGGACTGCCCCGCGATTTTGGATACCGCATGCCGGCGGAATGGGCGCCCCACACCGCCACCTGGATGAGCTGGCCTTTCGATGAAGACATGTGGTTCGGTGAGCTACAAGCGGTCCGCACTGAATACACAGCTCTCGTCACGACACTCGCTCGCTTCGAACCTGTGCAGCTCATCGTGCGCGATGCCGAAGCACGGCGAACGGCGGCAGCTGCCCTGCAGGGGGTCAGCGGCGTGACGCTGCACGAGATCCCCTTGGACGATGTCTGGATGCGCGACAACGGCCCCTTGTTTGTCACCTCATCCCGGACCGAAGCTCCCTTGAGCTTCGTCAAATGGGAGTTTAATTCCTGGGGTGAAAAGTATCTTTGGCAGCTTGATAACGAAGTTCCTCACGTCATGGGTCAGCTTCTGAATCTCCCCTATTTCAGTGTGCCTGTGATCATGGAGGGAGGCTCGCTTGACATCAATGGTCGGGGAGCTTGCCTGACAACGGAACAATGTCTCCTGAGCCCTAAGCGCAATCCTCATCTGGACAAGTCCGCTCTCGAAAACTTACTACGAGACTATCTCGGCATCGAGCAACTCGTCTGGCTCAAGCTTGGTCTCGAGGGAGACCATACCGATGGTCATATCGATACCATAACCCGCTTCACGGACGAGCGGACGGTCGTGACATCGATCTGCCAAGATTCAAGCGATGTCAACTATGAGCGCATGCAAGAGAACCTCGACGTTCTCCGTTCAGTTCGCCTCGGTGGCAAGGATCCCTTGCGTATTATCGAACTTCCGTTACCTGAGAGACCCTTATATCTCGAAGACGGCACGCGCTTACCCCCTACATATGCGAACTTTTATATCGCCAATCAGGTGGTCGTGGTTCCCCAGTACGACGACCCTGCCGACGCGTCTGCCCTAGCCATCCTGAAGCAGGTGTTTCGGGACCGCGAGGTGATCGGTCTCCGCTCCCGTGCCATCATTCAAGGCGGCGGGAGCTTTCATTGCATGACCCAGCAACAACCTCGAGCAGGAGTCTAAACTATGGCCTCTGTCACCCTTGGCCTTGTGCAGATAAGCATAAGCCGGTCTCTGCAAGACAATATCGACAAGGCCGAACTTTGGGTCCGTGAGGCCGCCGCCCGTGGGGCTCGCATCATTCTGCTGCCTGAACTGTTCGAGAATCACTATTTTTGCCAGGTGGAGCGCGAGGAGTATTTTTCTTGGGCCCACACCTTGGAGCAACATCCTTTTGTGAATCGCTTTCAAAAACTGGCGGCTCAGCTGGGAGTGGTCCTGCCCCTAAGCTTTTTCGAAAAGGCTGGCCAAGCCTACTTCAATAGTCTTGTGATGATCGATGCCGACGGACAAAGACTCGGTCTCTACCGCAAAAGTCACATCCCGGACGGACCTGGGTATGAAGAAAAATACTACTTCAATCCGGGGGACACCGGCTTTCGGAGCTGGTCAACCCGTTACGGTCGAATCGGAGTTGGCATCTGCTGGGATCAGTGGTTCCCCGAGTGTGCTCGTATCATGGCTTTGCAGGGAGCTGATCTCCTTCTCTATCCCACGGCCATCGGCACCGAGCCGACCGATCAAGTCACAAGCCCGAATACACCGGATATGTGGATGCGCGCGATGCTGGGCCATGCGGTCAGCAATTCCTGCTACGTTGCAGCTGCCAATCGGATCGGTCAGGAGAGTTTTGATGCAGCCAGCTGTACCTTTTACGGTCACTCCTTTATCAGCGATTACCGTGGCGATCTTCTCACCAAAGCGGATGATACGTTTGAAGGTGTGATCACGGCTGAACTGGATTTCACGGAAGCTCAGAAGTTTCGCGCTGGGATGGGTTTTTTTCGTGATCGGCGACCGGAGCTCTACCGCCCCCTATTGAGTCTTGATGGCCAGAGCCGCTGAAAAACCAGGGTATCCTGCCGCATTGTCACCGCCACTCGAGTGCTCTTGCTCGCTGACTTTCCCGCAGCTGCCCCCCTAGAACTCGCCTCCCTGAGTCGAGGACCAGAGCCATGCAGACTGCGACAGGACCTCACGATTCATAGCCCAGGGGATGACTTGTGTGCCAAGCGAGAGCTGTCCGAAAGATGGTATCAAGGTCGGAGTGCTGTGGCTGAAATTGCAGGATCTGCCGCGCCTTCCGATTGTCTGCGTAGAGGGCTGGGGGATCCCCTGCGCGCCTCGGCCCTACTTTGTAGGAAACCTCCTGCCCCAAGACGCGAGCTGCTGCAGCCACAAGCTCGAGATTGCTACGCCCCACTCCCGTCCCGAGATGAATGGCATCGAAAGAGCCCGCTGGTCTCTTCAACAGGACTCGAGCCGCTTCGATATGAGCGACAGCCAAGTCCGTGACATGAACATAATCGCGGACACAGGTTCCGTCCGCTGTCGGAAAGTCTCCCCCGAAGATCGTCAACGTTTCGCCTGCCATCACCGAGCTAAGAATATTCGGAATCAAGTGGGTTTCGGGCTCATGGTCCTCACCAATCTCGGCCGAAGCGTCGGCACCACAGGCATTGAAATAACGAAGAGCCATTCCCTTAAGGCCGTAGGCTCGACAGTAGTCATCGATGAGCCACTCCGCCATCAGTTTGGAGCGGCCATAGGGTGAGATCGGACGTTTCAGATCGTCTTCGGCGATAGGCAGTCTTTCGGGTTCGCCGAACACAGCACAGGTCGAAGAGAAGATCAGACTAGCTCGACTCTTCGTGGCCCTCATCGTATCGAGTAGGACGCGCACGCCTTCGGTATTGTTGCGGTAGTAAAGATCCGGTTGGCTCACCGATTCCCCGACCAGCGCAAACGCGGCAAAGTGAAAAATCGCATCCACATCGTATGTTTCCAGGGCAGTCCTCAGTGCCTCAGCATCAAGGAGATCAGCCTGAACGAAGGGAACCCCCTCGGGAATCGACGCGCGATGCCCGCGACTCAAGTTATCATAAACAATTGGCTCGATACCCTGACGTCGAGCTTCGTAGACAAAATGGGCTCCGATGTAACCTGCCCCACCGATCACCAGACAACGCATGCGAGTCGACCTCCTTGACTGAATTCAAAAGACAGCAGCAAAATACGCTTTTTCACCTCTCGGGTCTGACATCACGACGAGTTCCCGATGTCTTGCCCAGCCATATAAGACCCGACTCAGTCGCGACAGGGTCGCAGTCCGCCTGCAGCTGCTGATACCTCCGACATAGGTGCTCAACGCACCTGGAGCGCTTCGAAGTGGCTTTGGCAATTTCGACGATTATCTCCTTCCAAACGCTCACAACGAGTCTGAAACGCCTGCACGATGGTCCTAAACTCTGGATCCTCTTTGAGGCCGGCTAAGGACTCACGAACTCGCTCAGCCCGAAGTCGATTGCGACCCACAAAACCATCTCCTAATTCCATGGCAAGAGCATGGTACTCGCGTGCGAGCTGTATCAGGTAAGGCTTGTTTTCGGGACTGAGATCTTTGCCGTTCAGGATCATATCATTGGTGATCCATTGGATCTTGGTGGCACGACCCTGAGCACTTTCTCGGGCTTTAGCAGCCCACACTCGAGCCGCCTCCGCCTTGCCGCGGGCCTGCTCAAGTGAGGCCAGGCTCGTATAGTAGTACCAAGGAGTATCCGTTCTTTTGATTTCGGCCTTCAAAAGCGTTTCGGCCCCTGCATAATCCCCGACCTGGCGCAGGAGATAGGCTGCTCCTGATATCACAGCATGCCGCTCGAAAGGGTGTTTCGCTTCGCTCGTAGCCTTGGCCACAGCAGCCTGAACGTGAGCCCGCAGCTGGGGGTCCTGATCCAGTGGCTTTTGCTCAAAGCGCAGAAAATCGAGTGTCGGGTTCACCGAGGAAAGCCGAGTATCCTGTGAAACATTGGTGGACTGCGCAATCTGTTCAGCTGCAGACAGCCATCGCTGTTTGAAGCGTTTATAGCTTCCCTCAGACGGTGTTCCGTAGAGCCATCGAGCTGTTGCACCCGCCGCGCTAGTGATGTACACCCTTGCAGCTTCGATGCTCATAGCATCAGCAAAGACCACGGCCAGATATCGCTCTCCCTCGGCTTTGACCAGTGAGCGAAGCTCTTGCGTCGCAGCATCCTTTGCTTCCGCAGCGGCAAGCGTCAGGAGTTGTGTTGTCAAAAGCACCTTCTCGCGTTTGAACGCCGAAGGAATCGAGCTAGCAGCCGAACGGAGCAGTGCTAGCTTCCTTGCAGGTTCAGCATCCTTGCCCGCTAGCTGTGCCCAATCGCTGAAAGCCAGCACCCGCCAATCCGCTTCCTGCATCTGAGCAGCCTTCACACGTTCGATCGCTGTCGAAAGCTGGCGCTTGCGATCTTTGAGGCTAGCGATCAGATGCTCGAACTCCTCCAGATTCACGCTGGCATTCATTCGAAACAACTCGTTTTGATCTGCGTCAAGAATCAGAACTGTCGGATAACCCGAAATCTGCAAGCGATCCCCCCAGACCTGAGCCTGTTCCGTATCACCATCGAGGTAGACGGGAATGTAATCCTGCATCAACTGGGCGAAGCGCTCCTTCACAAACACATTGGATTTGAGTTCATTACAGGGCGGACACCAGACGGCCCCCCAGTAGAGAAAGACAGCCTTGTCCTGTTCACGAGCCTCGGCAAAGGCTTGTTCGGTTGTGACTGGGAACCAGACTTCAGGTTGGGGTTGACCAGGGATCGTCGTCATCGAATTCGAAGGCTCCTTGTTCGATTCAGGAGGGGTCACGCATCCGAACAGTCCCCCAAACAAGAGGCTGCTCACGATAAAACATAAGCTGGGTCGCATCGTAGGCTCTCCTTCTAGACCTGCATATGGGTCTAGCGTTTTGATCGATAGGTTCCAAGCACTTTCAACGTCCGAGTCAAAGCGCCTAGCGTCTGGAGAGCTAAGTTCCAGGAGGGATGTTCCGGTCCAGCTGCTAGCTCTAAATAGTAGTAGTAAGTCCAAGCTGCATCTTTGGTCGGACGCGCTTCGCAATGATTGAGTTCAATCCCGAGACTCTGCAAAATACCACAGAGTGGGCCAATACGCCCGAACCCCTCGCCAGCTTGCAGCAGCAAAAGGCTCAAGACACGACCGGAACCATGTGGAGGTGAAACAGCCTTTTTACTCGGTCTTCGGAGATGCAGAAATCGGGTGAAGTTTTCGCCGCGATCCGCGATATGCCGCGCAGCAATTTTCAATCCGTAGAGTTTGGCCGCTTGGGCACTGGCAATCGCCGCCCATCCAGGGCTTTTGACCTGGCCAAGATGCTCAGCGGCGCCAGCTGTGTCAAAGAAGCTCTGCGCTGTCCAGGCTTGTTTACGGATGTACTCCGAACACTGCGCCAAAGCCTGCGGATGCGAGATGACCGTATGCACATCCTCCACACGGCCGCCCGGGGGAAGCAAGAGGCAGTGTTGAATTTCCAGAATCGTCTCCCCAAAGATCGCGACGGGAAAACGCGCAAGATGATCATAATTCTCGTGTATCATGCCAGCGAGCGAGTTTTCAAAGGGCAGCAGAATATCGTTCAGGCGAGACTCACTCAAGGCCTTAAAAGCGGCCTCAAAGCTCGGAATCGGTTTCACCTTCAAACCTTCGCGGCCGAAGTGCTGGTGGATGGCCATTTCACTGTACGCTCCGCGCAATCCCTGGAAACCGACAACTCGCACCGATTGCCTCCTTTTAACGATCGTTGTTGATGAAAGCCAAGAGCTGGTCCTCACTCCAAATAGGAATACCCAGTTCTTTAGCCTTCTTCATCTTCGAAGATGAGGAATCGGTATCGTTGGTCACCAGGGCGAAGGTGTTTTTGGATACAGACGAAGAGGTTTTCCCCCCGGCGTTGCGAATATCCTTCTCAACCTCCTCCCGAGGGCGCGATAAGGAGCCGGTGATCACGAACTGTCGACCGGTCAAGGTTCCCGCACCCACTTGATGAGGGCGAGCCTCCACCCTGGGTTTGACCCCGACTTTTAGCAGTTTCTGGATCAAGGGTTTCCGGCGTTTGAGACCTTGAACGATTTGCTCAGCCGATTTTTCCGCAAAGCCTTCGACCTCCATGATATCGTTGACCTGAGCCGCCTGCAGAGATTCGAGATCGGGGAAGTGCTCCAGCAGTTTCTCCCAAGAGCGGAGCCCGGCACCTTCGATACCCATGCCATTCAGAAAGGCTGCAAGCGGCAGCGTTTTGCTCGCCTGGATGTTACCGTAGAGCTTCTGCGCCATTTTCTCTTTAGTCGCAGGTAATTGCATGAAGTCTTCCGGCTGCAATTGATAAAGATCGGTGACATCCTGGAGCAGACCGACCTGGAGCATCTGCTCGAGACGCTTGTCACTCAGATCATCGATTCCTGCGGCTCGGATCCAGTTGAGGATAAAACCAGCTCGCTGGGCTGGGCAGGCACTTTCATTGGGGCATTTCAAGCGCACGGAATCGAATTCCAGAGACGATCCGCAAGAAGGACAAGTCTTCGGCCAAGCAAACTGCCCGCTGGCGCCTTCGACGACCTGGAGGAACTTGGGGATGACCTCTCCGGAGCGAATAATTTCTATACGATCCCCCGCTTTAAGGTTATAGGCGCTGACATGCTCGGCGTTGTGCAGAGTGATATTGGTGATCTTAGCCCCACTGAGCTGGACCGGTTCGATCACGGCAACAGGCGTAACAATGCCAAGGCGCGAGGTAGCCCATTCGATGCGTTCAATGGTCGAAACGGCCGTCTGGCCCGGCCATTTGAAAGACATTTTGAAGCGGGGATGATGGGAGGTGCTCCCAAGTTGCTTCTGTAGCGTGAGCCGATTGTAAACAAATACGGCCCCATCGTACGCAATCTCGTCTTCGGTCATGCGGCGTCGCATGGTGTCCATGAATTGCTGCAACGCCTGGTCATCGTCGAGCTGCTCGTGAGGGAGGACTTTGAAACCAAGCTGAGCGAGCCATTCGTATTTCTCGATTTCGGTCTGAAATTTGCCTTCTGCTGACTCCCCGAGGACGTCGAAGGCAAAAAACTGAAAGTGGTGGCAGAGATCGAAGTGCAACTTGCGCCCGAGCAATCCAGCGACGATATTCCGTGGATTGGTGGGGCGCTCAAGCTCACGCGCGAGCATCTCTTCCACAAGGCCTGCAAAACGGTGGGTGGAGCAGTAGACTTCGCCTCGGACTTCGATCGAGACCGGTGCTACCAATCGAGGGGGACACTCGGCGATCCACCGAACTTTGTCGGTGACGTCCTCACCTACGCGACCGTCACCCCGAGTCTTTCCACACTGCAAAATACCTTTTTCGTACACGAGACTCAGACTGTTGCCATCGACCTTGGGACTGCCGATGATCACTTCCTGCCCCTTCCAATCGAGCAACTCTTCGACCTTGTACGTCTTGGCCAACGACAGCATGGGTACTGCGTGACTTACTTTTTTGCTCGTACTCGCAGGCTCCACCCCCACAAAAGCCAAAGCCGGATGCTCCGGATGGAGGGACCTAAGCTCATCTTCAAGCTGATCAAAAGCTACGTCAGAGATTTCGGGCTGCCCTGCATAATAGCGGCGTTTATGATGCATGACGGCCCCAGCAAGCTGAGTCATTCGTTCTAATTTGTCTTGGGTGAGGGATTTCACGCGCAGAAGTCTCCTTAAGGGTCGCGACGTCGCCAGATACACAGCCATTCAGCAGCTATGGCAGCGGGAGCACCGGCCAGGTCGGGCGACGCTCCGGCATAACAAAGTTCGAAGTGAGGTGCAAACAGCTCCCAGGCCAAGGCTTCGGTAACGGCAAAGGGAGGACCGACGGGATTTCGCACCTCTTGAAACAGGATGCCCATCCAGATACCTCCTGGCGCCAGTCGCTCCCAGGATACTTGGACATAGATAGGCCGCAGGTCAGGCGGCAGCGCACAGAGCATAGCTCGGTCGAAGATCGCAGCGTATGTCCCTCGTTCCGTGGCATCGAGTGTCAAGGCATCACCACAGACGAGTGTCAGTCGGTTCTGACTTGCATAGAGGCCGCGAGCTGCCGCGATCGCTTCAGGGACAAGATCGACCGCAGTCACCTCGTAACCCTGAGCGGCAAGATAGGCTTCGTTGTGAGCTCGGCCACAACCGGCCGCATGGATCCGTCCCGCTGGCTTCAGGCCACCTTCCACCCGTGCCCGTTCGAGCAGAGTCGGAAGCTTTGGATGTTTCGCTCCCTGATCCCAGCCGGTCTGACCTTCGGCCCACCGACGCTGCCAGTTTTGATATTCTGCATCTTGCACAGCAACTCTCTTGGGCTATTTCGTGTTAACATGACTTTGATCATCTGGGAAAAGAGGCTTTTCCCCGCAGTCTTTTGCAGGTAGCCTTCTGCCTGCTGAATGCCGAGCATTCACGTTGCCAGAAAAGGATGTCTTGTGAAAGTGCGGAATCCTGTCCTTATCGCTCTTGTCTCTTCCGTCTTGTCCCTCTTCCTCCAGCCTTCGCCTGCTTGGGCACGAAAAGGCAAAGAGGCCAGCTTTCGAGTCGGTTTCCTGTATCCCCGAACGGGTCGGCTTGCGCCGTACGGACAATCCCTCTCCGAAGGTGTTAAGTTGGCCCTAAGCCAGTTTCGCGAGGAAAATCCCAAGCTCGGCGCCGAGGTGAGCGTCATCGTAGCGGACGATGGAGGCTTGGCAAGCCTCGCAGAGAAAGCAGCTGAACGTTTGATTACAACTCAAAAGGCCCATGTCTTGATAGGCTCGCTGAGCAACATCGTCAATCAGAGCCTGTCAGCTGTCAGCACCAAGAACCGAACTTTGTTGCTGCTGCCACGCAGCACAGATGAGGGTCAGCTCGGTACCTCACTGACCTTTACCCTTTCGCCCACCGATCGACGCCAGGGACGGATGATGGCTGCTTACACCTCACGTCAGCTCCGACGCGAGCGAGCCGCCATCATCTTCGACACGCAAAGTCCTGATGCTGAGGCAATCGCCAAAGGCTTCAGCGAAGGTTTCACACAAGCTGGAGGCACCATCGTCGGGCAATGGTCGTTCGATTCACGACGCCCCAATATCGATCGACTCTTCGAAGAGGTAGCCAAAGCTCAGCCTGATATCGTCGTCCATCCAGGCAGCTATCGTGGTCTGCAGGCCCTGGTCGAAGGTGCTCGAAAGTATGGCCTCAAAGGTCCCTGGCTGGGAAGTGACGGCTGGGACCACGAGGCTCTCGTGACCCTGAATCCTAGTCTCGGCACTCATTACTTTTTCAGTTACTTTCACCCGAGTGATCCGCAGCCCGGAGTCCAAAACTTTGTCTACGCTTACGAGACGACTTATGGCAAGAAGCCAGACGCGCTTGCAGCCGCAGGTTTTGAATCCATGCGTGTCCTTTTGCAAGCTTACGCCCTAGCAAAAAGTTCGGATACGCAGGCGCTGCTGAAGGCTCTCGAGCAAGCTCGGCTGGCAGGGATGTACAGCGGTCGCTTTAGCAGCGATCACGTGTTCCTGAGACCTTCACCCTTTCTCGTGACAGCGAACCAACAGATTCGTTTTATGAGCCGGGTGGCGCTTGATGACTAAGGATGAGAATGCGACGGTCGCTGCTATCCACGCTGCCGTTGCGCGGCAATATGAGACTTATCCCTATCCGGACTACGGTCTCTTTCTGCCGATTCGCTGGCAGGAAGCTTACGCCAGCACAGCGCTGTTTGCCGGACAGCTCACTCGAGAGCATGGCTTCCGACCGGCCATAGATCACGCTGGACCCCAGCAGGTTTTGATCGCTGGCTGTGGGGATATACTGCCGGCTGTGCTAGCCCGCTGGGAGCCTCGATCCCATCGACTGTTTGGTCTTGATCTATCGCGACGTTCCCTACTCCGCGCGCGCTTTCGGACCTGGCTTGGGGGGCGGGACCTGGCGATTCTGCAAGCGGATCTAGCCGACAGCAGTCAGACTTCAGCAACACCCTATGCTCATATCGATGCCTATGGGGTTCTCCACCATATGGCCAATCCTCAAGAGGCTCTACACCTTCTCAGTCAGCAGCTAGCTCCCGGCGGCACTTTGAGACTGATGGTTTACAATGCGGAGGCCCGTACCTGGATCCGTCATATCCAAAGAGCTTTTGCGCTGCTCGATTTGAGTCCCTATATCGCATCCGATCTCAAACAAGGCCGACAGCTCCTCGAACTCCTTAGACGTCAGAGCCCGGCCTATCAAGAGCGTCTGGGCCACATGGGCTCGACCATGTTGAATTCGACTCCGCGCTTTGTCGATACCTTCTTTCATGCTCGCGAGGCGCACATCGAACTGAGTGCTTGGTTGAACGGGATCAAGGCCTGTGGCCTCGAGGCGATGGGACTCTTTGATCGTTATGCGGAGCTGGATGATCTTCCGAATCCGCTTTATCGCATGCCAAGCGAGGAGGAGCTCGAGGAGCGAGCCTGTGACGGACGCTATGAAAACAATCTCGAAGTCTACTGCCGGCGTCCCGGTCCACGCCTGCAAGCACAATCGCCTTCCCTCTCCCGTCCTCTTTTCTCATGGCGCTGGTCTCCACCAAGCAGTTGGCGCTCTTATGAGGACACGAGCCAGCTTTCTCGCCTGACACTGTGGCGACTCTGGATGGCTTTTCGTCAGCCTCTCTATCGCGAGTCTATCCCATCGATCGACAGCGCGCTGCAGGGTCTTCCTGCACGAAGCGTTCAACGCCTTGCAAGACTTGGTGCCATATGGCCCTCAGCGATTCGGGATGCCTCCAGACTCCAGCTCTTTCATGAGGTCCTTGAGAGTCAGATCGAGCGACCCGAGCGATATCCGCCTTTGCTTATCACAGAGCTTCCCGACTGCGTCCGTCTGATTGAATCCATACTCAGACGTAAGGCTCGCTCCCCACGGTATCTCCCCCTGGTCTTGAAGCGACTGTCGCGAGCCGGTAGCTCCTAGTCGTGGAATCGGTTTGCAATGCACTTCCCGCATGGTAACGGCTAAACCCTTCGAGGAGAGGGGAGACAGCTCGCTCGGGTTTGAGAAAAGCATCTACCGTAACACCAGTCAGAAAGGACTTTCTTTCGAACATCCTTCACCTTACGCCATGAGACTCAAACCGAACCTGCGCAATCGCTTCACCGGTGGGTAGCTTGACCCCAGAGGCGAATCGAAAGCCGCGCAGATTGCAGGTATCAAAGAAATTTTTTCACCCGGAACCATCAAGATTTTTTAGTTCCCACCGAATCTTGAGCATACAAATCAAGGGAGCTTGCATGAAAAAAATTTATTACGTGAGCGGAATTCTGAGCGTGTTGGGCTTATGGGCTTGTGGAAAGAGTAGCAATGATACCAATAGTGCCGCGACGGGCACTAGCTCGGGCACAACACGCGTCCCGGGAGCAGGAACCAACGTCCTCGCGACCAACATCAACGAACTCGGACTGAGCGGAGCCCTGAAGATCGAACTCCCTCAGTCGCTCCAGGGTGGGACGGGACTTCGCCTGGTCGGGCAAAAGTCGATCGAAGCCTGCCTCATGCGTGAAAGCGCCAAGCAGCTCCTCCAGCAGATCGAGTCAGCGACCAGCACGATTTGCCACATTGAAGCCGAAGGTAAGAACATTCCCTGGAATAAGCCCGTGATCCTTGATCTAGCAGCCACGGTATCGGAGCTCAAACTCAGCTCAAAGCGAGGCACGCATCTGCAGGGTCCTCCTCCTGGTGTGGATCCTAATGCCGAACCACCTGTCACCGATCCGAGTGCGGGTAGCTCCTCTGATCCGAATGCACCAGGGACTAGTCTGGAGATGCCGCTCCTCGGTATCTATGTGAAGGAAGCCGCCGGCGGCAATGTCGAAGTATATCTCTGTTCAGGCAAAGACAAGAGCAGCATGAGCCTCGACCAATCCTTTAAGATTACAGGATCGAAGAAGGTGAAAGGTGCTGATGGCAAAGAAGTCAACGCATCTGCTGGCAAAATCAACATCTCAATGGATGACTTCGGAACTTTCAAGGGCTCCTTCGCTTTCGACTCACTCTACAGCGATCCGAAAGCATCGACCTTGGCCTTGGAAGTTAAATTTGGTTTTGATAGCGATGGCTTAACGAGTTCATTCGCACAAAAGTTTAACCTTGGTGAAAAAGACGGACTGGTCAAGATAGGTATCTCGGAAGTCGGCTCCATGGATTTCGGTGAGGGTGGATTTGAATTCAAAAATGCCGGCGTGGGTTTGTTTGACGCCCAGAACGGACAGGTCTTCTATAGCTACACAGGTGACGGCAACGAGTTCGCAACCCAAGCCTGCGTCGATAGTCAAAGCTACCTCGTAGGCTGCGAGAGTGCTGCAAAGTTTGCTGAGGGTGGAACTCTCTACCTGACCAAGGATAGCGTCCCTGGTGTGCTTCCAAAAACATACACACCGGAAGGTCCTAGTGGTTTTGATTGCAAACCTTCTGAATGGGGCACAGTGACTCCGGGAACGGATGAGGCTACCATGGCGGCTCATGAAGCCTGCATGGGCGACATGTCCTCGGACAAAGGCGATGGCATGGCAAGCTGTTTTGATGCTGAAGGCGAATATGTCAAAAGCAGCGAGGTTGTCGAAATCGAATTTGAGCAGGTTGAAGCTGGTAGCTTTGAGAACGATATCACCGAGTATCAAACGCTCACTGTGCGCGCCCCTTGATAGCTAGCAGAAAGACGAAGGTTCCTTCAGGCTCGAGCCGCGAGGCTTGAGTCTGCCCCCTAGACAAGCCTAAGACTTGGAGGCCTTTTCGAGCAAGTCTGGGCGCAGGCGTTGTGTTTTCGCAAGAGCCTGCGCCTCGCGCCATGCTTTGATTTTCGTGTGATCTCCCGACAGGAGCACTGCGGGAACCGTGAGTCCTTCGAACTCGGGAGGACGGGTATACAGAGGATATTCCAGTAGTCCCCGCATATTCGGTCCAAATGAATCTTCGACGGCACTCTGCTGATTCCCCAGCACACCGGGGATCTGTCGCAGGATACTGTCGGCTATCAGCAGGCAAGGCAGCTCGCCTCCCGAGACGACGAAGTCTCCGATCGAAACTTCGTCATCGACATAGCGATCGATGAAGCGTTGATCGACGCCTGCAAATCGACCTGCGATAAAGACCAGAGGATCAGAGCTGGCCGCATAACGTTCCGCATCAGCTTGAGTCCAAAGACGACCACTGGGACTCGTATAGATGATTCGCCCTTTTTCGGGCAAAGAAGCCAGGGCAGCGGCGAGTGGTTCCGGCCTCAGCACCATCCCATCACCGCCTCCAAAAGGGTGATCATCGACCGAGCCGTGTTTATCTACCGCAAACTGACGAAGGTTGACGGCGCGCATCGTATGTCCCAGGCGGCTTGCCGCGCGAAAGACTCCGACCTGCGCATAGGCTTCTATCATGTGAGGGTGAACGGTGATGAAGCTGAAGGATCTCAAGGCGAACTCCATGTCTCAGCAAAGACATCGGCCGTCACAATCAGCTTCAGATGCGGATCGCCACTTTTAAACTCCATATCGAAGTAGGCTTTGACGAAGGGAACTTCCAGAATGAGACCTTGCTCGTTGCGGATGCAAACGATGTCGCTAGCACCGAAGTTGCCTACCTGAGCGATGACACCGATCGGGACATCCGTGCTGTCACGGACCTCTTTGCCGATGAGATCGCCCCACATGTATTCCCGCGCCTCGTCAAGCACGAGGTCACGCCGCTCACACCAGATTGGCTGGAGAAGTAGGGCCTCGGCGGCCTCCCGCTGATTGATCTCCAGGCAAAGGAGCAGCGGACGGCCACCCTGCAGACGGCACTTGGTTATGGTGAGTTTACGAGCAGACTCAGGCTGGGGTCCGACGTATACCTGCCGAACCTGAGGGGGCAAAAGCTCGTCACGCTGCGAAATAAAAAATGCACCGTTGAGGCCATGGGCCTTTCCAACGATGCCGAGCTGAATCCAGCGCTTTTGCACAGCGACCGGATCCGAATCAAGCTTGCTTATGAGTTTTAGCGCGCTCGACCTTGATGTTCTTGGCTTTGAGCATGCTTTCGATGGCCTCGGACAGCTTCGCACCGCGACCGTACCAGTAGGCCAGACGATCTTCTTTGACCTCGAAAACTGAGGGTTCCCGATTTGGATCGTAGAAGCCGAGTTTTTCGATGAAACGGCCGTCGCGAGCATTGCGGGAATCGGTCGCAACTATATGATAGAAAGGCCGGTTTTTGGCGCCATGACGCTGTAAACGTACCGTCAGCATTCTTACTCCATTCTCCGATGAGTCTCTAGATCGATACCTATTCTTATTCTTGGCCAGTGTCCAAGCGGTCTCTGACTTGATAAGGACGATAGCTATAGCAAAGATTTTTGGATGATTCTAGAGCAAAGTTACTGAGTTTTAGCGGCTAATATGACATTACCAGGTGATCGTTTGTCTTAAATTTCAAACATTTGAGCCGGATACCCAAGACTAGCGTCAAAGCTACGACATATAGCCCTAGCAACTCTCCTCTGATAGAATGAGAAGGAAGCACCCATCAAAGAGGCTATCTGTGAAGCTACGCATGTGGGGAACGCGAGGCTCGCTACCGCGGGCCATTACGCATCAGATCTTCGTCCAGCTCGTGGATAACTACGCCAAAAAAGCCGAAAAGGCCGGTTTGGCCAGCATCAGTGAATTCCGCAATGCGTTACGGGACGGGGACCTTGGACATCCTCTGGTCTTCGGTGGCAACACCACCTGCAATGAAATCATCTACAAAAACCACAGATTCTTCGTCGATATGGGAACCGGCTTTGCCGATTCGTCGGCGGAGGTGATGGCCCAGGGTCGAACCGAATTCACGGTTTTCATGACCCACTTGCATTGGGATCATATCATGGGCTTGCCGTTCTTTGTGCCCATCTACATCCCAGGCAACAAGCTCACCATCTATCACGTCCACCCGCACGCACCCGACTTCATTCGAATCCAGTTTAACGGCGTCAACTTTCCAGTCAAATGGGATGAGCTAGGAGCTTCGATCGAGTTCCGAAAACTGAAGCTCTACGAAAAGCTGCACTTTGACGATCTCACGGTGTCCCCCTTTGCTCTCGACCATCCGGGGGGCTCTTTCGGCTATCGTTTCGAAGCCCACGGCTATTCTCTGGCCATCGGCGTCGACGGTGAGTACAAGCGCTTGACCCCTGAAGAACTTGGCAAAGATCTGCCTTACTACCAAAACCTCGATCTCCTCGTGTTTGACGGACAGTACGAGCTGGATGAGCTAGCAAGCCGTTACGATTGGGGCCATTGCAGCCCTCCAATTGGCGTGGACCTAGCCATGCGTGAGGGTATTCGTAATATCATTATGACTCACCACGATCCACGTGCGGGTGAGGCCAAGGAAGAGCGGATGCTGGAGCAGGCGCAGATGCATAGCCGCAAGCAGCTCTCGTTCTACAAACAGCTCTGGGAGGGCCTCGATCAGGTCCAGGGTCCCAATATCATTCTTGCTTACGACGGGATGGAGTTCGACATGCTCAAGCTCGTCCCGCGCAGCCAGCTGCCCGCTCAGCGGAAAACGCCGACGTCCTGAGAGGTGAGACAGTCACACCTTCCCTCCACCTTCCATGTCCCTGGCAAGCGCTGACCTGAGGTCCGGGCGGGGCTCGTTCCCTCCGGGACGCTTTCGAAACCGAGGTTCGGGGCTTTCGCATCTCGCTTCGAGAAGCGCTCTCTCACCCGTCCAAGCTGCTTGACAGATCCGGGCCTTCCTAGAGATGATGCCTCAGTCGGCACTGTGCCTCTTTAAGATAGCGAGATCGACCCGTGAACAAAGCTAAAATCCGGCTGCTTGGCAGTCTCTGTGTGCTGTTTTTTCTCTCTCCCATCGCCCATGCAGCGGATTTTCTTAAACCCACGGCAGTCATCGATCGGACTCCCGGCAAGAAGATCCGACTTTCCATCACCTGGAGTAAGATCTCAAAACAAAATCAGGCCGATCTTGCCATCGACCCCAAGTCCACCGACTCTGCACGCAAGGCCCTGATCCGCCTGCTCGACATCTGTCTTGTCACGGATGCCTCGACGGAATGTGGGGATTCCGTCCTCAAGGCCAATTATTTCCGAGATCCGACTCTGGACCAAACACCCGAGACCAATCGCAACAAAAACATCACAGCCGACGTCCTCTCCAACACGATCAGCTTTGTCACCGATGCCACCGACAATACTCTCACCATCAAGGCGGATATCGAAGTCATCAGCCAAGATCCTGCGTTACCAGTCAACAAAGATACGACCAGAATTTCCTTGCGCATCGTCTACAAAGATGGGGAGCAGACCAAGACCGAGACAGAGAACGACATCCGCTTCACTTACGCTCAAGGTGTGAACGATGTTCCACAGAACGTCTTTGCCATAGGCTCTAAGGAATCTCTCAACGCCGCCTGGGATCAGGCTGATTCCGTATTACTTGCGGACGGCAAGCGTGGTCGCAGCACCGGTGTGCTGGCGATCCTAGTACCACAGAGCCGAATAGGGACCACCTTACTCCCGACAAGGGTCTACAATGCCGACTACGAACAGCAAACGGATCAATCGACTCCAAGCTGCGGTATTACGTTTACAACGGCCGATGACATGCTCTCCTGCGCTGTCACCTGTGAAGGAGATAGCGGACAGCAGACGATCAACGCTCAGGACCTCAGCGAACTGGCTTCGAGCGGGGTCGAGTTCAAGCAGATAGCCTCGGCCGAACGTTCTGTCTTCTTCAACGATCTCGATATCCAGGAAACCTACGCAATCGTCCTCCAGTTTGAGCCCGATGGCCTCCAGCGCAGCTGTATAGCTGGCCGCGCGAGTGACGCTTACACGCTCACGCAACTGCAGACCGGACGGGAGCCGACCGCAGGTGACCCCTCGTGTTTCATCGCGACAGCCGCCTATGGGTCCACGCTCGACCCCCATCTCGACACACTGCGCTGGTTTCGCGATCGCTATCTGCTCCAGACCGAATGGGGCCGCTCCTTCGTTCGCTCTTATTATCGCTGGGGTCCCCATGCTGCTCAGTGGCTTAGAGACAAGCCACTTGCGCGCCAGCTCACCCGCGGGGTTCTATGGCTGCCCGTGGTGAGTCTTGAACTTTGGAAAAACGATTCCAGCTTGCTTCTTACTCTTTCGCTGGTGCTCAGTGCCGCAGCGATAGGATTGCTATGGCGCCGTCGCCACCCCATGTTGCACTAAATTCCATCCGTGACTGGGCTCCAGAATATCGGCTCGGCTAGAAGACCGCGCCCCCCAAGAAAGCAGAGCACGTTGGGAAGAATATGCAATCGTCGCCGAGGATGCGCTCCGTGTCGATCGCAAGAATTCTCAGGTCACAGCCAGGCTGTCCCGCTTTCTCGGCCGGTATCCGATGTTTGGTAAGACTCGCCTAGGCCCGATGCGCGCACTGGTGGAGCGCATGAACTGGTGTCCAAAAGCTTGCTGCAGACCTAAGTCTGCCGCTCGAATGATGGGTGCGAGGCGAGCCAGAACTCCTCAGCGCCATGATCCAAAAAAAACCAGTTTCTGATGGTCCAACCGTCCACTAAGGGCCACGGTACTCGAAGAACGAGCCCCTGGACCACGTAGGAACCTTTCAACCAGCCTTTCAGAACGGACCCAGCTCAAAGCTGCCGAATCGCGACGAGGCTACGTCCTTCCGTTTTTCGAGCTAGCATATCTTGACTTGCCTGTGCTAGGCCTTCGAGGGGAATCTCTTGGTGGACGAAGGTCTCCAGATTCGAGGGTCGCAAGGCACCACTCAGTTGACTCCAGATCTCTCGTCGCAGCGGCATCGGACAATTAGCCGAACTGATTCCGAGCAGACTCACGCCTCGCAAGATGAAAGGCATGACCGTCGCCTGAAGCTCTGCACCACCCGCTAGTCCTATCGACGCCACGTTTCCCCAAAGTTGCACATGCCGCAGAAGGCCTTCCAAGAGGGTGCCGCCTACATTATCCACAACGCCTCCAAAACGCACCGATTCGAGCGGACGTTTGCCGAGTGCGAGCTCTTCGGGCTTGGTGACCTGGCGAGCTCCGAGTCCCTTGAGGAAGTCAACCGAAGACGTCTTACTACTGACCGCTATGACCTCAAAACCAAGCTTGCTCAGCATAGCCACAGCAAGCGATCCCACACCACCGCTAGCCCCCGTCACGACCATCGGACCCTTATCTGGAGTCTGGTCATTAACGAGCAGTCGATGCACGCAAAGCCCTGCGGTAAAGCCAGCGGTGCCGTAGATCATGGCCTCACGAAGGCTCATGCCTGAGGGCAGGGGTACGATCCAATCACCCGGGACTTGCACGTGCGATGCAAATCCGCCGTCCTGACTTTCCCCGAGACCGCAGCCTGTCACCAGCACGGGATCACCCGTCTGAAAGCGCGGATCCGCCGAGCGGAGCACCAGTCCTGCGACATCAATCCCAGCATTGAGTGGAAACTTGCGCAGAATGCGACCCTGGCCGGTAACAGCCAGAGCGTCTTTGTAATTGAGACTGGAATACCGCGCTTCAATTACAACATTCCCCTCGCTCAACTGTTCGAGAGGCAGCGTGACGAGTTGCCCTTGATTCAGACCCTCTTTTTGGATGCGATAAGCACGTACTTCCATGAAGACTCCCTGTTCGCCTTATTCCTCCAGACGCCAGAGGTCCTCGAGACTTTCGCGGCGGCGGATGATGGAATAGTGTCGCCCGTCCACGAGAACTTCAGGAGCGCGGGGCCGGCTGTTGTAATTCGAGGCCATGGTTGATCCATAGGCACCGGTGCTGCGCAGGAATACAAGATCCCCTGCATCGAGATCGGCTGGCAACTCACGATCTTTTCCGAAGTAATCCCCGGTCTCGCAGATCGGACCGACGACATCCATTTTTTTCTGGACACCCGAGCGATCGCGAACGGGCAGGATCGCATGGAAGGAATCGTACATACTGGGGCGAATCAGATCGTTCATCGCCCCATCGACGATCAGAAAAGATTTCTCTGGCGTTTGCTTCGTAGCGATCACAGAACACAGCAGAATCCCGACATTACCCATCAATACCCGTCCGGGTTCGATCAGGAGCCTCAAGCCTGTAGCGCGCACGGCCCCGAGCAGGGCATCAGCGTAGTCCTCAGGCTCCGGTGGTGCCTCATCGCGATAGCGAATGCCGAGGCCTCCACCCATGTCGATGAATTCGAGCTGATGCCCCATAGCTTTGACACTCTGAGCAAAGTCAGCTAGGCGGCGGGCCGCTTCAGCCATCGGTTTGACATCGACGATTTGACTACCAATATGACAACCAACACCAACCAATCGCAAGGAAGCGAGCGCCTTGATGCGCTCCGCCATAGCCTGAGCTTCCTTTTCCACCATACCGAACTTGGTGGTAAACAGACCCGTCGTAATCTTAGGGTTGGTCTTCGCATCGATGTTTGGATTCACTCGAAGTGACACGGGTGCCGTCACCTGGAGCTCTTTGGCGATCTGGGCAATCAATTCCAATTCAGCCGTCGATTCGATATTGAAAGCGTAGATACCATAGCGCAAAGCAGCTTCGATTTCATCGCGTCGCTTGCCAACCCCTGAGTAAACGACCTTCTGGGGATCGACGCCTGCTTTGATCGACCGCTCCAATTCGCCGAGCGAAACTATATCGGCACCACATCCGGCCCCAAAGATTTCTTTGAGGAGAGTGAGATTACTATTCGCTTTGACGGCATAACACGGTAAGGTCGGATAGCTGGCAAAAGCTGCCCGCATGCGTTCCACGTGTCGGAGCAAGGTCGACCGGGAGTACACGTAGCAAGGTGTCCCGACGTCTCGCGCGATGTCTTCCAAGGCCACATCTTCGCAGTAGGCCAGTTGTTCCCGATAGTTGAAGTGATCCATCTGATTCCTCTTGCGCACGTTCACCGATCGCATTCTTGCAGCTGGGACCGGCTGTGTCTGATGTCTCTCAAGGCTTTGCCCTGCGCCATGTGCATGCCTGTCGGACAAAGTAATTCTTTGCCGTCGGAACTTCGTAGGCGATAATAGCGAGGCCTAACCTCGAGGTCAAAAGGTGATTTATGCTGTTCTTTCGACTTTTCTCGGCTTTGTCTCTGGTTCTGTTCGGCTTTGGCGCTGCTGAGGCCAAGCCCGTCATTCTTTCCATTGGTGACTCTTTGACCTTCGGTCTCGGTGTACCCCCCGAAAAGACTTGGCCGGCCTTGCTCGAAAAACGCCTCGCAAAAGATGGCTTGGCTGGGGTCAAGGTCATCAACGCCGGTTCCAGCGGTGCCACCACGGCCTTCGGTGTCTCTTCGCTCCGCTTTCATCTGAAGCGAAGTCAACCCGACCTTGTCATCTATGCCCTGGGCGCCAACGATGGACTGCGGGGTCTCGATCCGAAGGCGACTTATCAAAATCTTAAGACGGCTATGGATATGCTCAAGGGGTCTTCGAGCAAGGTCTTGCTCCTAGGTATGAAAGCTCCCCCTAATTATGGCGAAAAATTCCCCAAGGATTTCGAAGCGAGCTTCATCCGTATTGCCCAGGAGTATAAGCTCGGCTTTCTACCTTTCTTGCTGGAGGGGGTTGCAGGCGAGCCCAGTATGAACCAGGCGGACGGCATCCACCCGAACGAGAAGGGTTACGAAAAGATCCTCGAGATGATCTATCCCAAGGTGAAGGAGCTTCTATGAGCATCGTTCGTGTCCAGGATCTCTGTAAAAACTTTCGTCAGGGTGATACCGAGATCCCTGTTTTGCGTGGACTGAATTTCGAGGTCGCTGCAGGGGAGACGGTCGCGATCGTCGGGCAGTCGGGATCCGGGAAGTCGACACTGCTATCACTTTTGGCTGGCCTGGACATCCCGACTCAAGGTTCGATCCATATCCGCGGACAAAACATTCACACTCTTTCCCAGGCTGATCTGACTCGCTTTCGTGGCCAATCGATCGGCATCATTTTTCAGCAGTTTCATTTGATGCGTAGTCTTACAGCCCTCGAGAACGTGACCCTGCCCTTGGACATCGCCGGACAGGCACAGGCTGAGACGAAGGCGAAAGAAGCGCTGGAGCGTGTCGGCCTCGGTCATCGCGCCCATCACCTACCGACCCAGCTCAGCGGTGGAGAGTGCCAAAGAGTGGCTATTGCCCGGGCTTTCGTGGTCCAGCCCGCGATTCTGCTCGCCGATGAACCCAGTGGCAATCTTGATACCAACACGGGCGACAAAGTCATGAATCAGCTGTTCGACGCCGTCGAGGAGCGAGGTATGACGATGATCCTCGTCACCCACGACATGCAGCTGGCAGCGCGTTGCCAGCGACGTTTGACCCTGCAGCAAGGCCAGATCGTGCCCTGAAGCTGCTTGCAAAGGAGTCCTCATGCTGTTTCGCTATGCTTGGCGCGAACTGCGCAATAGCCCGAAGTTCGCATGGCTTTTTGTTCTCAACCTCGCTCTGGGCCTAGTCGGCTTTATCGCCCTCGATTCGCTCAAGAGGAGTTTCTCGGAGCGACTCCAGGCCTCAGCCCGCAGCATGCTCACGGCCGATGTTTCGATCGCCGCTCGTCGCCCTTTCCAGGCGGCGGAAATCGAAGCGGCCCAACAGGTCTTGCCTGCAGGTAGCGTCGTACAAACGCTGCAATCGCTTTATTCCATGGTCACCAGTCCCGAGCGGAGCGTTCTGGTCGAGCTCAGAGCCGTAGCTTCTGGTTATCCCTTTTATGGGCAACTTAAGCTGGAAAAAAGCGGAATTCACGAAGGGACTCAGCCTCTCGCGCTCCAGGATGCTGCAAAAGTATGGGTCTCACCCGAGCTTTTAATTCAACTGAACACGGCAATCGGTCAGACCCTCAAGATCGGTGATCGAGAGTTTGTGGTCGATGACGTCATTGTCGATGATTCGGCATCGGCCCTCGTCGGTAATTCGATGGCGCCTCGACTGTACGTGGGACTCGATCAACTCGATCAAGCGGGGCTTCTCAAGTTTGGGGCTACCGTGCGACATGCTCGTCTGATTCGACTACCCAGCGGCACGGACCTGCGTAAAGTCGAAGCCGATCTCAAGGGTGTGCTCAAAGATCCAGGCGTCGGCGTCACGACCTATCGGGAAGCCGGACAGGATAACGGACGTATGCTATCTTACCTAACCGACTATTTGGGTCTGGTTTCCCTGGTGGCTCTTGCCCTCGCCGCCATTGGAGCGTCCTTCCTCTTTCGGGTCTACCTCGATCGCAAGCAGACTGCGATCGCAACGCTCGTCAGTCTGGGGATGACGCATCGTCGATCGATTCAGCTTTACGTGGTGCAACTCGCGGCACTTGGCTTGCTCAGCGCTTTGGTCGCCAGTGGTCTGAGCATGCTGTTGCTCCCTCTCGGGGCTAAGCTGCTCGGTGGCCTGACCCCCTTGCCCATCGAGGCTCAAATGAGCTGGCCTAGCTATGGCCTCGCTCTGCTCCTCGGCACCCTGGGGGCGATTCTCGTCTGTTTACCCCTGCTGATGAAAATACGGGATTTGAATCCTTCCCTTCTGTTCCAAGAGTCCTCGAGTGAGGAAAGCGTCTTTACGACAACCAACGGACTTCCTTACCTCCCCAGTCTGCTGGCCTTTTATGGTCTAGCTGTCTGGCAGGCACACTCCTGGAAGGTCGGCAGCTTATTTGCACTCGTACTTGCCGTCATCGTCCTGGTCTTTATCGGAGCATCACTCCTACTTTTGAAAGCAGCCTCTCACGTCCGCCGCGATGCTGCTTTGAGTACGCGCTTAGCGGCCACCTATCTCCGTTCCCATCGAACCCACACGATCAGTGCCCTGGTAGCTCTTGGGGTCGGGTCAGCCCTGATCAATTTAATTCCGCAGATTCAATATAGCATCCAATCCGAACTCCAGCGTCCCGAGGGCGACAAACTTCCGAGCCTCTTCCTCTTCGATATTCAGGACGATCAGGTGCAAGAGCTCGAGCAAAAAATCCGCTCTGCCGACGTACTGCCGAATTCTGTGTCCCCCATGATCATGGCTCGGCTTACTGCCGTCAATGATGCGAATTACACAAGAAGCGATGAGACGGAGACTTTCACCCGCGAGGGAGAGCAAGAGCAAAGGTTTCGAAATCGAGGGGTTAACCTTTCCTATCGCGATCGCCTCGCTTTAGCTGAAAGCGTCGTCGAAGGCCAATTTTTTTCAGGTCCCTACGATCCCACCCAAGGCCAAGACGTGCAGATCTCGCTTGAGGAACGCTATGCAAAACGGATGGGACTCAAACTCGGAGACAAGCTCACCTTCGACGTGCAAGGTCTTCCCATCGAGGGTCGCGTCACAAGTCTTCGGAGTGTAAAATGGAACACGTTTCAACCCAACTTCTTCATCTTACTGCAGCCGGGATCGGTTGATGATGCGCCCAAGACTTTCTTGATGACCCTCCCCGAGCTCGGGATCGAGAAAAAAGTTGCACTTCAAAGAAGCATCGTCGAACGTTTCCCTAACGTTTCGATTCTTGATGTCAGTGCGCTGGTTAACAAGGTTTCTGATTTGGTCGAACAGATGGGTTTGGTCTTGATCCTTATGGGCTGGCTCACGGTCTTAACTGGAAATGTCGTTATCTTTTCTATCGCTCATCAACAGGCACTCTCACGACGCTGGGACCACAATCTGATGAAGATCCTCGGAGCCGAGCTCTCCTTAATCATGCGTACGACCCTCAAAGAGTTTGCCTGGCTTGGCACGGGAGCCGCTGTCTTAGGAGGTGTGCTCGGACTCGCTGCCAGTTTCGTTTTGTCGAAAGGCATATTTGAAAGCATTTGGCAGCCTTCCCCCGTGCTCCCTCTGCTCATGGCCCTCCTGCTTTTGGCTGTGTGTCTCAGCACCTCTTTCATGGCCACGCGTCGGATCCTCAAGCAGAGTCCGTCTTTGCAGTTGGATGAATGATGGCTTAGCCTGAGAGATCGAGCAGGAAACCACTAGCTACCGATCCTCAGGTCGATTCCTTGCTCATTGCTTAGCCTGAGAGACATAGTAGGAGCACCCCGGGGGGCGCGCGCCCACGCATCCTGCCCGGATCCCGAGTACGAAGGACCTAGCGGGTTACCGAGAGGAGTTCCCAAAGCGAAGTAATTCTGCACGCAGACGACTTTCGGCTCCACGGAAAAAGACATGAACGTTATTCAGAGCGAGCAGCAGCAGCACGCAAGCGCCGATCTGGTGCATCGAACCGAGGTTGACCGGTACAGCATGGAGGAGAGTCAGAACCCCCAGAGTGAACTGAATAAGCACCATCCCGACCACGAGCCCGAGGCTCAGCCGCTGGCGGGCATTGATCTCCCGGCTGCGGTACGCTAGCCACCCGAGAACCAGGCTGCTTAGAAGGGTCAGCCATCCCAGCATTCGATGCATGAACTGCACTGTGACAGGGTTCTCAAAAAAGTCCCGAATCGGGCCGAAGCTACCGATTCCCTGTGGAATCCAAGAGCCATGCATGGTTGGGAATGTATTGTACATATGCCCTGCACGTAGACCCGCAGTCAAAGCTCCGTAAAAGATTTGCACACAAACCAGAATCAGAAAACTCACACTGAGCATGGGCAAGAGACCCGTGACCCGACGCTTCGAACTGGCCGCACGCAGATCCTGAGCGATCCAAAACAAGAACCCCATCAGGAACAGGGCCAGACTCAAGTGAGCAGCCAGTTTGTAATGATTGACTCGTGGCAAGTCCACAAGACCGCTCTTGACCATGATCCAGCCTAAGAAACCTTGGCCACCACCTAAAACCAGAGCGATCACCAGCTTTCCCGCAAGACTGCCAGACACCTGCCGACGCCACACGAAAAAAACCAAAGGCAAAGCAAACGCCAAACCGATCACACGGCCCAACAAGCGATGGCCGTATTCCCACCAGTAAATGTCCTTGAATTCTTCGACACTCATACCTTTATTCACTTTTTGGTATTCCGGAGTCTGGCGGTATTTTTGAAGTTCCCCCTGCCACTGTTCTTCCGTCAAAGGTGGGATCACACCTGTGATCGGCCGCCACTCGACAATCGAAAGACCCGAACGAGTCAGCCGAGTGAGGCCACCCACAGCAACCATCGTAAAGATCAGAAAGGTGACGAACAGGAGCCAAACGCGAACGCTGCGACTCGAAGACGCACTCATCTTAGACACCTCAAATTGGCATAATTTAGCCAAGCATTAGAGCCCATGACCCTATCCCTACAGGGCTGAATCTCGTAACTTGTGCTTAGAGTGAGCCTTCTGTCTTGTAAAGCTCTTTTGCACAGAACAGTGACATGACTGTCAATAAGCCGCTCAGAGATATTTCCGACTGTGGAGACTCAGGAGGCTGCTAGCCCCGCGAGATCGAGGTCCCGATGGCTCAGGTCGGATTGGGGTTCACGAACCATTTCCTTCAGGAATCGTCGGAAGATGACACCAGCCAGACTCCGATGGAAATGCTTTTCATCGAAACTCGGGGGAACGAAAAGAATATTCTCCGGCAAAATAGCTGACCCATTGAGTGTATCAATATCCAGTTCTTCTTCCGGGAGGAGAACGACCCCATCTTTTTTGCGGTCTGCCTCTTCTCGCAGGTCGACATACGTCTTCAACAAGGCGCTATCCAAGAGGACCAAACACGGAGAGCCATCGAGTTCGGGGGGTAATCCATGGCTAAAGGGGTATTGGTAAGACTTATAGATCCATCCGCCCATGACCTTCTTGAAGAAGTTATCGATCTGCTTGCTCACATCGGTGAAGCGCTCGGTAAAGATCAGGACCTTAAACTCATAGTATGCAAAGCGTACCGGAATATTCGATGGCAAGTTAAGCTCCACCAAGAACGGTCCTCGAACATAAAGTGATCCCCCACTTTTACGCACGAGATGACTGGCTCCTTCAAAGGTCTTTTGCTCGTGTTCATTCGCCACAAATTCTTCGTGAGTATCATGGGGTAGTCCTACCTTCAATCGGTAGAAGCTATGACTATCGACCCTTCGCCTCCCAAGGTGCTCTTCGATCTGAACCAGTAGAACCTGGTCTGCCGGCGCACATTGATGCAGCTCCGCAAAGACCATACGAAGTAGTTCAACGATGCTCAGACGATCGGAGAATATCGTCACGCGCTCGTCGACCTTCGTTAAGACTTGGAAGCGTCCATCGCCCGCCCGCACGTAGTCACGCAGCACTTCCCCGACGATATCGCGTAGATCGTGGATCGCTAAAGGCGTGATGAACTCTTCCGTCACAGCGGGAAAGCGGACACTGATCGAGGTTCGCTGCCCCTTCACGAAGGTGACATTAAGTTGCCCGCTAAGGACCTGGACATAATCACGAATCACATCCATGCCTAGTCCACGGCCTGATATTTCCGTAACGCCCGGCGCGGTTGACACTCCGCTATGAAACAGCAGCGGAACCGTATCCGTATCGCTTAGGTGGGCTGCGTCCTCCGCCGTGATGAGCCGCAAATCCACGGCCTTAGCCTTTACCTTGGCAACATCGATACCACGCCCATCGTCGCTGAGTTCGACCTGGACTATACCATCCTTCTCGCAGGTCGTCAGGGTCAGACGTCCCTTACGTGGTTTTCCAGCAGCTAAACGTTCTTCCGGCTTCTCTATCCCGTGATCAACCGCATTGCGGATACAGTGGAGTAGGATGTCGTTGACACGAGCTAAGGTCGTACTCTCGAAGTGGTGGTACTCGAGATTGGTCTGTAGCGGCTCGACCTCTTTTCCCAATTGCTGGGCTACATCCTGAAGCATCTGATCGTATGTCCGAATATACTCACGCAAGGACGATTTATCGAAGCTCGATAGGGCTCGACTGAATTCCTTCTGGATAAGTTTCAGGTGCCTTTCCTCGAACTTGGGATCGCGCAGGATCGAGGCGAACTGATTCATAAGGGATCGAATCCACTGCACACGATACTTCAGTTGAAAACCACCGTTGCGTTCTGTAGTATTCAGGATCTCCTTGCGAAGACTTGCATAGGAGTACACTTCTTCACTGATCGCGATAAAGTTCTGAGTCAGATCGGTCACAGTCTGTGGCGTAAAGGCTCGCTCTCCACTGCGAAGGTCCTGAAGATACGATTCAACCTGATGAGCAACGTCCTGAATCGAGTTAAGCTTGAAGAGTTTGGCATTGGCTTTGATTGTATGGACCGCACGAAACATACGTGCTGCCACGTTCTGATAGCTACCTGCTTTGTTATCGCGGAGCAGCTTAAGATCTTGTTTGATATCATCAAAGAGTTTCCTCGTCTCACTCATGAAGAGTTCGAACAGCGAATCTGAGACTTGAAGAATGGCGAAAAACTTCTCCACTTCCTTCCGTTGCTGCCTCGCTTGAACCTCTTGCTCCTTGGCCTCACTCACGTCCTGGATCACGATATGAATACCGACGAGGCGATTTTCTACAAAGCGCGGAACATAATTGAGACGAATGAAAGCCTGCTGACGACTCTTCAATTGACCCTCTTTTGGCAGACTCAAGAGGCATACTTTCCATTGGATCGCATTCATCCCGAACGAATGCGTCAGTTGGAATTGAATTGCCCGTTGCTCTTCGCTGCTCAGGCGGATGAGCGACCCCAACCACTCGACGAAATCCTCGCTTTCACTGATGCCACGAAAGGTCTTGGGCCAAATGGGGGTTTCCCGGCGAAATCTCAGATCAGGGTGGACGGTGACGACCGCAAAGTGAAGATGCTCCACCACAAAAGCTTGAAGTTCGTCGGCATTCCATGCCACCACTGGAGAAGAAACAGGAATCACCGGAGCATCCTGCAGCATCACGAGACGTTTGACCCACCACACTTTGGCTAGGAATAAAAGGAGTGCGAAGCTAACGAAGAGGCCTAGAATTTGCGCCCACATCGGCAAAGACACTGCGATCCAAAGCGTAGCGAGCATGGTATGGAGAGCCAAAATGGTTCCAACGAAAACCAAAATGGACTGTGACCTGGGATGATGTGGCGGCCTTGGGTGCATAAATCCTCAATCTGAGGGTCGTCAGTGAGGATTCGGCCATTGGAGAAAGAAGCTTGAATCAGAGCCTGCTCGGTGGCAGACAATTGCTCACTGACCCTGCCGATTTTATTGGTTCCAGGTCCTCTTTTTGCCGCCTCACCCAATACTCTTGCTCTTGAGCTTCGTAGCGGACTCATCTAACGAATGCCGTCGGCACTCTCCAGAGGAAACTTGCTGCATTCGTCGGGATCTTGCCTGTCCTGAAGCTACACCGAAGCCTATGAAGGGAGTCCAAAAATACAAGCGTCAGACTCTCCAGTTCCACGCGACGAATCAATCTACGATTTTCCAAACTCAGCTTTTTAAGCCGTGTGCATCTTATTGAGAGTCAGGAATTCGGATAAATCCTAATTCTCACGGAGTGAGAACTCTACCAATCTCAAGCTTTTCATATACTGTCACCCTGTCTTAGGTGGCCATTTCTCTGGTATTTTTGCATCATGTTCTGTATTTTCCCAGGAACTTTCTTCTCGAAAATTTTGATATTTAACCGACAGATCGACTCGTATGGTTCTGTAGGAATCTATTCTGCCGGACATATTCCACGTGTGATCATCGGGGCAAATTACACTATTACTTATCATGAAGCGATCGTTCTCACACCTATGAGGTCCGAAGCCCCAAATAAGCAAGGACCAACGGAGCTGATTAGAGAATTCTTATTTTTTTTCGTCTTAGTGTTTGGTTT
>Ga0068877_10000038_pt1 | contig 108120 bp, 108 predicted proteins | sample NOAtaG_FD_66437 | JGI IMG/M metagenome (GOLD analysis project Ga0068877, IMG submission 66437) | Freshwater lake microbial communities from Lake Erie, under a cyanobacterial bloom - NOAA_Erie_Diel6S_1000h metaG | ecosystem: Environmental > Aquatic > Freshwater > Lake | place: USA: Ohio, Lake...
GTGCGAGAGATTGGGCGTCAGGTCGGCAAGCCACGAGAACGACAGGGCATTGCTTTCCGACTTGCCGGGGTTGACGTAACCATCCGACTGCGCGCGGCTGACGTCGAATCGCATCCAGTTTGTCGCGTCTTTGCCGCCAAGGGCGGCATTGATGCCGTATGCGGTGCGCAGGGTATTGAAGGAGGCACCGGCCAGGTAGGCGTCTTGGACCAGGGCGTCGCGTGTGGCGACCTTGCTGACGTAGTTGATGGTTCCGCCGACTGCTCCGCTTCCGTACAGGTAACTGGAAGGCCCACCGAGAACTTCGACGCGATCCACCAGCCAGGAGTCGATCGGGCGTGCCGCGATGGCGTCGTATTGGACGGTGATGCCGTTGAAGGTTTGCGTCACCTGCGACCCTGAAAAGCCGCGCATCGCAACGTAGCCGGCGAACCCGGGGGGCGCATTGGTGGCCGAGGCGTGCAGGCCGGGCGCGGCCAGAAGCGCTTCCTGGGTGTTGCGCGCGTCGCGTGCTTCTATGTTGGCGCGATCGATGATGGTCACGGAGGCAGGCGTCTCGCGGGCGGTCAGGCCCAGTCTGCTGCCTGTGCCGATGACCGTGTCGAGTTGCGGACGCTCCAGGGTGTCCTGTCGTCCGGTGACCTGGACTTCGCGGAGTTCCTGTTGCGCCAGCGCGGGCGAAGACGCGATTACCGCGAACGCAGCGGCAAGCGAGGCAGTGGATGAAAGGCTTGAAGCGACGAACGCGTCGGCCATTTGGCGGCGCCTGGATAGCAATTTCATGATTCTTCCTGATAGGTCGCAGATGGCAGGCGCTCCTTGGGCGACTGCTGCGCAAATGCGGCTTGGGCCAACTGAACGGGCGCTGCTTGTCGCGCAGCGCCACCGAGTGCGGGCACATCAGGAGGGGAATGGAGGCCCGGTGGCGGGCGGTGTAAGGGTTGCAGGCTTGTGCGGGAACCACAAGCCGCCGTGTCCGACCGGACTTTCACCAGCGGTGATGTTCGGTACGGCAGCCTGCGTGGCGGGCAACCCGGCTCCGGCGGCACTGCAAAGCGCGCAATGATCGACATGCCCGCTGGATGTATCGGCTTCACGAAACGTGCCGTCCGCTTCGACGAAGACCCGCTTGCTTGAGCCCGACGGACTGCAAATGGTCTGGACGAGACGACTCTCCTGCGCCATGCGGGCATAGGTGATTACCGGCATGGCAAATTGCATCAACGCGATGCAAAAGGCGAAAGCCGAAAGGCCGAGCCGACTCCAGCGATACATGGTTGCGAGTGCGACGGGTTGGTTTCGCAGGTGGCGTCAGCTACTTTTTCGCCGCATGGACATCATGTCCTGCATGCGCGCCATGGGCAGCGTGGCTTCCGCCGCCGTCCACCCGTAACGTGCCTTCGAACTGGCGTGGTTACCCACCACTGAAACCGGGTCGACTTCCACGACTTGGACCTGAGCGAGCGAAATACAGACGCTGCCGACGGCAAGAATCAACTTCAAGAATGTGCTACTGGCGCGCTGCCGCGTGGAACGATTGAGCATGTTTCCCTCGTGGAAAACCATTGGCCGCCCGTAGGCCGGGCAGGGCGCAATCTGCAACGATGGCCCCGGCCGTCAACGGCCAGGGCGGGGCTGCCTGCGGGTCAGGAGCCGGAGGGTGGCCCGGTGGCGGGCGGCGTGCTGATGGCCGAACCTGACTGGTAGCAGGTCTGGCCTAAACGGATCAGCGCCGGCGAGCGGGCGCTTTCGTGTAAGGAAATCAGGGTGGCGATCGGCGCCGGGCCGGTCGACGTGCACAACTGGCAATGATTATCATGGCTGGCGTTGGCGGCCACTTCCTGCGCAACACCGTTGGCGTCAATCACGACCTTCTTCATGCCCTGGGAAGAGCAGACTTCCTGCGTCAGGCCATTGTCCCTGGCCATCTTGGCATAAGCGAGCACAGGCACACCCGCCTGGATCAAGGCAATGATCAAGGCGAAGGCGAGAAACCTGAAGTGGCGATACATTGCGCAAGTATAGCGCCACGCCGTTCGCTGCAGAAGAGTCGTGGAGCCGCGCGCCCTGCAGCTGACGCTCGCTACCGGCTTCCGAGCCGTCGGCTACAGCACGTAGCGCGCCAGATCCTCCGACTTGGACAGCTCGCCTAGCCGCTTGTCGACGTAGTCGGGGTCGATGGTGATGGTGCGGCCCTCCGACTTCACTGCCTCGAAGGAGATGTCCTCGAGCAGTTTTTCCATCACCGTGTAGAGCCGGCGTGCGCCGATGTTCTCGGTTTTCTCGTTCACTGAGAAGGCGATCTCGGCCAGGCGGCGGATGCCCTCCGGCGTAAAGGCCAGCGCGACGCCTTCGGTGGCCAGCAGCGCCTCGTATTGCTTGGTGAGCGAGGCGTGGGTGGCGGTGAGGATCTGCTCGAAGTCCGACACCGCCAGCGACTCCAGCTCGACCCGGATCGGGAAGCGGCCCTGCAGCTCCGGGATCAGGTCGGAGGGCTTGGCATAATGAAAGGCGCCCGAGCCGATGAAGAGCACATGGTCGGTCTTGATCATGCCGTACTTGGTGGTCACGGTGGTGCCTTCGACCAGCGGCAGCAGGTCGCGCTGCACGCCCTGGCGCGAGACGTCCGCCCCCTGCATCTCGGAGCGGCTGGCGATCTTGTCGATCTCGTCGATGAAGACGATGCCGTTCTGCTCCACATTGTGCATGGCGCGGGTCTTGAGCTCGTCGTCGTTGACCAGCTTGGCGGCTTCCTCGTCGGTGAGGGCCTTGAGCGCGTCCTTGACCTTGAGCTTCTTGGTCTTCTTGCGCGACTGCCCGAGGTTGGCGAACATGCCCTGCAACTGGGCGGTCAGTTCCTCCATGCCGGGCGGCGCCAGCACCTCCATCTGCGCGGCGGCCTGGGTGACCTCGATCTCGATCTCGCGCTCGTCAAGTTCTCCCTCGCGCAGTTTCTTGCGGAATTTCTGGCGCGTGGCGTTTTCCGGCTCATCCGCCGCCGAGGCGTGGAAGCCGAAGTCGCGGGGCGGCGGCAGAAGGGCGTCGAGCACGCGCTCCTCGGCGGCGTCGGCGGCACGCAGGCGCACCTTCTTCATTTCAGACTCGCGGGTTTGCTTGATGGCCACTTCGGCCAGGTCGCGGATGATGGTGTCGACGTCGCGACCGACATAGCCCACTTCGGTGAATTTGGTGGCTTCGACCTTGATGAAGGGTGCGTCCGCCAGCTTCGCCAGGCGGCGCGCGATCTCGGTCTTGCCCACGCCGGTGGGACCGATCATCAGGATGTTCTTGGGGGTGATCTCCGAGCGCAGGGGCTCGGCGACATTCTGCCGACGCCAGCGGTTGCGCAGCGCGATGGCGACCGCCTTCTTTGCGCGCGCCTGACCGACGATGTGCTTGTCGAGTTCGTGAACGATTTCCTGCGGGGTCATGGAAGACATGAACGCGATCTCTGGGTTTGCGTCGAAGCGCCACCGGCGCGTGGCGGGCACCGCGCGACCGGCTGCCGGACCGCGGACGCCGCCAGCGCCTACTCCAGCACTTCGATGACGTGGTTCTGGTTGGTGTAGATGCAGATGTCCGCAGCGATCTCGAGCGCCTTCTTCACCACATCCGCCGCCGGGAGTTCGGTATTGTCGATGAGCGCCTTGCAGGCGGCCTGGGCATAGGCGCCGCCGGAGCCGATGGCGACGATGCCCTGCTCGGGTTCGAGCACATCGCCGTTGCCGGTGATGATGAGCGAATGGTCGCGGTCGGCCACCGCAAGCATGGCCTCGAGCCGGCGCAGGATGCGGTCGGTGCGCCAATCCTTGGCCAGTTCGACGGCGGCGCGCAGCAGGTGGCCCTGGTGCTTTTCAAGCTTGGCCTCGAAGCGTTCGAAGAGGGTGAAAGCGTCGGCGGTACCGCCCGCGAACCCCGCCAGGATGCGGTCCTGATACAGGCGGCGCACCTTGCGGGCGCTTGACTTAATGACGATATGCCCCAGGGTGACCTGGCCGTCGCCGCCCAGTGCCACCAAGCGGCCGCGGCGTACGGATACGATGGTAGTGCCGTGATACTGTTCCATGGCCGAAAGAGTTGGGGGCGGCGGCGCTGCAATCAAGAGGGCAAGAGGACGGGCGAAACGCCGAGATCCGGCGCGCCGCGCCTAGTGATTGCGCCTGGCCATTTTCACGTAGGCGGTGAAGCCCATCGTGACAAACAGGGTCGCCAGAAGCGGGCTCGGGCTGCGCAATTCGATCGATTTGCCTGCCGATTTAAGCGCGGACACCAGGTTGAGCAGGGAGCCCGCGGCGATGAAATCCATGCGTTTGAGGTGATACAGGTCGATCACCACATGATTTTTTTCGGCGGCGAGTTTGCCGATGTCACTGAACGTGGCACCGGCGATTCCTTCGATTTCGCCGCGTAGCAGGAACGCGCTTTCGCCGGATTCCGGCGCCGGCGCAGCGGGCGCCGCTTGCTGCATCGCGGCGCTTTTCGGCGACTCGACCCAGGACGGAGGCGACACCTCGTAAGTGATGCAGTAACTGAGCGCTGCCTCTTCGAACGGCTCTTGCAACCCTAGTTCCTGGTACAGGTCGAGGAGCAGCAGCCAGTAGGTCTCTGGGAGGTCGCTGCGCCCGGTTTCAATCTGCCCCTTGAGCAGGGCGATGGCATGGTCCGCGCTCGCCAGCGTGATCGCATGGCCGGATTTGTGCAGGGCGGCCAGGCAGGCGCGCAACTGGTCGCTGCCTTCCGGCGTGATCTGCTCCACCTTGGAGAGATCGATGCGCAAGGCGCGGTGTTTGCCGGCCATGGCGCGGAGATTGCCGAATTGCTTGGCAGCGGTCATGTCGAGCTTGCCGGCAAGGGCGAACTGATGGCTACTGGCGGGGGCCGCGGTCTTGAGGTCGGAGCGGTCGTTGAAGGCAGGCGGCGAGGTCTCGAAACGAATCGCGTACTTGATCGCTGCGGATTCGAACTCTGCGCGGCGCCCCTGGTTTTCGAACAGGTCAAACAGCATGAGCCACGCCTGGCGCGCGGCCTGTGGCGGGACTTCATCGGACTGGATCGCTTCTTCAAGCGCGGTCTGCGCCGCCGCATCCTGCCGGTTGGCATACAGGATTGCTGCTTCTTCGAGCGCCTGGGCGGACTCGAACGGGCTTTCCTGGATTTCCATCAACATCACGGAGTCAAGTTCCCCGGACTTGGCAGGCGCGCGGCTGGCCGCCGATAGCGGGGCCTTTTGCGCAGAACGCGCTCCGCCGGTCTGGAAGCCGTGTTCCACGAGCGGCTTGGTACCGGCACGATTGCCGGCCGCGCGAGCCAGTTCCTGCGGCACGTCCAAGGCTGCCATTTCGGCATCCGCCAAGTCTGCCACGGTCGCGCCGTCGCTGTTGGCACCGGCGAGGCGGGGCGTGTCACGACGGGACACGGGCGCCCGGGTGGCCGGACGCCCACGCCCCGCCGGAGCCGGTGGTTCACTGCTCTTTTTGTTGAATATCGAGAAAGCCACGGAAACGCTCAAGAGGAAACCTGCGGCTTGCGCCGGCGCAGGTTACCGGAATCTGGAGGAAACAGATGGTCTTGTACCACAGAAACAGCGGCGCCGTAGCGGCAAAAACGGGCATGACGCAATTGTTGACATAAGCGGGAAGTCGCTGGGGTTCCACGACCGTCAACGGGCATTACACCACCGCTTCTAGGACGGCGCGGCAGCCGTCGGGCGGCTGCCGCGAACGGCACGGACCGCGCTACTCGCCGTACATCTTTTGCTTGAGTTCTCGCCGCTGCTGAGCTTCGATCGAAAGCGTGGCAGTCGGGCGGGCGAGCAGGCGCTTCAAGCCGATCGGTTCACCGGTTTCGTCGCAGTAGCCGTAGTCGCCGGCTTCTATGCGGGCCAGAGACTGTTCGATTTTCTTCATGAGCTTGCGCTCGCGGTCACGGGTGCGAAGTTCGAGGGCATGCTCTTCCTCGATGGTCGCCCGGTCGGCGGGGTCAGGTACCGACGGCGTCTCGCGGAGGTGTTCCGATGTCTCGCCGGCGTTGGCCATGAGCTCCTCGCGCAGGTTCTGGAGGGTCTGGCGGAAAAACGCCAGCTGGGCCTCGTTCATATAGTCCTTGGCCGGCATGCGCAGCAATTCCGCCTCGGTGGGTATCTTTACCGGCTGCTTGGATTTGACCGCGCTCATTGCATTCCCTTACCTGCCGGCGAACCGGCGATTAACCCACGGTGCACAGTTCCAGCCCCTTGACGAACACGTCCTTCGGCAGGTTGCGCCCAATAAACACCATTTTACTCGTTCTCTTCTCGTCTGGACCCCAAGGCTTGGCGAGGTCGCCGCCCATCATCATGTGCACGCCCTGGAATACCACGCGACGATCCTGACCCGCCATGTTGAGCACGCCCTTGTAGCGCAGCATGTCCTTGCTGTAGACCTGGATCATGGCCGAGAGGAATTCCTCCAGTTTCATCGAATCGAACGGCTTGTCGGTCTTGAAGATGAAGGATTGCACCTGGTCGTCATGCTCGTGGTCGTCCTCGTCGAGGAAGCCGGGTTCGATTTCCAGGATGGAATTCAGGTTGAAGCCGCGGATGTCGAGGATGTCGTCGATCGGCGCATTGCCGAAGTGCACCGGCTTGATGGGCGCGCGCGGGTTCATGCGCGTGAGGCGGTCGCGCAGACGGGACTGCTCGTCGTCTCCGATCAGGTCGACCTTGGAGAGCAGGATGCGGTCGGCGAAACCGACCTGCTCCTGCGCTTCATGGTGATCGTCAAGTTGCGTCTGGGCGTGCTTGGCGTCGACCACCGTGACGATCGCGTCGAGCAGGTAGTACTCGGCGATGGCGTCGTCGATGAAGAAGGTTTGCGCCACCGGCGCCGGGTCGGCCAGGCCGGTGGTTTCGATGATCACCCGGTCGAACGAAAGCTTCTTGTCTTCGCGTCTGCGCTTGAGGTCGCCCAGGATGCGCACGAGATCGCCGCGCACGGTGCAGCAGATGCAGCCGTTATTCATCTCGATGATTTGTTCCTTCCCCTGTTCGCGCAGCAGGATGTCGTTGTCGACGCCCTCCTCGCCGAACTCGTTTTCGATCACGGCGATGCGGTGGCCGTGATCCTCGGAGAGGATGCGGTTCAACAGGGTGGTTTTCCCAGCGCCGAGAAAACCGGTGAGGATGGTGACGGGAACTTGGCTTGCCATTGTGGTCTTTCGTGATGGGCGCTTGTCATCGACGGCGCGGGAGAATAACAGAAATGTTGTCGAGGTATGCCAGTTGCGGTTCGCGTGTGACGCTTCAATCGGTGATCGCCTCGGCAAGTCCGCGACGGAACACATTTTCCGGAAGATTTCAGCCGATGAAAACCAGCTTGCTGGCTCGTTTTTCGCCTTTCTGCCAACGCCTGGCCATGTCGTTCGCCATCATCATGTGCACGCCCTGGGGAACCGCGCGCCTGTCTTGCCCGCCAATGCTGAGGACGCCCTTGTAGCGCAGCATGTCCTGCCCATGACGCTCGATCATGACGTTCAGGAATTCCTCGACCTTTCGAGCGTTAAGCGGGTGATCCGCGCGGAACACGAACGAGATCACGGCGTCGTTATCCTGGTGTTCCTCCTCGGAAAGACAACCAGGCTCGATCTCCAGGATGGCATCGAGGTCGAACCCCCGCATATTCAGGATATCCCCAATCGGCGCGTTGCCGAAGTGCGCCGGCTCGATCGGGGCGCGCGGATTCATGCGGCGCAGACGTTTCCGCAGGTGACCGAGATCCGCCTTCGGCACCATGGCCAGCTTGAACAACACGATGCGGTCGGCAAAGCCGACCTGCTCCTGGGCCTCATGGTGCCGGTCGACTTGCGCATGCGCGCGTTTGGCATCCACGACCGTCACGATGGCGCCCAGCACATAGTATTCCGCGATGGCGTCGTCGATAAAGAAGGTTTGGGCAACCGGCACCTGCTGTTGCATCCGGTGTGCTTGAGTGGTCGTTCGCTGGAGCGCCGCCCGCACGCGGTTCTGTTCTAGCGCTTCCGGTTGAAGGGCGCAACCGTGTCGGCATTGAGCCTGTAGCCCGCGCTGCCCATGTTGGTCTTCGAGCGCCCGCTTTCGATCGCGCCGCTGATCCAGACAGGTTCCGCGGCGGTCGCTTCGGGGACCGGTTTGGCCGGAAACACATGGATGATCTGGTTTGCCGGCGGAGGGGGCAGGTGGATGCATGCGCCGAAGTAGGGCACCAACAGGAATTCGTAGATCAGGGTGCCGCGCCGCTCCAGCGGGACCACGAAGCCGGCGATGCGCACGCGAGTGTTGTCGAGGGCGGGATTCAGCGGCGCGTTGTCCCACATTTCCTGCATGCGTGCCATCGCCTCCATGGCGCGAGGGTCACCGTCCTTGAGGGTGGCGAAATCCAGGCCTTTCAACTCTGCGGCCGGATCCCAGCCCTTGGGCAGCAGGGCGTCCCAGTCGACAGTACGATACGTCAGCCCCGGCTTGGTATCGGTCGATCCCGCAGGCAGGCGTTCGCCAAGCCGGTAGCCCGGTTTGGCCTGCTGTGCCCCCGCCAGTTGGAAGAGCGACAAACTTATGGCGAGGGCGAATACGAGCCGCATGCCTCGGTACGGTGGTCGGGGTGAAGTCATGTCGGTATGCCTCTATTGGCGCTTGTAAGGTTCCACCAGGTCTGCATTGATGCGATAGCCGGCGCTTCCCATGGGCGTGTCGGCGCGTTGGACCACCAGTTCTCCGCTGATCCACACCGGTTCCATTGCCACGCCTTCATGGGGTTTTGACGGGCGTACGTGGATGATCTGGTTTGACGGCGGTGGCGGGGTATGGATGCAGGCGCCGAAATACGGGACCAGCAGGAAGTCTTCGATCAGCATGCCACGTCGCTCGAGGGGAACGACGAATCCGGGAATGCGCACCCGCTTGCGATCAAGCTGCGCGTTGATCGGAGCCTGCTGCCAAAGCGCCTGCACCTTGGCCAGCGCGTCTGCGGCGCGCGGATCCCCATCGCGCAGGGCGCCGAGGTCCAGTCCCTTGAATGCTGCTGCCGGGTCCCAGCCTGCGGGTAGCAGTTCCTCCCAGGCGATTTCCAGATACTGCCCCGGCGCAGAAGATCGCACCGTAGTGATCGAATCGCCAATCCGCCAGGCCGCCGGGCCGTAGCGCGCCTCGCGGCCGGCGAGATTGAACAAGTCAAACACGAACCAAGCAAGTCCCGCGCAGAAAACCAGAACGGCGCCAGCCCGAACACTTGATTTCACCGGATCACCGTTCGTGCGTCAAAGCCGCGGTGCCAGGCCGTCAGCCAGGGCCATCCGGTACGCGCGATAGCCCGGCACCAGGCTTGCCGCAAGGCCGGTGGCGATGATTGCAAGCAACATGGAAAGTTCAGCGCCATCGGGAAGACGCACGCGCAGCACGACGCCGTAGCGGGTGAGCACAAACTCACCCAGCAGCGACGCTGCAGCGGTCAACAAGGCGAGTCCCAAAACAACTCCGCTCAGGGTGATCAACAGCCCCTCGAATGCGAGCAAGGTGAATACATCCCTTGGCGCTGCGCCAACCGAGCGCAACACCGCGAGTTCGCGGCGCCGCTCGCCCAACCCCGCCAGTACCACTGCCACCAGGCCGATGAATGACACGGCTGCGACCAGCGCAGAGATTCCGGTCATGGTGCGCTCCGCAGTACCGACCATTTGCCAGAGGTTGTCGAGAGCCACCCCCGGCATCACCGCCACCAGCGGCTCGGCACGCGCGGCATTGATGCGGCGCTGGGCAGCGAACACGTCGGACCTGTTGTGCAGGCCCACCAGGGCGGCGGTGATGGATTTCGGCGTGAGATTGAACTTGCGCGCGAATTCCGCAGGAATCGAAAGGCCGGGTACCGGCGCGCCACCCTGCCAGTTGAGGTGGATGGCCTCGATGGCCTCGAGGCTCACATGGACCGTACGGTCGACCGGCGTACCAGTGCGGGCGAGGATGCCGACTACGGTGAAGGGTTTGTCGCCGTGCTCGGCTAGGACCGTGTCGCCTGCTCCGTGGGACAGCGTGATTCGATCACCCAATCGATAGCCTGAGGCTGTTGCCACGTCCGCACCGATGACGGTGTCGAAAAGCTGCTCGAAGCGCTTGCCCTGCGCGATTTTCAGGGGCGTTCGGTCACCATGGCGGAAATGGTCGAAATAGGCGCTTGTCGTGCCCAGCACTGCGAAACCGCGATGGGAATCCCCCAGCGACAAGGGTACCGTCCACGCCACTGCCGGATCGTCGGCCAGCGCGAGGTAGCTTGGCCAGCCCATGTTGTTGGTTGCGGCACCAATTCGAAACACCGCGTAGAGCAGCAATTCCACTGGGTTGGCGCGAGCCCCAACGATGAGGTCCGTACCGGACACCGCCTCGGCGAAGCTGGTCCGCGCGTCTGTGCGCAGGCGCTCGATGCCGACCAGCAGGACCACACTCAAAGCGACCGAGAGCACCATCATGCCCAGGGTCAAACGGCGATTCCACGCGCTGCGCGCGGCTAGGATGGGGATGAAGGGATTCATGCGTCACGCTCTTTGGCGTGGGCCTGGTTGATCTCGTCTAGCGCCAGTGTGCGCGAGAACGCGCTTTCCAGTCTTCTGTCGTGGCTGACAAAAAGCAGGCTGCTGCTCGACTGCGCGCATTGTTCGAGCAGGAGTTCGAGAAAGGCCATCTGGCGCCCGGCGTCGAGCGCGGAAGTGGGTTCGTCCGCGACAATGATCTCCGGCGCACCGATGATCGACCGCGCGGCGGCGACCCGCTGTTGCTGGCCGATGGAAAGCTCGGTGACGCGCCGCTGCAGGAGGTTCGGTGCGATATCGAGTCGGGCCAGCAAGCGGCGGGCTTCGGCCAGTGGCGAGGCGGACTGCAGCAAGCACCGCTCCGCCCGACGTTTCGAAAAACGGCAAGGCAGCAGAACGTTTTCGACGACCGTGAGGTAGGGGACGAGGTTGAATTGCTGGAACAGGAATCCGATATGATCCGCCCGGATACGGTCGCGCGCGGTTGCGCGGGTGTGCCGGAAGTCGCACCCCAGTACATGAACCCCGCCCTGATCGGCGATGACCACCCCGCCGATCAGATTCAGAAGCGTACTCTTGCCGCTGCCTGACGGGCCATGCAGGAACAGGCTTTCACCGAGCGCGAGGGACAGGCGCGGGATCTCCAGGCACCAGGGTAAGTCCGGTTTCCAGCGAAAGCGCACGTTCTCGATCAGAACGGCCTGCGACGGAGACATAGCAGTCTGCATCCTACAGCCGTACGAGACGATTCTTGGTGGTCAGGCGCTGCGACGCCTGACCTCGCGGCCCGGCAATTTGGACGTCGATCCGTTTCAGGCGGGGCAATTCCCCGAACAGTCGGACCTCGATCTCGCGCAGTGCCTCCGGTCGGGCGCAAGTAAAGACGTAGGCGGCCTCCATGTTGGCGTGTTCCTCGTTTGCAGGAGGTGCATTGCCGGACGGCGTATCGTGGCCCGACGTGCCCGCAAGCACGGGGGCGTTCAGTCGCACAGGCCCGGCGACGCATCCTGCGCCTGCCGAGGGCACTGCCACTGTTTCGCTGCGCCGCAAGCGGGCCACCATGGCATCGACGGCGCGGCGTTGACTGGCATTCGCAGGGGCGGATTCAAAACCCAGCAGATTGTCCAGCGGTGTGTTCAGGGTGATGGCAAGTTTGTCGCCAGCGACCGCGACCTGGATCGTCGCAAGCCCGTGCACATGGGCTTGGTGTGCGAGTGCCTCCGGTGCAACGGGCTGCGTTCCCAGCGCTACAAGGATCGATGCGGAAATCCACTTTCCTGCGTGCATCTCATCACCTCTTAATTGCGCGTTGCCGCTTGATTGCCAACCTAGACCAGGTGACCCAGGGAGGTCGCCAGTCCACCACCGCCGGCCGGCGACGATTGCATCGCCATATCCATCGGACGTCCGCGTGTTTGCATCCGAGGCACCAGATCGGCAGCGGCAATGAAGATAAGGCTCGCCGCAATCGCCAATGCGTACGGGACACGTCCGTTGGCCAAGGGTGGCGCATACCAGCCAAGCATACCGCCCGGCACGGCGGTCATGCCGGGAAGCAGGTTCGGCGCCGGCGCAGCAAGGAAACCGATTCGGGATTGCCGGAGGATCACGAAATCGCCGAGCACCAGTGGTATCTCATGGGCGATGACGCTGACCGCCACGGTCATGCCGAGTGCCGGGCTCTGCAGAAACGCTGCAGCGATCAGGATGCCATCGACGAAATTGTGCAACCCATCCCCCAGTAAGATCATGATGACGAAAGGGGCATGTGCGGTCTACACAGTGAACGGATCATGATGCCAAAGCGCGAGTTTTTCAAGCATGAAAAACCCGAACAGGCCTGCGAGAATGGAAAGACCCAGCGTATGGGCCGGCAGCAGGGTGGCTGCCTCCGGCGGGAGGTCCATGAACGCGGCGGTCAGCATTGCCCCCACCGCGAATCCGATCATGTGGGAGCCCAAGCGAGGTGTCATCATGCGCCCAAGCAAGGCTGCCGCGCAAGCGCTAAGCAGCGTTCCGCCGATAGGGGCGCAAAGAATGTAGGCGAGGGTCATGGAATGGCCGGCGGTACGTTCCAGTATCGGACGGCCTGCTGATATCACTGTATTATACGCAACAATGTTGCAATAGACGCCCCGAAACAACATGCTACAAGCGCACATTTGGCGCCCCGACCGCACGACCTGGCTAGGGCTCGGCCTTGTACTTTCGTTGCATGTTCTCGTGATCGGCTTGCTGGCGAGTTTTGCGCCAACGCGTGAAGTCCTGCGCTCCATCGCCCCGATGATGGTGGAGTTAATCCAGCCCCAAGTGAGTGTTGCTCCCGAACGTCCGATTCAGGAGCCCCCCAGGGTTGAACCCAAAGCGGTGCCGCCCCCTCGGAAGCAGCAGGAAGTCAAGTCTCCGGTTGCGCCACCCCAGGAAAAGGCGCCGGTGATTTCCGCGCCAGCATCTGCATCGACAACGTCCGAGGCCGGCGTGGCGCAGGAAACGCGGCCGAACCCGCCCAGCGAGACCCGTGCCGCGGAACCCGCAGCCGCGCCGACCAAGCCCCAGGGGCCCGCCAGTGCCGCCGTGGTGACGCCTGCACCGGCGGTCGTCCCTCCCAGTTTCAATGCTGATTATCTTGACAATCCTGCGCCCGTCTACCCGCTGGCGTCCAAGCGAATGGGAGAGGAAGGGCGGGTCTTGCTGCGCGTCCAGGTCGAGGCGAACGGCCTCCCGTCCAAGGTGGAGGTGCGTACCTCGAGCGGATCGGAACGTCTCGACAACGCTGCGCTCGAAGCCGTCAAGCGCTGGAAGTTCGTTCCCGCCAAGCAAGGTGAGAAGGCAGTGCCCGCCAGCGTGGTCGTACCCATCACATTCAATCTGAAAGGCTAGTTATGCAGGCGAGTCTCGGCTTCGGTCATTTTCTTGCGCAGGCTGACGGGGTGGCAAGAGGGATCCTGCTCCTGTTGCTGGTGATGTCGATCGCAACCTGGTACCTGATAGTCACCAAGAGCGTTCGAAACATGCTGTCGCGAAAGCGGGGCCGCCACTTTCTGCAGCTTTTCTGGGAGTCCTCTGGGTTTGATGCCGTTGCGGAGCATCTTCGCAAGGAGCCCCCGGACGAGCCTTTCTCGAAGCTTGTCGGGCACGGCCTCAAGGCGGCCGAGCAGTACAACACGCGTGGCGCGCAACGACTGGTTGAGGTCGGCTCGGCTGAGGATTTCCTGACACGGTCCCTGCGGCGCGCGATCGACGAAGCCAATGCGAGTGCGGAGTCGGGCTTGACGGTGCTGGCCTCGGTGGGTTCCTCGGCGCCCTTCATTGGCCTGTTCGGAACGGTCTGGGGCATCTACCACGCGCTTTTGGCCATTGGCATGAGCGGGCAAGGTACCCTCGACAAGGTTGCGGGTCCGGTGGGCGAAGCGTTGATCATGACCGCCATCGGGCTGGCGGTGGCGATACCCGCGGTGCTTGCGTACAACGCGTTCACGCGACGCAACCGGGTAGTGCTGGCCGAGCTGGACGGGTTCGCCCACGATGTGTTCACCTTTATGTCGACCGGCCACCGCGAAGCGGCAAATGCTTCTGGCTTGCCCAAGGGGGCATGAACATGGCCTTCGGCAGCTTCTCGAAAGGCGGGCACGATACGCCCATGGCGGAGATCAACATGATTCCGCTCATCGACGTAATGCTGGTACTGCTGGTGATCTTCATTGTCACCGCCCCATTGCTGACCCATGCAGTAAAGATCGACTTGCCGAAAGCATCTTCCAGCCCCAACGTCACCAAGCCCGAGAACATCCAACTTGGCCTCAGGGCGGACGGCCAGCTCTTCTGGAACGGTGAGTCCGTCGAGGAGTCGGTGATGAACGAGCGTATCGCGGCTGCGGCGAAGCTTTCGCCACAACCGGAGGTGCATATCCGCGCTGAGCGTCAAGTCCACTACGAGCGCGTTGCGAAGCTCATGTCGCAAGCGGCAAAGGCCGGTTTGACACGGATCGGCTTTGTGACAGACCCCAGCGCGCCTTAGTCCGTGCGCCTGTGCGGCGTTGCGAAGACCTGTCCAACGCCGATGGCGCGTGCTCGTGACCTACGTCCGCCGATTCAAGGCTGGCGTGTAAACTGGTGCGAACTCGACACTGGACGGGCGTATGGAGCGGTACAGCCGTCAACGCGACGCGATTTTCAATGCCATTTCGGCTGCCGGTAGGCCTCTGTCGCCCCAGGAGGTGCTGGCAGCGGGGCGCAGCGTCGTCCCATCGCTGAGCATCGCGACTGTCTACCGCAATTTGAAGTCTTTGGTTGACGAGGAGTGGATTCGGGCTGTGCGTTTGCCGGGCGAGCCTGACCGTTATGAAATCACCTCCCTGGGCGAGCACCATCACTTCAAGTGCCGGGCTTGCGGTCGTGTATTCGATGTCTTTCATGACTTTGACCCGCGCAAGCTTCCGTTGACGCCGGACTATCACGTTGACCGCCTGGACATCGTGCTATATGGGCGGTGCAATGATTGCCCCTCACCCCGAGCCCGCAATTCCCGCTCCTGAGCGTGGTGTCACTTTTGCATCGCGGATAGGGCGGTGAGTCGTGTTTGCGCGAGAGTAGTGTCGCCGCCGACGGCCATGCTCAATCGATAAAGCTCCGCAGCGTCGTGCCTTCTTCCGTCGCGCTCGGCGATCATGCCGCGCAGGCGCAGGTTGCGGCCGTCAATGTGGCGTTGCAATGCGCCTGTACCACCGAACCTGATTGCCTCCGCAGCAGTGCCTTGCAACAGGGGGTCGAGCCGACCATAGGCGACCGACCGCCTCCGGACGGCGAATCGAGGCGCTGAATAGACAACCCGGGGAAAATCATCGGTGGCGACCTTCGCGTCGCTCACATACGAACGGAGATGGTCTGCCCCCGCGATAAAGCTGCCGGATCTTTCAAGTTCGTCTTTCATTCCAAGCGCTGCAAGGCGGCGGCCCAAGTCCGGCGGTACGGTGCGTGCCTCAAGGCTTGCAGCTCCACCGACAAGTCCGACGGCGGGATAGCCGAGGTTCTCATCGGCGATGACTGCGAATCCCTGTGGAAACGCCTCAAGAAACGTCACGACAATCGTGCGCATGGTCGCATCGTCGAGCTGATACGCAGGAAGCCATTGGCAGAAGATGCCGGACTCGCTGAGAAGCGACCGGATCGCCGTGAAGTGTTCAAGCGTGTAGAGCGCGCCCGCGCCGTCCAGGGCCGGATGGAACAAGTCGCCGATGATGACGTCGTAGCGGGTTCTTGCCGCACGCACAAAACGCCGGGCGTCGCCAGCGATGAGCCGCACATTGGGGTGACGTGCCACCAGCATGTTGTGAGGCTCGAAGAACGGAAGCAAGGAAAGCGTTTCGGGTATCAACTCGACCGCGTCGATTCTCGTAATCGGATAATGGGATGCGGCACCGGTAGTGATTCCGGAGGCGACGCCTAGAAACAACACATGCCGGGGATCGCGATGCAACAGCATCGGAACGTGGGTTTGCCTTTGCTGGATGCGAAGCGCTTCTTCGCCCGTCCCTCCCATCTGGTACCGATTGTTAACAGGCAGATGGCGTTCGGAGCCTTTGCCGATCACAGAAGCCGTGGCCAGCCTTCCTTCGAGCCTGGTGACCAGCCATTCGCCGGGCCGCAGGGTCGTGATGGCGACGCTGGCGGGGGCAAGCGCGGCAATGGCGAGCGCCGCGGCATATGCCGGCCATACGGGCCTGGCAGTGAGTACGGTGAGTGCCATGTAACCCAGGCCAATGACCGCGAGCGCGCCGCGAATTCCCAGTTCGGGAAGCAACCACACGCCAAAGGCGAGTGGTGCCAGCGCGGCGCCCAGTGTGTTGACAGCGACCGCGGAACCGATCGAGCCGTGATGTACGCGGACAAGTTGTGTCAGATGGCTGAATGTCGCGCCCATCAATAGCGTCGGAATTGCGAGGGCCAGGGTGGCAATCGTCGCCTCCGCTGCGATGACGCCAGGCAGGTCATCGCCAAGCAATCCACGCGATGCGCTGTACACCACGCGGGCACTATCCAGACCAAACACTGTCAGTTGCGACGCGACCGCCAGGGAAAGCAACAGCGCCCCTGTGGTTCTTGGATGACTGAGGCGGCTTTCGTTGGCCCGATAGATGGCGGCGCCGCCAGCCGTACCCAGGAGAAATACCGCAAGTGCGGCAGCGTAGCTGTATATCGTGCCCTCGAATACCTGTGCGAGCGCCCGAACGCTCGCGATTTCCACGCCGAGCCCAAGAAATCCGGTGCAAAACAGCATGGCAACGTAGCGAGGATCGATCGGTGCGAAACCACTGCTTGTGGCTCGACTCCCCCCGGGGTAAAGGCAGGTCGCAGCCGCGCACACGAGATTGATGGCGACAAAGACGAACAAGGCGTTTCCGTGCCCCATGCGCGGTAGCAGCAAGTAGGCACTCAGGACCACGCCTACGACCGCGCCGAAGGTGTTGCAGGCATATAGGGCTGCAATGGTGCGGCGTCGCGGCGACAGAGTCGACGCCAGTCGTTCGATCGCAGGAAAGCTCGCGCCCATCGCGGCGGTCGCCGGCAGGAGCAGAAGCATGGGCATTGCAAAGCTGACTCCCCACTGGAGTGCTGCTGCCGGTGTTTCCCCGAGAATCCAGGCGCAGAGGCGGCCCATGCTGGGAAGCAAGTAGTAGGCGGCCACAGAGGTTACCGCCACGACCGTCTCGGCAATCGAATACAGCAAAGCGCCACTCATTCGCGAAAACGGTGACCGGTCGGCCAGCCATGAGCCAAGCGATAGTCCGGCGAAGAACGCTCCGATCACGCCGAGAAGGCTGGCGTACTCGTGCCCGATCGCAAGCCCGATAAGGCGAGTCCAGACGAACTGATAGCCGAGTCCGGCGATTCCGGAAAGGACGAAAATCAGGTAAAGCCGTGACATGCGATCCGGCTGCCGAGCCTTGAAGTGGGGAGCTGCAAAGAAAACGCCCCGCTGTTGGCGGGGCGTGAAATCGCAGGAAAAGAGCAGCGGATGAGTCAGGCGCTGCGCGTCCGTCGCCGGGCGATGCCGCCAACCAGGGCGAGTCCCGCGAGCAGCAACGCATAGGTTTCCGGCTCCGGAACCGCCAAAGCCGAGACCGCATTCTCGAAATTCTCGGTGGTGAGTCCGTAGTTGACGACCAGATGAAAGGGGTCGCTGTTGGCAACGCCTGAAGAAGGCGAGGTCAGGAACAACGTCGCCATGTAGGCGCCGGAAGGACTCGCTGCGCTTATCGAGAAATCGACGTGCGCATGAATGCCGCCCCCCCCGTCGGCTTGACCGATTGCGCCGGTCGGGTTGGTGATTCCAGTGGACTTGATCAGTGTGTTGTTGGCCAAAGCGTCGGTGATGCTGAACGTGTCGGCAATGCCGGCCGTGCCCCACGCGGAACCATTCCAGAAGCTGAGGCCACCGGTTGCCTGGAACCATAGTTGCTGTCCGGTGACGAACACGCCGTCATCGACGTGGAATCCCGGATCCCGCGTTTTGGTCAGGCCTCCGAAGAAGTCCCCGAAGTTGCCTTCGTAGATCTTGAATCCCGTGACGGTGTTGACAGGCGCCGCGTTGGCGGTATCGACGACCAGCTTGTTGCTGATCACTTCTACATCGATATCGGCGTGCTGGGCGAACGCAAGCGGTGCGCTGGCGAGCCCGAGTGCTAGCGACGCGGCAAGGATGGCGGAATGGATTGGGAGGCGCATGGAGGTAATCCTGTAGGAGGGTGGTCGGATGGCGATGCCGTTGAAGACGGGATCGTCAGTTTAAAGCATAATGCGAGGGCGTTATCATTAATGTATTGAGTGGCAAGGCAGATGTCAAGATCGGGGGTGTTGCTCCAGTTGGCGCTTCTTACAAGCATTTCTACTGTTGTGGACGCGCAGGGCAATGCTGCGCCGGTCAGTAGCGCACCACCGGCCGAAACCACGCTCAAGGAGGTTGAGGTTCGCGAAAGCGCGGAGCAGGAGGGGCCTCGCGAGTCGCTGCGGCCGGGCGTCCGACTGCGATCCGGCGACTTGCGAGAACGGGGCGGCGAAACCCTTGGCGAGGCCATTGGCGACGAACTTGGAATCGCCAACTCCAGCTTCGGCCCTGGCGTTGGTTTGCCCGTTATCCGCGGGCTGTCAGGGTCCCGTGTCAGGGTGCTGAGCAACGGGGGCGCTTCACAGGATGCATCCTCTTTCAGTCCGGACCACGCGACCAGCGTGGAGTCCATGTTGGCTGACGAGGTGCGGATTCTCCGTGGCCCTTCGACCGTACGCTATGGAGGGGGAGCGATCGGCGGTGCAATTGACGTCATGGACAACCGCATCCCGCGGCGTATGCCCACCGCGCCGCTTGCCGGCACGATCCAGGGCCGGCACAACGCCAATGGGGATGTCAATGCCGGCTCGTTCAAGATTGATGGGCGGGCTGGCCCGGGTCTTGCGCTGCACGCTAGCGGGTTCTCGCGCCAGCGCAACTTCAGTCAGATCAATGGCTGCGCCGTCGATGCGGAAGCTACGCGCGCACAGTTTGGTCTGATCAATACGCGCAATACCTGCGGCTACGTGGGAAACACCAATGCCAAGGCTGGTGCCCTGACGCTCGGCGGCGCGGCCTACGGTGAGCTGGGCATGATTGGCGCTTCAGCCTCCAGGTTGTCCAATAACTATGGAGTGCCGCCCGCAGCCGGGCACTCGCATGGGGATGGCGGGGTCCGGATTGACTTATCCAACGAACGATACGACTTTCGCTCCGAGTTCTGGGGCGGTGGCGAATTCATCGAGAACGTCCGCCTGGAGGCTGGCCGCACACGTTACCGCCATCACGAGATCGAAGGTACGCAGATCGCGACAACGTTTCAGAACGAAGTGCTGGACACCCGTTTAGAGATTGAGCATCGAATCGGGAAGCGCCTCGCGGGTACGTTTGGGGTTCAGTCAATCGACCGAACGTTCTCGGCCCTGGGGAACGAGGCGTTCATTCCGCGCACGGTGACAGGTGGTAGTTCGATGTACCTGATCGAGCAACTTGAATTGGCTGGAGGTGTAAGCCTTGAGGCAGGGTGGCGTCGCGAGCGCCAGCAGACGAGGGCTGATCCCCAGCGCACCGTCGATGGAAGGACTTTGCAGTTTCCGCTGCGGACATTCCGCTTCGAGAGTCATTCCGTCGCGGCTTCCTGGACGTTCGCGCCCAAGAGCAAGATCACCTTCATGTACGGGCGCGCCAAGCGCGCCCCGGATGTTCACGAGCTCTACTCCTTCGGGCCTCATCTGGCCACGCATACATTCGATGTGGGCGTCTCGAGCTTGCGAACCGAAGCGATGCGGACCACCGACCTGACGCTGGAGTCCGACTTCAAATGGGGACGGCTGAATGCCACGTTGTTTGAGAACACTGCCAAGGATTTCATATTTCAGCGAAGCGTTGGAAACCTATTCTTCGATACCGACGAGAACCGCTTTCGCGCAAGTTGCGTCAGCCTTGACGAATGCCTGCCTGTGACGCGCTATGACCAGGCCGATGCTCAATTCCGTGGCTATGAGATCGAGTTCGCGCTACGCCTGACGGCGGGCGCGCCAGGTGGTTCGGAGCTCACGTTTTTCTCCGACCGTGTGCGCGGCCGCCTGCCCTTACGGTTTGAAGACGTGCCGAGGTTGCCGGCGCCCCGTTACGGCGTGCAGTGGGCCTCGACCTTTGGCGCCTGGACCTGGCGTCTCCGCTACACACACGTGGAGGCGCAGAATTTTCCTGGGGCGAACGAGACGCCAACTCGCGGGCACGATCTGCTGAACGCGTACGTCTCTTTCAAGCAGCGGGTGCAAGGGCAGGATGCAACCCTTTTCCTGCGCGGCCGAAACTTGCTTGACCGCGAGGTTCGAAGTTCCACATCGTTTCTCCGCAACTTCAGTCCAGAGCCTGGACGCAGCCTTGAGGTTGGTATGGAAATGCGGTTCTAAAGGATCCGGCTGCCGGATCGCCCAAGACAGGAATGTAAAGCTGCGCTGGGTGCTTTAGCTTGGGCGATATCGACGACGCCGCAGCATTGTGATCAACCCCAAGCCGGCAGCCAACAAGGCATACGTGGGAACCTCAGGTACGGGCGCCATCACGCGTGAGTCATAGGCCTGCTGAAACTCGGTGCCGCTGAGGCCGTAGTTGAAAAGTATCTTGAGTGGCGCGGAGTCTTGGTAAGAGGGGCTGGCCAATTGAAGGGTCACCAGGTAGGCGCCTTGGATCGAGGCGGCGGCTCCGTTTTGATTTTCAATCGACCAGTCGAGATGGGCATGGAAGGAGCCGCTGGGTGAAGCTTCGTCAACAATCGCCGGGTTTGGCCCGGCAATGCCCGCGCCGGTGAATCGGGTTCCCGCTTCGTACTGGCCAAACTGGCTTGCCAAGGTGGGGTTGCAGAGGAAATCATCGCCGATTTGACAGAACAAATAGGCCGTGGCGATATCTGTCGGTACCCCACCATCGAGGCGAAGGACTGATGCAGAAGGTGCCGCCGTCCAAACCGGGGTGGCGGGGCTCCAGTACTGAAGACTGCCGACGCCACGGACGTACAACAGCGCACCGGGCGTGATCGTGCCAGCGAAGCCCTGGAAGCCAGGGTCATTGGTCTTGGACGCACCGCCGGCAAAATCACCGAAATTCGCTCGATAGAGATTCTGCCCTGTCAGGAAATCGATGCCGAAGCCGCTGGCCGCTGGCGCGCCATGCGAAAAAAAGCCGGCGGTAAGGCGACCACTCGTGCTGCCAACCAGCACATCGTAGGTCTGGGCATGCAGGGTGGCTGAAGCGGTAATGGCGGCGCCGAGCAGCGCGGCACGGAGGCTGGTCTTGAAATTCATGTAGCTAGGCCGGTTGAACCTGAAGGGGGAAGCGTGCCGTCAGAACAGGCCATGGCGACCACGCGAGACCATCAATCTATCAGGATGCGAATGCGTGCGCAATAGCAACAAAATTGCTTGACTCCAATCGTTAATGCAATTAAATTGCATTAACGATTGAGATCGTCCGTCATTTGATTTGGTTCAATCTTGAGGAGAGGGTCATGAAGCTGAAGGGATTTGTATTTGCCGCTCTGGCGGCTGTGTCGTTTGCTGCCTCCGCACAGGTGCGGCATGACGAGGGCATTGGCTTCTATGTCGGCTTCGACGCTTTGTCGACCGTAGCCAGTGGCGGCTATGCAGGCTTGCCGCAGATCAACAACAATCGGCTGACATTGCTGCTCGACCATGGCAACCATTTCCATGGCATCGGCGCCTATAGCTATGTTGGGCCTGCCCCGTTCCCGGGCGTCAGTGATACCAACGCCAACAACCGTATTCCCGAGATATACACCCTTGAGCCGCCGTTGCCTTTGAGTGCGGGGTCGGGGCTATATGCGTCGCGCTTGCGATCGTCGGTCGGCGCCTCCGAGTACAGTCATCTGGGCATTGCATCGATACAGTCGCTGTCGACTTTCGCTCCGGGCACGGACGAAGACATTCTCTTTCACAGCAGCTCGAACCGCTGGTCAGGCAGCTTGACCGGGGTTACGGTGGGCCTGCAACTGATCAATGCCACCCCCGGTCTGAAGATTGGTTCCGAATCGGTGGTTGATTTGTTCGGCCTGTCCAACACAATCTTGTTGGGCCACGGCAATACGTTCGAATTCAAGCCGGTTTACTCGGTGGCGGCTGATGCCATGCCTGGAACCTACAGCGCCGAATTCAAGCTGGTAAGCCTGAACCCTGCGTCGCCGTATGGGGATTCTGGCCGGTTTTATTTTGATTTCGCGGTCGCCGCGCCGGTGCCGGAACCGGGTGCATACATGATGATGCTTGCCGGACTGATGTTTCTGACGGTGGCGGCGCGGCGCAGGCGCGGCTGATCAACACCAGGTGGCGGCGTGTCGCAACATCCGGCGCGCCGCCATGATCGGGCCGGCGAGACCGTGGAGTCCGCGGTCGTCAGTTGTTGTTGGACCCAGGCGAGTTCGCCGGAGTTCGCGGGGCGGAGGTTTTCAGCCGTCCTTGAAGCTGCAGTCCACATCGGTCGGCCCCGGACGGTGACTACGCTCCTCGGTTTGAAGTGCCCGCGCATGACCCGCGGGTCCAGGGCGCGAACTAAGGTGGCGCGCGGCCGCGGGGGTAAAGGCTTACCAACGACCTGCGCGCACGGCTACCATGCGGCGCGATAGAGTGCTTCTATATCCGAGTTCTGCAGTGGTCGTGGATTGGTGCGGTTGACGATGTCAGCTTCCGCATCGGCGACCAGCAGGGGAAGCAACTCGCCGGTGCCGCCCAAATCGCGCACTGTACGATCAATATCGATGTCGCGGCGGAGGGCGATGACTGCGTCCAGGGCATGTTTGGCGTTGACCACCGGTGAAGCGGCGGGGTCGGCGACCCCGAGCGCCTGGGCCACCCTGGCATAGCGCCCGAACGCGGCAGGCATATTGAATTCCATGACGTGCGGCAGCATGGTTGCGAGCGTCTGCCCGTGCGCGGCATTGAGTCGTGCGGACAATGCATGACCAGTGCCGTGTGCCGCGCCGAGGCCGGAGACATTGAAGGCGATAGCCGCCATGCAGGAGCCGACCAGCATTTGCGAGCGGGCCTCCAGATCCCCGGGTTCGCGGACGGCCGTGCGCAGGTTGGCTGTTACGATACGGATCGCTTCCAGCGCGATGCCATCGGAGTACGGGGTGTTGCGCAGGGACGTGAAGGCCTCCAAGGCGTGTGTGAGCACGTCGAATCCGCAGGTTGCGGTCGGATAAGCGGGCAACCCAAGCGTCAGCTGCGGATCCAGTACCGACACCACGGGTACGATGCTGGAATGCATTACGTACGTTTTGCGACCCGATCTCGTGTCGGTGATCACGCACGCAGAATTGGTTTCCGAGCCGGTTCCTGCGGTGGTCGCAACGGCGATTACCGGCGCCCCAGGCAGTTTTGGGGCCGCCGCCTGAAGATCGGCAACCGACCCGCCATTCGGTCCGAGCAGTGCGACCGCCTTGCCGCAATCCATGGCCGACCCGCCCCCGACGGCTATCACCGCCGGATTCTGCAACGTGTGCAGAGCTTGCGCGCCGGCTTCGACATTGAGGTCTGTGGGGTTCGCGTCGACCTGGTCAAAGAGCTTGACGGTCATGTCGGCCGCGACCAGGCGTTCAAGCAACGGCGTGACAACTCCTGCGCGTACCAGGCCAGGGTCGGTCACGACCAGAGCGGAGCGGCGGCCCAGTGCCTTGAGGTGGGAGTCAAGATCGAGGCTTGCATGATTGCCGAAAACAATTTTCGGCAACGGGCGAATGATGAAATTCTGCGCGGACAACATGGAGGCCTCAGGAAGAGAGTCGGGGATTGGAGTCGTTGCGAAGCTGGTGTGCGGCTGCCTCCAGGGCGATCGCCGCCTGCTCCGATGTTTGCCCTTCGCAACCGAGACCCGCCAAGGTGTGCACCAGGGCCTCGAACACCGCCTGGCGGGGGATCCATTGATCTCGGGCGCGGTTCAGCGCGTCGGCCACGAGACCAAACGCCTTTGCGACGTCGTCCAGGTGGACGCGCGTGATCTCGCCAGCGAGTTTTTCACTATTCAATGTCGGACAAGGTTTGTGATTCTTGGGCATGATCGCCGATACATGGAGGGGTGAGTCGAAAATGCGCCTCAATTTGGCGCGCTATGAGCCGACTGACGATTTGCGTGACGCTTGTCAGGTAGGCCGGGTGTCCGTTGCGCACATGGCTTGCCTGGCGTCGCGGCAGCGCCGACATGTCTGGAGCGCGTTGTAGGCCGGTGCCGCATCGGCGCCAACCCGGGCCGGGCTGCGTTCATGGCTGCTGTTTCGGGGAAGCCACGCACCGCGCCAATCCGTCGAGCAGCTCAACCTCCGGCATGTCGCGGCCTATGAACACCATCTTGCTTTCCCGCGGTTCGCTCTTTTTCCAGGCACCCGCTGTGTTCGATGCCATTAGCATGTGCACCCCCTGCACGACGACGCGCTTGTTGAGGCCGTCGATGTTGAGCACGCCCTTGTAGCGCATCAGTTTGGCGCCGTGGGTCTGCACCATGGTGCCCAGAAAGTCTTCGATGCGTGCCAAGTCCAACGGCCTGCTTTCGCGAAAGACAAACGACGTCACGTCATCGTCATGCTCATGGTCCACGTCGGTCAGGAAGTCCGGCTCGATCTCCAGGATAGCGTTGAGATTGAAGCCGCGGATGTCGAGCAGGTCGTCGATCGATGCGATGCCATTGCGCGCCTCGCCGATCTTGGCGCGCGGGTTCATCTTCGTCAGGCGTTGACGGAGTAGCGCGACGTCACCGGCCTCCACCACATCGGTTTTGGTGATCAGGATTCGGTCGGCGAACCCGACCTGCTCCTGCGCCTCGTGGTGTTCGTCAAGTTGTTGCGGCGCGTGCCTGGCATCGACCATGGTCACGATGGCATCGAGAAGATACTTGTCGGTGATGTCTTCGTCGACGAAGAATGTCTGGGCCACCGGGGCCGGGTCGGCCAGGCCGGTGGTTTCGATAATGACGCGGTCGAAGTGCAAGGCACCAGCGTCGCGCTTGGCCGATAGCTCGCCCAGGATGCGCACCAGGTCGCCGCGCACGGTGCAACATATGCAACCATTGTTCATCTCGATGATCTGTTCATCGCCGTCCTGCACCAGCAGTTCGTTGTCGATACCAGCTTCACCGAACTCGTTTTCGATCACGGCGATGCGATGCCCGTGCTGCTGCTTGAGGATGCGATTGAGCAGCGTGGTCTTGCCGCTGCCGAGGAAGCCTGTGAGGATGGTGACGGGGACAAGCGACATGGGGGCAACCTTTCAGGAGTCATGCCAGCGCGCTGCGCGCCTGTTCGAACCACTGCTGGACCCGTTGGCGATGTTGCTCGCCATAGAGCTGCGCGAAGCGCCTGGCTTCCTCGTTCCCCGGGTCGCACCAGACGCGCAAGCGCTCGTCCACGTAGGCGAGTGTCAACGGAATGCCGCACTCGTATTCGATGCAGTGGCGCCAATGCGCATAATTCTGGGGGATGACGGACGTGTTCATGCCTGCACCGGCACGCCAATGCGCTCCCACTGCGGGAATGGGTCGGGCAGGCTACGCCAGCCCTTCATCCCAAGCCCACCTTTTCGGGTCTCGGTATGGTTCAGGTGCATGGCTTTCCAGGCCTTTTCGATGGCGGCATGGTCCATGTTCCGTCCGATGAAAACGACCTCGTTTAGCCGGTCGCCGTAGGGCTCCTTCCAGCGCGCGTCGATGTCGCGGCGCTCGGGAGTACCACTTGCGGGCCAGCGCTCGCGCGGTGCTGCGGCCCACCAACGGCCAACCGGTTCTTGGGTGGCGGTATTGCCGGCACGCGAATAGCTCACCACCCAGTCGGGCCGGCTGGCGAGCCAGACATAGCCCTTGGCGCGGACAAGTCCCGTCAGAGGCATGTCCATGAAAGTGGAGAAACGCCAGGGATGCAGCGGCTCACGGCTGCGCAGCACGAAACTGGTGATACCGTAGGCTTCGGTTTCAGGCGTGTGCTTGCCTTCGAGTTCGCGCACCCAACCCGGCATCGCGCTGGCGCGTTGGAGGTCGAACTTGCCTGTACCCAGAATGGTCGCGAGCGGTACGCGGCCGTGATCGACAAAAGCGATATCGGCGGTCGGGTTCAGTGCCTTGACGACGGATGTGACTTCTTCGCGCCGCGCCGCGTCCACTTTATCGATCTTGTTGACGACCACCACGTCGGCGAACTCGATCTGCTCTGTCAGCAAGGCTGCGAGGCTGCGGTTATCTTCGTCGCCCGCCACCTGCCCCCGTTGGCTCAGCAGGTCATGGCTGCTGAAGTCGGCCAGCAGGTTGTGGGCGTCCACAACCGTGACCATGGTGTCGATGCGCGCGACGTCATTGAGCGACTCGCCGGTTTCGCTGGTGAAGTCGAACGTGGCGGCCACCGGCATAGGTTCGCCGATGCCGGTGGACTCGATCAGGAGGTAATCGAAGCGCCCTTCGGCGGCGAGGCGTTTGACTTCCAGGAGCAGATCTTCCCGCAAGGTGCAGCAGATACAGCCATTGCTCATCTCGACGAGCTTCTCGTCGGTGCGGGAGAGTGCGGCGCCAGCGTTCTCGGCGCCGCGTTCGACCAGGGAGGCGTCGATGTTCACCTCGCTCATGTCATTGACGATTACCGCCACGCGCAGCCCGTCGCGGTTGGCCAGGATATGGTTGAGCAGCGTGGTCTTGCCGGCGCCAAGGAAGCCGGACAGGACTGTGACGGGAAGGCGCGTGGAACTGGACATGGTATGTCGGGATTCTTTCGATGGGTCGATTCCGCGTTTCACGGACGATTGCCCGCTATAGAAGGTTGAAGTTCGGCGACTCTGGTGTCATTCGGGGTGGCTTTGCTAGCCGCAATTGGCGGGACGAACGAATGGGCCCGGCGTGGATTCATTGCCGGCGCCCGGGTTGCAGGAGATGCAAGTGCCGCGCAGTCGCATGTGGGCCTCTTCAAGTCGCAGCCCTTTCGGCAAGTCGATCCGCCATTGACGCTCGATCGAAAGGGGATATACGTCCCCGCAGACACGGCACGCGAAACTGGCACTCAGACTGTCAGAGCGGCGGCCGAAAGTGAATCGAGAAGTGCGTTCGTTATCGATGTACTTGCATGCCAATCCCAAATTGGTGAGCCACTCCAAAGTCCTGTATATAGTTATCCGACCGATGCGTTCACCGGCCAATGCCGTTCGTACATCACGGTGGGACAAGGCGCGCTCAGATGCGACAAGCAGTCGGAGAATTGCCAAACGCGGGCGGGTGACTCTCGCTCCCGTTGCGCGCAACTCTGCGACGCTGGGTTCGGACCTCCGGGGCTCAGCCAGCGTGGCATACAAGCGGTCGATACCAGCGTTGCCTCCGGACAGGCCGTCCTGTGGCGGCTGTTGGGGCGTGGGCGTTGTGGGAAGCCGCATGTGCCGGGGTGCGCGCCAACCGAGACGCGAAGGTTATTAATGCAATAATGTTGCATTAGAATGCAATCAAATGCAAGTTGATTGCAAATGAGGTCCTGGTTATCCCTGCTCGATAGGCAGTGAACCGGCCGGGGCGGTGCGACGCACTGCCGCAAAAGTGGGGATTGAAGGTGCGAGCCCTGGGTTCTAGCGCGGATGCCTGGCGGTGCTTCGCCACTGCAGTTACCGACCTTTTGCGCTACAGCACTTGTCCGTATCTGGCCGCTGCCAGTGCGGCATTAGCCCGCGCAACGCGCGCACGTACCCTTGATGTTGAGTTCGACCTCTTCGCTCTTGAAACCGGCCGGCAGGTTCAGCTTCGGGGTCGAACCGGTAGGGACGCAGAAAACATCGCCGCATGTCCGGCATTTGAAATGCGCGTGTGGGTCATCATGCTTGCCCACGGCACTGAACCGGAAAACCCGTTCATCATCAGCGATCTTGTGCGCCAGGCCCTCGCTGGTAAGCCAGTCCAGCACCCGATAGACCGTTACGCGGTCGACATGCTCGTTGGCGAGCGCTTGCTCCACATCGCGATGGGACAGCGCACGATTGGCTTGGGTTAGCAGGCTCAGTATCGCGACCCGCGCGCCAGTCACCCGGGCGCCGGTCGCGCGCAGGCTCTCTGTCGGAGAGGCTGGTGCTATAGGTTTGGACATGCGTTTTAGTCTAGAGCAAGCGTTGTGCGCCTGCAATCAGGTTGTCGGAACATTCAATGAGGGGCAAATGCGAAGTGCATTCTCAACGAAGCGTGGATCATCCTTAATGCAATGTGATTGCGTTAAACGACCCCTTTGGATGATAATGCAACGCTGTTGCAGCGACATCAAGAGGTTGACGGAATGCGGGTCGTGGAAGACTCACCGGTTATTGCGAGGGCCGATCGATCCCGTTCCCTCGCCATTCGAATGGTCGATTCCCCCGGCGAAGTGACCTGCATCTTCGATCCCGAAGTACAAGTAGCGGTCTGGCGCAGGGATTTGGGCAAGTTCGCGGCCTCCCATTCCGCCAGATCGTCCGCGGAGCGCAATTTCGGCACTGGGTTTCGGAAAGTGTTCCGCGCGGATGATTCGCTTGGCGACGAACTTTCGGAAGCGCTGAAAGGTCAGCCAGCAATCGCGCCGGATGTTGTGCGGTTGGCAGAACTGTATGCCGATCTACTGGGCTGCGAGGCCATCGGCTTGCGCTATGAGGTGGTTGATGGGGCCATGTGCCCCGGTTTCCACGTCGACCGCACCGGCATCCGACTGCTGTGTACCTACCGCGGGCCTGGTACGCAGTGGATTGACGACCGCCACGCCGATCGCAGCAAACTGGGTCCCGGGTCCGGGGGATTGCCCGACCATCTGTCCGGCCTTTTTGGGCCGGGCACGCAGGTTCAGGAAGCGGCCTTGGGTGACGTCGTATTGCTCAAGGGTTCAAGCTGGCAGGGCAACGTAGGGCGCGGTGCGATCCATCGATCACCCGCCGTTGACCCAGGACAGGCGCCGCGTGTCCTGGTGGCTATGGATGCGCTCTGGATCTAGGGCGTCCTGCTGGAGCGGAGCCTGCGTGCCACGTCACAGGCCAAGAACTGCCGCGCATGCCGTGGGATGTACTCAGTCTCTTCGCAACACCAATCCTTTGAGGTATTCCCCTTCAGGAAAGGCCAGCCGCACCGGATGGTCGCAGGCACCGCCGAGCCGTTGCTCCACCAGTGCGTCAATGCCGGCGTCGAGCGCCGCGCCGGCGATGATCTTCTGGAACAATTCGGCGCTTACACCGCCCGAGCAGGAAAAAGTGACCAGACATCCCCCGGGCTTGAGCAGCTTGAACCCGAGCAGGTTGATGTCCTTGTAGGCCCGGGAGGCGCGCTCCACCGAGGCCGGGGTAGGCGCAAACTTGGGCGGGTCGAGAACGATCAGGTCGAAGCTGCGGGCGTTGTTGCGCATCTCGCGCAGCGCGTTGAAGACGTCGTCCTCGCGCCATTCGGCGCGGGCCGGGTCCAGGCCGTTGGCTTCGATGTTGGCGCGCGCGATTTGCAACGCCGGGCCCGACGAGTCGATCGAGACCACGTGGCTGGCACCGCCGGCCAGCAGACTGAGGGAAAAGCCGCCGGTATAGCAAAAGCAGTTCAGGGCCTGCATGCCGGGATTGGCTGCGGCGAGGTCGCGCACGATGCGCCGGTTCTCGCGCTGGTCCAGGTAGAACCCGGTCTTGTGGCCCCGCGCGATATCCACCGCCAGCCGGATACCGTGTTCCTCGATCGATGTCGTCCCGGGGGGCGCGCCGCGCAGCGGTCCGCTGCGCGGCGCGAGTCCTTCGAGCTGGCGCACATCGGCATCTGAGCGTTCGTAAAGGTCGGTCAGGCCGGTGGCGACGAGCAGCGCGTCGGCGATCTCCTCGCGCCACCTCTCCGCGCCGGCGGAGAGAAACTGGCCGACCAGCGTGTCGCCGTAGCGATCGACGATCAGCCCGGGCAGCCCGTCGGATTCGCCGTGCACCAGGCGCTGGCCGGTGCCCGGCCAGTACCGGGGCCTGCGCGCGATCGCCCGGCCGATGCGCGCGGCGAAGAAGCCCGCATCGACCTGCCGCGCGGTTTCGAATGTCCAGACCCTGGCGCGAATCTGCGACCGGGGACTGTAGGCGGCAAGCGCCAGTATGGCGCCGCCGTGGCTGCGGACGCGCACCGTCTCGCCCGACACGGGTTCTCCCGTCAACTTTTCGACCGCACCGGAAAACACCCAGGGGTGACGACGCGCCAGCGATTTCTCCTTGCCCGCCTTCAGGAAAACGTCAATCAAACGCGCTCACTTTCTCTTTGCGCGCGGATGCGCGGCGTCATAGGCGCGCGCCAGCTGCTGGAAATCCAGATGGGTGTAGATCTGCGTGGTGCTGATGTTGGCGTGGCCGAGCAGTTCCTGGACCGCGCGCAGGTCGCTCGAGGATTGCAGCATGTGGGTGGCGAACGAATGGCGCAGCACATGCGGGTGCACATTGGCCGGCACGCCGCTGCGGGCGGCCCATTGCTTGAGCCGGGTCTGCACCACCGCCGGTGAAATGCGCCGGCCGCGCGCGCCCACGAAGAGCGCCGGTTCCTCGCTGCGGGCGAGGCTTGAACGCACTGCTTCCCATGCCGCGAGGGCGTGCAAGGCCCGGCTGCCGACCGGCACGTTCCGCGTCTTGCCGCCCTTGCCGGTGATCGTGACCTCGCCGTTGCCCCGGTCCACCCAGCCTGCCGAGCCCGCCGCGGCCCGGCTGTCCAGGCCGACCACTTCGGCCAGGCGCAGCCCGGAGGAATAGAACAACTCGAACATGGCGCGGTCGCGCACATCGAGCGGATTCTCGGAATCGGGCGAGGCGCGGTCGAGCAGCATGCCGGCATGGTCGACCGAAAGCGCCTTGGGCAGGCTGCGCGGGGCGCGCGGCGCGCGGATGCCCGCGGCGGGATTGACCTCAAAGGCCCGGCGTCTGCAGGCCCAGGCGAAAAAGCTGCGCCAGGCCGACAAGGCCCGTGCGATGGATCGTGGCGCCAGCCCTTTCTGGTGGAGGCGCGCGGCATAGGTGCGGATGTCGGCCGGGCGCAGCGTGTCGAGCCGCCTGGTACCCGCAAGCCTGCACAGGGTCTCGACCTCGCGGCCGTAGCTCTCCAGGGTCGCCGGGGAGTAGTTGCGTTCCGATGCGAGAAACGTCCGGAAATCCGCGGCCAGATCGAGATGATCCGGTCCGGTCTGCATCATCCGGCCGCAAACAGTTGCGTGAGCGCGGCCGAGAGCGACTCGGCCAGCCGTTCCAGGTATAGCGTACCCATCCCGGCGTAGAAGCGATGCTCGTCCTCGCTGGCAAGCGCGAGCAGTCCGCCACCGCTGCCGTTGCCGCGCACTGCCATCAGCGCAAGGGATTTCAGGTGCGGCGCCGCCTCTCCGAACCAGCCTGCAAGCTCCTCGCCGACCGGTGTCCCGTTGGCGGTGACTGCGTGGATGGGGCCGCAGTAGGGCAGCTTGCTGCGCTCGTTCGGCACGACGACGAGTTGCCGGAGCGCTTCGCCGATTTCGCCGGCCTGCGCCGGACCGTCCATCCCGCCCCTGATGCCCCAGACGCGGAGCATCATGTGCGGGATCGCGAAATCCTCGCGCAGGTGATAGTCGAGTGTTTCGATGACGCGTGCCGACGAGACGGGCGCCGCGGCCAGAAGCGCCAGCGTCAACCGGTGCATCTTGTCAGACAGCGAGTCATTGCTGTGCCCGGTTTCGACCAGATCGGCGAGGGTGTGTTCAAGCGAGCGAACCTTCTCGCGCAGCGTGAGCATTTGCCGTTCAGGGAGCGAGATCGCGCGCCCGCCGTGCGGATGCGGCACGAAGATCTGCGCCATGAGATCGGCGTAGTCCTCGAAAAACTTCGGGTTGTGCTGCAGGTACTGTGCGACTGCGTCGGGGTTCATCCGGGGTCTCGCTTTTGGCGTCGCTCGATTGTAAGGGTTGCCCCGGGCTTACTCAACCGCACGCATGCCGGCCGCCGGAATATCGATGCTGCCTTCGAAAACGGTCACCGCCGGGCCGGTCATGAACACCGGCGAGCCTGGGCCGGCCCAGCGAATCGACAACTCGCCGCCACGCGCATCGACCCTGACCGGCGCATCGGCGTCGAGCAGCCCGCGGTCGATGCCCGCCACCACGGCGGCGCAGGCGCCGGTACCGCAGGCCAGTGTTTCGCCTGCGCCCCGTTCGTGCACGCGCAACCGGATGTGGCGGCGCGAGACCACCTGCATGAAGCCGGCGTTGACGCGGGCGGGAAAGGCAGGATGGCATTCGATGCGCGGTCCGAGTTCGCCGACCGGCGCACCGTCGACATCGGCCACCACCTGCACAGCGTGCGGGTTGCCCATCGACACGATGGTGATATCGGCCGCGCTGTCCGGCAGCGGCAGCAGGTAGCGGTGCGGGGTGTCGGCCGGAAGCGCCCGGGAAACATCGAACGGCAGCGCGGCGGGATCGAAAGCGGGCGCGCCCATGTCTACGGTGACCCGCCCGTCGGCTTCCATGCGCGGCTCGATGTCCCCGCGCAGGGTCTCGACGCGGATGCGGTCCTTGCCGGTCAAGCCCTGGTCGCGGACGAAGCGCACGAAGCAGCGCGCGCCGTTGCCGCACTGCTCGACTTCGCCGCCGTCGGCGTTGAAGATGCGGTAGCGGAAATCGATGCCCGCTCGGGTGGCGCTCTCGACGACCAGGATCTGGTCGGCGCCGATGCCGAAATGCCGGTCCGCGAGGGCGCGCCACTGCTCCCGGGTGAGTTCGACTCTTTGCCTGGTCGCGTCGATGACGATGAAGTCATTGCCCAGCCCGTGCATTTTGGAGAACTTCAATTTCATGGCGATTGACGATGCCGGATCAGTAAAGGGAGGCCGCGCCCGGCGGGCGGGTCTTGAAGCGCTTGTGAAGCCAATGATATTGCGCCGGCGCCAGGCGCACCTGTTGTTCTATGAATGTGTTCATGCGGCGCGTGTCGGCCTCGAGGTCTCCGCTCGGATAGTCCGGCCAGGGCGGATGGATCGTGACTTCGTAACCCTGTGCGGTCAGGGCGGTCACGCATGGCAGCACCGCCGCGCCTGCCAGGCCGGCGATGCGCGGGACCGCGGTCACGGTGGCGGCCGGGATGCCGAAGAAAGGCACGAAGATGGCGTCGCGCGGGCCGAAATCCATATCCGGCAGGTAGTAGAGCGGCAGGCCGGACCGCATGGCGCGAAACGCTTCGCGTACGCCGTCCTGGCGCGACAGCAGCACCGGGTCGTTGAAGCGGCTACGCCCGGCGATCAGGGCCCGGTTGAAGGCTGCGTCCTTCTGGTTCGCGTACATGGTCGCCATGCGCCGGTCCAGCGTCAGGCGCGCCCAGGCCGCATCGAGGCCGACAAAATGCGGCGCGAGCAGGATGACCGGACGGTCGGCGCAGGCCGCAAGATGTTCCGCGCCGCGCACACGGATCAATATGCGCAGCCGGGCAGCCGGCGCGTGCCAGAGCACCGCGCGATCAATGAATCCCTGAGCGAAACAACGAAAGGTTTGCCGGATCAGGCGGGCACGCCCGGGCGCGTCGAGTTCCGGCATGCAGGCTCTGATATTGGCGTCGGCGATGTGCCGCCGCTCGCGGGCCGCCGTGTGAAGCACCCATCCGAGCGCTGACCCGGCCAGGCGCAGCAGGTGCAATGGCAGCGGATGGGCGAGCCTCATCAGTACGAGCAGCAGTTTACTCATGGCCGGTTGCCGGGTTTGCCCGGATCGTCCGATTGCGCTCGCTGATGCGGCGCCTTGTAGCGATCATAGCCCCACAGATACTGTTGCGGGCAGCGTCGGATGAGTTCCTCCAGGGCGCGGTTGACTTGGGTGGCCGCCGCGGTCATGTCATCGGCAAGGGGCGCCTCGAACGGCCGCACCGTCAGCCGGTATCCTGCGCCCTTGGGCAGGCGTTCGGCGAAAGCCAGCAGGATGCTGGCCTCGCTGGCTCGCGCCAGGCGCATGGCCAGGGACATGGTGTAGGCCGGTTTGCCGAAAAACGGCGCCCAGACGCCTTCACCGAAGCGCGGCGTCTGGTCGGGCAAGAGGCCGGCCGCTTCGCCCCGACGCAGAGCGCGAATCAGGGCGCGCACGCCGGCCAGATCCGCCGCGGCGAGCTTCATGTTCGGCCGGCCGCGTCCGGACTCGATCAGCGGCGTCAGCGCCGCCTTGCGCGGCCGGCGGTACAGGATGGTGATGGGGCGGTCGGACGGCGCGCGCAACGCATAGGTTTGCGCGGTGATCTCGAAACAGCCCAGGTGCGGCGTGAGGAAAACGATGGGCCGCCCCGCGGCATGCGCCCGGTCGATCCATTCCCAGCCCTGGGTCTCGACCACCAGTCTCACCACCTGATCGGCGGGCCGAAGCCAGATAAAGGGCAGTTCCGCCATTGCCTTGCCGGCTTCGCAGATCGCCGTGCGGCGGATGCGGTCGTCGACGTAGCCTGCCTGCGCCAAATTGGCATCGAAACATTGCCTGTAACCGGTGGACCACATATACGTGGCCTGCCCGAGCAGGGCACCGATGCCGTGCAGCACTCGCAGCGGCAGCCGCGAAGCAAATAAGAAAATGAATTTAAGCACTTAGGAGGGGCGGGAGCGGTCTGCTAGAATCCTCGATCCGCGCAATCGCGCCCCTCAATCAACTCTTACAGCCCAAACTCATGAGCGAATTCTTGTTCACGTCGGAGTCCGTCTCCGAAGGCCACCCGGACAAGGTGGCCGACCAGATCTCCGATGCGATCCTCGATGCAATTTTAGCCCAGGACCCCCGCTCGCGGGTGGCGGCCGAGACCCTGGTCAAGGACAACCTGATCGTGCTGGCGGGTGAAATTACTACCGGTGCCAAGGTCGACTTCGCAGCCGTTGCGCGCGAGGCGGTGCGCGGCATCGGGTACACCGACCCGGCCATCGGCTTCGATGCCGACACCGCGACCGTGCTGGTCCAGTATGGCGAGCAATCGCAGAATATCGCCCAGGGTGTCAATGAAGGACAGGGCCTGGACCTCAACCAGGGAGCGGGCGACCAGGGCCTGATGTTTGGCTACGCCTGCGACGAAACCCCAGAACTGATGCCGCTGGCGATCCATCTGTCGCACCGCCTGGTCGAGCGCCAGGCTAACCTGCGCCGCGATGGGCGCTTGCCGTGGTTGCGCCCGGACGCGAAGTCCCAGGTGACCCTCAAGTATGTTGACGGCCGACCCACCGCCATCGACACGGTGGTGCTCTCGACTCAGCACAAGCCCGGCCTGACCCACAAGCAGATCGAGGAAGCGGTGATCGAGCAGATCATCAAGCCCGTATTGCCCAAGGAGCTGCTCAAGGGCGAGATCCAGTACCTGGTGAACCCTACCGGCAACTTCGAAATCGGCGGCCCGAAGGGCGACTGCGGCCTCACCGGCCGCAAGATCATCGTCGACACCTATGGCGGTTCCGCGCCGCATGGCGGCGGCGCCTTCTCGGGCAAGGACCCGTCCAAGGTCGACCGCTCGGCCGCCTACGCGGCCCGCTATGTGGCCAAGAACATCGTGGCAGCCGGGCTGGCCACCAAATGCCTCGTACAGGTGTCGTATGCGATCGGTATTGCCAAGCCGACCAGTGTCCTGGTGACCACCCAGGGCACCGGCAAGGTGTCCGACGAAAAGCTGGCGCAACTGGTCGGCGCGCATTTCGACCTGCGTCCCAAGGGCATCATCCAGATGCTCGATCTGCTGCGTCCGATCTACCGCAAGACCGCCGCCTATGGCCACTTCGGCCGCGAGGAGCCGGAGTTCAGCTGGGAGAAGACCGACAAGGCCGCCGCCCTCAAGGCCGCCGCGGGCTAGTAGCGCCGCCAGGGCAGGGATTTCCGTGTCCCGGCCCTGTGCAAGCCGGCCACCGTGCCGTTAATGCTGGGCTGAGCGAGGTTTTTTCTTCGTTCAACCGATCATTTTCTGGCATATAATTTCGCCTGCTGAGGAGCGTTGCGACTTCGGAATCATCGAAGCCAGGCTCAGCAAGAACAAACGGCGCTCAAACACCTTTAAACCGTGTTTGGAGCGCCGTTTCGCTTTTGTGGCGATCGGGCGCTCCGTCTTCCAAGGAGCCGTAAAGATGGCAGCCGTACTTAAGCCCGTTCAGGACTACCTAGTCGCCGATATCAACCTCGCCGACTGGGGCCGCAAGGAAATCCGCATTGCCGAGACCGAGATGCCCGGTCTGATGGCCATACGCGAGGAGTTCTCCCTCACCAAGCCGCTGCGCGGCGCGCGGATCACCGGGTCGTTGCACATGACGATCCAGACCGCGGTGCTGATCCAGACCCTCGAGGCGCTCGGCGCCCAGGTGCGCTGGGCCTCGTGCAACATCTATTCGACCCAGGACCATGCCGCCGCCGCCATCGCGGCCAACGGCACGCCGGTGTTCGCTTTCAAGGGCGAAAACCTGGATGAATACTGGGATTTCACCCATCGGATCTTCGAATGGCCGGATGGCGGTTTCTCGAACATGATTCTCGATGACGGCGGCGACGCAACTCTTTTGCTCCATCTGGGTACCCGCGCCGAGAATGACGCATCGGTGCTCGCCAATCCCGGCAGCGAAGAGGAGATCTGCCTGTTCAACGCGATCAAGAAGCGTCTGGCCGCGCAACCCGGCTGGTACTCGAAGCGCTTGGCGCAGATCAAGGGCGTGACCGAGGAGACCACCACCGGCGTGCACCGCCTGTACCAGATGCATAAGGAAGGGCGCCTCGCCTTCCCGGCCATCAATGTCAATGACTCGGTGACCAAGTCCAAGTTCGACAACCTGTACGGCTGCCGCGAGTCCCTGGTCGACGCCATCAAACGCGCCACCGACGTGATGGTGGCCGGCAAGATCGCCGTCGTCGCCGGCTACGGCGATGTCGGCAAAGGCTCCGCCCAGGCGCTGCGCGCCCTGTCGGCGCAGGTCTGGGTCACCGAGATCGACCCGATCTGTGCCCTGCAGGCGGCCATGGAGGGTTATCGCGTGGTCACCATGGATTACGCGGCCGAGCACGCCGACATCTTTGTCACGGCAACAGGCAACTACCATGTGATCACCCATAACCACATGGCCCGCATGAAGGATCAGGCCATCGTCTGCAATATCGGCCACTTCGACAACGAAATCGACGTCGCCTCCCTCAAGAAGTACACCTGGGAAAACATCAAGGCGCAGGTCGACCACGTGATCTTCCCGGACGGCAAGCGCATCATCCTGCTGGCCGAGGGCCGCCTGGTGAACCTCGGTTGCGGCACCGGCCACCCGAGCTACGTGATGTCGTCCTCGTTCGCCAACCAGACCATCGCGCAGATCGAACTCTTCACGCAGACGGAAAAGTACCCGGTCGGGGTCTACGTCCTGCCCAAGCATCTGGACGAAAAGGTCGCGCGCCTGCAGCTCAAGAAGCTCAATGCCCAGCTGAGCGAACTGACGCCGGAGCAGGCTGCTTACATTGGCGTGAAGCACGAAGGTCCCTACAAGCCGGATACCTACCGCTACTAGGAACCGCGTGCCGGCGGGGCGGCATCGCCGCCCCGCCGGCGGCTAAGGCGGCTGCGCCGCATAAAGCGCCGCTGGCGGGTGCGCAGGAGGCCCGATGAGACTGGTTCTGGTCTGGGTATTCAATGCCATGGCACTGATCGCCGTGGCGTATTTCGTGCCGGGCATCACGGTCGACGGCTTCGGCGCGGCGCTGCTCGCAGCGCTGGTTCTGGGCCTGGTCAATACGCTCATTCGGCCGCTCCTCGTGTTGTTGACCCTTCCGATCACGCTAGTGACGCTGGGTTTGTTCATTCTGGCGATCAACGGGTTCCTCTTTTGGTTCACCGGATCGGTGCTGCGCGGATTCGTCGTCGCTGGATTCTGGGACGGCGTCGCCGGGGCACTTTTGTACAGCATATTTTCCTGGGCGATGGCATCGCTCATTCCCGCAGGAGCGCGACACCAATGAATGGCGTATTCAGTTGCGAGTTTTTCCCGCCGAAGACCGAGGAGGGCATGGAAAAGCTGCGCGCGACCCGGCGTCAACTGGAGCAGTTGAAGCCGCGATTCTTTTCGGTCACGTTCGGCGCCGGCGGCACTACGCGTGACGGCACCCTGTCGGCGGTGCTCGACATCCAGCGTGACGGGTTCGAGGCGGCGCCGCACCTATCCTGCATCGGCGCGACCCGCGCGAGCATCGCCTCCATCCTCGATGAATACCGGAGCAACGGCATTCGTCACCTCGTCGCGTTGCGCGGCGACATGCCGTCTGGCATGGGCGAGATCGGCGATTTTCGCTATGCCTCGGAACTCATCGCCTTCATCCGCGCCCAAACCGGCGACTGGTTCCACATTGAAGCCGCGGCCTACCCCGAGGTACATCCGCAGGCCAGGTCGCCGCATGATGACCTCCTTAACTTCAAGCGCAAAGTGGATGCGGGGGCCAACGCCGGCATCACCCAGTACTTCTATAACGCCGACGCCTATTTCCGCTTTCGCGATGAATGCGGCGCGCTTGGCGTGGCGGTGCCGATCGTGCCCGGCATCATGCCGATCGCCAATTTCACCCAGCTGGCGCGCTTTTCGGATGCTTGCGGTGCCGAGATTCCGCGATGGATGCGGCTGAAGCTGCAATCCTTCGGTGACGATCGCGCATCCATCCGCTCCTTTGGCCTGGACGTGGTGACCGAGCTTTGCGACCGACTGCTTAGCAACGGCGCGCCGGGCCTGCATTTCTACACGCTCAACATGGCGGGGCTGACTTCGACCATCTGGCAGCGGCTGGGACTCTAAGGCAGCTGTAATCCGCACCCGGTCGGCTTCCTTCCGGTCGGGGCCCGTGCGAAAACGCACACTTGTACCGATTCTCCCGCCGAATCGGGATTCGCGGCTTGAATGTTCGAGCCACTCTCGTGGAAAATAGGTGGGTGTTCATGATCTTTGGCGGGGTGCGGCGCGTGGCAAGCTTCATTGGCGTGATGGCCTATGCGATCTTCGCGTTGACGCTGGGCGCCGGGCCTACGCTCGCGCATGCGCAAGGCTTCAAATTCTCCAATGAGGACAATGGCGCCGCCCGGGAGGAAGCCGAGCGCAACGCCCGGGTGGGGGCCCTGTTGTCCACGCCGTGCAAGGACAAGATCAAGAACCGCAAGATCCTGGTGCTGATCGGCGAGGAGAAGAATGGAATGGTGCAGGCCCGGCAGTCCGCCTTCAGCCCGCATTTCGAAGCGGTGAACCAGCGCCTGCGCAACCTCGGGCTGCGTACCTATACCGCCGAAGAGATTCGCCGCCAGGTGGCGCAGGCCGAGATCGACGCCTATTTCAAGAACGATCCGGATGCCGCCCTGTCGGCGGCGAAGCGTCTGGCGGCCAACTACACGCTGCGCGGCCTGATTTCTTCTTCCGCGACGGTCAATCCGGTGCTCAAGATCAACCAGGTCGCGGTAGGCATGCAGTTCGTGCTCACTGGAGCCAACGGCAAAAAGGTGTCGGAGACGCAGACCCGCGCGCAGAGCTATGCCGGGGCGGACACGGCCGGCATGGCGCTGACCCTGATCAACGAGCAGGCCGAAGAGGCCGTGGCCCGGCTCTACAGCGATTATTGTCAACAGGACGCGGCCGGCAAGTCGCGCCCGTAAAACTTCCATCAGGAGCTCCCGGAAATGAAAACCACTTTCGCGATAGCAGTCCTTGCAGTTTCGGCGTCGGCAAACATCGGGGCACAGCCGGTATTCGGCAACCCATCGCCGACCGCAGGCAGCAGCACCTCGCAAAAGGCCAATGAGGCAGCCGACCAGGCCGCCTACAAGAAAGTGGAGTATGCCAACAAGGACAAGAAGGGGCCGGCGCTGGTCGTCATTCCCGGAGAGGTGAAGAGCAACAATGCCAGCTTCGCCCAGAAGTTCGGCCCCAACAACATCGCCGATTTTGCCGAGCTCGAGTTGTCCCAGGCCAATTTCTCGGTCCTGGAACGCTCCAATCTCGGCCCGTTGCTCAATGAAGTGGCGCTGGCCTACAACCTGGGTGACCCGAACGCCGCCCGCAAGACCATGCAGGCGGGCAGGCTCAGAAGCACCAAGTGGATCGTCAAGTTCGACATCCTCAAGGCGGAACAGATCGCCGAGAACAAGAAAGGCTTCGATGGCCGACCGCTCGGGGCGCTGGGCGGTCTCTTCGGCTTGGGCGGCGCGGTTGCCGGTCACGTTGTATCCAACGTGCAGACCACCGAATCCACCGGCGTATGGCTGGTCGGCATGCGCTACAAGATCATGGACGCCAATACCACCGAGCAGGTGGCCCAGGGCTACCAGGAGCTCAAGATGGAGGTGGGCCAGGCAGGCTCCTCGGTAATGGGCGTGTCCGAAGGCGCGAAGGGAGGGGTGGGGCTCGACACCATGGTCCAGCGCCTGGTGCAGACCGCGGTCTGGGAAATCGATTCCAAGTACAAGTAATTCGACGACCATCGCGGTGCCGGCGTTGCCTGGCGGCCCGCCCGTCATGGGCGGGCACGACAAGCCCCGCGCCGTTCGACCAACCTCCGCCGGGGTGGCGGGCGGCAGCGCCTATTGACGAGGTGTGTGGATGGCTGAGATCGCCAAACTTGGCAAGTATCTGGTCCGGCGCGAACTTGGGCGCGGGGCGATGGGGATCGTCTATGAGGGTTTCGATCCCGTCATCGAGCGTACGGTAGCCATCAAGACCATCCGCTCGGACCAGTTCGAACCCGCCCAGGCGGGCGACATGCTGGCGCGTTTCAAGCGCGAGGCGCAGGCGGCCGGTCGGCTCAATCACCCGCATATCGTCGCCATCTACGAGTATGGCGAGGACGATGCGCGCGCGGCCATCGCGGCCGACCCGGACGCTACGGTCGTTGACGCGCCGCCTGGCGGCGGCGGGCGCATCGCGTTCATCGCGATGGAATTCATCAAGGGTCGTGAGCTCAAGGACTACTTCGACGAGAATCGCCGCTTCCCCATCAAGGATACCGGGCGCATCATGGGGGAAATCCTCGATGCGCTCGCCCATGCGCACGCCCATGGCGTGACGCACCGCGACATGAAGCCGGCAAACGTGATCCTTCTCGATGGCAGCGCAGCGGTGAAGGTCGCCGACTTCGGCATCGCCCGCATCGAGACCTCCGAACTCACCCAGGCCGGTACTGTGCTCGGCACGCCGTCCTACATGTCCCCGGAGCAGTTTCTCGGCCAGCCCGTTGACGGCCGCAGCGACCTGTTTTCCTGCGGGGTGATCCTATACCAGTTCCTCACCGGCGAGAAACCCTTCACCGGCGCGGTCACCACCATCATGCACAAGGTGCTCAAGGAGGAGCCGCTCGCCCCCTCGATGCTCAACGCGACCTTGCCGCCGGCCTGGGATGCCGTGATTCGCAAGGCGATGGCGAAAAATCCCGCGGAGCGTTACCAGACCGCGGCCGAGTTCGCCCATGCGGTGCGAGATGTCGTCGAGGGCAAGGCCGCCGCGGCCGATTCCACCGTCATCAACCTGGCTGAAGCGACCATCGCGCGTGCGGCAGGGGCGGCCCGCCACACGGACACGATCGCGAGCGCGCCAGGGGGGGCTGCCGCGGCGTCTGCACCGCCGTCGCCGTCCGCGCCCGCGGGCAAGCCGGGCCTTCTGTTCGCAGGCGCGGCGGCGGCCGTCGCGGTCGTGGCCGGTGCCTTGTGGATGACCATGGCGCGCAAGCCGGAGACGCCCGAGCAAGCTGCCGGTGCGCCCGCCGTTGCGGCCCAGGCGCCGTCGTCTGCCGCGCCGGCGGTCGCGCCGAATCCGCCAGCCGAGCCCGCGCCGGAGCCCGGCACCATCGTCATCAGCGCGCTCGGCCTGGCCGACCCCGCCAGGTTCAACGGCGATGTCGCAGCCGCCGGCGCCGAGGCGCGCGCCGATGCCCGGCGGCAACTGGTGGAAAAGGCGCTGGGCCTCTATGTGGCGCAGGACTCGCTCAACAAGAACTACGAATGGGTCTCGCAGAACATGCTCTCGCGTTCCGGGGAGTTCATCAAGGCTACTCTGTCCGAGGATGCGCCGCAGGCGGGCAAGGACGGCCTGGTTGCGCTTGCGACGCGTGCCACCATCCGGGTACGCGAGTTGCAGAAGTCGCTCAACCAGATGAGCGAAAAGGAACGCGTCGAGTTCATCCGCAACAATGGCGATCCGCGCATCTCGGTCGAAATGCTGATCCGCAATGCCGAGTCGAGCGAGCCTGTACCGCCCGCCCGATCCCAATTGGCCGAGAACATGATCAAGGAGCGCATCAAGTCGTTCGGGTTCCGGGTCTGGTCTACTGAAGGCGAGGCCAAGACGGCGGCTTCGGCCAGACCGGCCGACTTCCATATCGTCGGCGAGGTCAAGGTGAAGCAACTGTCGGCCAAACTGGCGGCCTCCGGGCTGACGGTCACCAAGACCGCGCTGACCTCATGGACCGTCAAGGCCATCGACAAGTCGACGGGCGAAGAGATCTACATCAACACGACCATGCCCAAGAGCACGTCCTGGCCGAGCGAGGATGCGGCGCTGGCCGACATAGGCAAGCTGGTTGGGGACGAGTTTTCGAAAAACTTCTTCCTCGCCCGGTTCAATTTCGGCACCCAGAAGATCAACCTGAATATCAGCGGCCTGCCCGAAGGTGCCGCTGCGGCGATCCTGCGCGAGCTGCGCGGGTTGCGCGTGGTACTCGACGCGCGCGATGCCGGCGCCGGCAGGTACGTTCTGGAACTTCCCGAAGGCAATGCCCCCGAGCTGATCGCCGAAGGAGTGCAAAAGCCGCTGAACGCGAAGCTGGGGCAGCCCTGCCTGGCGCCCGCGGGTTCTGCGGGTCAGGATGTGAGTCTTTCTTTTGCAGCGGCCTGCGCAGCCGAGCCGGTGCGAGGCAAGCTCGAGTCCGCGCCCCCTGCGGGGCTGATCGGAGCGCCCGAAGGGCGCAGCAAGGCGTTGCGGCGAGTCGCCTGAACATTCTCGCATCCCGCGCCGGCCGTGCGCGCCTGTTCCGGAACACGGCCCGGTGGCGCATGCGAGGTGCTGGGCGATGCGGCGGCGGGACCGCAGGGCGCCGCGGTCGTGCAGGCGAATCAGCCGCGAACGGAGAACTCCAGCTTTTCCGCCGATGACTCCGCGGCGCTGTGACCGAACACGATGATGCCCGAGCCGCGCATCATCAACTCCTCCCGGCGCAAGGAAATCTCCGCTTCCCCCGTGAAAGTGATGAAGGTGCCGTTGGTGCTCTGGTCGGCCAGGAAATACTTGTCGCGGCGCCGCTCGATGCGCGCGTGGTTGCGCGAGGCCTTGGGGTCGGCGATGACGATATCGCCGCTCGCGTCGCGTCCGAGCGTGACCGCGGGGCGGGCCTGATTCATGATGATTTCGCGACCGGCATGCCTGAGGATCAGGACCGACTGGGATTGCGGCAGATTGACCGAGGGCGCGGCCATGGTGAGATCGTCACCCTCCTGCCAGATGACTTCGCATACGGCCAGGTCATCCGCCTTTCCCTTGACGGCCAGTGATGCGATGTCGCGTGTGCCCATGCGCAACGCCGGCGACAGCATGTCCACGGTGGTTCGAGTGGTGATGATCTGCATGCCCTTGGCCAGGCCCGCCATGCGCGCGGCAGTATTGACGGTATCGCCGAAGACATCACCGTTTTCCTCGATGACGGTGCCGGCATGAAATCCGACCCGGATGCGGCGTTTCGCGCCATTGACCACCGGCAGCTTGTCTATCCTGTTTTGCATGTCGGTGGCCGCCATGAAGCCGCGGTCGGCGCCGTCGAAAACGCACATGACTTCGTCGCCGATGGTCTTGACCACGCGTCCGCCCTGGCGCGCGGTGACCGCCGTCATTTCGGCGAGCGCCTCGTCGATCATCGACTTGGCTACTTTATCCCCCAGGACTTCATAGAGCTTGGTGCTGCCGGCGATGTCGGCGAACAGTACCGCGACGGCCGCAGACGCGCCGCTGCCATCGGCCCGCAACGTCTGGTCCGGCGGGCTCGCCATTGATCAGTGGCAGTGCACAGAGGCGGTCAAGCCGCCGCGCGCAGTTTTGCCTGGGCCGCCGAGGCATGCATCGAAGCGTAGGCCGAATGCGCCGCGGCTTCCGCCTGACCTACCTTGACCGGGTAGCCCATGTCCATCAGGACCGAGCCCAGCGCGGAGAGGCAGAGCATCACGTTCTCCGGCTTGCACGAGTAGCCCATCAGGCCGAACCGCCAGATCTTGCCTGCCAGGGGGCCGAGCCCGGCGCCGATTTCCATGTTGAACTCGTTAAGCAGGCGTTTGCGCACCTCGGCCTCGGTCGTTTGCAGGCTTTCCGGAATCTTGATCGCGTTCATCTGCGGGAGGCGATAGGCTTCCTTGACCAGGAATTCGAGCCCCATGGCTTCCAGACCGGCCTTGAACGCCAGGTGATGCCGCATGTGGCGCGCCCAGGAATTCTCCAGGCCTTCCTCCTTGAGCAGCAAGAGCGCCTCGTGGAGGGCAAACAGGCTGTTGATGGGGGCGGTGTGATGATAGGTGCGGGTGGTTTCACCCCAGTAGCCGAGCACCAGGTTCAGGTCCATGAACCAGCTCTGCACCCGGTTCTTGTCCTTGCGCAGCTTGACGCGCTCGATCACCGCATCGTTGTAAGACACCGGCGAGAGGCCGGGAACGCAGGACAGGCACTTCTGGCTGCCGGAGTAGATCGCGTCGATGTTCCACTCGTCAACCTTGATGGGCGTGCCGGCGAGCGAGGTGACGGCATCGACGATGGTCAGCGCGCCGTATTTGTGCGCGATCGCGACCAGGGTCTTGGCATCGGACTGGGCGCCGGTGGATGTCTCGGCATGGATAAACGACACGACCTTGGTGTCGGGGTTTTTCTTGAGCGCGTCCTCGAGTTTTTGCGGATCGCAGGGGTCGCCCCACTCGTCCTCGACCACGATGGCGTGGCCGCCGACGCGCTGCACGTTCTCGATCATGCGGCCGCCGAAGACGCCGTTGCGCATGACCACGACCTTGTCGCCCGGCTCCACCATGTTGACGAAGCAGGACTCCATGCCGACCGAACCCGGGCCTGACAGCGGGAATGTCAACTGGTTGTTGGTCTGGTACGCATAGCGCAGTAGCTGCTTCAACTCGTCCATCATGTCGACGAAGATCGGGTCGAGATACCCGATCGACGGCAGGCTGGAAGCGGCCAGCACGCGCGGATTGATTTCGGACGGGCCCGGACCCATGAGGGTGCGCTGCGGCGGATGGAAGGAACTGATCTTGCGGGTGGGGGCGTACGAAGTGGTGGTCATGGAAATCCTTTCCGAGCTTTGGACGCGCTGGAAAATATCGTTCAGGAACAGCGATTTAGCCGTTCAGTCTAGCACATGGCGTACCCCCTGGGGCGCCATCGCGCGGCTCATGCGACGATCAGCGTGTCCAGCTTCAGGTCGTAGGATTGCGGGTCGATGCTGTCGAGCCTGCAGAATGAATATCCTATGCCGATGGTATGCGGCCGCGGCTGCAGCGCGGCGATGGTTCGGTCATAGTAGCCGCCGCCGTAGCCCAACCGATAGCCTGCGGCATCGAAGCCAACCAGCGGGATCAAGAGACTACCTGGAACGAGCACGTCTTCGGGCACCGGGACCGAGGTGCCGAAGCCCGCCGCGATCATCGGGGTTGCGGGTGTCCAGTTCCTGAAAGCCAGCGGCGCGGCGCGGCGCACGACGACCGGCAAGGCGGCCTGGCGCCCGGCCGCAGCGGCCAGCCAACGGGACACGACCGGCCGGGCGTCGTATTCCTCCTGGATCGGCCAGTAGAATCCGAGTACGCCTTCGATCTCGGCCAGGACGCGCCCGAGCGCAGCATCCAGCAGGCCGTCCGCGTCTGCGCGTTCTTTGGCGGACTGCGCCTTGCGGCGTGCCAGCAGTTCGCGGCGCCATTGCGCGCGCCGGGTGGCCAGCGCGTCGGGCTGGCCGGGGGAGGTCGCGATCGAGGTCATCGTATCGGGGTTGGTATGCGTTGTACTATTCTGAACCGAACCAGCAAAGAACGCATCATGATGCAAACGCGGTCGCGCGCCCTGTTGCTGCTCGTATTCCTGCTTCCATGCCTGGCACTCGCAAGCGCGGGGAAGAAGGCGGCATCGGTATCGCCGGAAGAGGCGTTCATGAACGCGCGGGAGGCCTTTCGGGTCGGTAACCGGGAGCGTCTCGCGCAGTCGGTTGAGCAGATGCGTGGTCATGTGCTGGAAATGTACGGCGATTATTGGCAACTGCTGGCCCGGCGCAACGATCTCGACGATGCGGACTACCAGGCTTTCCTGGAGCGCCATGACGGGAGCGTGCTGGCCGAGCGCACCCGCGTCGAGTGGCTGCGCCAGCTCGGCAAGCGGCGCGCCTGGGAGCGTTTCGCCGAAGTGCGCGCCAGGGTGGCGTTCACCGAGGACCTTGAAGTCCTGTGCCTCGCGGCCCTGGCCAGGGTCATGCGCAACGAAGAGGAGGGGTTCGCCGAGGCGCAAGCCCTGTGGCTCACTCCCAGGGAATTGCCCGAGGGCTGCACCGCCATGGCCGAGCGGCTCATGCAGGTCAATCGCCTGCTCGACCGGCATGTCTGGGAGCGCATTCGCCAGCTTGGCGATGCCGGCCTCATCGGCGCCATCAGACGCACGGCCGAGTATCTTCCGGACGGCCAGGCGCTGGACAGGAACCAACTGGAGTCAGCCTTCAACCAGCCGGCGGCATGGCTCAAGCGCGGTACCGATCTGCGCACCAGGCCCCAGCGCGAGCTGGCCTTGCTCGCGGCCGGACGCCTGGCCAAGACGGACCCGCGCGAGGCGGCCGACTGGTGGAAAAAAATCGGCAGGAAGCCGTTCACCGAGACCGAGCACCAGTGGGGCTGGGCGCAAATCGCCTACCAGGCAGCGCGCCGCCACATTCCGGAAGCGGAGGGATGGTTTCAGGAGGCCGCGGACATCCAGCTCTCGGATGAATATCTGCAGTGGATGGCGCGTGCCGGCTTGCGCGCCGGCAACTGGGCACTGGTCATGCGGGCGATCAAGGACATGTCGGCCCCGCTGCGGCGTGAATCGACCTGGGTGTACTGGCAGGCGCGTGCCATCAAGGCGCAAGGCAGGGCGGACGAGGCGCGCGCGCTGTTCGAATCCGTCGCCGGCGAGTTTTCGTTCTACGGCCAGTTGGCCGCCGCCGAGTTGAACCGTCAGACCGTGCTGCCTCCGGTGGGCTACACGCCCTCCCGCGAAGACATTGCCTCGGCATCCCGGCTGCCCGGCCTGCAGCGCGCGCTCGCGCTGTACCGGCTCGGGCTGCGCCCCGAGGCCAACCGCGAGTGGATCTTCACCATACGCGGCATGGATGACAGGCAGTTGTTGTCCGCCGCGCAGTTGGCCAAGGAGCAGGACCTGCCGGATCGTGCCATCAACACGGCGGACAAGACCGGCCAGCTGCACGATTTCAGCCTGCGCTATCTGAGCCCTTATATCGAGCAGGTCCGGCCCCAGGCGAAGTCGCTCGGGCTCGATGATGCCTGGGTCTACGGCCTGATGCGGCAGGAGAGCCGCTTCATCACCACCGCTAAGTCGGTGGTAGGCGCCTCGGGCCTGATGCAACTGATGCCCGCGACGGCGAAATGGGTCGCCAAGAAAATCGGCATCGCCGATTACAACCACGGTCGGGTCAACGACCTCGAGACCAATGTCGCGCTCGGCACCAACTACCTCAAGATCGTCCTGGATGAACTCCACAGTCACCAGGCGCTGGCGAGCGCGGCCTACAACGCGGGGCCGGGGCGGCCGCGGCGCTGGCGCGACGTCCGCCCGATGGAGGCGGCGGTGTTCGCCGAGTCGATCCCGTTCAACGAGACCCGCGATTACGTCAAGAAAGTCATCAGCAACGCGGTCATCTACCAGGCCTTGTTCACCGGCAAGCCGGCGTCGATTCGCGACCGGTTGCCGCCGGTGCCGCCGCGCCGCCCCGACGAACGCGCCACCGACACGCCCTGATTCGCGGGTGTGCCATCCCGGCCGAACACGGGCCGGGGTGCCCTGATCTAGAATTTTGCATCGCAACACCTTTCGAGCATCCAATGAATTCCCGCAATATCCTGGTCATCGGTGGCAGCGGTTTTGTCGGATCCGCGATTGTCCGCAAGTTGGCGGCGGCCGGCCGTCGGGTCAGCGTCCCCACCCGACACCGCGATCGCGCCAAGCATCTGATCCTTCTGCCCACCGTCGATGTGGTCGAGGCGGATGTGCATGACGATGCCGCCCTCGCCGGCCTGGTGGCCGGCAGGGACGCGGTCATCAACTTGGTGGGCATCCTGCACGGCGATTCGGGACGCCCCTACGGAAAACGCTTTCAGGCGGCCCATGTCGACCTGCCGCGGCGCATCGCCGCCGCCTGCGCGGCCGCAGCGGTGCCGCGGCTGCTGCACATGAGCGCGCTCGGGGTGGCGGAAAACGCGCCTTCGATGTATCTGCGCTCCAAGGCAGCGGGAGAGGCTGCGGTGCGCGAAGCCGCGGGGCCGGTGGCCGTCACCGTATTCCGGCCATCGGTCATCTTCGGCCGCGAGGATCGTTTCGTCAACATGTTCGCCGACATGCAGGCATTTCTGCCGCTGATGGCCCTGGGCAGGCCCGGCGCGCGCCTCCAGCCGGTGCACGTCGAGGATGTGGCGAGCGCTTTCGTCAACGCCCTGGACAACCGGGCCACCTTCGGCAAGACCTACGATCTGGCCGGCCCCAAGGCCTACGCGTTGCGCGATATCATCGCCTTCGCCGGCCGGGCGAACGGTCATCCGCGGCCGGTACTCGGTCTGCCCGACGGTCTGGCCTATCTGCAGGCGTGGCTGATGGAATGGGCTCCAGTGAAACTGATGTCGCGCGACAACCTGGATTCGCTCGGCGTCGACAGCGTGTCTGCGGCGGCGTTTCCCGCCGAACTGGGGGTGCAACCGGCGTCGATGGAGGCGGTCATGACCGATCTCCTCGCCCGGCATACCCCGCGCGAGCGCTACATGCGCCTGCGCGATCGCGCGGGCCGCTAGGCCCGCCCGGACCGGCCGACACGGACTGGGCGACCCGGCGCGTCCGATGAAGATCTACCAGGTCGGCGGCTCGCTGCGCGACGAACTTCTCGGACTGCCCGTGGCGGATCGCGACTGGGTGGTTGTCGGCGCGTCGCCGCAGCAGATGATCGATGCCGGCTATCGCCCTGTGGGGCGCGACTTCCCGGTCTTCCTGCATCCGCGGACCCACGAGGAATATGCGCTCGCGCGCACCGAGCGCAAGACCGCGCCGGGCTACACGGGCTTTGTCTTCCACAGCGCGCCGGATGTGACCCTCGAGGAGGATTTGCTGCGCCGCGACTTCACCATCAACGCCATGGCCCGCGATGCGGACGACGCTGCCGCGCCCATCATCGATCCGCATGGCGGCCGGGCCGATCTGGCCGCGCGCGTCTTGCGCCATGTGAGCCCTGCATTTGCCGAAGACCCGGTGCGCATCCTGCGCGGCGCGCGCTTCGCAGCCCGCTTCGGGTTCGCCGTGGCGCCCGAGACCCTGGCCCTGATGCGACGCATGACCGGCGCCGGCGAGGTCGACGCACTGGTCGCGGAACGGGTGTGGCAGGAACTCAGTCGCGGACTGATGTACGCCAACCCGCAAGCCATGTTCGAATTGCTCGAGCGGTGCGGCGCGTTGGGGCGCATCATTCCGGAAATCACGCAGACCGCGCCGGATGGCCCGCCCATGCGCCCCCTGACCATGGCGGCCCGCCACGGCATGACCCTGGCGCAGCGTTACGCCGCACTGTGCGCCTGGCTGGCGCCGGCAGCCGTCAAGGTCATGAGCGAACGGCTACGGGCGCCGGCTGAGTGCCGCGAACTCGCCCTGCTGGCCGCCCGGCAGCGGGACGCCCTGCTGCACGCGGGCCACCTCGATGCCGCGCAACTGGCCGAACTCGTGCGCGTCACCGACGGCCTGCGTCAGCCGGGGCGGTTCAGGTCGCTCGTGCAGGTGGTCGGTGCGGTCGCGGAGGGGGCCTGCCCGCCCGTCGACTACGGGCGCGCTAAGGCGCGCGTCCTGGCGGCATTCCAGGCATTCCGGAACGTCGACGCCGGCAGGATAGCCGCCACGCTTGCCGCGCCGGCGCAGATTCCCGACGCACTGCGGCAGGCGCGGGAGTCGGCCGTGGCTGCGGCCCTGGAGGAGGCCGGACTGCTGTAGGGGCGAGCCGGCCGCGCCGACTGCTAGAACAGAAGGCCGATCAGCCAGAAGCAGATCGCGAACAGCGCCGTCGAGCCCAACGGGATGGAGATGTCGGTATCGCGAACGCGGAAGCGAAGGTCGCCCGGTATGCGGCCAATGCCGAAGCGGGCGAGGCGCGGCAGCACCGCGGAGAACACCACGCACACCAGCGCGAAGACCACCAGCCACTTGAGCATGCGGAGATTGTAGGCCATACGCCTGTGATAGCGTACGCGTCCTCACCATTTCCGGAGCAAGCGATGATCGATCTGTACACATGGGGCACACCCAACGGCCGCAAGGTCTCCATCATGCTGGAGGAGTGTGGCCTGCCGTACCGGACCCATGCCGTCAACATCGGCAAGAACGAGCAGTTCACTCCCGGGTTTATCGCCATCAATCCGAACGGCAAGATCCCGGCAATCGTCGATTCCGAAGGCCCCGACGGCAAGCCGATTTCCATATTCGAGTCCGGGGCGATCCTGCTCTATCTGGCGGGCAAGACCGGCAAGTTCCTGCCTGCGTCCGTGCGCGACAAGTACGACGCCTTGCAGTGGCTGATGTTCCAGATGGGCGGCGTAGGCCCGATGATCGGCCAAGCGCACCATTTCCTGCGCGCGGCACCGGAGAAGGTACCCTACGGCATCGACCGCTACTCCAAGGAAACCCGGCGCCTCTATGGCGTACTCGATCGCCATCTGGCGAACACGCCTTACCTCGCCGCAGGGGAGTATGGCGTTGCCGATATCGCCACCTATCCGTGGATTGCCCGCCATGAGTGGCACCAGGTTGCGCTGGCCGACTTCCCCAGCGTCAAGCGCTGGTTCGACACCATCAGCGCGCGTCCGGCGGTGGTGAGGGGCATGGCCGTTCCCAAGCTCTGAGGCAGCGCCAGGCTGCGCGCGTCCCGACCCGGCTGGCGCGCTGCTACTGGCGCGCGTGGCGCTGCAGGTAGTCGACGATGTCCCGGGTGCGGTATTGCGGCTCGCGAGGATCGCGCTGCGATCCGGCGATGCGGTTCATCCACGCCATGTTGCGTTCCATCCGCGCCACCACCGCAGGCCACTCGGCCCGCGTGTGGCGCCGCGGATCCGGTACGGTGTGGCACTGGCTGCAGGCCTGCACGTAGCTGTTCCAGGCGCCAGCGCGGCCGGCCTCGGGCAGCGCCTCGGCGCTCACGCGCACCTGCGCGTGGCGCTGCAGGTAGGCCGTAAGGACTGCGGATTCATGTGGGCTTGGTGCACCCTGGTCGGCCATCATCTGCAGCATCACCGGGCCCATGTTTCCGCCGCCGCGCATGCGGGGTAGCATGCGCTCGACGATGGCCGGCCACTTTTCCGCATGATGCATGGCGGGACTTGCCAGGTGGTGGCACTGTACGCAGTACTTGGCCGTGAGCTGCGCGCCTTCCGATGCCGCCTCGGGCAACCGCGAAGGCCGCATGTAGGGCGGAATGATGCGCTCGAGCATCGGTCCATGCGGGCTCGACAGCCAACGCTGCTGGGCGCGCCTGGCCGCGTCATCCGCGTCGGCGGCGTTGAGACTGCCCGCAAGGGCGGCGCAAAGGAGCGTGGCCAGCGCGCGCATGCAGGCTACAGCGCATGGCGCCGGTCGCAGCGCGCAAACCCGAGAAGCGGGTCCGCGATACCGCGGCCGACGGCCATCACCTTGAAGAGTTCGCCCATTTCCGCGCTCGATAGCAGCCGGTTGGCCTGGTTGGCCAGCGGCAAATAGGCCCTGGCGTCCCCCGCGGAGGTGGCGGCAAGCAGATCGGTGATGCCGCAGTCGATGAGGAATCCCGCCTGGCTGGCGTAGCCCAGCAAATCCAGGCCGGCGTCGCATCCCGCGTCCGCGAGCGACGAGAAATCGACGTGCGCGGTGATGTCCGCCAGGCCCGGCAGTGCCAGCACGTCCTCCAAGGTGCGGTGGCGGAAATGGCCGATCAGGGTGCCGCGGTCGCGCTGCGGATGGTAGTACTCGCGCGCCGGGAAGCCGTAATCGATCAGCAGGGCAGCCCCGCGGTCCATGAACCCGGCGAGAGAGCGCATCCATCCGCGGGAAGCGAGGTTGAGTTCGCTGATGTAGGGAAGGTCGGCCGGCGGCAGCGCGTGGCGCGATGCCAGCGCCCGTGCCGCCGCGGCGCATTCGCCCTCGGCCGGCCGGTCGGCGTAGGCGAAACCGTCGCCTTCGCAGATCACGCCGCGTTCGAAAATGCCGCCCGCCGTCCATGCCATGAGATGCACGGGCATCGCATCGAGGACTTCGTTGGCGACGATGCAGCCCCTGAAAGCCTGCGGAAGCGTGTCGCGCCACCCGACCCGGGCGGCGAACGCGGGCGCACCGTCCCGGATGGTCGCGGCCTGCAGCGCCCGAAGCGCGGGCGAGAGTTCGACGATCTCGTAGCGCTGCACGCGGTCGCCCAACGCATTGAGCAGGTCCGCAGCCAGGCGGCCGTTGCCGGCGCCGAACTCGATGACGGCCGGCGCGCTCGCCTCAAGCACTTGCGCCACCTGCCGCGCCAGGCAAGCGCCGAACAGGCCGGATATGCCGCTTGCGGTCACGAAGTCGCCGGCGCTGCCGAACTGCCGCTGTCCGCCGGTGTAGTAGCCGACGCCAGGGGCGAACAGCGCCAGATCCATGTAGCGCGCGAAGCTGATCCAGCCGCCGCCAGCGTGGATCGCTTCGCGCACATCCGCATAGGCCGGGCATTCTGAGGCGGCGGGTAAGGGGGCGCCAGGAGGCATGCTGTTTCGTCAGTTGCGGTCTATGGAACCGCGTCGGGATTCTCGCATGGCGCGGTGCGGCCGGACGCCAGGTTTCCGGGCAGCCGGTTTAGGGGGCGAACGGTAGCCGATAGTAAACTCGGACTCTGGGTTTGGAGGCGCGCGCCAAATGGATCAACCTCTCGCGGGAAAGGCTTTTCTCGTCACCGGCGCGGCGCGCCGGGTGGGCGCTGCCATCGCGCGCCGCCTGCACCGCCTGGGCGGCAACATACTGCTGCATCATCGGGGCGGCCTGGCCGAGGCGAATCTTCTCAAGCAGGAATTGAACACGGCTCGCCCCGGCTCGGCTGAGACGGCCCGGGCCGATCTTGCGGACGTACCGGCCTTGCTGGGTCTGGTGGATGCCGCGCTGGCCGCTTTCGGGCGTCTCGACGGTCTGGTCAATAACGCATCCTCGTTTTTTCCAACACCGCTTGGAAGCATTACCGAGGCCGCCTGGGATGACATCGTCGCCAGCAATCTCAAGGGTCCGCTGTTTCTCGCGCAGGCGGCGGCGCCGGCGCTTGCCCGGACGCGCGGCGCGATTGTCAACATCATCGACATCCATGCCGAGCGGCCGCTCAAGGATTATGTGGCGTATACCATCGCCAAGGCGGGCCTGGCCGGTATGACACGCTCGCTGGCCCTGGAACTGGCCCCGGCCGTGCGTGTCAACGGGGTGGCGCCCGGGCCCATCGAATGGCCGGCCGCGACCGACGTGGCCGCCGGCCATATCCCGGATGCGGAGCAGGCGCGGATACTGGCGAGCACACCGCTGCGCCGCGAAGGCGGCGTCGAGGCCATTGCAGGCGCGGTTTCGTTTCTCTTTTGCGACGCGGACTTCATCACCGGGCAGATCATCGCCGTCGATGGCGGCCGTTCCATCTATCTCTAGGCAAGCCGATGCAGCATTCGACCGAAAGACCGCTCGTATTCAGTCCGCGGGAGCGCAGGCGGGTTTTCGAGAACAACAAGCTCGAAAAGCGGCTGGCGCGGCAAGTCGGTCAGGCCATCGCCGATTTCGAGATGATCGGCGCGGGCGACCGGGTGATGGTCTGCCTGTCCGGCGGCAAGGACAGTTACGCCATGCTCGACATCCTGCTGATGCTGCAGGCGCGCGCCCCGGTCGCTTTCGAGATCGTCGCCGTGAACCTGGATCAGAAGCAGCCCGGTTTTCCCGAGCATGTCCTGCCGGACTACCTGCGCGCGCGCGGTGTGCCGTTTCACATCGAAGTCGCCGACACGTACTCGGTGGTCAAGCGACTCATTCCGGAAGGCAAGACCACCTGCTCGCTGTGCTCGCGACTGCGCCGCGGCATCCTGTACAGGGTGGCCACCGAACTGGGCGCCACCCGCATCGCGCTCGGGCACCATCGCGACGACATCCTCGAGACGCTGTTCCTCAACATGTTCTACAACGGCAAGCTCAAGGGCATGCCGCCCAAGCTCAGATCCGATGACGGCAGGCATGTGGTCATCCGCCCGCTTGCCTATGTGAAGGAGGCGGATCTGGCGCGCTTTGCCGAGGAGCGCAAGTTCCCCATCATTCCCTGCGACCTGTGCGGGTCCCAGGAAAACCTCAAGCGGCGCGAGGTGAAGGCGATGTTGCGCGAATGGGAGCGCCGTCATCCCGGGCGGGTGGAGTCGCTGTTCACCAGCCTCTCCAACGTGGCATCCACCCACCTGATGGATCGCGCGATCTACGACTTCGCGGCCCTCGGCGCATTGCCCGCGGGCCAGGGCGACACCGCCTTCGACGAACAAGGCTGCGAGGCCCCCGCCGTCAACCTGTCCGGTGCGGCCACCGGCGACGAATAGGGCGCCGGTCAACGGCGACGAATAGGGCGCCGGTCAACGGCGACGAATAGGGCGCCGGTCAACGGCGACGAATAGGGCGCCGGCCACCTGCGACGAATAGGGCGCCCGCCACCGGCGACCCATGGGGCGCCGGCCTATGGCACCAACTCAGATGTCGACATGGCCGCGTCCGATCTCGACCACCTCGCCGGCCACGCAGATGGTGCCGGACTGATCGACCGACAGCAGCAAGCGCGAGGGGCGAGCGACCGTCGCGCCCTGGAGCAGGGTGCGCTCAAGCGGCAACCCCTTGCCGGTGGCGACCACGTAGCCGCCGAGATTGGCGCAGGCGGAGCCGGTGGCCGGATCTTCGATGAGCGCCCCGCCGGCCTTGGCGAAAAAAAAGCGCACGCTCACCGGATCGGCGTCGACCGGCGAGAACAGGTAGATGCCGACCTTGCCCATGTCGTTGGCGAATGCGGCCAGTCCTGCGCCGGCCCGGGCCCGTTCCACCGCTTGTGCCGAGACCAGCGGAACGAGAAGTTGCTGGATGCCGGTCGACACCCACAGCGGCGGCGCCGCCAGGTCGGCAGCCGTCAAACCGAGTTCGGTGACCAGTTCGATGGACCTGCCGGTTTCGAGAGAGCGCGCGCGCGGCGGTCCGGCCGTCAGGGTCCAGACATTGCGTTGCGCACGCACCGGAATGATGCCGGCCTGCGTTGACAGCGTGATCGCCGCGGGCGTTTGCCTAAGGTCGCGCACGACTTCCGCTGTGCCGAGGGTGGGATGGCCGGCGAAAGGCAGTTCCATGGCCGGGGTGAAGATGCGCATCGCGGCGGTGGCGTGATCACAAGGCAGGACGAAGGTTGTCTCGGACAGGTTGAACTGGCGCGCCAGCGCCTGCATGGTCTCCGCGGACAGGCCGCTGCCGTCCTCGAACACGCACAGGGGATTGCCGGTGAACCGCCCGCCGTCGGCGGCAAACACGTTGAGAATGCGAAAAGCGAGGCGCATGGCGGTCAGGCAAGAAAAAGGCGGTAGGCCGGATTGGCGGTTTCGTCCCAGTACCGGTAGCCCAGGTTGGCGAGGAACTTCCTCAGTGCGCTCATTTCGCCGTTCGGCACTTGCATGCCCACTAGCACGCGGCCGACGTCGGCGCCGTGATTACGGTAATGGAAGAGGCTGATGTTCCAGTCCGGTCGCATGCTTGACAGGAACTTCATCAGCGCGCCCGGGCGTTCCGGAAACTCGAAGCGATACATCAGTTCGCCCTCGGCCAGGGCGGAGTGGCCGCCCACCATGTGGCGCACATGCGATTTCGCCAGTTCGTCATCGGTCAGGTCGAGGGCTTCGAAGCCGTGGCGCCCCAGGTTGCGCACCAGGCGGGCGACGTCGGCGCGATCATGCACCGAGAGACCGACGAAAATGTGCGCCCGCTCGGCGGCGGCGATGCGGTAATTGAATTCGGTGACGCTGCGGTTGCCGATCAGTCCGCAAAAACGCCTGAACGAACCGCGTTCCTCGGGGATGGTAACGGCCAGGATCGCCTCGCGCCGTTCGCCTACCTCTGCGCGCTCGGCGACGAAGCGCAGGCGGTCGAAGTTCATGTTGGCGCCGCACGCCACCGCGATCAGGGTCTGGCCCCGGAGCTTCTCGCGCTCCACGTAGGCTTTGGCGCCGGCGATGGCGAGCGCCCCGGCGGGCTCGAGGATCGAGCGCATATCCTCGAACACGTCCTTGATGGCCGCGCAGATGTCGTCGGTGTCGACCAGGATGACCTCGTCGACCAGTTCGCGGCAGATGCGGAAGGTTTCCTCGCCGACCAGCTTGACGGCTACCCCGTCGGCGAACAGGCCTACCGAATCGAGCTTGACGCGCCTCCCGGCGGCCAGCGAGCGCGACATCGCGTCGGAGTCAACCGGCTCGACGCCGATGATGCGGATTTCCGGCCTTAGACGCTTGATGTAGGCGGCAATGCCGGAAATCAGGCCGCCGCCGCCGATGGCGACGAAAATCGCGTGCAGCGGTCCCTGGTGCTGGCGCAGGATCTCCATGCCGATGGTGCCTTGGCCGGCGATCACGTCCGGGTCGTCGAACGGATGCACGAAAGTCAGCTTGTCGCGCGCCTCGATCTCGCGCGCGTGGGCGTTGGCCTCGTCGAAGGAGTCGCCGAACAGCACGACTTCGCCGCCGCGGGCGCGCACCGCATGTACCTTGACGGCGGGCGTGGTGACCGGCATGACGATAACCGCCCGGGCGCCGAGGCGCTTGGCCGAAAGCGCCACACCCTGGGCATGGTTGCCCGCCGATGCGCATATGACACCCTTCGCGAGTTCGGCCGGGGCGAGATGCGCCATCTTGTTGTATGCGCCGCGCAGCTTGAAGGAAAACACGCTCTGCATGTCCTCGCGCTTGAGGAGCAGCGTATTGTTCAGGCGCGCGGAGAGGTTGGGCGCTTTGTCGAGGGGGGTCTCCTCCGCCACGTCGTAGACCGGCGCCGTGAGGATTTTGCGGAGATAATCGGTTTGTTTCGCAGACATTCATCTACCCCCAGGAAGGGGTGGAATTGTACCCCTCAACAGGGGGTGGAAACTCGCATGCTCGAAGCGCTGCAGTCCTTTTTCACCGCCGAGGCGTCGCTCTGGACGCTTCTGGCGGGCAGCTTCGTCGCCGCGACGCTGGTACCGGTGTCGTCGGAACTGATGCTGTTCGCGGTGTTGCGCGCGCATCCCGACATGCTGTGGGCCGCCCTGGGAGTGGCGACTTTTGGCAATACCGCAGGCGGCATGGTGTCCTTCGGCATGGGACGCCTCATCCCGCACCGCGCGCCGGTGCCGCATGAAGCGCGCCTGCGCCGTCACGGCGCATGGCTGCTGTTGCTGTCGTGGGTGCCCTTGGCAGGGGACGCGCTGTGCGTCGGTGCGGGATGGTTGCGCATGGCATGGTGGCGCTGCCTGCTGGCTATGGCTGCTGGCAAGGCGGCGCGTTATGCGGTCGTTGCGCTGCTTTGACATCGGCCTGGCCTGCGCCAGCCCGCGCAGCTGATTTCGGCGGTATCATTTCCAGGGTTTGTGCCCTAGTCGTTGCTTTTCGCGCATGCGCGGCATGCGCGCTGGAAAGGAGCATCGCATGGAAATCTCCAAAACGCAGGACGCGCCCGAGATTGCCGCAGCGCCAGTCCCGTTGCCTTCGGCAGCGCGGCGCCGACTCCTGCTCGGCGGGTCGGCGGCCGGCATTGCGGGTTTGGCGCCGGTCGCCGTCCAGGCACAGCAGGGCAGCGACGTCGCTGCCGCCGCCGGCGAGGACATCAGTTCGGCCAACGGAACCAGAAACAAGGTCACCATCACATTCGACGGAAAGCGCTGCATCCATGCGCGCTATTGCGTGCTCGGGGCCCCGGCCGTTTTCCTCGCCAACGTAAAGGGGCCCTGGATCAAGCCCGATGGCGACAGCCTCGAGAATGTACTGCATACGGTTCGGCAATGCCCTTCCGGGGCGCTTACCTACAAGCGCCACGATGGAGGCCCGGACGAAAAGCCGCCGCCGGTCAATCTGGTGCGCATGCGCGAAAACGGGCCGCTTGCCGTCCACGCCGATCTCCAGCTCAAGGGCAAGGGTAGCCTGCAGCGCGCGACCCTGTGCCGCTGCGGTGCGTCGAAGACCAAACCGTACTGCGATGGTTCGCACAAGGCGGCCAAGTTCGTGGCCAGCGGCGAGGCACAGGCCGGCCCTGACATGAAAGCCCTGCCCAAGCGTGACGGCAAGCTTTCCATCGAACCCCTGCAGGACGGTCCGTACGCCGTGACCGGCAGCATGGAGGTGGTGACCGGCACGGGAGCGACCATTGCGCGCGTGACCCAGGCGATCCTGTGCCGCTGCGGGCAGTCGAAGAACAAGCCGTTTTGCGACGGTTCGCATGTCGCGGCGGGTTTCAAGGCGTCGGCCTGAGTTCGAGTGCGGAATCCTTGCGGGAGAATGAGCATGCGCAATGTGGCGGCGAGGGCGGGACAGTGGCTGGCGGCGCTTTGGCTTCTCGCGGCGGGAATCGCGTGCGCCGAACTTCCGGAAGGGTGGGCTTTTCAGGAATACAACCAGGCGCTCAAGGCCGCCCGCCAGCAGGGCAAGCCGGTGTTCGTCTATTACGGTTTCAACAAGTGCCCGTATTGCGTGTACGCCAACAAGCACACCTTCTCCTCGGAAGAGTTGCGCAAGACCTATTCGTCCCATTACGTCCTGGCCTACTTTGACATACGCGGCAACCCGGACGACCTGATCACGCTCGCGGACGGGTCCCAGATGCGCCGTGCCGATGCGATCAAGCACCTGAAGGCGAGTCCGGTGCCGGCCTGGGCGTTTCTAGACCCGCAGGGCAGGGAGGTACTCGCGCGGCGCGGGTCGCGGACCAAGATCGAGGCCTTCAAGCAGTTCGACGCCTATGTCGGCGGGGGCCAGTACAAGAAGCTGAGCTTCGAGGCCTTCCTTGCCAGCCGTGGCTGGGTCGAGGAGAAGGTGGAGTAACAGCCCCTCTCCGGCAGCACGGCCTGCCGGACTTGGCGCTTACCCATGGCGCACCCATGGCGCACCCATGGCGCACCGATAGCGTGCCCGGTCGCTCGGTGCCCGGCATGTTCCGCAAACCCATACCCCCTGACGCACGCAGGGTTGTTGCATGTTTGGCTTGCTGCGGCGCGGTAAACTTATGACCCGAAACAAGATCCGCGTGGCCGTGGCGACGCGACTGGCTTCTCATCCATGACCAATCTGGCGCACCTCCCTCCCGAAGCGCTACCCCAGCAGGAACTGCCCGGCCATCCGCCGCGCCTGCGTGAAATCCCCTACAACTACACGTCGTTTTCGGACCGCGAGATCGTCATCCGCCTGCTGGGGGCCGAAATGTGGGAAGTGCTGTCGGAATTGCGCGGCGAGCGCAGGACCGGGCGGTCCGCGCGCATGCTCTACGAGGTGCTTGGCGACATCTGGGTGGTGCAGCGCAATCCGTACCTGCAGGATGACCTGCTCGACAACCCGAAACGCCGTGCGGCCCTCATCGAGGCGCTGCATCACCGCCTTTCCGACATGGAAAAGCGTCGCGCAGCCTACGCGCAGGAGGGGGTGGGCGTGGCCCGCTCGGGCGGGCAGGTGGTCCGGCTGATTGCCGCCGCGCGCAGCGCCGTCGATGCTTTCGAACGCGAATTCGACGACATGGCCAAGCTCAGGCGCGCGTGCCTGAAGCGCCTGTCCAGGGTGACGCGCCGTGACAACATCGCCTTCGACGGCATGGCGAGGGTCTCGCACGTCACCGACGCCACCGACTGGCGCGTCGAGTACCCGTTCGTGGTGCTCAATCCGGACAGCGAGGAGGAATGCGCCCTGCTCGCCCGCGAACTCTTCGAATTGGGTCTGACCATCATTCCGCGTGGAGGCGGTACCGGCTACACCGGCGGCGCTGTGCCGCTGACGCGCCTGTCAGCGGTTATCAATACCGAGAAGCTCGATGCGCTGGGCAAGGTGGAAACCATTGCGCTCCCCGGCGCGTCGGGGCGCGAATATGCCGTCATCGAGTGCGGTGCCGGCGTGGTGACCAAGCGGGTGATGGAAGCGGCGGAAGCCCGTGGGCTGGTGTTTGCCGTCGACCCGACCTCGGCCGAGGCATCCTGTATCGGCGGCAACGTCGCAATGAATGCCGGCGGCAAGAAAGCGGTCCTGTGGGGAACGGCGATCGACAACCTGCTTTCATGGCGCATGGTCGATGCCAACGGCTATTTCATGGAAATCACCCGCCTCGACCACAACTGCGGCAAGATCCACGATGCCGCTGTTGCCCGCTTTTCCGTGCAGCGCTACCGCAGGGACGGCAAGACGCCGCATGGCGAGGCCGAGATTCTCGAGATCGAAGGCAGGAGGTTCCGCAAGGACGGACTCGGCAAAGACGTGACCGACAAGTTCCTGTCCGGCCTGCCCGGGGTGCAAAAGGAGGGCTGCGACGGCATCATCACTTCGGCGCGATTCATCCTGCACCGCATGCCGGACCACACCCGCACGGTGTGCCTGGAATTCTTCGGCCTGGTGGGCGATTCGGTGCCGGCCATCGTGGAGATCAAGAACTACCTGGATGGCGAAACCGCGCGCGCGCGCGCCGCCGACCCGGCCTCGAAGCGCGCTCCGGTCGTGCTCGCCGGTCTCGAGCACCTTGACGAGCGTTACCTCAAGGCTGTGGGTTATGCCACCAAGTCGCGTCGCGGCCGCCTGCCCAAGATGGTGCTGGTGGGTGACATCTGCGGCGATGACGAGAACGCGGTGGCGCGGGCCGCCAGCGAGGTGGTGCGCATGTGCAACGCGCGCGGCGCCGAAGGCTTCATCGCGGTTTCGGCGGAGTCGCGCAAGAAATTCTGGCTCGACCGCGCCCGCACCGCCGCCATCGCGCGCCACACCAACGCCTTCAAGATCAACGAGGACGTGGTCATACCGCTGGACCGGCTGGGCGATTATTCCGACGGCATCGAGCGCATCAATATCGAACTGTCGATCGCCAACAAGCTCAAGCTCATCGACCGTCTCGAGGAATTCCTGCGCCAACCGGTGCTGCCGGTCAATCCGGATGACGACAGCCTGTCGAAGGACGAACTGCTCGGCGACCGGGTCCGGGAAGGCCTCGGTCTCCTGGCGCAGGTGCGGGTGCGCTGGCGCGCCCTGCGCGATGCGCTCGACGAGACCGTGGCCGAGCGCGCGCTGTCCCTGTGCGCGCTCGGCGTCAAGGCCGATGCGCTCGCCATGCCGCAGGACGCCTCGATCTTCCGCATGGTGCAGGTGCACACCATGCGCGTCTCGTGGAAGACGGAACTGCGCGCGCCGCTCGAGGAGATTTTCGGCGGTGCGGCCTACCTGCCCATCTTCCGCGAGTGCGAACGCATCCATCGCGACGTGCTGTCCGGACGCGCCTGGGTCGCGCTGCACATGCATGCCGGCGACGGCAACGTGCACACTAACATCCCGGTCAACTCCGACAACTACGAGATGCTGCAGGAGGCCAACGCGGCGGTGGCGCGCATCATGCGCCTCGCGCGCTCGCTCGGCGGCGTGATCTCCGGCGAACATGGCATCGGCATCACTAAGCTCGAGTACCTCGATGAAGCCGAACTGGCGGCCTTCCGCGATTACAAGTGGCGCGTCGATCCGGAGGGGCGCTTCAACAAGGGCAAGCTCATGCCCGGCGGCGACCTGACCGGCGCCTACACGCCCTCGTTCAACCTGCTGGGTACCGAGTCGCTGATCCTGGAGCAGAGCGAGATCGGTTCGATCGCAGATTCGGTCAAGGATTGCCTGCGCTGCGGCAAATGCAAGCCGGTGTGCGCGACCCATGTGCCGCGCGCCAACCTGCTCTACAGCCCGCGCAACAAGATCCTCGCCACTTCGCTGCTGATCGAGGCTTTCCTCTACGAGGAGCAGACGCGGCGCGGTATCTCCGTCAAGCATTTCGAGGAATTCGGCGATGTCGCGGACCATTGCACCGTGTGCCACAAATGCGAAACACCCTGCCCGGTCGACATTGATTTCGGCGATGTGTCCATCAACATGCGCAACCTGCTGCGCAAGCTGAAACAGCGCAGGTTCAATCCCGGCACGGCCGCGGCGATGGCCTTCCTCAACGCCACCGATCCGACCACCATCAAGGCCATCCGCACCGGGATGATCGAAATCGGTTACAAGGCCCAGCGTCTGGCGCACCAGTTCGCCCGGGGGTCGCTGCTGGCGCGCTCGCAGACCCGTCATCCCCCTGCCAGCGTCGGGCGCGCGCCGCTCAAGGAGCAGGTGATCCATTTCATCAACAAGCCCATGCCCGGCGGCCTGCCGAAGAAGACCGCCCGCGCCCTGCTCGGCGTGGAGGACGACAAGGTGGTGCCGGTCATCCGCAATCCGCGTCTTTCCGCGGACGACCAGGAGGCGGTCTTCTACTTTCCGGGCTGCGGTTCGGAGCGGCTGTTCTCCCAGGTGGGCCTGGCTACCCAGGCGATGCTTTATCACGTGGGGGCGCAGACCGTCCTGCCGCCCGGATACCTGTGCTGCGGCTATCCGCAGACCGCCTCGGGCAACGCGGACAAGGGCCAGGAGATCACCACCAACAACCGGGTGCTGTTCCACCGCGTGGCCAACACGCTCAATTATCTCGACATCAAGACCGTCATCGTGTCCTGCGGCACCTGCATGGACCAACTGCAGAAATACGAGTTCGAGAAGATTTTTCCCGGCTGCCGCCTGCTCGACATCCATGAGTACCTGCTTGAGAAAGGCATCCGGCTCGAAGGGCTTACAGGCGCGCGCTACATGTACCACGAGCCCTGCCATACGCCGATGAAGACCTACAAGGCGACCGACGTGGTCAACCAGTTGATGGGGCAGAAGGTGGACCTGAACGACCGCTGCTGCGGCGAGTCGGGCACCCTGGCCGTGACCCGGCCGGACATTTCGACCCAGGTGCGCTTTCGCAAGGAGGAGGAGATGAAACGGGGCGTGGCGCGCATCCAGGCTTCAGGGCATGGCGGCGACATCAAGGTGCTGACTTCCTGTCCGTCATGCCTACAGGGCCTGTCGCGTTATCGCAACGACGCCGGAACCGAGGCCGACTACATCGTGGTGGAGATCGCGCGCCACGTCCTGGGGGAAAACTGGCTGCCCGAGTATGTGGCAGCCGCCTCGGCGGGCGGCATCGAGCGGGTGCTGCTCTAGATCCGGCATGCCGTCAGGCATTCGCAACGGAGTTTCGGTTACGATTGCCCCTTTAACACTTTCCGGCCAACGACATCTGGCGGTTGCACACGGCGGCGTCGTGCGGGGCAAGGCTTGTTCCGCGGTCGCCCGTGGCCCGACGGCGACTCCATGAACCTGCTATTCGACTTGCCGGCACCGCGTTACGACGCGGAGCCCCCTTTTTCTAGCGCGCAGTCCTGTGCCACCTGGGCCGAAGCATTGCCGATGGCCAACCCGGCTACCGCCCAGTCGCACCTGCGTGCGCAGGTAGCAGTTCTGCCTATCACGGGCTCCAAGCCATCCCTGCTGCTCGATGTCGCCGAAGCCCTGCGGCCCGCGATCGTTCAGGTGCAGGCTGAAATGGCGCGCAAGTTCAGCTTTCGGCCGCTGCCACTGGCGGAGGCGGAAGCGCATGCGCTGGAGTCGACACAGGACCTCTGGCGCGGCTTCTGCATGCTCTACCAAGTGTGCGTGCAGTCGGTTCTCGACGGCGACCGCGAGTTGAAGGACCGGGCCGCGCTGGCCTGTCAGCGCGCACTGGATGCGCAGACGCGCCTGATGTGCGACACGATGAGCGCCGGCAGCGAGGTACCGCCCGCCGACTGGCTGCTGTTGCACAAGCTCTACGTTGCCGCGGAACTTGCCGGCGTCGCCGTCGAAAAAGTCAAGGACCGCCTGTTGCGCGGCGTGAGTGCCACCCATTGCATGGGCACCTACGCACGGTCGCTGATCCTGAGCCTGGGGTTGCCGTCGGATGTCAACTACCGGATGCTGTCGGCGCTCACGATGTGGATCGAGCGCCTCGCCAATCGTGTCGTCATCACCAGTCTGCCGCCGCAAAAGCCGGTCAAGCCGCCGTTGCTGGTCGACACTACGCTCGGGCAAGGCGCTTTCCGACCCGAATTCGCCGACGAATCCCATGGCGGAAAGGGCTTGCGCTTCCTCGATATAGGCAATCTAGAATTGGCCATCAAGAGGCGCGTCCATCTGCTGCGCAAGGGGGAACCGCCGGTCAGCCTCGGATTGAGCGAGGACCTTCCGGTGTCGGTTCTCGAACGTACCTTGATTGCGCTCTATCGGCACTGGGGCGACAAGCGCAGCCGGCGCGAAATGCCGCGCCGGCCGGCGGCGCCGCGCGCACTGGTCGCCAGTGGGGTGGCCGCGATCCACTATTTCGTGTCGGGCAGGACGTTCCGCCAGCCCGGACTGCGGGCGGACGCGTCGGCGCGTGAGATGCGCGAGATCGCCTCGTTCGGCCGCAGCGCGGCGTCGGGCGAGATGAACGGCGGCAGCACCGCCATTTTTGCCATGGAGGAGTGGGCGCTGGTCGACGAAAACGTCGCCGGTCTGCGCATGTCGCGCGCTGCGGGGGCTTCGGGCATGCGGGTGGTGCCAGGCACGCTGATCGGCATACGCCCGTCCGACGCCAGCGCGTTCATGGTCGGCGTGGTGCGCTGGGCGCGGGTGCAGGCCGATGGCGTTCTGACGGCGGGCGTGAAGATTCTGCCGGGGGCCCCGGTCGCCGTGGCGGTGCGCGCCTCCGGGACCGGGATCGGCGCTTCCGACGAGAAGTTCCGCCAGGGTTTGTTGTTTCCCGCGGTACCCGCGCTGCAATCACCGGCCAGCATTCTGGTGCCGGCGAGCTGGTTTGCGCCCGGGCGGTCCATCGAAGTGCATGACGAGCCAGCCCGCAAAATCACCCTCGATGCGGTGGTCGAGCATCTGGACGAAATCGACCGCTGCACCTTCAGCTTGTCTTGAGCCGCGCCCGCGCCCGCTAGACGTCGGGAACCCGCGACCATCCGTGGTTGCGTCCACATGACCCGCGCCGTGCCCATGCTATAGTCCGCGCGCGATGGCCGGCCTCACCAAAGATTCTCCCGCACCCACCGAAATCCTGCTGCACCAGCAGAGCCGGCGGCTTGAGATCGCGTTTTCCGACGGCGCGCGCTTCGAGTTTTCCTTCGAGTTCCTGCGCGTGAATTCGCCATCGGCGGAGGTGCGCGGCCACGGTCCCGGGCAGGAGGTGCTGCAGACCGGCAAGCGCGATGTCGAGGTTCGCCAAATCGAACCCGTCGGCAACTACGCCCTGCAGCCTGTGTTTTCCGATGGCCACTCGACCGGCATCTTTTCGTGGGACTACCTCTACGAACTCGGGCAGCATCGCGAGCAACTGTGGGAGGAGTACCTCAAGCGGCTGGAAGCGGCGGGCGCCTCGCGCGACCCGTGAGGCAGCAGCATGGCCGATACGGATTTCGGATACCAGAGCGTTCCGGAGGCTGAGAAAGCTGCGCGTGTGCGTGGCGTCTTCGAATCGGTCGCCGGCAAGTACGACCTGATGAACGACCTCATGTCCGGCGGGTTGCACCGGGTATGGAAGGCTTTCGCCATCGCCCAGAGCGGGGTGCGTCCGGGGCAGCGTGTTCTCGACGTGGCCGGCGGCACCGGCGACCTGGCCCGCTCCCTGGCCAAGCAGGTTGGTGCGACCGGACAGGTCTGGCTGACCGACATCAACAGCGCCATGCTCGCGCACGGACGCGACCGCCTGCTTGATGGCGGGCTCGACCTGCCGGTGGCCCAGTGCGATGCGGAGCATCTGCCGTTTCCGGACGCTGCCTTCGATCTGGTGACTGTCGCCTTTGGGTTGCGCAACATGACGCACAAGGACGGCGCGCTCAAGGAGATGTGCCGCGTCCTCAAGCCGGGCGGGCGCCTGCTCGTGTTGGAGTTTTCCCGCGTGTGGAAACCGCTTGCGGGTGCCTATGACGCCTATTCGTTCGGCCTGCTGCCGCGCATGGGCAAGTTGGTGGCCGGTGACGAGGCGAGCTACCGCTACCTCGCGGAGTCGATCCGCAAGCATCCCGATCAGGAGACGCTCAAGGCCATGATGGCGGCGGCCGGCTTTGACAAGGTCGACTATTTCAACCTGAGCGCCGGTGTGGTCGCACTGCACCGCGGTTTCAAGTACTGATGTTGCGCCGGGCGGCGCTCGCGGGTTTCGTGGCGTGCCTTCTGCTGTCCGGCTGCGCCGCGTTGCGCCGCGATGCCGAACCCGCGCCCACGCCATCCGGCCCTGTCGGCAGAGCTCCCGTCACCGCGCAGGGGCCGTCCGCTCCCGCGCGCCCCAACCTGCCACCTGCCCGCTCCGGCCGCGGTGCCTACTATCAGGATGACGGCCCTGGGGAGAATCCCCCGCCCAACCTGGAACTCGCCCCGGATGCCGTGCCGGTCGACGAGCCGATCTTGCGTAGCGCCGCCAATCGTCCCTATGTCGTGTTCGGTCGTACCTACACGCCGTTGCCGGCCAACGCAGAGTTCCGGCAGCGCGGCGTGGGCTCGTGGTACGGGCGCAAGTTCCATGGCCAGAAAACCTCGAGCGGGGAACCCTATGACATGTATGCGATGACCGCCGCGCATCCAACGTTGCCGTTGCCGAGTTACGTGCGGGTGACCAATCCCGCCAACGGGCGCTCGGTGGTGGTGCGCGTCAACGACCGGGGCCCTTTCCACGCCGAGCGCATCATCGATCTTTCCTATACTGCGGCGCTCAAGCTGGGTTATGTGGAGCAGGGCAGCGCGCAGGTGGAAGTCGAACGCTTGCGCCCCTGGGATGCGGGCGTGCGGCCGCCCGGCGAGGCGCTGGCGCGGTCGGGTTCGGCTGCGTCTCCCGCGCCGCTAGGCGCGGCGGCGGGCGCGTCGACAGCGAGCGCCGAGCGCTCCCCGCGCCCGGTCGCGGCCGCCGCGCAGTCGCCGGCGAGCGAAACTGCCGTTCTGGCCACCACCGCGCAGGCCGACGGGCTTTACCTGCAGCTCGGCGCGTTCGGCGCGCGCGAGAATGCCGAGGAGTTCCGCATCAAGGCCTACCAGCAGCTGACCTGGCTCAACGAGGCCATGCATATCGTCTCGCGCGACCAGCTGCACCGGGTTCAACTCGGTCCGTTCCCGGACCGTTCGGCCGCGCAAGCGGTGGCCGACCGTATCCGCGATGCCCTGCAGTTGAAGCCGGTTTTCGTGCTGCGCTGACCCTCCTCAGGCCGCGCCCTTGAGTTCGAGGGCGCGCCGGTAAAGCGCATTCTTGGCCTGTCCGGTGATGGCAGCTGCGATTTTCGCGGCGCTGCGGACCGGCAGTTCTTCAAGCAGCAGGCGCAGAATCCGGTCCGCCTCGATGCGGTCGTCATCGCGCTCGCGCAGGCCGTCGATGACCAGGACGAACTCCCCGCGCTGGCGGTTGGGATCGGTGACGAGCCAGTCGCGCAACTCGCCGATGGCCAGCGCATGTACGGTCTCGAAACGCTTGGTCAATTCGCGCATCACCACGATGCGCCGGCCGGGTTCGAATTCGAGGGCGAGATCGCATGCCAGGTCGACTATCCGGTGCGGTGCCTCGTAGAGCACCACGGTGTGGGTGAGCAGCGCCAGTTCGCGCAGCACGGCGCGGCGTGCCGCGCTCCTGGGCGGCGTGAAGCCGGCGAACAGGAAGGGGCCCTCGCAGCCGGATACCGAAAGCGCGCTGATGGCGGCGCTCGGTCCCGGTACCGGTGAGACCGTGAAGCCCGCGGCAAGCACGGCGCGGACGATTCGCGCACCCGGGTCCGACACGGCGGGTGTGCCTGCATCGCTGATGAGAGCCACCGGGCGGCCGGCGGCCAGCAGGTCGAGGATGCGTCGTGCCACCGCGTCCTCGTTGTGATCGTGGGCGGCGATCAGCTGCGCGCGCGCGCCGAACGATGCCAGCAAGGGTGCCGAGGTGCGCGTGTCCTCCGCGGCGATCACATCGACCGCGCGCAGCACGTCCATGGCGCGCAATGTGATGTCGCGCAGGTTACCGATGGGCGTTCCCACCACATATAATCCGGGCGCAAGCTCCGGCTGCGCGTCCGGGGACGCGGCGTCGTTGCTGGCGTCGTTGTTTTTTCTTGAAGCGGGCACGCTATCGTGACTAGACACGTTGACCGTCGATGGATGAAGTGGGCGCGCATGCGGGGCGGCGTGCCGGTGCGCCTCATGATCTCATGCGCCATGCCGGCCGCCCCCGCATTTTGCGTGGCGCAGCCTGATCCGGCAAGCCGCGCTGCGCCCGAAGCGTCGCGCGCCGCATCGACAGTCTCGGCACCCGCGACGCTTGCGCCGGTGGCGCGGTCGGGCGTCGTGGCGACCCTGCGCGCCGAAGTCACAACGCGCGAGCCGCTGCAGGTCGAGTTCCGCGATGGCGCGGTATCGCTCCCGGTATCCCGGTAGGCGGTCATGGCGAGCGCGCGCGAAACCGGACTTGAGGCCGAGCACCTCGCGCTGGCCCATCTTCAGCGGCACGGGCTGGTCCTGGAGCGGCGCAATTTCCGCTGCCGCATGGGCGAGATCGATCTCATCATGCGCGACGGTGAAACCCTGGTGTTCGTCGAGGTGCGTTTGCGCGCGCGCGGGTCGTACGCCAGCGCGGCGGAGAGCATCGACGCCCGCAAGCGCCACCGCATCGTCACCGCGGCGCGTGTTTACCTGTCCGGCCGTGCCGAGCGGCCCTGCAGGTTCGACTGCATCCTCCTCGATCGTGTCGCGCCGGATGCGGTCACATGGATCAAGTCCGCATTCGACGCCTAGGCGGGCGGCTATAATCCACCCATGCGAACGAGCAAGCCAGCAGGGTGCGGGCGGTGAATCCGGTCGATCTGACGCGCCGGATACGGGCGCAATTCGAGGCTAGTATCGAGACCAAGCGGCGCGCACTCGACGCCATGTGTGCGCCGCTTGCCGCGGCCGTCGAGGCGATGTCCGCTTCCTTGAAGGCGGGCGGGAAGATTCTCGCCTGCGGCAACGGCGGGTCGGCGGGCGACGCCCAGCATTTCGCCGCCGAGCTGGTCGGTCGGTTCGAGCGCGAGCGCGGCGGCCTGGCCGCGGTCGCGCTGACCACCGATTCGTCCATCCTGACGGCGGTGGCCAACGATTACGATTACACGCAGATTTTTTCCAAGCAGGTCGAGGCGCTCGGCCGGCGCGGCGATGTTCTTTTCGCCATTTCCACCTCGGGCAATTCCGCTAATGTGATCGCTGCGGTCGCGGCGGCCCATGCGCGGGGCGTGCGGGTGGTGGCCATGACCGGCAAGGACGGCGGAGGGATCGCGAAACTTTTGCGCACGGACGACATCGAATTGCGTGTTCCGGCGGAACGCACCGCCCGTATCCAGGAAGTGCATTTGCTGGCGCTGCATTGCCTGTGCGACGGCATCGATACGCTAATGTTCGGAGAACTTCCATGAATCGCCGCCATCTGCTTTCCCTGGCCGCTGTCCTGATGCTGCTGCCCGCCTTGCAGGGCTGTTTCCCTGTCGTCGCCGGCGGCATCGCCGCCGGTGTGCTGGCGATCGATGATCGCCGCACGCTTGCCGCGCAGGCGGAGGACAAGACCATCTTTGCCAAGGCGGAGACGCGTATCTCGGAGCGTTTCGGCGACAAGGTCCATGTCAACGTCACCAGCTTCAACCGTCGCGTGCTGCTGACCGGCGAGGTGCCTGACGAAAAGGCGCGCGCCGAGGTCGAGCGCGTGGTTGGCGGTATCGAGAATGTCGCAGTCGTGGTCAACGAATTGCAGATCGGCGGCGCTTCCTCGCTGACCGCTCGCACCAACGATGCCATCATCACCAGCAAGGTTAAGGGCAATTTCGTCGACGACCCCAAGGTGCAGGCTAATGCCTTCAAGGTCGTTACCGAAGCTAGCGTGGTCTACTTAATGGGTCTGGTCACCCGCGAGGAAGGCGATCGCGCCGCCACGGTCGCCTCGAGGACCAGTGGCGTCAAGCAGGTGGTCAAGGTGCTCGAGTATGTGCCGGTGGCGCCGCGGGCCGCGGACGCCAAGAAGTAGCCGCCCCTGTCGGGCGCGTGGCGATCAGCCCGCCTGACGCTTGAGCCAGCGCATCAGGGCGCCGAGCAGAGGCAGTTTCTCGTACAGTTCCTCGGCCGCATCCCAGTAGTCGCGGTGCCAGGCCACGCGCCCGTCCGCGGAGAAGCGCACGTGGGTGGCCCCGCGGATGAGTTGCACCGTCCGCGTATCGAAGCGGCGCATGCGGAAGCGGAAGTCCCAGGCGAGGAATGCCTCGCTGCCGTTTTGCAGCGCCGTGGTGACGATGAAGCGCGGTTCGGCGACCTGCACGAACATGTGCTCGAAGACGCGCCGGATCTCCGCCGTGCCGGTGATTTCGTTGAACGGATCCTTGAAATACGCGTCCGGCGTATAGAGCGCATCGATGCGCGCCGCGGCCGCGGCGTCGATGCTCTCGAAGAACTCGACCAGGCGGGCCAGCTCGGGCGAGCGGGTCACGACATCCTCATTGCCTGCCGTCATGGCTGTTCCTCACAGTCCGGTCATCCTGCGCACCAGGCGGAAATAGGCGCCGTAGGGCAGCAGGCGCAGCATCCGCATCACCCGCGTGAAGCGCTTGGGAAAGTGGATCTCGAACTCGCCCAGCGCCATGCCCAGTTCGATCTGCCGGGCGGCCTCCTGCGCGCTGATCAGTGCCGGCATCTTGAACTTGTTCTGGCTGGTGAGCGGGGTGTCGACGAATCCCGGATCGATCAGGAACACGCCGATGCCTTTTTTCGACAGGTCGAGGTAAAGCGTCTCGGCCAGATTGATGAGAGCCGCCTTCGAAGGACCATAGGCGAGGGCTTCCGGCAGCCCGCGATAGCCGGCCACCGATGAGACGATCGCGATTGCCGGTTGCTGTGCGGCACGCAGCAGCAAGCCGGGAATGACCGCGGCGAGCGCATTGACCACGCCCTGGTAATTGACCGCGAAGTGTTCGTTCATCGAGCCCAGGTCGAAGGCGTCGGCGCGCATCGGCGCGTAGGTGCCCGCGTTGAGGACGACCAGGTCGATGCCGCCCCAACGCTCCACGATGGCCGCATGCGCGACCTGCAACGCATCCGGGCTGCGCACGTCCAGGGGCAGCACCATCGCTGCGCCGCCAGCCGCGTTGATACCTTGCGCGAGCGCCGCGAGCTTGTCGCCGCTGCGTGCAGACAGTGCGAGGCGCGCGCCCGCCGTGCCCCAGCGCTCGGCCAGCGCGGCGCCGATGCCGGTGGATGCGCCGACGATCCAGACGCGGCGATCGCGCCAAGCGCGGATCGGCTGGTTCAGGGGCATGGATGGAACTCCGGCCTCAGCGGCGCTTCCTGAACGAAAGCGTCACTTCGCCCAGGGTGACACCGAACTTGCTCATGCGGGCGCGATTGAGCATCACGTCATCGTCCATCTGGAACATCCAGTCGTCGAAGTCGACGTGGATGCTCTTGCCGTCCACCTTGAGGTCGAGCACGTAGCGCCAGTTGAGCGCGTTGCCGGCAGCCACGCCGACGGCTTCGCCGACGACATCGCCGGCAGTGCCCGTGTAGCGGCCCGGCCCGGTCTTGCGTACGGTCCATATGCGTTTCTCGCGGGTCCCGTCGGAGTAGATGAAGTCCTCGTCGAGCACGCCGGTGTCGCCATTCCAGGTGCAGCGCATCACGACGGTGAAGCGCTTGACCACCTTGCCGGATCGGTCGGTGAATATGCCCCAGGCATCGACCGTGCCGTTGAAATAGCGGTCAAGCTCGAGGACGGGCTTTTCCGTCCTGTAGTCCTCCGGAGGCACGCCGGCACACCCGGCGAGAAAGGCTGCAAGCAGGAGCAGTGTGAGGTGTCGCAGTATCGTCATGGAATCTCCGAAGAACAAGAGCTGATGATGCGGGGGCTCAGTCGCGCAGGCGCGCCAGGCCGCCGATGGCCAGCAGTTTGAGGCCGCACGGGATGACGCAGTAGGCCATGGGCAGGAAAGCTGCCGTGGCCGGGACCCCGCTTCTGTAGCCGGTCCATTCCAGGATGGGCAGGGCGAGTCCGGCGGCGAGCGCCAGGTTGAGCTTGGTGACCGTGTTCCAGGGCCCGAAGTAGCTGCCCTCCGCGCCTCGCGCGCCGTCCTTCGCGATGGTGTCGGCGAGCATCGCCGGCGGCATGGCAAGGTCGGCCCCCAGCGCTGCGCCGGACGCCGCGCAGATGATTGCAAAGGCGAAGCCATCGCCGCTTTGCAGGAAAAACGCCCATGCGAATGCCGCGATCGCCAGGGCCATGCCAAGGCCCCAGGCGCGGCGTTTGCCGGTGCGCACGGAAATGCGCACCCACAAAGGCAGGGCAACCGCTGCGGACATGAAGTAGAGGCCCAAGAAGGCGCCGCTGGCGCCGGGCGTCTCGAGGACGTCCTCCACGAAAAACAGGAACAGGGTGGCGGGGATCGCCGAGGCGATGCCGTTGAGCGCGAAAACACCCAGCAGCAGGCGGAAACTGCGGCTGCGCAGGGCCCGGAAAGCGCCGCCACCGACCGCGGCGGGTGCGCCGTGCATTCGTACCGCATCGGGCGCTGCGCTCAGGGTGATCGCGGCGCACAGCACGGTGACCCCCGCCAGCGTCCAGGTCGCGGCGGGCAACCCGGATTCGATCGAGGGCGCGAATGCCTGCGGCAGGAGGGAAGCGAGCACCACGCCGGCCAGCCCGAAACCTTCGCGTGCCGCGGCCACCGATGCACGCTCGCGCGCATCCCCGAGGCGCGCTCCCCATGCCTGGTGGGCGATGGATGCCGCCGAGTAGCCGAGCGTCACCAGGGCGACGGTGATGATCAGCCATGGCGCCAGCGGGGCGCCCGCCGGCGGGTTGAACATGGCCACCAGGCCGGAAACCAGCGGCAGCAGTGCGAGCGCGATGAACAGGCGCGAGCGGCGCGTGCGGTCCGACACGAGTCCGATCCACGGATCGATGATGGCGTCGGCCACGCGTGCGGCCAGCAGGATGGCGCCGGCGAACGCCAGCGACATGCCCAGCCCGGCGTAGAACTTGGGCGCATATACATACACCGGCAGGGCCGCTGCGGCCAGCGGCAGGCCGAGCGCCCCGTAGGCCGCCAGGCGAACCGGCGGCAGGCGCTCCCCGACGCCGCTCATCGCTGCCCTGAATCGCCGAGCAGTTTGCGGCGCAGGTCCGGCGCCGAGGTGCGCGGGTCCAGCCAGATCGAAAAGAACGCGCGCCGCAGCCGCTCGTCGCTCAGAGTGCCCAGTGACCGGCCGTTGTGAAAGAAGCGCGCCGTGCCGTCGGTCTGCGAGACGCCGGTCAGGCGATCGCCGGGTACGACGTCCGGAAACAGGCCGGCCAGGGCGCCCTGCCAGTCGGTCATCTCGCGCTCGTCGGCCAGGCCGAGCTTGCGGATTTCGGCAATGCTGCGCTCGGCGATCGCCGCGCCCTTGAATTTGCGCGCATAAGTAAGCTCCAGGGCGAAGGGCGCGTTGTCGGCGAAGCGCGCATTGGTCGCATAGAGCACCGCGTCGTAGGCGTGGAATCCCAGCCAGGTGAAGCGGCCGCCGCCGACCACCCGGGCGGCCGGCACCAGGCTGCTCACGTAGGGGGCCGCCTCGTTTCCAGCCGGCGGGATATTGGCCGCGGCCGGCGCCGCGCACCACGCCCCCAACGCCACGCACATCGCGGCCAGTGCTGCGCGCCATTGCCCAAGTGTTGTCATGCCTGACCGCTCCGCACCAATTCGAACTGGATCACGTCGGTCGAACCGGCATTGAAGGCGCCTTCGCAGTAGGCCAGGTAGAACTCCCACAGCCGCACGAAGCGCTCGTCGAAACCGAGCTGCCGCACTTCCGGCAGCTTCGCCATGAAAGCCACCCGCCAGCGCCTGAGCGTCTCGGCATAGTTGCGCCCGAAGCGGAAGGTGTCGGATACGGACAGCCCGGCGCGTTCCGCGCGCGCGCCGAATTCGGTCGGGCTGGGCAGCATGCCGCCGGGAAAGATGTACTGCTGGATGAAATCGGTGCTCCTGCGATAGCGCTCGAACAGGCTCTCGTCGATGGTGATCGACTGGATCATCGCCCGCCCGCCGGGCTTGAGGTTGCGCCGCACGCATGCGAAATAGCTGTCCCAGTAGCCTTCGCCCACCGCCTCGAACATCTCGATGGAGGCGATGTGGTCGAACTGGCCATGCATGTCGCGGTAGTCGGTAAGCCGCAGGTCGGCGCGCTCCGCCAGACCGGCGCGCCCCAGGCGCTCGGTGGCGAAGCGCAATTGCTCCGGCGACAAAGTGAGCCCGGTGACATGCACGCCGAATTCCCGCGTGGCCACTTCGGCGAAGCCGCCCCAGCCGCAGCCGATTTCCAGCAGCCTGTCGCCGGGCCGGGGCGCCAGTCTTTGCAGGATGCGCCGGTACTTGGCGGTCTGCGCAGCCTCCAGCGAAGCCGCATGGCCTGTATCAAACAGCGCGCTCGAGTAAGTCATCGTCGAGTCGAGCCATAGGCGGTAGAAGTCGTTCCCGAGGTCGTAGTGGGCTTCGATGTTCTTGCGCGCCCGCGCGCGGGTGTTGCTGTTGAGAAGGTGCTTGATGCGATACAGCACGTTGCCCGCGAACGAGCCGTAGATCGCCTTTTCCATCGCGGCGCGGTTACGGCAGAACAATTCGATCAGGGCGGCCGGGTCGTCCACATGCCAGCGCCCCTCCATGCGGGTCTCGGCAAAGCCGATGTCGCCGCGCTTCATGCACACGCTCACTACGTCCCAGTCGGAGAGCACCAGATGCACATGCGGAAGCGGCGCGCCGCCCTCGAGGCCGGCGTCTTCGCCGAAGGTGCGCTCGAAACCGCCCGGGCCGGAAAGCGTGATTCGGCCGCCGCGCAGGCGCGCGAGCAGGCCCAGCACCGCGCGGGCGGAAAACGGCACGCGGGGGCTGGCCGTCGAAGACGGCGCTGGGGGACGGATCGGATCGGCTGCTTGGGAAGGCATGTGGCGGAGGCTGTCGGTAAGTAGTCGCGCGCCGCGGGCGTCAGCGTGACACAAAGCGCGCCGGCGGCATCGGCTTGCGGAAGAACGGCGCGCCCTTAAGCCACAGCTTGAGGGCCTGATAGTGTATGCGCAGCACCACCCCTAAAGTCATCATGGGGTGCATGACGAAGGCGACCACCAGGCCGGGCGCGGAGAACTCGCGCGCGGCACCGCTCACGCTGGTGAGCAGCAGGTCGCCCTGTGCGTCGTGATAATCGATGCGCGCCACCACCCGTGTCGCGCCGCCTCGATGGGCTTCGTGAAAACGGAAGCGATAGCCGCCTTCGACCGGGCAGAACGGCGAGACATGGAATACCTTGGCGGCGCTGATTTCCTGGCCGCCGCGGATCGGCGCGCCATCCGGATTGCGCAGCAGATAACAGTGTCGCTCGCCGAAGGTGTTGTTGACCTCGGCCACCACCACGGCGAGCGCGCCGGCGGCGTCGTGGCAATACCAGAAGCTCACCGGATTGAACACGAAGCCCAGTACGCGCGGGAAGGTCTGCAGGATGACCTCGCCTTCGGGCACCGGTACGCCTTCGCTCGCGAGCAGATCGCGAATCCATTTCTGCGGCGCGCGTCCGTCGCCATGGTCGGCGAAATGGAAGGACAACATGTTGAAGCTGTTGACGGAAAAGACTGCGTTGGGCAATTCGTCCAGGCGGGAAAGCGGGATACGCAGAAAGAACACCGGGTAGCGGAACGCGTTGGCCGCCGGCCGCAGACGCCGGTGCAGGACTTCGCCGCAAAAAAGCCAGTCGCGCATGGCGTTACGCGGCTGCGCGCCTCATGGCGCCGATGTGCTGTGCCAACCCCGCTGCGGCCGCGAGACCGGACTTCAGGCCGTCTTCATGGAAGCCATAGCCGGTCCACGCGCCCGCGAACCACAGGCGATCGACGCCCTGGATCCCGGGCAACCGCCCCTGCGCCGCCACGGCAGCCTGGTCGAACACCGGATGCGCGTAGTCGAAGCGCCCGAGCACATGCTCTTCGCGCGGCGGATGCGGCGGGTTGAGGGTCACCACTACCGGGCTCCTGAACGGCACCGGCTGGAGCTTGTTGATCAGATAGCTGACCGCTACCGGGCGGGAAGCCTCCCCGCCCGCGCCGACGCCTGGCGCGCCGCTCAGGTAGTTCCAGGCAGCCCACACCCGCTCACGCTTCGGCAACAGCCTGCGGTCAGTGTGCAGCCAGGCCACATTGGGCTGGTAGCCGACCGCGGCGAGCACCTCGCGCTCGGCCAGCGTGGGCTCATCGATCATGGTCAGGGCCTGATCGCTGTGGCAGGCGAGGACGGCCTGGTCGAAGCGTTCGATGGCTTCACGTCCCTGCTTCATCGAATGCACCAGAATACCCGCCGCCGAGCGCCGGACCCGGGTGACCGGGGTGGACGTGCGGATGTCGTTGATCGCCGCCGACATCCTGCGCACATACTCGCGCGCGCCACCAGTCACGGTGAACCATTGCGGGCGCTTGCTGACCTGCAGCAGGCCGTGGTTATGGCAGAAGCGCGCGAATGTCGTGAAAGGATAGGCGAGCATCGCGCTGGTCGGGCATGACCAGATGGCCGCAGCCATCGGCAACAGGTACCAGTCGCGGAATGCTTCGGAATAGCGGTCGCGTGCAAGCACCTCGCCCAGGGAGGTCGGATCTTCCGCACCCAGGGCGGACGCGGTCGCGGCCCGGTTGAAGCGCAGGATGTCGCGCAACATCGCGATGAAGCGCGGGCGCAGCAGGTTGCCCGGCTGCGCGAACACCGTCGCCAGACTAGTGCCGGCCCACTCGATTTGGCCGCCCAGGCTGACGGAAAAAGACATTTCACTCTTGGCCGTCGGCACCCCGAGCTCGTCGAACAGGCGCACCAGGTTGGGATAGGTGCGGTGATTGAACACCAGGAAACCGGTGTCGACCGGATGGTGGATGCCGTCAACCTCCACATCCACTGTGTTGGTGTGCCCGCCGAGGTAGTCGCCAGCCTCGAACAGAGTAACGGCCGTCGCGGGGTCGCGCGCGAGCGCATGCGCGCAGGAGAGCCCGGCGATGCCGCTGCCGATGATCGCGACCTTCATGTCCGCCGTCCTTGTTGAGCTGGCAGGCGCATGTTACACATACCGGGCATGGTGGGATGCGGGAGGCGCAGGGTCAGCCCGCGCAGCGCTTATCGAGCTCGATAAGCGCGTAAGCGGAGTGGTTGTGGATGGATTCGAAGTTTTCCGACTCCACCGTGAATGCAGCTACCCGCGCGTCGTTCTTGAGTTCGAGGGCGATGTCGCGCACCAGATCCTCAACGAATTTCGGGTTTTCATAGGCACGCTCGGTCACGTATTTCTCATCCGGGCGCTTGAGCATGCCATATAGCTGGCAGGAGGCCGCCCGCTCCGCGACGCCCACCAGTTCGGCGATGGCGACGGGCTCGGTGACCAGCGCCTTGATGGTGACATGGGAGCGCTGGTTGTGGGCGCCGTAGGCGGAGATTTCCTTGGAGCAGGGGCACAGGCTGGTCACCGGCACGAGCACCTGTAGCCAGTAGTCGACGGGCGCATCGGCCGCGACCCGTTCGCGCCGCAGCGTTACGTCGTAGTCCATCAGGCTTTGTACGCCCGATACCGGCGCGGTCTTGGTCAAAAAGTACGGAAAACGCATTTCCAAGTAGCCGGAATCCGCTTCCAGGCGCACGAGCATCCGCTCGAACATGCTGGCGAAGCCTTCGCTGGAGAGATCGCCACCGTGTTGCTCAAGGATCTCGATGAAGCGCGACATGTGCGTGCCCTTTTGGTCCGAAGGCAGGCCGACGTACATGTCCACCACGGCCACGGTGGTATTGACGGTACCATCGATGGACCGCACCCTGACCGGATGGCGGACGCTCTTGATGCCCACCCGCTGGATCGCGAGACGGCGCAGGTCGGGGGTTGACTGGATATCCGGCAGGGGCAGGCGTTCGGGAGCGTTCATGGGTATTGGATGAAGAGTTGGGTGGTTGTTGCGCTATCACCGGCCTTGACCGGGCACGAAGGTATGCAGCAGAACTGGTCGGAAGTACGCCGAAGTACGAGTCAGCGGCGGGTAGCTCGACAGACCTGACGATCGGGTGTCTCGCTTGGCGTCGCTTCCATGCCGGCTTTCGACCTCGTCCGGCGTCTGCCGTCCAGTTCTTTCAACATTTGCCTACTTTGTCCATGTCAAAAGTCCAGCACAGTGGTAATATATGGGTGCTTTATTCGTTTGTCAACCGTAATGTCTTGGACAATTTGATGGAACAAAAAGCAGAAACACCAGTCCCCGACCCGCGCTCCGCGACGGGAGGCGGTCCGGGGGATCCACATTCGATGGGCATCGGTGCGGTGGAGCGGGATACCGGCCTGTCCAAGGATACCCTGCGCGTGTGGGAACGACGCTACGGTTTTCCCAATCCCGGGCGCGATGCCTTCGGCGAGCGGGTGTACCCGCGTGAACAGGTGGAAAAGCTGCGCACCATCAAGCGCCTCATGGATCACGGCCATCGCCCCGGCAAGATCATGCAGTTGTCCATCGATGAGCTCAAGGCGCTGTCGCAGGAAGGCGAGAACGCCGGCAGCCGGGTGGAATTGTCCGACGACCTGGCTCGCTACCTGCATATGGTGCGCGCCCATCAGGTCGAGGAACTGCGCCGCGCCCTGGGCCAGGAGGTGGTGCGCAACGGCCTGGGACGTTTCGTGACCGACATCGTCGCCCCGCTCAATGTGGCCATCGGGGAGTTATGGCTACAGGGGGCGCTGGAAGTGTTCGAGGAGCACTTGTACACCGAGTCGCTGCAGGTGGTGCTGCGCAGCGCCATTGCGAATGTGCCGCAGAGCCCGTCGGCCCCGCGCGTGCTACTGACCACCTTTCCCAACGAGCAGCACGGGCTGGGCCTGCTGATGGCCGAGGCCATGCTGGTACTCGAGGGCGCGCATTGCGTCTCCCTGGGGATCGAAACGCCGGTATGGGACATCGTGCTCGGTGCCACCTCCCAGTCTGCAGATATCGTGGCCCTGTCATTCAGCCTCGCCTACCCGGCCGCGCAGGCGGTCGACGGGCTGAGCGAACTGCGCCGCAGCCTGCCGCCGCGGATCGAGATCTGGGCCGGCGGCGGCACGGAGGTGCTTGGGCGCCGGCTTCCGGACGGCGTACGGGCCATGAACAGCCTGTCGGCCATCCACGAGGGTATCAAGTCGTGGCGTGTGCGCCACGCCAGCTAGCCGCCACCCGGTGGGGCGCCACGCATTCCGCGGCAACAAGGCCGCACTGCCCGCCAAGACCTGCGCCACGTGCGGCCGCGTCATGGTGTGGCGACGCGCGTGGGCGCGCGTCTGGGACGAGGTGAAATACTGCTCGGAGCGGTGTCGTCGTGCGCGCCAACCCGCCGCCGGCACGCCGGGGCCGCGCTGACGTCGGGAAAGATATGCGCCACCTCGTTCTCATCCTCGGCGACCAACTCGATCCCGACGCCCCCGGGCTGACAGGCTTCGACCCCGCCCGGGATACGGTCCTGATGGTCGAAACCGCGGCCGAGGCGGCGCTGGTCTGGAGCCACAAGGCGCGTATCGCTTTGTTCCTGGCCGCCATGCGGCACTACCGCGACGAACTGGTCGGGCGCGGTATCCCGGTCGACTACTGCACGCTGGAAGCGTCCGCAGGCCGGTCCATCGCCGCGGTGCTGGCCGCGCGCGTCGCCAAGTCGAAGCCCGAACGCGTGGTGGTGTGCGAGCCCGGCGAATACCGGTTGCTGGCCGAGTTGCAGGATACCTGTGCGGCCGCCGCGGTGGCCCTGGAAGTGCGTCCCGACACCCATTTCATGGTCTCGCGCGAGGAATTCGCGCGCTGGGCCGGCGCGAAGAAAACCCTGCTCATGGAGATGTTCTATCGCCAGGTACGCAAGCGTACCGGGGTTCTCATGGCCGACGGCGAGCCCGAGGGCGGTACATGGAACTTCGACGCCGACAATCGCGGCGCCTTTCCGAAATCGGGCCCTGGCGCCGTGCCCCCGCCGGCCCGGTTCGCGCCCGATGCGCTGACCCGTCAGGTGCTGGCCGAGGTGGCGCAGCGCTTTGCCGGGCATCCCGGCGAACTGGCGCAGTTCGCCTGGCCTGTGACCCGCGCGCAGGCGCTGGAGGCGCTCGAGACCTTCGTTTCGACCCGGCTGACCGGCTTCGGCCGGTTCCAGGACGCGATGTGGACCGGTACGCCCTTCGGCTGGCATGCGCTGATTTCCGCAGCGCTCAACCTGAAATTGCTCAACCCCCGCGAGGTGATTGCGCGCGCCCTCGAGGCCTACCGGCGTGACAAGCTGCCGCTGGCCGCGGTGGAAGGCTTCATCCGCCAGGTGCTCGGCTGGCGCGAATTCATCCGCGGCGTCTACTGGCTGGACATGCCCCTGCTCGGGGAGGCCAACCACTACGACCACCAGCGTCCGCTGCCAGCCTGGTACTGGACCGGCGCCACCCACATGAACTGCATGCGCGAAGCCATCGGGCAGACGCTGCAGTACGGCTATGCCCACCATATCCAGCGCCTGATGGTGACCGGCAATTTCGCCCTGCTGGCCGGCATTTCGCCGCAGGCGGTGCACCGCTGGTACCTGGCCGTGTATGTGGATGCCGTCGAATGGGCGGAACTGCCCAACACGGCGGGCATGGCGTTGTATGCCAACGGCGGGCGCTTCACCTCGAAGCCGTATGTGGCCTCCGGCGCCTATGTCAAGCGCATGAGCAACTATTGCGCCGGATGCCGCTACCGGCCGGAGGTGCGCCACGGTCCGCAAGCCTGCCCGATGACGACGCTTTACTGGAATTTCCTCGACCAGCATGAGCAAGAGATGAAGGGCAACATGCGCACCGCGTTGATGGCGAAAAACCTGCAGCGCCTGTCCGCGGACGAGCGCGCGTCCATACGCCAGCACGCGGCGCACCTGCTGGAAAACCCGGACATCCTTTAGCAGGGCGGTTGGTTTCCGTTTGCTACACTTGGCTGACATACGAGCGTGGTCGGGCAGAACCAACCAGCCGAGTCGTGCGCAGGAGAACAGCATGCTTTATCCCGAACTCTTCAAAAGCCTGGAAGCGGTGCGCTGGAACATGGAAACCGACGTGCCGTGGGACAGCTTCGATGCGTCCCGGCTGTCGGATGAGCAGGCGCGCACCATCAAGATGAACGCCATCACCGAGTGGTCGGCCCTGCCGGCCACCGAGATGTTCCTGCGCGACAACGCGCATGATTCGGACTTCTCGGCCTTCATGAGTGTGTGGTTCTTCGAGGAGCAGAAGCATTCGCTGGTGCTGCTCGAGTACCTGCGCCGCTTTCGCCCGCACCTCCTGCCAACCGAGCAGGAACTGCATGCGGTGCGGTTCCCGTTCGACCCGGCACCGGCCCTTGAAACCCTGATGCTGCATTTCTGCGGCGAAATCCGCCTCAATCACTGGTACAGGCGTGCCTCCGAATGGCACACCGAACCGGTGATCAAGCACATCTACAACCTGATCTCGCGCGATGAGGCGCGTCACGGCGGGGCCTACCTGCAGTACATGAAGCGCGCCATCGGCACCTTCGGCGACCAGGCGCGCGCCGCGTTCTCCAAGATCGGCGTGCTCATGGCTTCGGCCAACCGCACCGCCCAGGCGCTGCATCCGACGAACCTGCATGTCAACGAGTCGATGTTTCCCAATGACACCGTGCAGTCCAGGCTGCCCGATCCGACCTGGCTTGAAAACTGGCTGACGCGCCAGATCGACTTCGACCGCGAATGGGAGAACAAGGTCGTCGAGCGGATCCTGCACAACGCCTCCATCCTGTTCGACCGCACCTTCGAGTCGGTGCAGGACTTGAACAAGTACCGCAAGGAAGTCGCGCGGCGCCTGGGCGCCAGGCTGAGCGAGACGCTGACGCCGCCGCCCCTGCCGGGCTGAGCGCTGCGGGTGCCGGGGAGGCCAGTAGAATGCGGCCTCCGCTCGGGATCCCCCGGGCCTGTTCCGCGCCGCCACGCCGGCGCCACTGGTTCCCCACATGCCCATCACCTTCCATTACGGCTCCGGATCCCCGCCGGCCTGGCGCGTCTGGCTCGCGCTCGAATTCAAGGGCCTGCCCTACGAGTTCAAGCTGATGTCTTTCGAGGCCGGCGACCTGAAGCGCCCCGAGTTTCTTGCGCTCAACCCGCGCGGCCGAGTGCCGACCATCGTCGACGGCGACTTCGCGCTCTATGAGTCGAATGCCATCGTCGAGTATCTGGAGGAGCAGTATCCGGCCACGCCGCAGTTATACCCCGGTAACACGCGCGACCGCGCCATCGTGCGGCGCTGGGTTTCGGAAATCGACGACGGCATCGCGCGCCAGGTGTATGAACTCGCCAGCCTGGTGTTCTATCCGTCCGGCCCGCTCGATGCAGAAAAATTCACCGTCGCGCGCGCTGCGGTGGTGGCGGAACTGGGCGTGATCGCCCGCATGATGCAGGGCGACTACCTGGCCGGCGCGCGCATCACCGCCGCCGATTTCGCCTTGTATCCGCACGTGGCCATGCTGGCCCGGCTCGATGGCAAGAAGCCGGACCTGGCCCTCATCGGTGCGCGCCCGGCGCCCATCGCCGCCTGGGCGGCACGCATCGAAGCCCTGCCGTTTTTCGACGAGACCGTTCCGCCGCACTGGAAGCGCAAATGACCACCGCGGCGCCGTCGTTCGAGACCAAGATCTGCGCCCTGGCCGATCTGGCGAAGCGCTCCGCGGCGCTGCCGCGCCCGCGGGTGTTCACCAATGGCGTGTTCGATCTGCTGCATCGCGGCCATGTGACCTATCTGGCGCAGGCCCGTGCGCTGGGGGCCAGCCTGATCGTCGCCGTCAACAGCGACGCTTCGGTCAAGCGCCTGGGAAAGGGCGACGACCGGCCGATCAACATCGAAGCCGACCGCATGGCCGTGCTGGCCGCGCTGGAATGCGTGAGCCTGGTGACCTGCTTCGCCGACGATACGCCGCTGGCGGCGATCCTGGCCGCCCGGCCGGACGTGCTGGTCAAGGGCGGAGACTGGAAGGTCGAGGCCATCGTGGGCGCAAACGAGGTGCGCGGCTGGGGCGGCACCGTGCATTCGATTCCCTTCCTGTTCGAGCGCTCCACCACCGCGACGCTTGCCCGGGTGCGCGCCTCCTAGGCGCGCCCGGGATCTTGGCCCTCCCCGTCACGACGTTCACGCGCAGCGACTCTCGCGCGGGCCGCCGGCGCCCGTTGTCCGCGATGCCAGTCGGCTGCGCATGCGCCGCTCGGGTTTACGCCTGCTTGTCCTCGGGCGCGCAGTCCTTGAGTTCCTGGGCGGGGAACTCCTTGCGCAGGTCGTAGAGCTTGGCCTTGGTGGCCTCATCGACCTCGCGCAGGGTGAAGACCGTCTTGGCCACGCGGGTCTCGCGCTCGGCGGCGCGCGCGGTCTTGACGCCCTGCCTGGAAAGGATTTCCAGGTAGTTCTTCGCGCCTTCCTCGTTCTTGAACACACCCAGGGAAATGGCGAACTTGTTGGGGCCGTCTTCGTTGATGATGAAAAACTCGTCAATACCCAGGCGCTTGAGTTCGGCGGCCTTCTTGTCTGCATTGGCCTTGCTGCCTTGCGGCGGCAGGGACACCCACCATCCGGCGGTCTCATCGACCTTGCGCACGCTTATCCTGGGCGCAGGTGCCATGGCCGCCAAAAGCACCTGTACCCGCTCCGCCTCCTGCGGCGGAAAGGTGCCCCAGTCAAGGCACAGCAAGGGCTTGGGCGCGCCGGCGGCGGCCGGCTTCCTGGCCTCGTCGGCGCTGATGATGCGGATCTTCTCCGGCGCGATTTGCTGCGCCATGCGGCCGGGTTCGCCGACCGGCGCCGGCCCGGGGCCGATATAGCCGGCCTGCCAGCCGAAAAACGCCAGGTTGGCAAGGATCAGAAGGAAGAATACGACGCGCATGGTGGCCGGAATCCCCAGAATCTAGCGACCGTTACAAGGTCAGGCTGATGCGGTGCAGACCCTCCAGTACCAGGTTTTCATGATACCGGTACGGAATGGACAGGCGCGGCGCAACCGTCTTGCCGGCGCCGCCGGAGATGATGCATTTGAGGTCCCCGTACTCCGCGCGATGGCGGCGGAACAGGCGTTCGATGGTGCCGGCCTGGGCATGCTGGCAGCCGGAGGTGATGGCGTCGACCGTCTGGGTGGGGTGGTTCAGGTAGTCGCCGTCGGCATCCGGCAGCGCGGCGGTGTTGGTGTGCAGCGAGCGCAGCATCAGGCCCATGCCGGGCAGGATGTTGCCGCCCATGAAGCGCCCTTCAGGCGACAGCAGGTCGATGGTAGTGGCGGTGCCGCACACCACCACAAGCACCGGGTCTACCGGTTCGAGCGCGCGCGCGCCGATCAGGGCAGCCCAGCGGTCGGTGCCGAGTTGCGCCGGGTTGCGATAGCCGTTGACCACGCCGCATTGTTCCTCGCGCGAGACGATCCAGTGCACCGGCCCCTGGGCGTTGGCGTACTCGGGCCATACTTCGAGGGCACGCAGCAGAGGGTTGCGCACCTTGGTGCCGGCGACATTGGAGACCACCGCGAGGCGCGGCGGTTCCTGGCTGCGGAACGCATCGCCGAGATCCGGGATCTCCTCGATGAGCATGCGTCCGCTGGCGGTCTGGGTCGCCTCTGACGCGGCACCGTCCCCGCCGGTGCCATGGCGGCTCCACTTGATGAAAGTGTTGCCGATGTCGATCAGCAGGTTCTCGCGGGCGGCCATGCGGGGATTCTACGCGGCCCGCAGGGATGCGCGGGGCGTCTCAGGGGTCGAGCGGGAAGCTCGGGCGCGGCAGCCTGCGGTAGCGGTACACCGACAGGTCCGCGTTGGTCACGCCGGCGCCATGACACTCGACGATGTGGCTGGCGATGGGCTTGAAGCCGGCCCGATAGTGGATGCGGCTCTTGAGCATGAGAAAGCGCTTGCGGGTGGGCTCGATGCCGCAGTGGCGGAAGATCACTAGGTCGAACGGCTCATGGTGCAGGCTGGTCACGACAATCTGCGCCGTGCCGCGGGCGCCCGTCACTTCCAGCACCGCCGTCGGGCCAAGATGCGACTTCAGGCCTGTGTACATCGGGCCGCGAAAGACGATTTCGCCGTCGGTGATGGTGCGCACCTTCCCGCTGACGGTGAGCGGACGGCCCGCCAAGCCGATGCTCGGCATGTCGGTCTTGCCGCCCAGCGAGACGGTGACGTTGTTGCCGGTGCCGGCGGCGATCATCATGCGTACCGCCTGCGGGTCGCGGATCGGTGCGATGGCGATATCATCGAGTCCTTGTTTGAGGATTTCCTCGACCACCGCCATCACGTCCTGGGTGCCGCCGGACCCGCAGTTGTCGCAGTGGTCGATGAGCAGGACTGGGCCGTCGGGCCCGTCGCGGCCAAGCGCATGCGCGCGCGCCACGTCCTGCGCGAGGTTCGTCGGGGTATAGGCGTATTCGCCGCGCCGGGTGCGCGCCACCTGCAGCATGGCGTCGCACACGGCCTGCGCGCGCGCCGCGCCGTCCCGCCGCATGGCGTCGCCCACCACCACCGCAGAGAGCGCCGTGAAGCGCGTGTCGGCATGGGCGAAGGCCGGCAGCAGGGTCGCCGCCAGCACGTCGCCGCGCCGCTCCGCCGCGCGCGCGATGGCGAGGATCTCGCCCGAAGGGCCATCTTCCGGGGCGTGGCGCATGATCGAGGGCACCAGCGCCAGGCTGCCCCATTTCATCACCGGCTTCACGCGTCCTTGCACCGAGGCGAGCAGGATCTCGCCCGCCTGGCGGCCCGCCTCGTACATGTCCACATGCGGGTAGGTCTTGTAGCCGGTGATCACGTTGGCCAGTCCGACCGTGGCCGGCGACAGATTGGTATGGTAGTCGAAGGTCACCGCGATCGGCACGGCCGGTGCGATGGCGCGCAGGCGCGCCAGGATCTCGCCTTCGGCGTCATCGTTGTCGGTCACGACCATGGCGCCGTGCAGGTCGAGGAATACGGCGTCGCATCCGTCTCGCACGGCCGCCTCGAGCGGGCGCACCAGGGTCTCGAAGGTGGCGCGGCTGCAGGCCGCCGACGGCCAGGCTTCTGCGGCCACCGGCGTGACGATTTCGGCGCCTTCGCGCACCGCGATGTCGATGTAGGCGGCCATCGGCGTGGCCGAGCCTGCGTAGGCATCGCGCGCGTCGCGCCCGAAGGCGGGCCCGCGGCCGTGGCCGAAGCGTTCGAGCGGTGTCTCGATGGGCGAGAAGGTGTTGGTTTCGTGCTTGATCAGGGCGATGACGAAGCGCTGCGGCACCGGCAGTCCCTCCTCAGGCGAACGCCGGTCCGAGCGGGCGCAGGCGCATCCCGCGGCGCAGTTTTTTCCAGGCGAATTCCGCCGGGTCCGCCAGCGCCGGGCCCGGCGCCTTGACCACCAGCACCTCGCGCGCGATCGGCTGGAAGTCGGCGCGGAAGTGCACCGAACTTTTCACCGCGACGATGCGCTGCAGCCGGGGCTCGATGCCGACATGGCGGAACATCTCCTGGTCGGCGGTCTGGCATTTGGTCGTGGCTACGACTACCCGCACCCCCGGCGCATCGACACTGCGCAAGGCCGCCATCGGCCCCATCTGCAGCTTGAAGTTGCGATAGAAGGGACCGCTGCCGGTGAAGGCGCCGTCGCCCAGCGCCTCGACCCGAAAGCGCGCGCGCACCGGGGCGATGCCGGGCACGCCGGAAATCGCGCCGAGCGAGAATTCCGCGCTGTTGCCGCGCCCGACTTGGTGGGCGAACGTGGCCGCCGGCGGATCGATCAGCATGCCAAGTACGGCATCCGGCGGGCGCATCGCCAGCAGCGCCGCGAGCAGCCCGGTGGTGTCGCCGTTGCCGCCGGCGCCCGGATTGTCCTGCGTGTCGGCCAGGACCGTCGGCAGCCCGACGGCGCCGGTCTGCAGCGCGCGGGCGATCGCGTCTACGGGGGGCAGCAGTTCCAGGGCGAAGTCCTTCTCCGCGGCCACGACGGCGCCGGCGAGTTCGTCCATCGCGGGCTTGAGGACGGCCGGGTTCGCGCCGTAGCCGGTGATCGACATGCCGCATTCGGCGAAGTCCGCCATCGGAAAGCCTGGCGCGAAGGAAAGCGTCACGCCGTGCCGCGCATCGAGGCTTTCGATCAGCGCATACAGGCTCTTGCAGGGTTCGATGAAGCTGCACTGCGAAGGAATGCCGGTGAGGTAGTCGAACGTGTGGAAGGCCTTGGCGGGCCGGCGGCCGGCGGCCAGCATGTGGTTGAGCAGGCTGGCGGCGCGCGCGCCGGTCTCGGCCATGTCCACATGCGGGTAGGTGCGGTAGATCGCCAGGGCGTCGGCGAGCGCGAACATCTGGCGCGTGACATTGGCATGCAGGTCGAGGCTGGCCACGACCGGGACGCGCTCGCCAACCACCGCGCGGATGCGCCGCAGCAGTTCGCCTTCGCCGTCGTCATGGACTTCCGACACCATCGCGCCATGCAGATCGAGATAGACGCCGTCCACCGGTAGCGCGGCCCGCAGCCTTTCCACCATGGCACCTGCGATGCGCTCGAAAGCATCGGCGGTCACCCGGTCGGATGGCGAGGCCGCCGCCCAGACCAGACCCACGGTCGAATGGCCGGCCGCGTGCAGGGCCTCGATGGCGCCGGCGGCGGGAATGTTGGCGCCCGCCACCGCGGCGTGTATGTCGCTACCGGTGCACAGCCCCGGCCAACCGCCACCGGACTCGAATGCCGCGTAGTCGGCCGGGCTGGGGGCGAAGGTATTGGTTTCGTGCTGGAAGCCGCCGACGGCGATTCTGGCCATGCGCGATGGGTTCCCGTGAGTCAGCGTTTCAGGAAGGCCGCCAGCCGGGCGACGACTTCGGTCAGCTGCGGGACGCCGATGGTGTAAGTGAGGCGCACATAGCGGTGCGCGTTGTGGTCGCCGAAATCGCGCCCGGGGGTGATGGCCACGCCGGCGCCATGCAGAACCTCGGTGCAGAAACGGAAACTGTCGTCCGAGAGATTGGAGATCTCGGCATAGATGTAGAAGGCGCCCTCGGGCGTATTCGGGATCAGGAAGCCGAGCTTGCGCAGGGCCGGAATGAGGTAATCGCGGCGCGCGGCGAACTCGGCGCGGCGCGCCTGGTGGATGGCGAGCGCTTCCGGGCTGAAGCAGGCGAGCGCCGCATGCTGGGCGATGGTGGACGGGCAGATGAACAGGTTTTGCGCCAGCTTTTCCACATGCTTCATGTGCGCCTCGGGAGCCACCAGCCAGCCCAGACGCCAGCCGGTCATGCTGAAGTACTTGGAGAAACTGTTGATGACGAACACGTTGTCGCCCAGCGCGAGGGCGGTGGGCTCCTCGCTGAAATTGCCCGCCGCGTCGCGAGTGTAGGTCAGGCCGTGATAGATCTCGTCGACCAGCAGCGTGCCGCCGCGGCGCTGCACGGCCGCGTGGATGCCGCGCATGGCTTCGAACGGCACGGTGGTCCCGGTCGGATTCGACGGCGAGGCCAGCATCACCCCGCGCGTGTTGGGTCCCCAGTGCTGCTCCACCAACTCCGGCGTCAGCTGGTAGTTCTCCTGCGGGCCGCAGGGGATCAATCGGGTGGTGCCGCCGTAGAGCGAGATGAAGCGCCGGTTGCAGGGGTAGGTCGGGTCGGGCATGAGCCATTCGTCGCCCGGATTGACCAGTGTGCCGAACAGCATCAGCATGGCACCGGAGGCGCCGGCGCTCACCGCCACGCGCGCCGGGTCGAGCGCGAACCCGTGGCGGGTCTGGTAGAAGCCGGCGATCGCCTCGCGTAGCGGCGCAATGCCGAGCGCCACGGTGTAATGGGTGTCGCTGCGCCGTATCGCTGCTTCAGCCGCCTGCATGACCATGTCGGGCGCGGCGAAATCCGGTTCGCCGACGCACAGGTAGATGATCGAGCGTCCGGCGCGCTCCAGGGCGGTGGCCTCGCGCATGATTTCCATGGCATAGAACGCCTCGATGTCGGCCATGCGGACGGCGGGCGGGACGGCAGGAAACGGCCGTATGGCGGGGTGCGGGGCGTTCATGGAATGGATTTTGCTCGGAGTTTTGGTGCGGCTGGTCGTGCCTCCCGATTCTAGTCTGTTGCAGGAGCGTTGGCGCACATGGCGACTACCCGCGCAATGGCAAGCAGAGTAGACTCCGGGGCCCGGTTTTTCGGTGATTCCGGCGCCTTCTCGAGCGCGGCCGCCGCGCCGGGCCTTCATACATGCACGCAGCGAGACATCCATGGCAAAGCAGGTCGATGAGCAGTTGAAAAAGGCGGCGCTTGATTACCACCGCTATCCGCAGCCCGGCAAGATTTCGGTCACCCCGATCAAGCAGCTGGTCAACCAGCGCGACCTCGCGCTGGCTTACACCCCGGGCGTCGCCTTCGCCTGCACCGAGATCGAGAACGAGCCGGCGCAGGCGCGCAATCTCACCGCGCGCGGCAACCTGGTGGGCGTGATCACCAACGGCACGGCGGTGCTGGGCCTGGGCAATATCGGGCCGCTGGCGGCCAAGCCGGTGATGGAGGGCAAGGCGGTGCTGTTTAAGAAGTTCGCCGGCATCGACGTCTTCGACCTGGAGATCAACGAGCGCGACCCCGACAAGCTGGTCGAGATCATCGCCGCGCTCGAGCCCACCTTCGGCGGCATCAACCTGGAGGACATCAAGGCGCCGGAATGCTTCGTGGTCGAGCGCAAGCTGCGCGAGCGCATGAAGATACCGGTCTTCCATGACGACCAGCACGGCACGGCCATCATCGTTGGCGCCGCCATCACCAACGGGCTCAAGGTGGTCGGCAAGGACATCGGCCGCGTCAGGCTGGTGGTCTCCGGCGCCGGCGCCGCGGCGCTGGCCTGCCTGGACCTGCTGGTCAAGCTCGGCCTGCCGATGGAGAACATCACCGTCACCGATATCGCCGGGGTGGTCTACACCGGGCGCAAGGAGGAGATGGACCCCAACAAGGCGCGCTATGCCAAGGACATCCCCGGGCGCACGCTGGGCGACGTGATCGAGGGCGCCGATATCTTCCTCGGACTTTCCGCCGGCGGGGTACTCAAGGGCGAGATGGTGAGAAAAATGGCGCCCCGCCCGCTGATCCTGGCGCTGGCCAACCCGACGCCGGAAATCATGCCCGCGGAAGTGCATGCCGTGCGCGACGATGCGGTCATGTGCACCGGGCGCAGCGACTTTCCCAACCAGGTCAACAATGTGCTGTGCTTTCCGTTCATCTTCCGCGGGGCGCTCGACGTGGGCGCCACAAGCATCACCGCGGAAATGGAGATCGCCGCCGTCAAGGCCATTGCGGAGCTGGCGCAGGCCGAGCAAAGCGAGGTCGTCGCGCTCGCCTACGGCACCGGCGATGTGTCCTTCGGCCCCGAATACCTGATCCCCAAGCCGTTCGACCCGCGCCTGATCGCCAAGATCTCGCCGGCGGTGGCGAGGGCCGCGATGGAGTCGGGTGTGGCCACCAGCCCGATCACCGATTTCGACGCCTACCGCGACCAACTCGAGCAATTCGTCTACCACTCGGGGCTGCTGATGAAGCCGGTGTTCCAGGCGGCGCGCGCCGCCTTCGAGGCCGGCAAGAAGAGCCGCATGGTGCTTGCGGAGGGCGAGGAGGAGCGCGTCATGCGCGCCGCCCAGGTGATCATCGACGAGCGCATCGCCCGGCCAGTGCTGGTGGGCCGGCCGGCGGTGATCGAAAAGCGCCTCGAGCGCTTCGGCCTGCGTATGCGGCCCGGCACGGACTTCGACCTGATCAACCCGGAGTTCGACGAGCGCTACCGGAACTACGTCGAGGACTACTACGACCTGGTCAAGCGCAAGGGCGTGACGCTGCAGTACGCCAAGATCGAGATGCGCCGGCGCCTGACCCTGATCGGCGCCATGATGATCAAGCGCGGCGACGCCGACGGCATGATCTGCGGCACCTTCGGCACGCACTCGCTGCACCTGGAATATGTCGACCAGGCCCTCGGCCGGCGCGCCGGGGTCGAGCAGTACGCCACGATGAACGCCCTGATGCTGCCCGGCCGCACGGTGTTCATGGTCGACACCCATGTCAACCATGACCCGACAGCGCAACAACTGGCCAGCATCACGCTGATGGCGGCCGAGGAAATACGCCGCTTCGGCATCGTTCCCAAGGTTGCGCTCTTGTCGCATTCCAACTTCGGCACGCTCAACGTGCCTTCAGCGGTGAAGATGCGCGAGGTCCTGGCCATGCTGCGGCAGCGCGCGCCGGCGCTTGAGGTCGACGGCGAAATGCATGGCGATGCCGCGCTCGATTCGGCAGTCCGGCGCGCGGTGCTGCCGGATTCCACCCTCCGGAGCGACGCCAACCTGCTGGTGTTTCCCAACATGGAAGCGGCCAATATCAGCTACAACCTGCTCAAGGTGGCCGCCGGCGGCGGCGTCACCATCGGCCCGATCCTGCTTGGTTGCGCCGGCCCGGTGCATATCCTCACCCCTTCGGCGACGGTCCGCCGCATCGTCAACATGACCGCGCTCACCGTGGTGGGCGCCAACAGCGCCCGCTGAGCCCGCCTCGGCCAGCGACGCCGTGCCCGCCCTGCGCCATGGGGCGGGCGCGCGCGCCGGGTAAAATCCGTGGATGGACATTCCTCTCTTGCTCAAGGCCGCCATCCTCGGGGTGGTCGAAGGTCTCACCGAGTTCCTGCCCATCTCTTCCACCGGCCACCTGATCCTGGCCGGGCAATTGCTGGGATTCGTCGGCGAGAAGGCCAAGCTGTTCGAGATCGTGATCCAGAGCGGCGCGATCTTCGCGGTGTGCGTGGAGTACCGCCAGCGCCTGTGGGGCGCGTTCTCCGGGATTGCGACTGACCCACAGGCGCGGCGCTTCTGGAGCAATCTGGTCATCGCGTTCATGCCCCTGGCCGTGCTGGGCCTGGCTTTCGGCAAGGTCATCAAGGCGCACCTGTTCAACGCCATCACGGTGGCGGTGACATTTATCCTGGGCGGGCTGGTGATCCTGTGGGTCGAGCGCGCGGGGCGCGCCGGGCGGGCGGTGCGGGTGGCCGAGGTGGAGGACATGGGGCCGCTGGATGCGCTCAAGCTCGGCATTGCGCAAACCTTCGCGCTCCTGCCGGGCACCAGCCGCTCCGGGGCCACCATCATCGGCGGCATGCTGTTCGGCCTGTCGCGCAAGGCGGCTACCGAATTCTCGTTTTTCCTGGCTGTGCCCACCCTGGTGGCAGCGTCGGTCTACTCCCTCTACAAGGAGCGTGCCCTGCTCTCGATAGACGACATCGGCATGTGGGCGACCGGCTTCATCACCGCTTTCGTGAGCGCCTATGCCTGCGTGCGCTGGCTGATCCGTTTCGTCTCCACCCACGACTTCAAGCCGTTTGCCTGGTACCGCATTGTTTTCGGTGTGGTGGTGCTGGCGACCTGGCAACTGGGATGGGTGAGCTGGACCAGCTGACACAGGATTCGTCGAACGCAGCCCGCCACGCGGCACGCGCCGCCCTACTTGGGAGCTGCCGGCGCGGCTGGGGGCGACACTGCGGTCGGCGCGGCCGGCGAGTTTTCCTGCTGCGCCTTGAAAGCGGCTTCCTGGCGCGCCAGCATGCTGGCGAGGTTGTCTAGGTCGGCGGCGCGCAGCGTGGTCATGCGCAGGCGGCAATCGGCGTTTTGCAGGTTGGCCGGCGGCGCCCCGTTCTCATCGGCCATGAAGCCGCATTCGCTGCCACGATAGCGGCGCCAGTCGGCGTTGGCGGTTTCAAGCTTCTTCCGGGCCTCGGGCGGTATGACCTTGAGCACTTTCTGCGTGGCATTGGCCAGGCGACTGTCCTGGCGCTTGATTTCCGCCGTGAGGCAGGCGTGGATCGCGCCCGGGTCGTCCGCCTTGGCCGCCTGCATGGCGGTCTGGGCTTTCTGGATGCACTCGCGGAACTCGCGGGTCAGCGGATCGACCTGTGGCGGGCCGCCCGCACCTGCCGGGCCTTGCGGTGCGCCGCCTGTCGCTGGCGCCGCGGCGGGTGGCGGCGGTGCGGGCGCCTTCAATTGCGCAGCCACCGGAAGGGTGATGGCCAGCAGAAGCGTGGTCAGGGCCAGGCTGCGGAGATGTTTCATGCGGTTCCTTGTGGTGTCGTGCCGTCGCTGCCGGATTCGGCAGAAACGCGGTTGTTCCTGCGGAATACTACATCGCACACCCGATGCCCCAGGCGGATGCCGCGATTCTCAAACTTGGTGAGCGGGCGGTAATCCGGCCGCGGCGCGAACGCCGCCGCCGTGTTTTCCAGCAGTGGTTCGGCGGACAGGACGTCGAGCATTTGCTGCCCGTATTCTTCCCAATCGGTGGCGCAATGCAGGTAGCCACCGGGCGCCAGCCGGGTTGCCAGCAGGGCGACGAACCGTGCCTGCACCAGGCGGCGCTTGTGGTGGCGCGCCTTGGGCCAGGGGTCTGGAAAGAAGATGTGGATGCCCGCCAGGCTGCCGGGGGCGATCATGTCGCGCACCACCTCGACGGCGTCGTGCCGGATCACGCGCACGTTGGTGAGATGGCCTTCGTCGAGCAGCTTGAAGAGGGCGCCCACGCCCGGCGCATGCACCTCCAGCCCCAGGAAATCGCAGCGCGGCAGCGCGGCGGCGATGCGTGCGGTGGTCTCGCCCATGCCGAAGCCGATTTCCAGAACCACGGGCGCGCTTCTGCCGAAGGTGCGCTTGAAATCAAGCGCGCCTGCCGCGTACGGCAGGCCGTAGCGCGGATGGAGCGTTTCGTAGGCGCGCGTCTGCGCCGGCGACATGCGGCCCTGGCGCAGCACGAAGCTGCGGATCGACTGCGTGGTCAGGCGCGCGGCGGTGTCCGCGGCCGGCGGTGTATCCGGATCGGGGGTATCGGTGTTCTGCATGTGGGGCACACGCCATTGGCCCGCGCGTCGCGCTTGCTCGGGGGCCCGGCGGGGCGGTGGCGATCAGGCGCCCTTGGCGGCGATCATGCCCGCAGTCGGCGAGGAGGGAGTGGCGGAATAAAGCTTGCGCGGCATGCGACCGGCCAGGAACGCCTCGCGGCCGGCCTGCACGGCCTTGTTCATGGCAGAGGCCATGAGCACCGGGTTCTTTGCCGCGGCGATTGCGGTGTTCATGAGCACGCCGTCGCAACCCAACTCCATCGCGATGGCGGCGTCGGATGCCGTGCCTACACCGGCGTCGACGATCACCGGCACGCGCGCCTTCTCGATGATGAGCGACAGGTTCCACGGATTGAGGATGCCCATGCCGGAGCCGATCAGCGACGCCAGGGGCATGACGGCCACGCAACCGACATCCTCGAGCTGGCGCGCGAGGATAGGGTCGTCGCTGCAGTACACCATCACGTGGAACCCCTCGGCGACCAGCGTTTTCGCGGCGGCCACGGTTTCCGGCATGTTGGGATAGAGCGTATGCGGGTCGCCCAGCACCTCGAGCTTGACCAGCGAGTGGCCGTCGAGCAGTTCGCGCGCCAGGCGCAACGTGCGCACCGCGTCCTCGGCGGTATAGCAGCCCGCCGTGTTCGGCAACAGGGTGAATTGCGAAGGCGGCAGGTAGTCCAGGAGCGAGGGGGCGTCCGCGTCCTGGCCGATGTTGGTGCGGCGGATCGCCACGGTGACGATCTGCGCGCCCGACGCATCGATCGCTGCGCGGGTTTCGTCGAAATCCCGGTATTTGCCGGTGCCCACCAGCAAGCGCGAGGCATACACCTTGCCGGCGATTTCAAAGGGCTTGTCGTTCAACGCCATGTCCATGCCTGTGTCCCTGTGTCAGCCGCCGCCCACGGCGGCCACGATTTCCAGCCTGTCGCCGCCGGCGAGCGCGGTGTCCGCATGGCGTCCCTTGGGAACGATCTCGCCATTTCGTTCGACCGCCACGCGCTTGCCGGCCAGCGCCATCTGCGCCAGCAGGCCGGCGACGGTGGTGCCGGGGTCGAGGCGGCGCGTCTGGCCGTTGACGGTGACGTCGATCACTGCGGGGACTCTTGCGGAAATGGGTGCTGCAGGGTGCGCTGCATGCAAGCTATCTGGATTCTTATTTTATCGGAAGCGGGGCGCCGTCGGCTTAAAAGGGGGCAGCGCGCGAGTGAGGCGGGGCAAAAAACGTCGTAAACTCCAGATTGATGCGGGTGTAGCTCAATGGCAGAGCAGAAGCTTCCCAAGCTTACGACGAGGGTTCGATTCCCTTCACCCGCTCCATCACAAAGCCGGTCATCGCGTACCGGCTTTTGTCTTCCTCGGTCCGCCGACAATTTCACCCGCTTCCCCTCCATCCCGCCAGCAAGGCACATGACATGATCGCTCCCAACGAGTTTCCCGAAATCCGCGAAGCTGTCGCGGCCCTTTGTTCCCAATACGACTCCGCCTACTGGCAGAAGATCGACGACGCGCGGACCTATCCCGAGGCTTTCGTCGATGCGCTCACCAAGGCCGGCTGGATGGCCGCGCTGATTCCCGAGGTGTACGGCGGTTCCGGGCTGGGCCTGGGCGAGGCGTCGGTGGTCATGGAGGAGATCAACCGCCAGGGCGGCAACTCGGGCGCCTGCCATGGCCAGATGTACAACATGAATACCCTGCTGCGCCACGGCTCGGATGAACAGAAGAAGCTGTACCTGCCCAAGATCGCTTCGGGCGAACTGCGCCTGCAATCCATGGGCGTGACCGAGCCGACCACCGGTACCGACACCACCAAGATCAAGACCACGGCCGAACGTCGCGGCGACAAATACGTGATCAACGGCCAGAAGGTCTGGATCTCGCGCGTGCAGCATTCCGAGCTGATGATCCTGCTGGCGCGCACCACGCCGCTGGCGGAGGTCAAGAAAAAGGCCGACGGCCTGTCGATCTTCCTGGTCGACCTGCGGAAGGCCATCGGCAACGGGCTCGACGTGCATCCCATCCGCAACATGGTCAACCACGAGACCAACCAGCTGTTCTTCGACAATCTCGAGATTCCGGCCGAGAACCTGATCGGCGAGGAAGGCAAGGGCTTTCGCTACATTCTCGACGGCCTCAATGCCGAGCGGGTGCTGATCGCCGCCGAATGCATCGGCGATGCCTATTGGTTCATCCAGAAGTCGTCCAACTACGCCAAGGAACGCATCGTCTTCGACCGCCCGATCGGCCAGAACCAGGGCGTGCAGTTTCCGATCGCCGAGAGCTACATCGAGACCGAGGCGGCGAACCTGATGCGCTGGAAGGCCTGCCAGCTGTTCGACGCGCACAAGCCCTGCGGTTCCGAGGCCAACATGTCCAAGTACCTCGCGGCCAAGGCCTCCTGGGAGGCCGCCAATGCGTGCCTGCAGACCCATGGCGGCTTCGGCTTCGCCTGCGAGTACGACGTGGAGCGCAAGTTCCGCGAGACCCGCCTGTACCAGGTGGCGCCGATCTCGACCAACCTGATCCTCTCGTTCGTGGCCGAGCATGTGCTGGGCATGCCCCGGTCTTTTTAGTCGACCGGAGTGCGAACCTGCTTTTATCGATTCTGATCAGTATGGAATCGCTGGCGGAGCCAGCCGATTCCATGACGAAAATTCGACGCAAAACCTTCGCTGGCCATGACTGATTCTCAGCACCGCGTTCCATCAATCGACATCCTGGCGTTTCGCGCCAAGGTGGCGGTGGTGGTGCCGGCCACCAACACCATCGTGCAGCCTGAGTTCGAGGCCATGCGGCCTGCGGGAGTGACCAACCATGTCACCCGCATGCTGCTGCCGCCGCGGCCGTATGACGACATGGAGGTCTACAAGCAGGCGCTGGCCACTGAAAAGGGTGGACTCGAGGAAGCCCTGGGCCAGGTGCTGCCGTGCGAGCCGCATGTTGTGGCGCACGGGCACTCGATCCATTCGTTTCGCGGTGACCGCGCGCGCGCTGAGGCCGAGGCCGCGCGCCTGGAGGCGCTGTGCGGCATCCCCTTCGTCACGCCTTCGACCGCCGTGCTCAAGGGGCTGGAGGCGCTCGGCAATCCGCGCCGCATCGCGGTGCTCACGCCGTACTGGCCGCCCGCCGATGCCCTGATCGCCGAATTCTTCACCGCCTGCGGCTATGACGTGGTCGCCTCGCACGGTCTCAAGGCGACCGGCCCGACGGCGGTGGCGCGCATCACCCTGGAAGAAATCCGCGCCGGTTTTCGCGCCGTCGACCGGCCCGATGCCGAAGCGCTCATCCATGTCGGCACCAACCTGCCGGTCTCGGCCATCACCGAGGACATCGAGGCCGCGCACGGCAAGCCGCTCATCGGCGTCAATGTCGCGACATACTGGCTGGCCTTGCGCCGCATCGGCATCCGCGATCCGCTGCCGGGTTTCGGCATCCTCGCCCGCCAACAATAGCTCGCCGACCAGGCTTCCGGCATGGCCAACCCACGCGTTCCCTGGCTGCTCGACCTTCTTGGGCGGGCGTGATGAAGTTGTTTCAGTGCAAGGCCGGGGCATCACGGACGGCTTCCCGTCCGGCGACCTCGTCAATCAATCTCAAGGAGGAGCATTAAATGGATCTCGGACTCAAGGGCAAGACCGTTCTCATCACCGGCGCATCGAAGGGCATCGGCCTGGCCTGCGCGAAGGCGTTCGCCGCCGAAGGCTGCCATCTGCATCTGGCCTCGCGCGATGCCGGCCGTCTCGAGGAGGCGCGCGCGCAGGTGCTGGCCGGCGCGAGCGTCAACGTCACGCTGCACCCGGTGGACCTGTCCAAGCCGGGCTCGGCCAAGGCGCTGACCGCGGCCGCCGGCGCGATCGACGTGCTGGTCAACAACGCGGGCGCGATCCCCGGCGGCTCGGTCGAGGCCATCGACGAGGCGCGTTGGCGCGAGGCCTGGGACCTGAAGGTGTTCGGCTACATCAACATGACCCGCGAGGTATTGCCGGCCATGATGAAGCGCAAGAGCGGCGTGATCGTCAACGTGATCGGCCTGGCGGGCGCCAAGCCCACCTTCGACTACATCTGCGGGGCGACCGGCAACGCCGCGATCATGGCCTTCACCAAGGGCATCGGCGGGGGTTCCACCAACCACGGCGTGCGTGTGCTCGGCGTCAACCCCACGGCCACCCGCACCGACCGCATCATCACGCTCACCAAGGCGCGCGCCAAGACCACCCTGGGCGACGAATCGCGCTGGGAAGAACTGCTTTCGAACATGCCGTTCGGTCGAATCGCCGAAACCGAGGAAGTCGCCGACGTGGTCGTGTACTGCGCGTCGGACCGCGCCTCCTACTTGTCGGGCACGGTGATCGACATCGACGGCGGACAGCTGTATCGTTAACAGGTGTTGCGGGGACACAATTTCTTGCGCATTGGGAAACCGGGGCGCAAGGGCATGTCCCTACAATCCCTCTCCGATCATGCATGAGGTGTGCAAATGGCCGATGACCCCGATTTCGATACCCTGCGCAGGCTTGCCGAAGAAGACCCGCAGGGCTATTTTGCCGAGCGCACCCGGCTGATCGAAGCCTTTTTCGAAACCGTCCCGGAGGAGCGGCGCGCCCAGCTGCGCCAGTTCCAGGCCGATATCGACGCCGTGCGCGCGTCGGCGGGCACCCCGGGCAACGCGGTGGAAACCCTGATGGGCATGCTGTCGGAGCACATGGAGGCTTTACTCGGCTATACCGTCCAGCTCGCCCAGGAAGCCCGGGAGATGAAGGCCGCCGCCCAGCCCGCCGCTCGCGGCTGAGCCAGGCGCGGGCCGCAGCCGGTTTCCCGACCCCGCCGCGCGCCGCGCGCGGACGGTTCGCACGCACGCCAAGAGGTTGCGCCCCGTGGCGCCGGGGCGCCGCGCCTGGGGATTGCCTTTCAGGTGATGGCGTTGGCGTGCCGCATGCTGTTGATCATCGAGGAATTGAGCAGGAACTCGCGCGTCCTGGCCGGATCGGCGGCGGTGGCGCGCATCTCGTCGGCCTTGCGCTTTTTCTCGACCGGGTCCGTCTCCTCGAGATTTTTCTTGTTGCGGATCGATATCTCCTGCACGTACTGCAGGTTGACGGTGCGGCGCTGGCGCACGTAGAGGTCGAGCAGGTCATCACCCGATTCGCCGCGCGCGACGCGGCCGAGTTTCTCGCCGAGGTTGACGGCGTCATGGATGCCGCTGTTCAAGCCGAAGCCGCCAAGCGGGTTGTTGACATGCGCGGCGTCGCCGGCGAGCAGGATGCGGCCCGCGCGGAAGGTGCGCGCCACCCTCTGATGCACGCTGTAGACGCTCGTATGCGCGATCTCCGCCACCGTGTCCAGCGGCAGGATGCGCGCCAGCAGGCGCTGCGCATAGGCTTCGGACAACACCTCCGCATCGCTCACTGCGGCACTGACCGGGCTGGTCATGCGCCACAGGCCGGGTGGGCCGGCGTCGGGCATGCGGAACAGCGCCACCCATTGTTCGGGGTCGGCGATGTAGGCATTGTCGGCGAAGCCGAAGCGCGCCAGGTCGCAGGTGGTGCTGATGACCGAGAAGCGCTCGTCCCAGGTGAAGCCCTCGAACTCGATGCCGGCGGCCTTGCGTACCGCGCTGCGGCCGCCGTCGGCGCCGACCAGCCACGAACCGGCGACGGTTTCCTGCCCGTGCGCGCTGCTGACGGTCACCTGCACGCCGTCCGCGGCTTGCGCGGCATGCTCGAAACGCGTCGCAAACCGCACCTGCGCATGGGGAAATCCGCGCAGCGATTCGAGGATGATGGGGGTGAGCCTGTGCTGCTCCAGATGCAGCCGGTAGGGATAGGGCGTGTCGCCCGCCAGCGCGTCCAGGTCCCATTCCACGATCAAGCCTTCCTTGCGGTCGCGCGACTGCCAGCGCGGCACCCGGATACCGGCCTCGTGCATGCGCTCGGTGATGCCCAGGGGCGCCATCAGTTCCAGCGTGGGCGGATGAAAGGTGCCGGCGCGCAGGTCGTGGGTGAGCCCTGCTTCGGCTTCGAGCACCAGTACGGACACGCCCTGCCGTGCCAGCACCAGCGCGGTGAGGAGTCCGACCGGACCGGCGCCGGCAACGATCACGGGTTTGTTGGTTGGCATGCGCTGCACTGTCATTTTTGCGAGGCCCCTATTTTCCGCGATTTGGCCGCCGCCCGGATTGACAGCGCCGTATGCGCTATGCAATCCTTGGCAGGAATTAACGGTCCGGTTAATAATGCGGTGCCTTGCGCGGCCCCTTGTACGGCCCCTTGTACGGCCCCTTGTACGGCCCCTTGTACGGCCCCTTGTACGCCACCTTGTACGCCACCTTGTACGGCACCTTGCACGCCGCCGCGATTGCACCAACGCCCCTGTATCCAACAAGAATCCTGAACGACACTCCCGGAGGAGACAACATGCTGCAAACCAAACGCTTCACCTTGCGCGCCCTGGCCGGCGCGCTAGCCCTGTGCGCCGCCGGCGCGGTGCAGCCGCAGGCGCCCATCACCCTGCATGGCGCATCGCAGTTCTCCGACGACCATGCCTTCAACAAGACCATGCTCAAATTCGAGGAACTGGTCAAGAAGTACTACGGCAAGCCGATCAATTTCGTCCTGCACCGCAACAGTGAACTCGGCCTCGAAAAGGAATACTTCGCCTACATGAACCAGGGCAAGGCGGTGGACTACGCCATCGTCTCCCCGGCGCACATGTCGACCTTTTCCAAGGCCGCCCCCTTCATCGACGCGCCATTCCTGTTCCGCGACCTGGACCATTGGAACAAGGTGCTCGACCAGGACGTGTTGAAGCCGGTGGCCGACGAGGTCACGCAGAAGGGCGAGGTCATGCTGATCGGTTACGCCGGCGGCGGTGTGCGCAATATCTTCTCCAGCAAGCCGGCCCGCAATCTGGCGGAACTGAAGGGCCTGAAGGTGCGCGTGCAGGGCGCGCCCATCTGGAGCAGGACCTTCGGCGCCATCGGCATGTCGCCCACCGTGATCGCCTACAACGAGATCTACAACGCCATCCAGAACAAGGTGATCGAGGCCGGCGAGAACGAGGCGGCCGGGGTGGAGGCGATGAAGTTCCATGAGGTGGCGCCCAACATCAACCTGACGCGGCACGCCATCACCATCCGACCATTGTGCTTTTCCTCCAAGACCTTCGCCAAGCTGCCCAAGGACCTGCAGGACGCCATCGTGAAGGCGGGCAAGGAAGCCGGCGCCTACGGCCGGCAGATCGAGTCCTCCGAAGACCAGAAGAAGCTCGACGCGCTGGAAAAGGCGGGCAGGCTGAAGCAGGTCCCGTTCGCCGACCGGGCCGCCATGCAGAAGCTGGTTGATCCGGTCATGGCCGCGTACGCCAAGGAGATCGGCGCCGAGCAGATCTACACCAGGATCAACGCGATCAAGTAGCGCCTGTGCCGGGACGAGCGCGAGCCCGTCCCGGCACCCACGTTTTGCCCCTTGAAACCGGTGCAGCCGCGCCGCGCCCCATGACCAGATTTCTTGACGCCTACCACCGATTGCTGACGTGGCTGCTCGCCTTCGCCGTCGCGATCCTCATCATTCCGGTGTCGATCCAGATCTTCTCGCGGTTCACCGCCCTGATCCCGGCCTACATCTGGACCGAGGAAATGAGCCGCTTCTTCTTCATCTGGATGGTGATGATCGGCGCGATCATCGGCTTGCGCGAGCGGCTGCATTTCGATGTCGACGTCTGGAACGACACCCGGCCGCGCACCAACGCGGTACTGCGCATGGTGGCCAACGGCTTCGTGCTGATCTTCACCGGCGTGATGATCTGGTGGGGCATCGAATTCACGAGGTTCGGCTGGAACCAGACCTCCGAGCTTGCCGACCTGCCGATGTGGCTGATCTTCATCGCCTGGCCGGTAGCCGGCGTGTCGTGGCTGCTGTTCCTCATCGAGGCCTACCGGCGCGACATCGACCTGTACCGCCGCGACGAAGACATCGAGGCCAATGCGCCCGAGGAGGCGATGTGAGCGGCGCCCTGACCCCGGGCATGGCGGCCCTGATCCTGTTCGGCACGTTCTTCTTCCTGTTGGCCATCCGCGTCCCGGTGGCGTTCGCGCTCGGGCTGGCCGCTTTGCCCATTCTGGTGATCGAGCCGCGCCTGTCGCCCATGGTGCTGATGAACGAGATGTTCAAGGCCTACAACTCGTTCATCCTGCTGGCGGTGCCGTTCTTCCTGCTGACGGCCAATCTGATGAACGTGGGCGGCATCACGGACCGGCTGATGCGCCTTTCGCGCGCGCTGGTGGGGCATTTCCCCGGCGGCCTGGCGCAGATCAACGTGGTCCTGTCGGTCTTTTTCGCCGGCATCTCCGGATCGTCGACGGCCGATGCGGCCAGCCAGGGCAAGCTCTTCATCGAGGCCCAGGTCAAGGAAGGTTACGACCTGTCGTTTTCGATCGCCATCACCGCGGTGTCGGCGGTGCTGGCGGTGATCATTCCGCCTTCGATACTGATGGTGGTGTGGGGCGGCGTGATCTCCACCTCCATCGGCGCGATGTACCTGGCCGGCGTGATTCCCGGCCTGCTGATCGGCCTGGCGCAGATGGCCACCGTGCATGCCTACGCCAAGCGCCGCAACTATCCGGTCTACCCGCGCGCCGGCCTGGGCGAAATCGGCCGCGCCGCGCTGACCTCCATTCCGGCGCTCACCACGCCGCTCATCATCGTCGGCGGCATCCTGCTCGGCTGGTTCACGGCCACCGAGTCGGCGGCGGCGGCGGTGCTGTACGCGGCCATCCTGTCGATCTTCTACTACCGCGAACTGAGCTTAAAGCAACTCTACACGGCGATCGTCGACACCGGCCGGCTGGCCTCGGTGGCGCTGTTCTGCATCGGCACAGCCTCGGTCTTCGGCTGGCTGCTCGCCTATTACCAGATTCCCAAGGCGTTGCTTGCCAACGTGACGGAATGGGGCCTGGGCCCGATCGGCGTGGGCTTCCTGATTGCCGGCGCGTTCCTGGTGGTGGGCTGCTTCCTGGACGCGATTCCGGCCATCATCATCGTCGGCACGACCCTGCAGCCGCTGGCCGCCTCGGTCGGTCTGCACCCGGTCTCGTTCGCCATCATCGGCATCGTCTCGCTGGCGTTCGGCCTGGTTACGCCACCCTACGGCATGTGTCTGATGATCTCGTGCGCGGTGGCCAAGGTGCCGCTCAAATTCGCCCTCAAGGACACCATGATCATGCTCATCCCCATGCTGCTGGTGCTGTGCGCCATCATCATCTGGCCCGAGATTCCCCTGCTGCTGCCGCGCTGGATGGCGCCCGGCCTGCTGAAGTAAGCGGCCCGCGAAGTCCCGCAACGCTCGCCGCATGGTTTCTATGATTGTGGTCCAGCCGCTCTCCGATGTACTTGGCGCCCGCATCGAGGGCGTCGACCTGTCGCAGCCGCTGTCCGACGCGGACTTCCGCGTCATCGAGGCGGCGCTGCACCGGCACTGCTTCATCATGTTTCCGGGGCAGTCCCTCACGGCGACGCAGTTCCATGCGTTTTCGAAGCATTGGGGGCGCGCGGAACCGCACGTGATCGACACCTTCCACCACCCGGAGATTGCCGACATCCTGGTGCTTTCCAATGTGGAGAAAGACGGCAAGCCCACCGGGCTGAAGGATGCCGGCACCTACTTTCACTCCGACTACTCCTACCTCGACGTGCCGGCGCGCTGCACCATGTTGTATGCGCTGCAGATGCCGGAGGCGGGCAACGGCACCACCTTCGCCAACCAGTCGCGCGCCTACGACGATCTGTCCGATTCCATTAAGGCGCGCCTCGAAGGGCTGGTTGCGCGTCACCATTACGGCAACCGCGACGACCTCGATGAATCTTCGCGCACCGTCGCATCGGTTCTCAACGAGGCGCAAAAGAAAAAAGTGCACTGGGTGCGCCATGCGATCGCGCGCAGGCATCCCCATGTCGGGCGCAAGTCTCTGTATGCGGTATCCGGCAGTTCCTTCGGCGTCGAAGGCATGACGGATGCCGAAGGCGTGGCGCTGCTCGACCAACTGAAGGCGCACGCCACCCAGGCGAAGTACCTCTACACCGTCGACTACAAGGTGGGCGACGTCATCGTCTGGGACAACGCGCAGTTGCTGCACGCCGCACCGCTGCCGCAGCACGACCAGGCGCGCACCCTGTGGCGCATCACCGTCAAGGAGGACCCGTCGGTCGCGTTGCGCTGAGGCATACTTCGTGCATGGGTGTGGCTTTTCACCCGACCTACGGAGATTTCATGCGCATTGCCTCAATCCTGGTGGCGGCCTGCCTGCTAGCCGCCGCCCCGCTTGCCCGGGCGCAAGCCGACTATCCCAACAAACCGATCCGCCTGGTAGTAGGGTTCGCCGCCGGCGGCATTTCCGACGTGCTCGGCCGCGCGCTGGCCGCCCGGCTTTCCGCCAATGTCGGCCAGAGCGTGCTGGTGGAAAACCGCGCCGGCGCCGGCACCACCATCGCGGCCGACTTCATCGCCAAATCGCCGCCTGACGGCTACATCCTGTTCCTGCAGGACATCACCTCGCATGCCATCAACGCCAGCCTGTATCCCAAGCTGCCGTACGACTCGGTCAAGGACTTCACGCCCATCGCCCTGGTCGCCTCCACGCCGCTGATGCTGGTGGTGCACCCCTCGACCAGCGCCAGGACCGTCAAGGAACTGGTGGCCATGCTCAAGGCCGCCCCGGGCAAGTACTCCTACGGCTCCTCGGGCAACGGCACCATCCTGCACCTGGCCAGCGAGCTATTCGCCACCTCGCAGGGTGTGACGGTCACGCATATTCCGTACAAGGGCAGCGCGCCGGCCACCCAGGCCATCATGGCCAACGACGTGTCGTTCGTGTTCTCGACCATGCCGCCGGCGGTCAGCGCGGTCAAGGGCGGCAAGCTGCGCGCACTCGCCGTCACCACCCCGGCGCGGGTGGGCGCGGCGCCGGAGGTGCCCACCATGATCGAGGCCGGCCTGCCCGGCTACGAGGTGGTGCTCTACAGCGGCATTCTCGGCCCGCGGGGCATGGATGCCGCGCTGGTGAAAAAGATCAACGGCGAGTTCGCCCGGGTGGTGGCCAGCCCCGAGGTGAAGAAAATCTACGAGACCCTCGGCGCCGACGGCATCACCGCCACCAGCGAGGATTTCGGGCGCATGATCAGCCGCGAGATCGGCGCGCTGGCGCCGCTGGTCAAGGCCTCCGGCGCGAAAGTCGACTGACATGACCGACAAGAAGCCGCTGCTGCCGCAGCACAGCCGCTACGACTATCATCCGCTGCCCGGGCGGCGCGACTACAGCTGGCCGGGAGCGAAGCGGCTCGCCTTCACGCTGACTACCAACATCGAATGGTTCGCCTACGGCGCCGGGCTTGGGCATGACCCGGCCAAGACCGGCGAGCCGCAGACGCACCGCAACTACGCCTGGCGCGACTACGGCAACCGCATCGGCGTGTGGCGCCTGTTCGAGCTGCTCGACACCCTCGGGCTGCCGGCCGGCCACAACTGCAACAGTTTGTTGTACGACCACGCGCCGCAGATCATGGACGCGATCCGCAAGCGCGGCGACGAGGTCGTGGCGCACGGCCGCAGCAATGCGGAGAACCTGCGCGGCCTCTGGCAGCCGGATGAGGAGCGCATCCTGCGCGAGGTCACCGACACCATCGCGCGGCATGAAGGCAGGCCGCCGGCCGGCTGGATGGGCTCGGGCGCCTACGAAACCGCCAACACGCTGGACCTGTTGAAGGAAATCGGCTACCAGTACGTGATGGACTGGCCGATGGACGACCAGCCGGTGTGGCTTGCCACCCGCAACGGGCCGATCCTCTCGGTCCCCTATCCGATCGAGCTCAACGACTCGCAGGTGGTGATCCACCGCAAGCAGGACGCCTCCGACTTCTGCGACATGATCGTCGAGCAGTTCGACGAGATGATCGAGCAGTCGGCCGCCCATCCTCTGGTGATGAATGTCTCGATCCACACCTACGTGTTCGGCCAGCCCTTCCGGCTGCGCATGATCCGCCGGGCGCTCAGGCATTGCCTGGAGCATCCGCACGCGGGCCAGGTATGGTGGGCCAAGCCCTGCGACATCGCCGCCCACTGCCTGGCTCTGCCGCCCGGCATCATCCCGGGCTCCTGAGGGTTCTCCCCCACGGGAAATCGGCGCGTCAGTCCCTATACTCGCGCTCGTCCGAACGACGTGAGGTCGCCCATGCCCCGCCGCTGGCTCAAGCGCGTGTTGCCCGATGTGGAAAAGTACCGCGACACCGCGGTGGCGCGGTTTCTCGGGCCGCGCTTCTTTCACCCCGCGGTCTGGCACCTGAGCCGCCACAGCGTGGCGGGCGGCTTCGCCATCGGCCTGTTTTGCGGGCTGATCCCGGGGCCCCTGCAGATGCTGGGCGGCGCGCTCGGCGCCGTCTGGTTCAAGCGCAACCTGCCGGTGGCGCTGGTGACCACGCTCTACACCAACCCGCTCACCATCATTCCGCTGTACCTGCTGGCCTACCAGGTAGGCGCCTTCGTGATGGGGCCCTCCGCGGACGCGGCGAGCCCGCCCTCGCTCGGCGGCCTGGTGCCCGGCCAATGGGCCGAGGCGCTCGGCGCCTGGTCCCTTTCGCTCGGCAAGCCCCTGCTGGTCGGGGTACCGCTGCTGGCCGCGCTCTTGGCCACAGCCGGCTATCTGGTCGTGCATGTCGGCTGGGGACTGTATCTGCGCTGCGCCTGGATGCAGCGCAAGCGCCAGCGCCGCCGCGGCTGAGCGGGGCCGACGAACGCCGATGACGCGAACGAAGCGAGGAAACACATGAAAAAGGCCGTGGTGGTGGGCGCGCTGGGCGTGATGGGGCGCTATATCGTCGACAAGCTGGCGGCCCGGCCGGATTGGGAGGTCATCGGCCTGTCGCGCCGCAAGGGGGAGGACCGCGAACGGGTGCGCTACGTGCCGGTGGACGTGCTCAAGCCGTGGGCGCCGGATTTCGGCGATGCCACCCATGTCTTCTATGCCGCCTTCCAGGCCTCCGCCGGCAAGGCGGCCGACTACGCGTCCAACATCGCGCCCAATCGCGACATGCTGGTCAACGCCGTGTCCGCCATCGAACGCGTCTCGCCCAACCTCGAGCGGGTGGTGCTGATTACCGGCACCAAGTACTACGGCACGCATCTGGGCCCCTACAAGACCCCGGCGCGCGAGTCCGACCCGCGCCACGCCGGCGCCAACTACTACTTCGACCAGATCGACTGGCTCACCGAGTTCCAGAAAGGCAAGCGCTGGACCTGGACTGACCTGCGCCCGCAAACCCTGTGCGGATTTGCCCCCGGCACGGCCATGAGCATCCTGCCGGTGATCGCCGTCTACGCGGCCATCATGAAGGAGCTCGGCCGCCCGATGGCCTGGCCCGGCAAGCCCGGCACCGGGCGCACCATCTACCAGGTGACCGACTCCGGCCACTTCGCCAGTGCTGCCCTGTGGGCCGCCACCGATGCGCGCTGCGCCAACCAGGCCTACAACATCACCAACGGCGACTACTTCCGCTGGCTCGACATCTGGCCGCGCCTGGCCGCGGTGTTCGGCATGGAGGCGGGCGAGCCGTCGCCGTTGAACCTCACCGAATTCATGGCCGACAAGGCGCCGCTGTGGGACGCGATCGTCAGCAAGCATGGCCTGAAGCCTTACCGCTTCGACGAAGTCGTCGCCTGGCCGTTCGGCGACTACGTGTTCAACACCACCTGGGACGTGATGTCCAACCTCACCAAATCACGCCAGCACGGCTTTCATGACGTGGTCGACAGCGAGGAGATGTTCGTCGA
>Ga0068877_10000039_pt1 | contig 107636 bp, 112 predicted proteins | sample NOAtaG_FD_66437 | JGI IMG/M metagenome (GOLD analysis project Ga0068877, IMG submission 66437) | Freshwater lake microbial communities from Lake Erie, under a cyanobacterial bloom - NOAA_Erie_Diel6S_1000h metaG | ecosystem: Environmental > Aquatic > Freshwater > Lake | place: USA: Ohio, Lake...
GACCCGGTCGAGCTCGGCGCAGAACTGCGCCCGGTCCCAGGCGAAGCTCTTGCCCGCGTCGGCGCCGAATTGCGGGCGCACCCGCACGCGGCCGTCGGGCAGGTCCCCCTTCCAGTAGGTGTGGTCCCAGGTGTGGCTGCCGAACGCGTGCCCCTCGGCGACGCGCGCCCTCCAGTAGGGCACCCATGCCGCGCCCAGCGAGGTACCGCCCTCGACCGCCCTTTCGTTGGCGAGGAAGAAGGTCGCGCGCACATCGTGCTTGTTGAGAATCCGCGCGATGTTCTCGGCCTGGGCCATGGAGCCGGTGTCGATGGTGAGGTACAGCGTGCCCTTGCATTGACCGACCGCGAGGGCGGGCGCGCACAGGACCAGGACCGCAGCGCGCCAGCTCATCGGCGCGGCGCGTGGGCGTGGTAGTAGATGCCGTGCGGCGAGCGCCCCACGGGGATGGACGCCTTGACCGCCTTGGTGGCCAGGTCGATGACCACGACCTTCTTGGCCCAGCGGGCGGTGACCCACATTTCGTTGGCGGCCGGGATGATCTCCAGACAGTCCGGTCCGCCCGGGACGGGGTACTCGTCGACCACCTTGCGCGCCTTCCAGTCGACCACCGACACCGTGTTGGCAACCCGGTTGGACACCATGATGTGCCGGCCATCGCCGCGCGGGAAGATGTTGTGCGCCCCGGCGCCGGTGGACACGGTGGCCACCACCTTGCTGCTCGCGCGGTCGATCACCACCACATGGTCCGCCCCCATGATGCCGACCCAGATCTCCTTGTCGTCCGGCGAGGCCCAGATGCCGGCCGGACCCTCGCCGACCCGGATGTGCTGCACCAGCTTCCGCGCGGCCACGTCGATGACCGCCACCGACGCAGAACCCTGCTCGGTGACGTAGATGAGTTTGCTGTCGTTGGTGAAGACGAGGTGCGAGGGCATCGACCGGGTCTTCACGCGCGCCACCGGCTTGACCGTCGCTTTGCGCCGGATGATGTCCTCGCCGTTGTAGATGTCGACATAGTCCATGCGCAGGGCCGTGGCGACGAACCACCTGCGGTCCGGCGAGAACGCCAGCTGGTAGGGATCCAGCATGGGCATCTTGTGGGTGATCGCGCCGGTCTTGCGGTCGAGGAACATCAGCTCGTTGTTGGCGGTGTTCCCGATCAGCAGCGCATCGTCGTCCGGGGTGGCCATCATGTGGTGCGGCTCTTTGCCGACGGTGACCCGGCCGGTCTCCCGGTAGGTTTTCGGGTCGATCAGGCTGACGGAATTGCTGAGCGAATTGAGGACGATGACCGAGTCGGCCGCCCCGATGAGCGGCCAGGCGGCCAGGGCGAGCGCCACGCCACGGCCAAGGAACTGCGCAAGTTGTCTGAGGATGCGGGTCACCTCGGCATTTTACCCGCTCGACAACCATCAACAGCCAAGAAAAACAGTCATTTACCCCTGCGGATTGAAAGACTTTCTAGGATGGGCGCGTTGGTCAGACCGCCGCACCCAGCAACTGGCTGGCAATGCGCGCCCCGGTATTGATGGAATCGGTGAGCCCGAGGTGGCCGTGCCCCACCGCCAGCCACAGGCCGCGCATCCCTGGCGCGGGGCCGACAACGGGTACCGAATCGGGCATGCAGGGCCGATGGCCCATCCAGGGCCTGGCCGGCAGGTGGCCGAGGCCGGCGAACGTCTCGCGGGCGAAGCGTTCCAGAAGCGCCGCGCGGCGCATGTCCGGCGCGCGTTTGAGGCCGGCGATCTCCACCGTACCGCCGACCCTCAAGCCTTCTTCCATCGGCGTGACGAACACCTTGCGGTCGGCCAGCACCACGGTGCGCGACACCGCCTGGCCGCCGCCGCTGAATTGCACATGGTAGCCGCGCTGGGTTTCCAGCTTGAGGTGGATGCCCAGCGGATCGAGCAGCGCGCGCGACCACGCGCCGCCGGCCACCACGGCATGGTCGAAGCTGCGTTCGCCGTCGGCAAGTTGCAGGCGCCAGCAGTTGTCCTGCGGCGCCAGCGCGCGCACCTCGCCGCGCACCACCTCGCCGCCTTGCGCCGCGAAGGCGCGGGCGATGGCCTGCACATAGCGGAACGGGTGCAGGATGGTGGCGTGGTCGGCCATGTAGACGCCGATCGTGTAGCGCGGACCGACCCCCGGCTCCAGGTCGAGAATGCCGGCGCGGTCGAGTTCTGTGAATTCGTAGCCGTGTTCCCTGCGCATGCGCCAGCCGCCGGCATCCTTGGCCAGCGCCGCCGCGTCCGGGTAGAGATGCAGGTGACCGCGCCGCATGAACAGTTCCGGCACGCCCACCTCGCGGGTCATGGCTTCATGGGCTGCAATTGCGCCGCGATGCAGGTCAGCCAGCTTCACCCCGGATTGCGCCACCCGTTCCGGGCTGGAGGAGGCCACAAACGCCATCAGCCACGGCAAGGCGCGCGGCAAGTAGCCGGGCGGCAGGAACAGCGGACTTTCTGCATCGGCCAGCATGCCCGGCACGGTCTTGACCACGCCCGGCATGGCCAGCGGCGCGACGGACCCCGGGCTGATGGCGCCGGAATTGCCGAAGCTGGCGCCCTGCCCCGGTTCATCGCGGTCGATCAGGGTGACCTGTGCGCCGCAACGCGCCAAGGTATAGGCCACACAGGTGCCGACGATACCGGCGCCGATGACCGCTACGTTCGGCGAGGCCCCCGAACCAGCCATGTCTTAAGAAGGGGTGCGCTTGTCGGAGACCAGGCGCCCTTCCTTGAACACCAGTTGCAGCTTGCGCACGTTGTTGATGTCTTCCAGCGGATTGGCGCCGACGACGATCAGGTCGGCGAGCTTGCCGGTTTCCACGGTGCCCAGCTGGTCGCCCATGCCGCACACCGCGGCGCCATGTCTGGTGGCCGCCACCAGCGTTTGCCAGGGCGTCGCGCCGTCGCGCACCCAGAGGCCCATTTCCAAGAGCGCCGCGTCCTTGAGCGGGCGGATGTCGGAACCGAGGGCCATTTTCACGCCTGCATCCAGCGCCTTCCTGAACCAGGTGGCATGCACGTCGGAGGCAGCTTCGGCGCGGCAGCACAAGGCATGGGCGAGGTTGCGCTGGGTCACCCAGTTGCGTTCCCACAGATTGGTGGTCTGCTTGGGCGTGAGATGGCTGATGGCGAGCGTCGGCACATACCAGGTGCCATGCTTGACGAGCAGTTCGATGCACTCGTCATCCATGATGTAGCCATGCTCGATGCTGTGCGCCCCGAGGGTGACGGCGGCTTTCACCGCCGCCGGGTTGGTGGCATGCGCCATCACCTTGAAATCGCGCTGCTTGCAGATCGCGAAGGCGGCGCGGATTTCGTCGTCGAGCAGGAAGGAATGCGTATGCAGGTCCCAAGGCGGCCCCATGATGCCGCCGGAGAGGTTGAGCTTGATGTGGTCGACCCCGTTCTTGATCTGCTCGCGGATCGCCTTGACCCAGCCATAGGGGCCGTCCACCTCCAGCGCATGGCCGGAGGTGAGGAAATGGCCACCGGTGGTGGTGAGGAAATGCCCGCTGGCGAAAAGCCGCGGGCCGACGTGCTGGCCGGAATCGAAGGCGCGCTTCCAGGCCACGTCCATGTAGTGGTGCGAACCGGCACAGCGCAGTCCCGTGATGCCGGATTCGGTCAGCGCCGCCATCAGCTTGTGGCCGAAGAGCGTGACCTGCTCCGGCAGCGGCATGTCGTTGAGCGTGAGGTAGTCGGGGTGGATATGCACATCCCACAGGCCGGGCAGCAGGTACGCACCCTTGAGATCGAACACCTCTGCGCCGGCTGTGTCCGTCGGCGCCGCGCCCCGGGCTATCTGCGTGATGCGCCCGCCCTCGACCACCACGGTGGAATCGGGCTTGGGGGTTGGATCGACGCAGTCGATCAGCGTCGCGCGGGTGAGGATGGTTTTCATGGGGTCATTCCGGCTTGATGCCGACGGCTCGCGGCCAGCAGCCGCCATTGGGCGATCTCAACCCGCGATGAAGCGTCCGAAGTCCTCCGCGTGCCGCCGCCGGGGGCGATGCTGCGGTCCTCGAAGGCCTTGCGGAACCACGCCGTGCGGAAAGCCGCGCTGTGACGGGCGAGCGTTCACGCCTTCTTGCGCAGTGTATTGACCTGGATATGCGGCCAGAGGGTCGTGGTGCCGTCATCGCCGAAGTGAAACTCGAAATTCGTGATCTGCTCGTATTGAAGCTGAAGGATTTCCTTGCCATCCTCGATCACGGTTTCGATCCACAACTTCAGCCGCATCCGGGTGCTGGGAACATACTTGTTGATGAGCGGAATGTTCAGGATGCCGCCGCGTGGGCCTTCCTCGGCTGCGGTATCCATCTCCAGGAGAACGAAGTCCTTGATTTCTTGGTGCCTGATGGCATCGCGCAGCCGCAGGTCCGGGCGTACCGAATAAGGGTAAAGCCTGTGGGCCAGGATGCGCTGGGTGTAAGTCTTGTTGCCCGAGGGGTCCCTATGCGGGAGGCCCTTATCCCGAACCCAATCGGGCGCCGGCTGATCCAGGTTGATGCTGGAGCCAGGATCGCCCGGATCAGTCCCTGCGGCACCCATCGTTTTCGAAATCGCCAGGTGGTCGAAGTCCCAGGCATCTACGCCTTTTGGAAAGCGCGGCTTTCCACGAATCGGTCCGCGATCCCTACCCAATAGACTGATGGTGCTGCCGTGGGGAATCGTGCCGCTCCTCGACACCGTGTAATTCGGGATGAAGACCGGGCCATCGGCGCCTGCGCCTGGCCCCAACTCCGGGAATCCGATGTCCTCCTCGATGGACTGTGCGTCGGCGGGATGGCTGTACATCTTGGCAAGCCACAGGTACATACCGTTCTCGACATGGATCAGATGTCCGGCTTGGTTGTGGATGACCTGGTCGTACCGGACGGCCCCGCAAAATTGCTCGTTCGCACCGGCACGATTGCGCACGCCTCCCGGCACCCGCGTGAACGTGAGCTCCTCCCTGTAGTTCTCGCAAAGAAACGTGAATTTTCCGGGGAGGGTTTCCGAGTGGGTTCCGGGAGAGGGCATGCAGGTAGTGTGGATCCCCCAGCCGGTCTTCTCATCGCCAAGATCGTGATTGGCCCAGGTGCCTTCGAGCTTCTCAAGGGCGCCGTATTCGGCAGGTTTATCCAGAACCTCCGGTGTGAATCGCTCGTGGTTGCCCATCCAATCCCCTTTCATGCGAGCCTTGCTCAGATCCCCCCGGATGACATGCCATGAAGTCATCCGCCGTACTGTGCGCCCCCAGTCAGGCGGCTAAACGAACTCTACCGCAACCTATCTGCGTCGCGCGGGTGAGGATGGTTTTCATGGGGTCATTCCGGCTTGATGCCGACGGTGGCGGCCAGTTGCTGCCATTTGGTGATTTCGCCCGCGATGAAACGGCCAAAGTCTTCCGGCGTGCCGCCGCCGGGCGCGATGCTGCGGTCTTCGAAGGTCTTGCGAAAGTCCGCTGCGTTGAGCGCCGCCAGCGTGGCGGCGTTGATGCGATCGATCACCGCGCGCGGCGTTTTCGCCGGCACCAGCAAACCGAACCAGGTGCCGCCGATCACGCCCGGCATGCCCGCCTCCGCCATGGTGGGCACGGTAGGCGCGCTCGCCAGGCGCCGGTTGGTCGCCACCGCGATCGCCTTCAGCTTGCCCGCCTGCACCTGCGCCAGCACCGCGGCCGGCGCATCGAAGGTGTACTGGATCTGCCCGCCCATCACATCGATGATCGAAGGTCCGCTGCCCTTGTAGGGCACATGCGTGGTCCTGATGCCGGCGGTCACCTTGAACAACTCCCCGGCCAGGTGGCTGGAGGTATTGTTGCCGAAGGAGGAGTAGTTCACCTTGTCCGGATTGGCCTTGGCATACGCCGCCAGTTCGGCCACCGTGCTGGGCGCAAAGGCGGGTGATGCCACCAGCAGGAAGGGCACCTGGCCCACCAGCGCAATGGGCTGCAGGTCCTTCTGCGGGTCGTACTGCATGGCCTTGACCGTCACCGGGTCCTTCTCCCCCGTCGGGTTGTCGATCACCTGATACTTGTCCGCGCGCGGATCCTTGCCCAGGCCGACCAAGATGGTCTCCTGCAGGCTCCGGCGCTTCTCGCCGGTCGGGTCGCTCTTGTCATCCAGCTTCGACAGTTCGTCCAGCTTGGCCTGCAGGTTTTGCTTGGTCTTGAGGTCGGTCTCGGCCGTTGAGGTCTGCGCCGTCGTGAGCTTGTTTCCGGCCGCGCGGATGAACAAAGTCTCGGCACAGACGCGAGCGATATGCCGGGCCGCTTCGCCATGCCGGGGCTGTTCTCCGGTCCTTCCTCTCAAGGCGCCAACACGTCGAGTGTCGGGAAGTAAGTTCTGAAGCGGCTGGCGTCACGCGTCAGCAAAGGCCAGCCCTCGATAGCGGCATGGGCGCCGATGAAAAAGTCCGGCAATACCTGCTGTTTGCTGCCGCCTCGCCTACGGTACTGCGAATAGGCCTTGCCTGCCAGGAATAGGGCGGGCCGCGGAATCTCGCGCATTTCCAGCCTCAAAGTGGCCACCACATCGTCCAGCGTCTCCAGGGTTGAAAACGACAGCGAGACCTCCGCGTAGATCACCGGGTTGATGACCAGCGCGTGCACACTGGCCTGCGCACGCATTTGTCCGATTGACCAGTCAGCCCACTGCGGGTCGTTCTGCAGTACGTCCGCCAGGACGCAGGTATCCACCAGCAGCATCAGTCGTCGGCGCGCAGCAGCTTCATCAACTCATCGGTCCGCCAGCGCACATCCGCGCGACCGCGCACGGCTTCGAATCGGTCGGGCGCCGGGCGTCGCGCGCCCTTGGCGGGGTGCGCCCGATGCAGGACCACCTCCCCGGCGGCATTCACGGAGAATTGCACTGCCGCGCCAGGCAGCAGTTGCAGTTCGTCGCGAATACGCTTGGGAATCGTAACTTGGCCTTTGCTGGTCAAAACGGTAGTCATGGCGCACTTTTTGAAGTATTACTGGATCTACACATGGTAATACAAATGGGCGGGATTCTGGTAACGCGTAAAGGTGAGGGACAATGCATACGAATTTTCGCCAGCTGGCAGCTTTGCCGTCGAATCCCCACCCGTAAATCCGCCGCACCAACATGACCCCACCCGCCTGGACCTGGATCCTGCTGGTCGTGATTGCCGCAGCCGCGCAGACGCTGCGCAATGCCGCGCAAAAGAAGGTGTCCGGCACACAGGGTCCGCTGCCGGCCACGCTGGTGCGCTTCGTCTATGGCCTGCCGTTCGCCTGTTTGTGGCTGGCGGCGGTGATCAACTATGTCGGCGTATCGCCCACATTCACCTGGCAGTTCTTCGGCTGGACGGTGCTGGGCGCCATGGGCCAGTTGTTCGCCACCGCCTTCCTGCTCATGGCGATGAGCCAGCGCAACTTCGTGGTCAGCGTGGTGTACGCCAAGACCGAGATCGTGCAGCTGGTGGTGCTGGCCTGGGTGATTCTGGGGGACGCGGTTCCGTCCGCCTCCGTAATCGCGGTCATCATCGCCACCATCGGCGTGATCATTCTTTCCACCAACCTGGAAAGCCTCAAGCGCCTGGAATTCGCGCGTTCGATGTTCACGCCGGCCGCGGGTTACGCCTTCGCTTCGGGCACCGCGTTCGCGTTCTCGCTGCTGGGGTATCGCGGCGCCGGGTTGTCGGTTCCGGATTCGCCCGCCTTCGTGACCGGCGCTTTCGGCCTGGTATGCGCCCAGACGATGCAGACGGTGTTGCTTGGTACCTGGTTGTTTTTCCGCCAGCCGGGCGCACTGCGCGCCCTGGCGGGGGAATGGCGCATGTCGCTCTCGGCGGGCGTGCTGGGCACGATCGCGTCAGTAGGCTGGCTTACGTCAGTAGCGCTGCACAACGCGGCCGAGGTGCGGGCACTGGGGTTGATCGAGGTGTTCTTCAGCTACGCGGTGTCGCGCAAGCTGCTCGACGAGAAGGTATCGCCCACGGAGATCGCCGGGGGCCTTCTCATCATGGCGGGGGTGGTACTGATCTGCGTACGGGTGATGTAACGGGTCAGTGATAGTCGTCCTCGCGCTGATGGCGAATCGCCAGAATGGTCACGGTTGATTGGTCGTCAATCTCAAAAAGCGCAACGTAACCGCTTGACCCAAACGGAATTACCAGTTCACGCAGGAACGAGTTGGACGCATCCGCCTTGCGACAGGTAAAGGGAAAGTCGCGCAAGACACCGATTGCCTTGACGATCGCTTCCCGGGCACGTTTCGCCGCGCCAAGATCCTTTTCGAGCAAGAACGCGTACAAGCGCACGATGTCGTCACGTGCTGCTTGCGTGTATCGGATGCGAAACGTCATCCGCGGGACTTGGTTTTGCCCGCCTTTCGCTCCGCAGCTGCGAGCATCGTATCCAACTCGGCATGGACCTCTTCAGCAGCGAAGTACTTTCCGGTGCGCTTGGCCTCGTCGCGGGAAATCAAACCGCGTGCGATGAATTCGCTCTGCGATTTGCGGCGTTCTACGCTCGCGCGGATGGATTCCTCTACGAAACTGGAAAGGCTCTCGCCTTCGCGCAAGACTGTTTCGGCAGCCTGGCGCAACTCTGGCTCGACCCGGAGCGACGGAAACGTTGCAGTTTTCATGAGACCCATAATAATGCGTTGCAGATGCAACGCATTATTGCAGAAGTGGAAGCGCGACGCAAACCGCAATCCGAACGCGGATTCGCGCAAAAGAAAGTCACTGCCCCAGTCAATCAACGCAAATGCAAGCGCGCGCGAAAACCTTCCGGCAGCATCGACAAGGCATTGCGCTCGCGCACCGGCTCGCTGCCGACGCGCTCGATGTGGAAGTTCCTCATCAGCATGGCGGTCACCATGCCGATTTCCAGCATCGCCAGATAGCGGCCGGGGCAGAAGCGCGGTCCGCCACCAAAAGGCATGAGGACGCGCCGGGCGGCACCTGCCTCATCGCTCCCGCCTTCCTCCCCCAGCCAGCGCTGCGGACGAAAGGCCAACGGTTGCGGAAACAATTCGGGGTTGAGCGCGGCGGGGCGAAACAGGGTGGCGATTGGCGTGCGCGCACGCAGTTCGATGCCGCAGACCGTGACCGGTTCGTTGGATTCGTGGGAAAGCAGCGGGGCCACCGGCTTCAGGCGCATGGCTTCGCGCGTGGCCGCTTCGATGTAATGCAGGTCGCCGACGCGCTCAAAGGCCTCCAGCACCCGCTGGCCGCCCAGCACGGCATCGGCCTCGCGCTGGGCGGCGGCCTGGGCGGCCTTGTCGTCGGAAAGAAAGCAGGCCAGCCAGGCGAGCGTGTTGGCGGTGGTGTCCTCGCCGGCCAGCAGGGCAGTGAACACGTTGCCGCTGACATCCGCGTCGGTAAATCCGCCGTCAGGCGTATCGCGCGCGGCAAGCAACGCTTCGATCAGGTTGCCGGGCTGGTCACGCAACGCGGGATCGTCGGCCATGCGCTGGCGCGCCGCGGCGATGTAGCCATCGATGGCCCGCCGCACCTGGGCCAGGTCCTTTTCCAGCGCGATGTCGGCGGGCAGTTTGACATAACGCCACCACGGAAAGATCGCCGTCATCCTGCGGTTGATCATGGGGAACACCTGGTCCAGATGGCGCTGGATGGCGTTGTCACCCTGCTCGATGGTGTTGATGTCCAGGCCGAAGGCGAGCCCGGCGGTCACATCCACGGTGTAGCGCATGAACTCCAGTTGCAGGTCGAGCACCTCGCCCGCGCGCGAAGCGCGCTCGAAGCGTGCCAGCAGCCGTCGGGTCACCGACACCAGGGCGGGAAAGTAGCCCTTCAGGTGTGCCGGGTCGAAAGCCCGCATGACCATGCGGCGCTGGCGCTCCCAGTCCGCGCCTTCGGCGGAGAAGATGCCTGCGATGCCCAGTTCGCGGAATATCGATTCCACCGGCCGGACACGGCGGAAGGCACCGGGGCGCGCCTTGAGGATGCGTGCGATCTCCGCAGGGTCGTCGATAACCAGCATCCAGCGCCTGGCCAGATGCACCCGGTAAGGCGTGCCGTAGCGATGCGCCCAGGCCTCGAGGACCAGATGCACGCGCGGCGGGTTGAAGTACGGCAGGCTGCCCACCAGGGGCCAGGCTGGCGGGTGGGCGAGCGAGCCGAAGCGGCGCGTGGCGTTCATGGTGGCTGCGGAAGCGCCGGGCATCGCTTCAAGGTAGCACGCCGCCCGGCGCGGGAAAAGACAGGTTGGGCCGCCCGACCGCCCCGTTTCAGTCGGGCGCGCCGACCACCACGGTGGCGAACTGCGCCGGCTTCACATGGCGCGCGAAGGCCGCCTTCACGTCGGCCACGGTGACCCGCTCCACGTTTTCCACCCAGCGATCCAGGTAGTCCAGCGGCAGCTTGTAGAAGCCGATGACCGAAAGGTTGTCCAGGATCTTGCGGTTGTTGTCGATGCGCAGAGCGAACCCGCCGGCCAGGTTGTCCTTGGCGGCCTTGAGTTCGGCCGCGGTCGGGCCTTTGGCCACATATTCGGCCACGACGCTGTTGACCAGTTTCAGCGCGTCGTTGGCCTGCTCCTTCTTGGTTTGCAGCCCCAGCTGGAACGGCCCGGGTTCGGACAACGGCATGAAATAGCTGTAGACGCTGTAGGCCAGGCCGCGCTTTTCGCGCACCTCGTTCATCAGACGCGAGACGAAGCCGCCGCCGCCCAGGACGTAATTGCCCACGGTGAGCGCGAAGAAATCCGCGTCCCCGCGCGCGATCGAGGGCATGCCCACGAGGATGTGCGATTGCGACGCGGGGTGGGCAATGCGCTTGGGGGCCGAATCCGGCGTGCCGATCGGCGGCAACGCGGCAGGGCTCGTGCCCCGGGGCAGGTTGCCGGTGAGTTGCTCGGCGATCGCCTCGGCCTCGGCCCTGGAAATGTCGCCGATCATGGACACCACCGCGCGCGAGGCGGCGTAATTGGCGCGGTAGAAGCCCTCGATGTCGCTGCGCGTGATGGCGGCGATGCTGTCCACCGTGGCGTTCGCGCCGTAGGGATGGGTGCCATACATGGCCTGGAAAAACACCCGGTTGGCGATCGCCTCGGGCTTGGTTTCCGCCTCTTTCAGGCCGGCGATGGCGCGTGCCTTCTCGCGATTCAACGCCTCTTCCGGAAAGGAGGGGGTCTGCACGATGGAAGCCAGGAGGGCGATGGCGGCATCGCGCTCGGCCCTGGATGACAGGGTGCGCAGGGTCACGCCGGCACGGTCGAAGTCGGCGCGGCCGCCGCGTTGCGCGCCCACGTCGGCGAAGCGTTCGGCGATCTGGTTTTCATTGAGGCCGCCGCTGCCCAGCGCCAGCATGCCGTTGGTCAGCCCGGCGAGCCCTGCCTTCCCCGCCGGCGCGCGCTTGCCGCCGGCGTCGAAATCCACGGCAATATCGAGCATGGGAATGAAGCGGCTTTCAACGAACAGCACGCGGGCGCCGGTCTTGGCGGTCCAGGACTGGATGGGCAAGCCGGCCCAGGCGGGCAGGCTCAGCATCAGGGCCGCGCAGGCGGCCGCGCAGCGGTAGACGAGACGGATCACGGGGTTCATGGCGGATCGATTTCAGTGGCGCAGGCCGGCGGGCGCGGCCTTGGGTTTGGCGGTCATGGGTAGCGGTGTCAGGGTGGCCACGGTGAGCGTGTCGTCGCCGAAATATCGCGCGGCCACCGCCTTGACCTGCCCGGCGGTGACGGCGCGTATCTTTTCGAGCGCCCGGTCGATCTGCCTGTGCGACAGGCCGCTCATCTCGAACTGGGCGATCTCCATCGCCTGGCCGAAGATCGAGTCGCGCTTGTAGACCTGGGCCGCCACCACCTGCGCCTTGACGCGCTTGAGTTCTTCCTCGCTGATGCCTTCGTCGGCGATGCGGCGCACCTCGCCGCGCAGGGCCTCTTCGAGCTCGGCCACCGTCCTGCCCGCCGCCGGCGTACCTTCGAGGACGAACAGCACCGGGCCGCGCGCGGTGTTGTCGTAACCGGCGCCGGCGTCGCTGGCGATGCGCGAGCCGCGCACCAGGTTGCGCGACAGGCGTGCGCCCTGATGGCCGTCGAGCACGCCGGCGAGCACCTCGAGCGCGTGGGCGTCGTCGTCTTTTTCGACATCGACGATGCGCGGCGCGCGCCAGGCCAGCGCCACATACGGCAACTCCGCCGGCGCCTTGACGTTGACGCGGCGGATGCCGGTTTGCTCGGGCTCGTCCTGGGCCTTGCGCTCGGGCAGCAGCTTGGGCCTGGCGCCGCCGTAGTACTTCTTCGCCAGCCGCACCACCTCGTCCGGGCTGGCATCGCCGGTGACGATCAGCACCGCGTTGTTCGGCGCATACCAGGTCTTGTACCAGGCCCGCGCGTCGGCGCCCTTCATGGTTTCCAGGTCGCGCATCCAGCCGATCACCGGCGTTCGGTACGGATTGGCCTTGTAGGCTGTGGCCATCAGGGTTTCATGCACCAGCGCGCGCGGCTGGTCATCGGTGCGCAGGCGGCGCTCCTCCATGACCACCTTGATCTCCTTGGCGAACTCCGCGTCGGAGAGTTGCAGATTGCTCATGCGGTCCGCCTCGAGCTTCATCACCAGTTCGAGCTTCGACTTGTGCACCTGCTGGAAATAGGCGGTGTAGTCGCGACTGGTGAAGGCGTTTTCACGCCCCCCGGCAGCGGCCACGCGACGCGAGAACTCCCCCGGCTTGAGCGTCTTCGTGCCCTTGAACATCATATGTTCCAGCACATGCGCCACGCCGGTGACGCCATTGACTTCATCGATGCTGCCGGCGCGGTACCACACCATGTGGGCCACCGTGGGGGCGCGGGTGTCCTGCTTGACGATGATCTTCAGGCCGTTGGGCAAGGTGGTTTCGAAGGCGTCGACCGCCGCCGCTGGCGCGGCAGAGCCGACCAAAAGGGCGAACGCTGCTGCGCTCACCCGGAGTCCGGGGGTTTTCATCGGGTGGCTCTTGTTAGAATCGCAGTCGGTTGCATCGCCACCACCTTGATCCGGCAGGCGCGGCGGAACCGACTCCTTGAATGGTACGCGTTGTTGGACGGGTGGAAGCCGCTTCAAGTTCCGATGTTTTCCTTTTTCAAGCCAAAACCCGCGCCCGAAGCGGTGCCGCCGGCCCTTCCGGCCGCGCCGGCGCCGGCAGCACCGACCCTGCCCGCGGCCGCCGTTGCAGCGGTTGCGCCTGAACCGGCGCCCGCCAAGGCCTCCTGGACCGAGCGCCTCAAGGCAGGGCTGACCAAGACCCGCGCCCAGCTCACCTCGCTCTTCACCGGCATCAAGGTCGATGAGGCGCTGTTCGAGGAACTCGAGTTCGCCTTGATTTCGGCCGACTGCGGCGTGGACGCCTCGCAGCACCTGATCAGGCAGTTGCGCGAACGTGCCAAGCGCGATGCCATCGAGGACGGCGAGACCCTGAAGCGCGCCCTGGCCGACCTGATCGCCGCCCTGCTCGCGCCGCTTGAGAAACCGCTCGACCTCGACCAGGCCAAACCGCTGGTGCTGATGATCGCCGGCGTCAACGGGGTCGGCAAGACCACCTCGATCGGCAAGCTGGCGAAATACTTCCAGTCACAGGGCAAGAGCATCCTCCTGGCGGCCGGCGACACCTTCCGCGCCGCCGCGCGCGAGCAGTTGATGACCTGGGGCGAGCGCAATAACGTGGTGGTGATCTCGCAGGAGAGCGGCGATCCGGCGGCAGTGATCTTCGACTCGGTGCATGCGGCGCGCGCACGCGGCATCGACATCCTCATGGCGGACACCGCCGGACGGCTGCCGACGCAAAGCAACCTGATGGATGAAATCCGCAAGGTCAAGCGGGTCATCGCCAAGGCCGATGCGGCCGCGCCGCATGAAGTGATGCTGGTGATCGATGCCAATACCGGCCAGAACGCGGTCGCTCAGGTGAAGGCGTTCGACGACGCGCTGGGCCTGACCGGGCTGGTGGTGACCAAGCTCGACGGCACGGCCAAGGGCGGCGTGCTGGCGGCGATCGCACGCGCGCGGCCGGTGCCGGTGCGCTTCATTGGCGTGGGCGAAGGCATAGATGACCTGCGCCCGTTCGTGGCACGCGAGTTCGCCGACGCCATGCTCGGCCTGGACTGAACGCGGCCGCCGGCGCGATGATCGAGTTTTCCGCCGTCACCAAGCGCTATCCCGGCGGATACGAGGCGCTCAAGTCGGTGAACCTGACCATCGCGGACGGCGATTTGCTGTTCATCACCGGGCATTCCGGCGCAGGCAAGAGCACGTTCCTCAAATTGCTGCCGGTGATCGAGCGCGCCACCAGCGGCAGCGTGATCGTCAACGGGCAGAACGTGTCTGCGATGCGCCCGGCGGCCATCCCCTACCTGCGCCGCAACATCGGCCAGATCTTCCAGGACCAGAAGCTGCTCTACGACCGCAGCGTTTTCGACAACGTGATGCTGCCGTTGTCGGTCACCGGCGTGCCGTTCAAGGACGGCGCCAAGCGCGCGCGCGCCGCGCTAGACAAGGTGGGCCTGCTCACGCGCGAGAAGGCCAATCCGATCGCGCTGTCCGGCGGCGAGCAGCAGCGGCTGGCGATTGCGCGCGCGATCGTCAACAGGCCGTCGATCATCATCGCCGACGAACCGACCTCCAACCTGGACGCCGATTACGCCGCGGAGATCATTGACCTGTTCGTGGCCTTCCACCAGGTGGGCGTGACGCTCGTCATCGCCACGCATGACGAGTCCGCCGTCAGCCGCGCCGCCGCGCGCGCCACGGTGCGCAGCGTGCAGCTCAGGAGCGGGGAGCTGGTGGCATGAAGGCCTGGCTGACGCTGCACTGGATGGCCTTCCTGGGCACGGTGGCCAAGCTGGCTGCCACGCCCTTCGCGACGCTCTTGAACGTGCTGGTAATCGGGGTCGCGCTGGCGCTGCCGGCCGGCGCCTATACCCTGCTGGTCAATCTGCAGCAGGCGGTGCGCAACGTCTCGAGCGATCCGGAGTTTTCGGCCTTCCTGGCGCTGGATGTCAAGAAGGACGAAGTTGCCGACCTCGACCGCCGCCTGCGCGCCCTGCCCGGCGTCGCGCGTGTCGAGTTCCGCTCGCGCGAGGCTGCGCTCGCCGAATTCCGCCAGCATCCTTCGATGGGCGACGTGATCGCCGCGCTCGACAAGAACCCGCTGCCTGACGCCTTCATCGTCCGCCTGACCGATACCAACGCCGAAGACCTCGACCGCCTGGCCGAGAAGGTGCGCGGCTGGGCCAACGTGGAACACGTGCAAGTCGATTCCGCCTGGGTGCGCCGCGTGGCGGCCGCGGTAGGGCTCGGACGCGTGGCCGTCCTGATCCTGGCCGGGCTGCTGTCGGTTGCGCTGCTGGCCGTCACCTTCAACACCATCCGCCTGCAGATCCTTACCCAGCGTGAGGAAATCGCGGTCTCGAAACTGCTGGGCGCCACCAACGGCACCATTCGTCGGCCGTTCTATTACTTCGGCGCCCTGCTCGGGGTCCTGGGCGGCGGTGCCGCCCTTGGCATCGTGTACGGCGCGTTTTACCTGCTCAACCACAGCGTGGCACAGTTCGCGGCGCTGTACGCATCGGATTTCCGGCTGGGTGCCCTGCCGCCCGAGGACATGGCATCCATCCTGGGCTTCGCCGCAGCACTGGGACTGGCGGGTGCGTGGCTGTCGGTATCGCAGCACCTGCGCGAGTTCGAGCCGCGTTAGGCGGCGGGTAGGCGGCGACGCCCCGCCTTTAGCTCCCCGCGAGCAGGAGGCGGATATCCGAGACCAACCGCTCGAGGGACGCTGCGGGTTCGCTCGCGGGAGCCGGGCGCACGAACAGGCGCAAGCGACCCTGCGGATCGAACACATAGGTGCCGGCGGAATGGTCCATGGTGTAGCTGCCCGGCGCCTTGCCAGGCACCTTCTGGTAGAAGACCTTGAAATCCTTGGCCACGGCAGCGGTGGTCGTCATGTCGCCATACAGGCCCACGAAACTCGGGTGAAACGCCGGCACATACTGGGCGAGCAGGGCCTGGGTGTCGCGCTCGGGATCGATCGTGATGAAAAGCACCTGCAGCTTCCCGGCGTCGGCGCCGAGCCTGGCGACCACCTCGCGCATTTCCGCCAGCGCGGTCGGGCACACGTCCGGACACTGGGTGAACCCGAAGAACACCGTGACGACCTTGCCTTTGTAGTCGGCCAGGCTGACCTTTCTGCCGTTGTGGTCGGTCAGCGCGAAGCCCTTGGCGTAGTCGGCGCCGGTGATGTCGGTGTTGCGGAACTGGGGCTTGCCGTCCCCGCAGCCGGCCAGTGCCGCGGCCGCGCAGACGAACAAGGCGCAGGCGAGATGCCGCAGGCTCATGGGGACAGGTAGGGCTGCAGGTAGTGGTCGACTAGCAGGGCCGCAAACAGCGCGGCGAGGTAGTAGAGCGAATACGTGAAGGTCGCGCGGGCCTGCTGGTCGCTGTAGGAAAGATAGAGCTTCACCGCATGGCGGATGAACCCGGCGGCCAGGATCACCGCCGAGGCCAGATAGACCCAGCCGCTCATGCGGATGGCGAAGGGCAGTATGCTCACCGCGCCCAACAGAACGGTGTAGAGCAGAATGTGGAGCTGGGTGAATCGCTGGCCATGGGTCACCGGCAGCATCGGCAGGCCGGATCTGCGGTAGTCCTCGACGCGGTACAGGGCGAGCGCCCAGAAATGCGGCGGGGTCCACACGAAAATGATCAGCACCAGCAGCACGGCCTCGGGGCCCACCTCGCCGGTGACCGCGGCCCAGCCGAGCGCCGGCGGCATCGCGCCCGACAGTCCGCCGATGACGATGTTCTGCGGCGTGGTCGGCTTGAGCAGCACGGTATAGATGAACGCATAGCCGAAGAAGGTGGCGATGGTGAGCCACATCGTCAGGGCATTCACCCACACCAGCAGCAGCGCGCTGCCGACGGCGGCCAGGACCAGGGCGAAGACCAGCGCCTGCGGCGTGGTGAGTTCGCCGCGCGCCATCGGGCGGGCGCGGGTTCGCGCCATCTGGGCGTCGATGCGCTGCTCGATCAGGCAGTTCACCGCGAAGGCGCCCCCGGCAAGCAGCCAGATGCCGATGGTGCCCGCGACGAGCACCGCCGGCTCCACCATCCCGGGGGTGGCGAGGAACATGCCGATGACCGCGCAGAACACCGCCAGCATGGTCACGCGCGGTTTGGTCAGTTCGGCGAACTGGCGCAACCGTTGGCTGGCGGAAGGCGCACGATCTGCGCTGGAGACTTGCATGGTGTCAGGAGGCTCGCGCCAGCCCGGCGGTGGCGGCGGCGGCAGGCGCGGAAACGGCGAGGCGCGAGTTTAGCAGCGCGAGCAGGGCCGCAAGGGCCGCCGCGCCGCCGTTGTGGATCACGGCCACCGCCAGCGGCCAGGTGAAGACCACGTTCGACACGCCGGTGAGCACCTGCAGGCCGATCAGCGCAAGCAGCGCAACGCCGATGCCGCGCAGGGCAGGGACGCGCGCCGATGCGCGCCACAGGCGAGCGGCCAGCCAGACGACGGCCACGGTCACCACCAGGGCGAAGACGCGATGCACCCAGTGGATGGCGACTAGCGCCTGCATGGACAGCAGGGTTCCGTCGTCGTTCATGCCGAGCGGGCGGGTAAGGTCGAATCCGCGCGCGAAATCGGCTTCCGGGACTACGGCACCGTTGCACAGGGGAAAGTCCGCGCATGCGAGCACCGCATAGTTGGTGCTCACCCAGCCACCCAGGGCGATCTGCATGAACACCAGGGCCAGCACGATGAAAGCCGGCGCGCGCAGGTGTGCGGCCGCATCTTCGGGTATGCGCGCGGGTTCGGTGCGCGCCGCCAGTGCCGCCAACGCGCACAGCAGCAGCACGCCCAGGAGCAGGTGCATGGTGACGATCACCGGCATGAGCTTCAGGGTGACCGTCCAGGCGCCGAACGCCCCCTGGACGCACACCAGCACGAACAGGGCCGTGGCCGGCCAGGGCGAACGCTGCGTCCGCTCGCGATGCAGCCAGGCCAGCGCCATCAGGACGGTGATCAATACCCCCACCCCCATGGCGAAGTATCGATGCAGCATTTCGATCCACGCCTTGGTGAAGGTGACCGGACCGCTCGGCATGGCCGCTTCGGCCGCGCGAATATGGTCTGCAGCGGCCAGGGGCGTGGACTGACCGTAGCAGCCCGGCCAGTCGGGACAGCCCAGGCCGGAGTCTGTCAGCCGGGTGAAAGCCCCGAACATGATCAGGTCGAAAGTGAGAAAGGCGGTCACCCACACCAGTTTGCGGTACTTGTCGGTGTCACTCCTGGCCCATACCCAAACCAGCGGCATCGAGGCGACCAGCAGGCCGACCAGCAGCAACTCGATGATGGCGGAGGTACTCATCAGCCAACCCGCGAGTACTTGAGCAGGCGCGCGAGGTCGCGGCTCATCTTCATGGGGTCTGCGCCCTTCGGGTAGCGCAGCACGAGATTGCCCAGCGGGTCGATCAGGTAGATATGCTCGCTGCGCGCGCCAGTGGCCGGGAAAGCGCTGTCGAGCGGCGCGTCGCCGGCGCGCAGCATCTTCATGCCGTCGTACTCGCGCATGAGCTGGGTCGACAATTGCGCCTGGTCGGTGATGACCCAGGCGCGTTCGACACGGTCGCGCTCCTTGCCCTGCATGGTGCGCAATTGGCGCATCTTGAACAGCTTGTCGGTACATTCCGCGGCGCAGTCGCCGCCGTCGAAGGTCAGCAGAGTCCACTTGCCCTTGAAATCGGCGCTACGAAACGGCGTGCCGTCGAGCAGCGCGAGGGTCATGTCGGGCAGGGGTTTCACCGGTTCGATGAGCGTGCCGTAGTTGACCCGGCCGTCGGGTCGGAAGAAATAGTAGGTCACATACGAGGCCACCACCGGCGAGGCGCAGACCAGGAAGATCAGCAGAAGCTTGATGCGACCGGTCGTCATGGCGTCTCGGTAGGCGTCTTCACGCGTCTCTAGGTGGCTTGTCATGATGGAAGAAGGTGAAAAACAGAAACAGTGAGAGGATGAGGACGGCAAGGGAATACCACTGGAAGGCGTAGCCGCGGTGCTTGGCTGCCGTCATGCCGGCGTCGACGGCGGGCCCGACATCGGGCGCGCGGATCAGCCCGTCGGTGGCGCCATCACCGCCTTGGCGCAGCATGAAGGGCTGAACCTGCATGCCGGTGCGTTCGGCGAACTTTTCCGGCGTCAGGTTTTGCCAAAGGGGTCCGGTGTCGGTGTTTTCCTTCAATTCCAGGGTGCGGCGCGGCGCGATATAGGCGCGACCACGAATTTCCACCATACCGGACGGGGTGCCCACCGGCGGCAACTTTGTCCGATCGGCCGCCGGCTGCACGATGCCACGGTCGACCAGGACCACCGTGCCGCCGCCCGCAGGACGCAGCGGCGTGACGACTGCCATTCCCGTCGCACGGCCGGCGAACCGGTTGTCCCAGTAGACTGTGGCGGCGGGGATAAATTCCCCGCGCACCACCAGTTTCCGACCGTCTACCGACTCGGCGGCAAGCGCAGCGCCGCCGAGCGCCACATCGACCGCGTCGCGTCCGGCCGCAGCGCGGGATTCGATTTCGTCCTTTTGCAGCGCGCGCACGCTTTGCCAGTAGCCTGCCCAGGTCGCAAGCGCGATGGCTGCGCCGGCCGCCAGGGCCGGAAACAGCCGAAATGCGGGTCGTTGACGCAGGCGAATCATGCGGGCACCGGAACCGGGCACAATAGCGCTTGGCGGGCCCGGGCGGCTTCGTGGACCGCAACCTTCCCGCAAGCACCGATGAAACTCATTCCCGCATTCATACTTGTGACCATCCTGGCCAGCCTTGGCTCCGCACTGTATTTCATGATCAAGGACGGCAGCAGGACCCGCCGAACGGTTCAGGCCTTGACGGTGCGCATTTCGCTTTCGGTCGCCCTGTTCCTGTTTCTCATGCTTGGTTACTGGATGGGCTGGTTCGTGCCGAACCAGCGTCCGTTCTAGACGGGGCCGCCGCAGCCCTGTGGTTTCCAATGAAAAACGCCGCACTTGCGTGCGGCGCTTCGCATCCTCGATGCGTTGCCTGCCTTACATCCAGTAGACGATGATGTAGAGGCCCAGCCAGACCACGTCGACAAAATGCCAATACCAGGCCGCCCCCTCGAAGGCGAAATGATGGTCGGGCCGGAAGTGCCCCTTCAGGCAGCGCGCCCAGACCACCACCAGCATGATGGCGCCCACGGTGACATGAAAGCCGTGGAAACCGGTCAGCATGTAGAAGGTGGAACCGTAGATGCCTGACGAGAGCTTGAGGTTTAACGCCGAATAGGCATGCACATACTCGTACGCCTGGCAACCGAGGAAGACCACACCGAGCGCGATGGTCAGGAACAGGAACAGGTTGAGGACACCACGCTTGTTGTCCTTCAGGGCATGGTGCGCGATGGTCAGTGTCACGCCGGAGGTCAGCAGCAGGATGGTGTTGATGGTGGGCAGCCAGAACGGCCCCATGGCGGTGAAGGGCTCGCTGTACTCCGGGCCCCCCGTGGGCCACTGCGCCTTGAAGTCGGGCCAGACCAGGCGCTGGTCGAGCTCGCCGAGCCAAGGCACAGAGAGCTGACGGGCGTAAAACAGGGCGCCGAAGAACGCGGCAAAGAACATCACCTCGGAAAAGATGAACCAGCCCATGCTCCAGCGGAACGAGAGGTCGACCTTGCCCGAGTACTGCCCACCCTCGGACTCGCCGGCGACCGTGCCGAACCAGCCGAACAGCATGTAGATCAGGAAAGCGAACCCGAGCGCGACTGCATAAACGCCGGGCATCATGTCGTTGATCCAGGTGGCCGTGCCCAGCGCCATCAGGAACAAGGCGATCGAGCCCTTGATGGGCCATGACGACGGCTGCGGAATGAAGTAGTCCGGAGTCGTTCCGTGTGCGGCAGGTGCGCTCATGCTTCTTTCTCCTCGCGCCATCGACTTGGGGGCGCTCTTCGTTACTACGGTAAACCTACTTCGCGGTCACTACCCTGACCAGCACCACGAGCGCGGCGACGAACACCGCTGCGCCGAAAATCCCCGCGATGATCGCCTGCTTGGGACTGATCCTCGCCACATCGTCCTCATAGCCCGCGGACTTGCGGATTCCTATGAACGACCACAACACCGCCCGCATGACCTGCAGCGGCGACGCGGGCTTGCCCGGCTTGGCTTCGCTGCTCACGAACTGCCCTTGCCCGCGATTTCAAAAAACGCATACGACAGGGTGATCGTGGTAACGTCCCTGGACATGTCGGGATCGATCACGAACACCACCGGGAACTGCTTGGACTCCCCGGCAGCGAGCGTCTGCTGCTTGAAGCAGAAGCATTCCAGCTTCTTGAAGTACTGCGACGCCACCTTGGGCGCGTAGCTCGGAATGGCCTGCCCGGCCATCGGACGGTCGGTCAGATTGGTGACTTCGTACATCACCTGCACCAGTTCGCCGGGATGGACCTGCAGGCTGCCGGACACCGGCCGGAACCGCCACGGCATCGTGTTCGCATTGGCATCGAACTCGATGGTGACCTTACGCGACATGTCTACTTGGGTATTGGCCGGGCGCGCGTCCGCCTTCACCAGCTGGTTGATGCCGGTAATTTCGCAAATGGTCTGGTAAAACGGCACCAGGGCATAGCCGAAACAGCCCATCAGCGCGACCACCACAAGCAGTTTCCTGAACGTCTCGCGGTTGCCGGCCGATTGTGCGGATTGCGGAGAAGGCGATGTCATGGCAGCTCTACCCGAACAGAACGCGGTTGGCGATCACGCCCAGGAAAAACACCAGCGCGATTGATACCAGCACAACGGCCGTGCGGCCGTTGTTGCGCTGAGGGGAGGGTTCGGTCTGGTCGGGCATGGTGTCTGAAGCCGCCCCGGGAGCTGTCCCGCCGTAGACAAGGCGGGCGCCAGCGCGGCAGCGGACGTCGGCCTACTTGACTTGCGGCGCGGTCTCGAAGGTATGGTAGGGGGCCGGCGAAGGTACGGTCCACTCAAGGCCTTCAGCGCCCTCCCACGGGTTGGCGGGTGCCTTGGCGCCGCCCTTGATGCTCTTGATCACTACCACCATCAACAGCAGCTGCGAGAAGCCGAAGCCGAACGCGCCGATCGAGGCAATCATGTTGAAGTCTGCGAACTGGGTGGCATAGTCGGGGATGCGGCGCGGCATGCCGGCGAGGCCCAGGAAGTGCATCGGAAAGAAGGTGATGTTGAAGAAAACCATCGAGCACCAGAAATGCAGCTTGGCCAGGCCTTCGTCGTACATGTGACCGGTCCACTTGGGCAACCAGAAATAGACGCCGGAGAACATCGCGAACAGCGAACCGGCCACCAACACGTAGTGGAAGTGCGCCACCACATAGTAAGTGTCCTGAAGCTGGATATCCACCGGGGTGACCGCCAGGATCAAGCCTGTAAAGCCGCCCATCGTGAACACAAAGATGAAACCGACCGCAAACAACATCGGGGTCTCGAAAGTCATCGAGCCGCGCCACATGGTGGCGATCCAGTTGAACACCTTCACGCCGGTGGGCACGGCGATGAGCATGGTGGCGTACATGAAGAACAGCTGGCCCGCTGCCGGCATGCCGGTGGTGAACATGTGATGCGCCCAGACAATGAACGAGAGAATGGCGATCGAGGAGGTGGCGTACACCATCGAGGCGTAGCCGAAGAGCTGCTTGCGGGCGAACGCCGGGACCACATGGCTGATGATGCCGAAGGCCGGCAGGATCATGATGTAGACCTCGGGGTGGCCGAAGAACCAGAAGATGTGCTGGTACATGACCGGATCGCCGCCGCCGGCCGCGTTGAAGAAAGAGGTACCGAAGTGGCGGTCGGTCAGCAACATGGTGATGGCACCGGCCAGCACGGGCATGACCGCGATGAGCAGGTAGGCCGTGATGAGCCAGGTCCAGCAGAACATCGGCATCTTCATCAGCGTCATGCCGGGCGCGCGCATGTTGAGGATGGTGGTGATGATGTTGATCGAACCCATGATCGACGAAGCGCCCATGATGTGCATGGCGAAGATGCCGAGGTCCATGCCGAGGCCCATCTGGGTCGACAGCGGCGCGTACAGGGTCCAGCCGGCCGCGGTCGCGCCGCCGGGCACGAAGAACGAGATCAGCAGCAGCGCCGCGGCGGGCACCAGCAGCCAGAAAGACCAGTTGTTCATGCGCGCGAAGGCCATGTCGGGCGCGCCGATCTGCAGCGGGATCATCCAGTTGGCGAACCCCACGAAGGCGGGCATGATGGCGCCGAACACCATGATCAGGCCGTGCATGGTGGTGAACTGGTTGAACAGCTCGGGCCGCCAGTACTGCAGGCCGGGCTGGAACAGTTCGGCGCGAATGCACAGGGCAAGTACCCCGCCCACCAGCAGCATCGCGAAGGAGAACCACAGGTAAAGGGTACCGATGTCCTTGTGGTTGGTCGTGGTGACCCAGCGCATCAGGCCTGACGGCGGCCCGTGATGGTGGTCTTCGTGATCGTGGGCGTGGCCGTGATTGTCGAGAACTGCGCTCATGATTGCCTCTGCGGGAATGACGTGATCGTTGACAGGTCTGGAGAGCTTACTGCTGCTTGGCGGCGAGCTGACCGAGCTTGGCGGCGTCCCATGCCTTGGCGGCCTTGATGTCCGCCGGCATCGGCACGTCGTCGCTCTTGTTGCCCCAGCTGTTGCGGGTATAGGCGACGACTGCGGCGAGCTCCACGTCGGACAGACTCCTGAACGAGGCCATGGCGGTGCCCTGGCGACCGTTGATCAGCAGGGCAACCTGGTTGTCCCTCGGACCCTGCACGAGCTTGGAACCGTCGAGCGGCGGGAAGGCCGGCGGCGCGCCCTTGCCGTTGGCCTGGTGGCAGGCCACGCAGGCGGCCGCGTAGACTTTTTCCCCGCGCGCGACGAGTTCGGCCTTGGTCCACTGCTTGTTGGGATCGTCCATCTTGGCGGCCATGAGCTTCTTTTGCTCCTCGACCCACTTGGTATAGTCGGCTTCCGATTTGACGTTGACGACGATGGGCATGAAGCCATGCTCCTTGCCGCACAGCTCGGCACATTGGCCGCGGTAGACGCCGATCTTGTCGGCCTTGAACCAGGTATCGCGGATGAAACCGGGAATGGCGTCCTGCTTCACGCCGAAGGCGGGGATCATCCACGCATGGATCACGTCCTGCGCCGTGGTCAGGATACGCACCTTCTTCCCGACCGGGACCACGACCTCGTTGTCCACCTCGAGCATGTAGTGGATGCCTTTCTCGACCCTGCCTTCGATCTGGTCGGTGGGCGTGGCGAGGCTCGAGTAGAAGCTGATGCCTTCCCCCTCGCCCTTGACGTAGTCGTAGGCCCATTTCCACTGGTGACCGGTGGCCTTGATGGTGAGGTCGGCGTTGGACGTGTCCTTCATGGCCAGCACGGTCTTGGTCGCCAGGGCGGCCATCACGATCACGATGACCATCGGCACCACGGTCCACGCGATCTCCACCGCGGTGCTCTCGTGGAAGGTGGCCGCCTTGTGCCCCTTGGACTTGCGATGCGCGTATACCGAATAGAACATGACCCCGAACACGGCGACGAAGATCACCGCACAGATGCCGAGCATCACGAAATGGAGGTCGTAGATCTGGCTGGCGATCGTGGTGACCGGCGGCGCCAGGTTCAGCTGGCGAACGGCCGGACCGCCGGGCATGTCGCCGGAGGCCGCACCTGCGATACCGGCGGCGAGCGCCAGCGAAAGGCCGGTTGCATACGAGATCTTGCTGCAAGAGGTTGCTACGCCCATCATGTCCTCAGTCGCGATTGTTTATGTATGTTCGGGTTTGCGGAGCGGCTCGATTTCTGCCAGGGTGCTCCGGCATGTCAAGGTCACGCGTTGGCTGCTCCGCGCAGTGCGGCTCCGAATTCTTTCGCAAAAGCCAGGCGCCGCTCGAAACCGAGATGGCGCCCAAGTTCCACCTGCCTCCCCGACTGCGAAAGCAGGACTGTCACACCGGCCGGTGCATGCAGCACCGCCAATCGAGCCCAGCGAGGGTTGAACTCCTGCAACGTGCGCCGCCGGCCGTCGACATGCTCGACCGTGACCGACTGGGCGCCCACGAAGATGCGCTCGAAATCCCCCACGCGCCGTCCGCAGGCCAAAAACGCCGCACCGACCACCAGCATCTCGAGGCCGGCGAAAGGCAGGATCAACCATGGGCCGAAGGACGCAAAGGCCACACCGAACCCGAAGGAGAGCGCAACAAGGCTCGCAAAAACGCCGATCAGGCCCGCAGGTCCAATTGAGCAGTTGCGCCGCAACAGAAACTCGACGCCGTCATGCTGCGACGCAAAAGTTGATTCCAACCCTTGTCGTTTCATTTGTGTGAACACTCACGCCGTATGTGGCGAGTTGTCTTGTTATGCAACCCCTTTTCAACCCTGAAAATTATAGCAGTCTTTCGAATCGCGACTTTCAAAACCCCATGCGGGCGACGGCAGATCCGCCTTAAACGCGCAGAGCCATAACCATTCCAGAAGCGTGGGTAATCGGGCGGGGTCGGAACGGGTTCACTTGGATGGCGTGGGAAGTTTCGCGCACCGCGCCCCGTTGCGGGGTGCGGTACGACCGGATCGGATCGAACGCCGGCGGAACGCCTTGCCGCCGCCGCCCCCCTGAAGGCGGGATTCAGGGCGCCCGGTCGCCGGCGGCTCAGCCCTCGGCGAACGCCTCGGCCCAGGCGAGGGCCTGGAGGTGCGCGCGGTTGATCTGCTCGTTGGAAAGCTGCAACGAGCGCGACAATTCGGCCACTTCGGCCCCGTCAGCGACTTCGCAGGCTTCCACCAGTTGCAGGAAGGGCGCCAGAACGCCACTGCGCTCGATCAGGACATCGTTGATGTCCGAAGGCAGGACGAGGTCGCCGAGGGCCTGCTCCATCGGCACGCCCAGCATCACGTCAAGCATCGAGAACACCCCGGCCAGAAAGGCGTTGTCGCAATCCGCGGCAGGCAGGCATTCGGCGGCGAGGAGTTCCATGAAGCGGCCGCGGGTAACCGCGAAACTCGCCACCACCGGCGGCGCGGTGCCGCTCTTGATCGCGGTCAGCAGCAGGGCGGCCCAGCGGAACAGCTTCTTCAGACCCAGGATCATCACCGCATGGCGGAACGAGGTCACCTCGCAACCGAGACCGAAGCCGGCCGAATTGATGTACCGGAGGAGCTTGAAGGAAAGGGTCGGGTCGCGCTTGAGCAGTTCCTCGATGGTGGCGGGATCGGCCTCCTTGCGCACCAGATTGATCAACTGGATGACGTTGCTGTAGGCGGGATTGGCGAGCTTCGCGGTCACCGCGGTAGGCCGCTCGAAGTAATAGCCCTCGAACAGCTTGACGCCCAGCTTCACCAGCAGATCGAACACGGACGACGATTCGACTTTCTCGGCGATTAACTGCGTGTGCGGATGCTGGCCGGCGATGCGCACCAAGGTAGGCAGCGTGTCGGGCTTGAGGCGCCGCATATCGAGCTTGATGTACGACGCATGCGGCAGCCATGATGCGTACGGGCGGGTGAGCACGTGGGGGCCGAAGGCAAACCGGAAGCCGCGAGTGCGCAACTGATCCATGAATTCCGCAGCGACCGCGATCAGGTCGGATGCGTTGTCCTCGATGGCCGGAACCTGCAGGACGATGCTCTCGGGATCGACAATCTCCAGATGCGCCCCGTTGAGCGTTTCGGTCGTGCAGTCGACGAACGCGATCTTCTTGCCGAACAGAGCCTCGCTGCCGATGTTCGAGAGCGCATTGAAAATCAGCGCGGCGTCGGCCGTCACGGTGGTGATCGCTTCAGTTGACGGGTCAGCATGCTGCCGCTGCAGCAACTCGTAGCCGATCACGCCGCGCTTGGCGTCGACGATCGGCTGCCGGATGATGACGGCAATGTCTCCACCGGTCGGAATGAGGGCGGCAGGCCCGATCGGGTCGGCGTCAGCGTGGGCGGCCAAGGGCATGTTCGAATCCTGCGTCAGTCGGATTCCATAATCTTCCCGCAATCCCCAGTGCGGGAAACTCCGGAGTTGACGCGCGATTGCCCTGCTATTTGCGCCGCGGCGCAAATGCCACCACCGCTTCGCCTCGCGCCGTGCGCCTGGGCGCCGCCTTCCAAGCATGGCCGTAGATCACCTCGAAGGTCGCCGGAAGCCTGCTATCGCGGCGCTGCGCCTCATAGGCCTGCCGTACCTCGCGCAGGCGCCCCGGGCCTGTCAGGCCGCGTCGGCGTCCCCGCATGGCGTTCGCCGATCCGGTGCGGCGCAGGTCCGCAAACAATCCGTCGAGGGATTCGTACGTCAGGGTGAGCAATTCCATGTCCATGACCGGCGCCGCGAAACCGGCCCGGCCGAGCGCGTCGCCGATGTCATGCAGGTCGATGAAGCGCTTGACGTGCCAGCCCGGGCCGGCGGCCGCGAAACAATCGCGCAGTTCGCGCAGCGTGTCGGGCCCCAGTGCGCTGAACATGAACAGGCCGCCGGTATCGAGCACCCGCCGCGCTTCCGCGAATGCCGGCAGGGGGTCGTCAAGCCAGTGCAAGGCGAGATTCGACCATGCCAGGCCGAACGCGCCGTCGACGAACGGCAGGCTCGCCATGTCGGCATTGACTCCGCTGACCGGCCCGCTACGCCCGCCCAGCCAGCGGCGCCAACCGGCGGACTCGGGAACCGCTGCACGCACCATCGCATGCGCAAGATCGACGTTGACCAGCCGGGCAGCGGGAAAACGTGCCCGCAATCCGGCAGTGGCGGCCCCGGTACCGCAGCCGAGGTCGACAATGCGGGCCGGCGCAAGCCGGATCACGTCGAAACGCTCCAGCATGCGCCGCCCGACCTCGCGATGTAAGACGTCGCCCTGGCCGAAACTTGCGGCCGCGCGCGCAAAATTGCGCTTCATCGCCGCGCGGTCGGCGAAAAACGGTTCATCGATGTGGTTCAACGGCATGTTCAGTGCTGGGGGCCGGGGCGGGACGGGACAGCCTCTTGTCGCGTCATCTGGCCGATAATCCTGTTGCCGCGGTTGCCGGCGGGGCTTGGCCGCCCGCGGCCGGTGACGCGCACCTCAGAGGCTTGTATCACACCACGATGGGAATTTTTGACTTCTTCGGACGAGCGAATATCGCACAAGACTGCCACTTGTGCGGCATGACCTCGTTGCGGGCGATCTGCACCGGTTGCGAGGACGACCTCGCGCGGGTATCGGTCAATTGCTGCCGGATCTGTGCCCTCCCCCTGCCCGCTGCGTCGCTCTGCGGACGCTGCCTGGCCGATCCGCCGGCATTCGACGCCACCTGCGCCGCGCTGCGTTACGAGTTTCCGGCCACACGCCTGGTCCAGGCCTTCAAATACAACGGCAAGGTGGGTCTCGCAGCCACCCTGGCCGGACTGCTGGAAAACGCGATCGATGCGTCAAGCGCCGGCCGGCCTGGGCTGCTTGTGGCCATGCCGCTGGCGCGCGCGCGTCTTGCCGAGCGCGGCTACAACCAGGCCCGCGAAATCGCGCGTGTGCTGGCGCGGCGGCTGAACCTGCCGCTGGACCGCGACGGCGTCACACGGATCCGCCAAGGCGCCCCGCAGGCCGAATTGCCGCTGCCGGAACGGCGCCGCAATGTGCGCGGCGCATTTGCGACCACGCGCAACTTCAGCGGCCTGGACGTGGCCGTGGTCGATGACGTCATGACCACCGGGGCGACGCTGGACGAACTTGCCGGCGTTCTCAAGGCCGCCGGCGCCGCCAGGGTCAGGAACTGGGTGCTCGCGCGTACGCCGTTGTGACGCAGCCCCATGAGCGGCATTCCCGCGTGTCCTCGGGCCGATCCGGTCGACGGCGGAACGACCTCCGCGACCGCGCCCACATGACATAAAATCCGGCCCCGGCACCTCGGCCCGGGATGCGCCTTGAAAGCACCCCCCGCGCGCCCACCCCCCACCCCACCTCGATCCGGAATCCCCCTGCCCATGAATGCCCCCGCCAACAACGCAGCGCCCCTGGTTATCGACGTCACCGAAGCCACCTTCGACCAAGAGGTCATGGAAGCTTCGATGAGCATGCCTGTGGTGATCGACTTCTGGGCACCCTGGTGCGGTCCGTGCCGCGCGCTGTCCCCCGTGCTGGAAAAGCTGGCCGGCGAATATGCGGGCCGGGTCAAGGTGGTGAAGATCAACTCCGACGAGAACATGGGCCTTTCCCAGGCCTTCGGCGTGCGCAGCATCCCCTATGTGGCGGCGCTGGTCGGCGGACAGTTAGCGGCGCAATTCATGGGTGCCAAGCCGGAAGGCCAGGTCAAGAGCTTCTTCGACCAGGTGCTCAAGGCATTCGCGCAGGCCATGCCCGAGGCCGCCCAGGCGCTCGAAGCCGCGGCCGCCGACGCGGCGCCTGCCGTGAGCCCGGCGCAGGCCAAGCGCGCCCAGGCCGCGCAGCTGGCCGGGCGCGGCGACCTCGATGGCGCGATCGCCTGCCTGGATGAAGCCTTGGCAATCGAACCTACCCTCACCGCGGCGCGCCTCGACCTGGCGGAAATCGAAATGGCCGCCGATCGTTTCGACGCTGCGCGTACGCGCCTTGACGCTGTGGAACCCAAACCGGAGGACCGCGAATCGGTGCTGCGCCTCGATGCCCTCAAGGCACGCCTGGCAACCCTCGACGCGGTCAAGGATCTCCCGGCCACCGCCGAACTCGAAGCCGCCTTGGCCGCCACGCCGCAGGATCTGCGCATCCGTTTCGACCTGGCGCATGCCCAGATCGCCGAGGGTGACTTCGAAACCGCGCTCGAACACCTGCTGTGCATCATCCAGACCGACCGCAAATGGAATGAGGAAGGCGCACGCAAGGCGATGATCAATGTCTTCAACCTGCTTTCGGGCAATGAGGAAGCGCACGATCTGGTCTCGAAGTACCGCCGCCGCCTGGCCACCGCGCTCAACTGACCCACCGCGCCCGCGCCGTCCTGCCGCCACGCGGACGGCACCCGCATGCTGCATATCGTCCTCTACGAGCCCGAGATTCCGCCGAACACCGGCAACGTGATCCGCCTGGCGGCCAATACCGGCGCGCAATTGCACCTGGTCGAACCACTCGGCTTTCGCATGGAGGACCGGCAACTCAAGCGCGCCGGCCTCGATTATCACGAGTATGCGCGGGTGCGCGTTCATCCGGATTGGGCTGCCTGCCGGTCGGCCCTGGGAGAACGCCGGCTTTTCGCCCTGTCGACCCGCGGTGCGCGCAATTATGCCGAGGTGTCGTTCCGGGATGAGGATGTGTTCGTGTTCGGCCCGGAAACCCGCGGACTTCCAGGGTTGGTCCTCGAGCAATTCGCCGCCGAGCGACGCCTGCGAATACCCATGCACCCGGGCAATCGCAGCCTCAACCTGTCAAACGCGGTAGCGGTCGTCGTGATGGAGGCATGGCGCCAGGGCGGCTTCGCCGGGGGCGCGTAGGCGGCCCGCCCGCGCGCGCCGCACCGGCGCTACTCGGAACGCGGATCGCGGGCAAGCAATTCGGACACCGCGCGGCGCGGCAGGACGCCTTCGAACAAGATCTGGCAGACCGCCCGGGTGATCGGCATGTCGACACCGAGCCGTTCGGCGAGGGTGCGGGTTTCGCGCGCGGTGTGGACCCCTTCAGCCACATGACCGAGTTCGGACAGGATGCGCTCGAGGCCCTGCCCGTCGGCAAGCCGGCGGCCGACGGTGCGATTGCGCGAGAGATCCCCCGTGGCGGTCAGGATCAGGTCGCCCATGCCGGTCAACCCCATGAACGTCTCGGCGCGCGCGCCGAGCGCCTCGCCCAGCCGCGCCATTTCCGCCAGTCCGCGGGTGATGAGGGCTGCCCGGGCATTGAGCCCCAGGCCCAGCCCGTCGCTAATGCCCGCCGCCAGGGCGATGACATTCTTGACCGCACCGCCCACTTCCACACCGGCGATATCGCTGCTGGAGTAGACGCGGATGTTGCCGCCATGCAGCGCCTGGGCGGTCGCCGCGGCAAACCCGGCATCCGCCGAGGCCAGCGTAAGCGCCACCGGCAGGCCCTGCGCGACTTCGGCGGCGAAACTTGGGCCGGATAGCACGCCGCGCGGCCAATGGCCGGGCAGCGTCTCCGCGGCAATCTGGTGCGGCAGGCGCGATGTGCCCTGCTCGAACCCCTTGCACAGCCATATCACCGGCACCATGGCACCGGTGCAGGCGATCCGCTCCAGCGTCGTGCGCAGGCCCGCCACGGCGGGCGCGGCAATCACGATGGAGGCCCGCATGGCCGCGTCGAAATCCTCCACCGGCACCACTTCGGGCGGCAACTGCACCCCGGGCAGGAACGTGGCGTTCTCGCGCCGTGCGCGCATGCTGGCGGCCAAACCCTGCTCGCGGGCCCACAGAAGAACCTGCCGGCCCGGCCGGCGCGACAGCGCCAACGCGATCGCGGTACCCCAGGCGCCGGCTCCAAGCACGCCGATCTCCATGGCCTCAGGTGCCCCAGACCTGAGAAACACGCACGAACCCGCTCGCGCCATCACGGTGACGCACGCGCACCCACCCCGGCACCGCCTGGACAGTCTCGACGAGATCAAGCACGACGTCGGCAGCGACTTCAAGTACTACGGCGGCGTTTTCCTCAGGCTTGTCGCGTACCTGCGCGGTGGCGACGCTCACCACCGTGCGGCGATCGGAAACCTGACGGCGCTCGATCCACGCCAGGTCACCCGCACGGTCGCGCACCTTAAGCCAGCCCTCGATGGCTACCACCACCTCGAAAGGCATGCCGCGCGGCGCCACGAAAAGCTTCTTGCCGCGCACCGCGGGCGCGTCGTAGAGAATCGCAGGCGCGTCGCCGACGGCGCGGTATTCGACCGCCTTCTGGGCAGCAACCGGCGCAACGCCGCCGATGAGCACAAGCGCGAAACCGAGGGACAGCCTGCGCATCGCGGACGCCCTTGGCTACTGCACGGTGATGCCGGCGGGCGCCGTATCCTGGCCGCTGCGCCGCGCCTCCTCGAGTTGCTGTAGGCGCTGCGCGTAATACGCCTCGAAATTGACGTTCGGCAGATGCAGCGCCGGAAACCCGGCGCGCGAGACCACGTCCGCGACATTGGCGCGCAGGTAGGGAAACAGGACACCGGCGCAATGGATGCCTAGCAGCGGGTCGATCTGGTCCTGGGGGAAATTGCGGATCTCGAAAATGCCGGCCTGACGAATCTCGACCAGGAACACCACGCGCTCCTTGAGCTTGGTGGTCACCGTGGCGGTGACCACCACCTCGTACATGCCCTCGCTGAAGTTGCTCGCGTCGAGGTTGATCTGCGTCTCCAGCGCCGGCGGCTCGGTTTCAAGAAAGATCGCCGGCGCATGCGGGATCTCGATCGACATGTCTTTCACGTAGATCTTGTCGAAATTGAATACCACTGCGGCGCCCGGTGCGCCGTTGTCGGTTTCGGCCATGTCTGTGTCTCGGTCTGGGAAGGATAAGAATAAGCGGATGCGGGCCGGCTCAGGCACCCGCGGGGGCCAGCAAAGGCATCAGGCCGCCGGCCCGGTCAAGCGCGACCAGATCGTCGCAGCCGCCGATATGCTTGCCGTCGATGAAGATCTGCGGCACGGTGCTGCGCCCGCTCTCCTCGATCATGGTCTGGCGGCGGCCGGGTTCGAGGTCGACACGGATCTTGTCGATGGCATCGACCCCGCGCGAACGCAGGAGCGCCTCGGCGCGGATGCAATAGGGGCAGGTGGCGGTCGCATACATGCGGACGTGGGGGACAGGCATGGCGGTTTCCCGGTGTGGAAGGCAGGGTTGGATTAAAAAGATCTGATGGTGCGCCGCAGCCCGCTCACTTGGAAACCGGCAAGCCCGCGTCGCGCCAGGCATTGAGGCCACCGGTGAGCACGTATACCTCGCCCACACCCAGCGCCCGCAACTTGTCGGCGGCCGCCCCGGCGCGCTGGCCGGTGTCGCAGCTGACGATCACCGGCAGGCCCTTGAACTTTTCGATCTCGGTGCGGCGCTCGTCGAGCAGCTTGGCCGGGAAGCTCTTGGCGTTGCTGATGTGCCCCCGCGAGTACTCGACCTGCTCGCGGATGTCGATGATCACCGCGTCCTTCTGGTTGATGAGTTGGGTGGCCTGCAGGGTGGATACCCGAGCGCCCCCGCGCGCGCCGGCAAACAGGGGCCACACCAGCATCAGGCCGGACACCACCGCCACGGCGATCAGCGGCCAGTTGTCGATCACGAACTTTTCAATCACTTCGATTCCTTGGGGCGTTAGCGTTCCGGCACACCGCAAAACACCTGGCGCATCAGGGCCACCAGGGTGAGCATGCGTTCATCGGCAATGCGGTAATAGACCTTGTTTGAAGCCTTGCGCGCCCTGAGGATGTCCTTTTCCCGCAGGATCGCGAGGTGCTGCGATACGTTGCTTTGAGAGGTGCCGACAGCCTCCACAATCTCCTGCACGGCAATCTCCCCGCCGGAAAGGAGGCAGAGGATTTTTAGCCGCAGCGGGTGGGCGATGGCCTTCATCGCCAGGGACGCCTGCTCGATATCCTCCGACCTGCCGATCAGGTCGAAGACGTCGTCAGTGACTTTTCTCGCCGCCGGCATCAATGCCCGTCAAGCACAAACCAAACACCAATTATAAAATAGAGTGTGTGTGGACTGAAGTCGATCGACTGGCGTCGAACGGCCGACGTCCGATTGCCGATTAGGGTCCGATCCTAAGCCATGTACAAACTCGTGATGATGCGGCACGGCGAATCCGCCTGGAACCGCGAAAACCGCTTCACCGGCTGGACCGATGTCGACCTGACCGACGCCGGCATGCAGGAAGCCCGGCGCGCCGGGCGACTGCTCAAGGACAAGGGTTACGGCTTCGACCTCACCTTCACCTCGGTGCTCAAGCGCGCGGTCAAGACCCTCAACACGGCGCTCGAGGAACTCGATCTGTTGTGGCTGCCGACCGAAAAGCACTGGCGCCTGAACGAGCGCCACTACGGCGCCCTGCAGGGCCTGGACAAGGCGGAGACCGCCGCCAAATATGGCGATGCCCAGGTGCTGATTTGGCGGCGCGCCTATGCCATCGCGCCCAATCCGCTCGCCGACGGTGACCCGCGCCATCCGCGCTTCGACCCGCGCTACGCCGGCGTTGACCCGCGGCTGCTGCCGGCTACCGAGTGCCTCAAGGATACCGTCGCCCGGGTATTGCCGTTCTGGAACGAGCGAATCGCGCCGGCGGTCAAGAGCGGCCAGCGCGTGCTCATCGCCGCGCACGGCAACAGCCTGCGGGCCCTGGTCAAGTATCTGGACAACGTCGGCGACGATGAAATCGTCGGCGTCAACATCCCGACCGCCCAGCCGCTGGTCTACGACCTCGATGCCGACCTGCGGCCGATACGCAACTATTACCTGGCCGATCCCGAAGAAATCGCGCGCGCCCAGGCCGCGGTGGCCGCGCAGGGCAAGGCGCGGGCCTGAACCGCGTGCCGCGCCGGCTCCGGACGCTGGCGGTCGTGCTCGCATGCGCGGCACTGCCGGCTGCGGTCCGGCCCGCCCTGGCGCAGGGCGGCAACGCCGAGGAACTCAAGGAACTGCGCGGGCGCATCGATGCGCTCAAGCGCGACATCGACCGCGCCGAAGGCAATCGCGCCGAGGCTGCCGACTCGCTGCGCGAGTCGGAGCGGGCGATTTCCGAGGCCAATCGCGCCCTGCGCGACCTGTCCGAGCAGAAAAAGGCCGCCGAAGCGCAGCTCCAGGAGCTTGCCCGCAAGAGCCGCGCGCTGGGCGAATCGACCAGCGCCCAGAATGCCCGGCTCTCGCGCCTGATCCATGACGAGTACATCAAGCACGAACGCGGCTATGTGCAGATGCTGTTTTCAGGCGAAAGCCCGGGGGCTGCGGCGCGCGAAATCCACTACGCGAGTTACATTTCGCGCGCCCACGCGCGCCTGATCGGCAGCCTGCGCGCCAACCTGCAGGAATTGCAACGCCTGGCCGGCGAGGCGCGCGAAAAAACCGCACAGTTGGCCGAAATCGAGACCCGTCAGCGCAGCGAGCGCGAGCAGTTGTCCCGCGAATCGGAGGCGCGCAAGAAGGTGCTCGAACGTCTGGCGTCGCAAATACGCTCGCAGCGGCGCGAGGTGTCCACCCTGGAACGCAACGAAAAACGCCTCACCGAACTGATCGAGAAGCTCGCCCGCCTGGCCCAGCCGAAGGCGCCGGCGGACGCGCCGCGCCGCGACGGCAGGCGCAACGAGGCGTTGCCGGAAGCCGGGTTTGCCGGCAATTTCGCGGCGCTGCGCGGCAGGCTGCGCCTGCCCGCCCGGGGCGAGCTGTCCGGGCGATTCGGAAGCCAGCGGGAGGGTGGCGGCACTACCTGGAAAGGCGTATTCATCCGCGCCCAGCAGGGCGAGGAAGTGCGCTCGATCGCTTCCGGCCGGGTAGTGTTCGCCGACTGGATGCGCGGCTTCGGCAACCTCATCATCGTCGACCACGGCAGCGACTACCTGAGCATATACGGCAACAATGAAACCCTGTTCCGCCAGGTCGGCGACGCGGTCGCAAGCGGCGATTCGATCGCCCGCGTGGGCAGTAGCGGGGGCAATGTGGAAACGGGTCTATACTTTGAATTGCGGCATCATGGCAAGCCTTTCGACCCGCTATCCTGGGCCAAAAAATAGTCGTTGGACGGCCAGTCGGCAGGCATAAGTCATTCGTCGGGTTGTCTCGGGTTCGTCGGTCTTTCCGTTGGTGGCGCCGGCGCTCCCCGGGAGGAAACCGTCGGGAACTAACCGACTTGTGATGAAGTCCAGATGAAGCGCGATTCGCGGGTGCGGCACGGTGCCGGGACCCGTCCGGAATCAGCGCGGTCGCCGCAAGGCGTCGGAGCCAAACATGAATGGCAAATGGAAGAGCAGCGGTCTGGTCGGGTTGGGCGTGGTGGCGGGCGTCCTGCTGGGCATCAATTTCTCGGCCATCGCCCAGCGCGAAGCCCGCAGTCCGCTGCCGCTGCCGGAAATCCAGACCCTAGCCGAGGTGTTCGGCAATATCAAGCAAGGCTATGTCGAGCCGGTTGAGGATCGCAAGCTCCTCACGGGCGCCGTCAAGGGCATGCTCACCGAACTGGATCCGCATTCGGCCTACCTGGACCCCGAGGAAAACAAGGAATTCGAAACCAGCATCCGCGGGGAATTCGGCGGCCTCGGTATTGAAGTCGGCACCGAGGACGGCTACGTCAAGGTGGTGTCCCCAATAGAGGATACGCCGGCGGCGAAAGCGGGCATCAAGGCCGGTGACCTGATCGTCAAGATCGACGACGTATCCACCAAGGGCATCTCGCTGGGCGACGCGGTCAAGAGGATGCGCGGCAAGCCGAAGACGCCGATCAAGCTCACCGTCGCGCGCAAGGGCGAGAACCGGCCGCTGGAATTCACGCTGGTGCGCGAGGTCATCCGTGTGCAAAGTGTCAAGGCCCGGCTGATCGAACCCGGCTATGCGCACATCCGCCTGACCCAGTTCCAGGAGCGCACGGTCGAAGACCTGGCGCGCGCCATTGAGCGCATGTACAAGGAGTCCAACGGCAAGCTGAGCGGGCTGATACTGGACATGCGCAACAACCCGGGTGGCCTCCTGCATACCGCCATCGGCGTTTCTGCGGCCTTTCTGGAACCGCGCACCCTGGTGGTATCGTCCAACGGACGGCTGCCCGACACCAAGCACGAGTACATGGCGACTCCCGAGGAATACTCATTCCGCAACCGGGAAGATGCCCTGCGCGGGCTGCCCGCCGCGGTCCGGACGGTGCCCATCGTCGTGCTGGTCAACGACGGCTCGGCGTCGGCCTCCGAAATCGTCGCCGGCGCCCTGCAAGACCACAAGCGCGCGGTGGTGATGGGCCAGACCACGTTCGGCAAAGGGTCAGTGCAGACCAAGATCAATCTTTCCAACGGCGCCGGCATGAAGCTCACCACGGCGCGCTACTACACGCCCTCCGGACGCTCGATCCAGGCCAAGGGCATCATTCCGGACTGGATCGTCGCCGAAACCGCCGAGGGCGCGGTGCGCAACACCCGCATGCGCGAGGCCGACCTGGCCAACCACCTGACCAACGACAAGGATCCCGACGCCGAGAGGAAGGCCGCGGTACCCGAGGGCAAGGCCGACGAGAAGAGGGATGATTCCAAGCCGCCGGTGCGGTTCGAAACCGGCAGCAAGGATGACTTCCAGTTCCAGCAGGCCATGAACCTCCTCAAGGGTCTCCCGGTCAAGGGGGAAAAATCGAAGGAACTGCCGCCCAAGACGGCCGAGGTCAAGAAGTAACCGGTGCCCGCGGGCCTGAAAAAGGGGCCGCGCGGCCCCTTTTTTTCGCCGGCGGTCGCGCCGCTTGCACCGGGTGATGCCCATGAACGACGAACAGCTGCTGCGCTACTCGCGCCACATCCTACTGCCGCAGGTAGGCATCGAGGGGCAGGAACGCCTTCTTGCCGGCCACGCCGTCGTGATCGGCGCCGGCGGCCTGGGTTCGCCGGCCGCCCTGTATCTTGCCACCGCCGGCGTCGGACGCATCACGCTGGCCGACGGGGACTCGGTCGACCTTACCAATCTGCAGCGCCAGATCCTGCATCGCAGCGACAGCGTCGGGCTGCCGAAGGCGGCCTCGGGGCGCCGGACGCTGGGCGAATACAATCCAGGCGTCGAAGTGATCGCGCTGGAGAGACGCGCCGAGGGCGCCCTGCTGGACGACCTGGTGGCCAGCGCCGACGTCGTGCTGGACTGCTGCGACAACTTCGCCACCCGGCACGCGGTCAACCGGGCCTGTGTGCGCCACGCGCGGCCTCTGGTCTCCGGTGCGGCAATCCGTTTCGACGGGCAGGTCAGCGTCTTCGACATGCGCAAGCCCGACGCCCCCTGTTATCACTGCCTGTTTCCGGAGGGCCAGGAGGTCGACGAGACCCGCTGCGCGGTCATGGGCGTGTTCGCGCCGATCACCGGCCTCATCGGCGCGGTGCAGGCTGCCGAAGCCCTGAAGATACTGGCCGATGTCGGCGAGAGTCTCAACGGGCGGCTGCTGCTGCTCGACGGGCTGTCGATGGAATGGCGGCAGGTGCGTCTCAGGAAAGACAGCGCCTGCGCGGTTTGCGCCTGAGGACACGGCCTAGCCTGGGGACACGGCTGCGCCTTTTGGCCCCGTCTGCGCCCTTTCCCCTAGCCCAGGAGCAGCGGCAACTGCCGGTCCAGCCCCTCGACGGGAGAGCGTTTGAAGCCGCTCTTGGCGAACTGGTGCCAGCGGCCGATCACATAGCAAAGAAGCGCGTTGGCCTGCGCGCCGACATCCACCGAGGCAGGAATGCTCCCCTGGGTGACCGCGATGCGGATGGACTGCTTGAGGCTGGCTTCCAGCTTTTCGGACAGCGCGTTGATGCGGGCCTGGAGGCGCTCGTTCTCGTTGACCAGCGCATCGCCGATCAGGACACGGGTCATGCCGGGATTTTGCGCCGCGAAACGCAGCGTCATGCTGACGATCGCATGCACCTGGCGCAATCCGTCGGCCTCGTCGGCGGTGATGCGGTTGATCAGGCCGAACAGCGAGGCCTCGATGAATTCGATCAGCCCTTCGAACATCTGCGCCTTGCTGGCGAAATGCCGGTAGAGCGCCGCCTCCGACACCTGCAGCCGCGCCGCCAGGGAAGCCGTGGTGATCTTCTCCCCTTTCGGGGACTCCAGCATCTGCGCGATCAGTTGCAGGATCTGCGTCTTGCGTTCTCCGGAGCGGGCCATCTTGTCCTGGTCACCAAGGAAGTTGCAGCGAACTCGAACCTCATCGGCTTGCCGTCTGACGACGCCACGGCATGCGTGAGTGCTTACTCAATTGAAGCACCGATTTGAGCTTGACGTCAACAAAGGCCGGTCGGCCGGGGTCGCGCGACACCCATATCGTGGTGAGCCCGAGGCGGCGCGCCGTCTTGAGATTGTCGAGGTTGTCCTCGACCATCACCACCCGGCGGGCGAGGCCACGATGGCGGCGCAGGATGCGCGCGAGCGACGAACGCGCCGGCTTGGGCACGTAGCGCATGGATTCGATGGTTTCGATGGCGTGCAAGTGGGGCGTGACCCCCATGGCCGCCAGGACCGCATCGACATAATGGCGCGGCGCGTTCGAGGCGATGATCTTGCGGCCGGGCAGGGTCTTGAGCAGCCGGCGCAACGGGCGGTCATAGTCGAGCAGTCGATCGAGGTCGGGAAACTGGTGTGTCTCGCGCAGGAAATGGTCCGGATCCACCGCGTGCCGGCGCATCAGGCCGAGAAGGGTGGCCCCGTAGCGCTGCCAATACTCCCGCCGCAATTCATTCGCGGCCGGCTCCTCCAGTCCGAGGTGACGCATCACGTACGCCGTCATCGCGTGGTTCATGCGGTCGAATATGTGCGGCGTGGCACGATGCAAGGTGTCGTCGAGATCGAACAACCAGAGGGTGCGATTGCGGTCGGGGTGCAAGGCGGGCGTGTCGGAGTGGAGGCGGCGTGATTAAACTTCCAGGCCATGCGATTGTCGCCCAACTTCACACTGGCCCGGCTGATCAGGTCCGACACCGCCGAGCGGCTTGGCATCGATAACAACCCCGCGCCCGACCATGTCGGCAACCTGGCCCGGCTGGCCACCGCGATGGAACAGGTGTTGGGTGTGCTCGGACACGACATTGCCATCAGCAGTGGATACCGCTGCCCCGCGCTCAATGCCGCCGTCGGGGGCGCCCCCCAATCGCGCCACGTGCTCGGCCTGGCGGTCGACTTCACCTGCGCAGGGTTCGGGACACCGCTGGAGGCGGCGCGCGCCCTGGCTGCCTCGCCTGTGCTGTTCGACCAACTGATCCATGAGTACGGCCGCTGGGTGCATCTCGGGCTCGCGCCCGAGGGCAGCGCGCCACGCCGCCAGTTGCTGACCATATGCAGCAGCGCCGCCGGGTATGTGGACGGCCTGGTCTCCTGCAGTTGAACGCGCCGATCTTCATGTCTCCCATGTGGCGCCGCAACATGACCAGGGCATCATTACGAATTAGTATTTGCTTATATTCTGAAGTTTGGCCGGCCCCACGCAACACCCGACCCCATGGACCCGATCTCGCCGCACATGACCGGCCGCCTGCGCAGGGCGCCGGAAAGCTTTCTTGACGCCGCCCAGATACGGGCCGTTGCGTCGGGGCGACGCGATTTCCTGCGCGGTGCCTTGCTGGCGGCGGCCGGCACGGGGGCCGTCGTCACCGGAGCCACCGCCGCGCTAGCCCAAAATGCGGGGGAACGCCTGATCACCGAGCCGCAGCCGCATGCGACATCCCTCGGGCAGCCGGTCGCCACTAACGGGTACGGCCAGCCCTCCCGCTACGAGCGCAACCTGATACGACGCGAGTCGCCGGGGCTGACGCGGGTGGCCGCGGCCTCGGTCTCGTTCTCGCCGCTGCAGGGCATGTTCGGCATCATCACCGCCTCGGGGCTGCATTTCGAACGCCACCACCAGGGCTGGCACGACCTCGATCCCTCGAAACACCGCCTGATGGTCAACGGCGCGGACGAGAAGCTCCTCAAACGCCCCTCGGTGTTCACCATCGATGACCTGCTGCGCATGCCTCCGGTATCGCGCATGCATTTCATCGAGTGCGGCGCGAACACCGGCATGGAATGGGGCAACGTCGCCGTGCCGACCGTGCAATACACCCACGGCATGTTGTCCTGCAGCGAGTTCACCGGCGTGCCGCTGCGCGATGTGCTCGCATTCTGCGGCGCCGACACGAAACGGGGCCGCTATGTCCTGGCCGAGGGCGGCGATGGGTCGGGGCTGACCCGCACCATCCCGATGGAACTGGTGGAGTCCGGCGAAGTCCTGCTGTGTTACGGCATGAACGGGGAGATGCTGCGCCCCGAGAATGGCTATCCGCTGCGCCTGGTGGTTCCCGGCGTGCAGGGGGTTTCCTGGGTCAAATGGCTGCGGCGCATCGAGGTCGGCGACGCCCCCTACGGCACACGCGAAGAGGTGCTGCACTACGTCGACATGATGCCCGACGGAAGGCACCGGCAATACACCTCGATCCAGGAATGCAAGTCGGTCATCACCACCCCTTCGGGCGGGCAGACCCTGCTCGACCGCGGCACCATCAACGTGACCGGGCTGGCATGGAGCGGGCGCGGCAAGGTGCGGCGCGTGGATGTGAGCTTCGATGGCGGCCGGAACTGGCAGACCGCGCGCCTCGAGACGCCCATCCTGTCGAAATGCCTGACGCGCTTCTCCCTCGCCTGGCGCTGGAACGGCGAGCCTGCCGTCCTGCAGAGCCGCGCCATCGACGAAACCGGCTATGTGCAGCCGCAGATGCGCCAACTGCGCGCCGTGCGCGGCACCCGCTCGATCTATCACAACAACGCCATTCAGTCCTGGAAAATCGCGGCGTCCGGCGAGGTCAGCAATGTCCAGGTCTAGGGCGGCCCGCTGGTCGACGCTGCTCGCGCTGCCCGCGCTGCTTGCCTGCGCCTACGTTGCGGCGCAGGGCAAGCCGGCGACCTGGAGCGGCATCGGGCGCGCCGCCACCCAGGACGAACTGCGCGCATGGGATATAGACGTGCGCCCCGACTTCAAGGGCCTGCCCGCGGGTTCCGGCAGTGTCGCCAGGGGCCAGGACATCTGGGAAGCCAAGTGCGCGTCCTGCCATGGCGTGTTCGGCGAATCCAACGAGGTGTTTCCGCCGGTGATCGGCGGCACCACGAAAAAGGACATGCAGAGCGGCCGCGTCGAGGCGCTTGCCAAAGGCACGGAGTCGCAGCGTAGCACCATGATGAAGCTGTCCACCCTCTCTACGCTGTGGGATTACATCCACCGCGCGATGCCATGGAACAATCCCCGCACCCTGAGCGCTGACGAGGTATATGCGGTGACGGCCTACATCCTCAACTTGGCCGACGTCCTGCCCGCCGACTTCACGATCTCGGACGCCAACATCAGGTCGGTGCAGGCCATGCTGCCGAACCGCAACGGCAAGTCGACCGCCCATGGCCTTTGGCTACCGACCGGCAGGCCCGATGTACGCAACACCGCGTGCATGCGCAACTGCGCCGACTCGCCCAGGGTGGCCTCCAGCCTGCCGGACCATGCGCGCGGCTCGCATGGCAACCTGTACGAGCAGACGCGCAACCTTGGCGCCGCCCGCGGCCAGAAGACCGGCCCGCAGCGCAGCGAGGACAACCCAGCCGGCGAGTTCGCCGCCGTCAAGTCCCTCACGGCGCGCTCGGCATGCCTGGGCTGCCACGGCCTCGACCGCAAGCTCGTCGGTCCAGGATTCAGCCAGGTGGCCGAAAAGTACCGGTCCAGCGAGCGCGCCGAAACCTATCTCGCGCAGAAAATCCGCGACGGTGGCGCCGGCGTATGGGGAGATATCCCCATGCCCGCCTCCGCAGGCCTCAACGAGGCCGACGCGCTGCTGCTGGCGCGCTGGATTCTCAAGGGAACGCCCGAATAGCGCCGAGCGGCGGCGCAACCGGTAAAATCATTAGTCAATATCCAATACCGCCGTCAATCTGGAGAAGCACATGGATGAAATCAATGCAGCGCGGCGCCAGGCGCTCAAGCAGGGTTCGGCGTCGGCGATTTTCGGCATGTTCGTGGCTGCTGGCCTGATCCGTCCTGGCGCGGCGCACGCCGCGTGGAACCAGGCCGCGTTTTCGGTCAAGGGCGTCGACAGCGTCGTCAAGAGCCTGGGAGGCGCGGGAACGGCGGCCACCAAGGACATCAACTGGGGGTCGACCCCCGAGATCGCGGAAAATGGCGCAGTCGTGCCTGTCAGCGTGACCAGCAACATCCCCAAGACCGAGTCGATCGCCATCCTGATCGACAAGAACCCCAATACGCTGGCCGCCTTGTTCAACATCCCGACGGGCACCGATCCCAGCGTCAGCACCCGGGTAAAGATGGGTGAAACCTCGCAGGTGCACGCGCTCATCCGGGCGGACGGCAGGTACTTCGTCGCCACGCGCGAGATCAAGGTCACCCTGGGCGGCTGCGGCGGCTGAGCACAGGGCAATCGCCGTCCCCGCTCACAAGATCAGGAGAACAGCAATGGCAGACCCGATGCGCATCCGCGCCAAGATCGAAGGCGAAAAAACCATCGTCCGCGTACTGATGGCCCACGAGATGGAAACCGGCCAACGCCGCGACTCGACCGGCAAGGTCGTCCCGGCACATTTCATCCAGGAAGTCACCGCCACCCACAACGGCAAAACCGTCCTGTCGGCGCAATGGGGCCCCGCCGTTTCGAAGAACCCCTACCTGCAGTTCCAGTTCGGCGGCGCCAAGGCCGGGGACAAGGTCGTCATCACCTGGGTGGACAACAAGGGCGACAAACGCACCGACGAGGCAACTGTCGCAGCATGAGTAAGGGGGTACCGGCCCGCCAGAGGCCGGCCCCGGGCACACCGCACCGGCGGTTGCCAAGCGAGGAGACGCGCATGAAATCCGCTTTGAAGCGAACCCTGTCGACGCTCGCCGCCGCCTGCCTGTTCCAGCAGGGCGCCGCCGCGCAATCCGGTGACGACACGATCAGGAAGATCGAGGAATATCGCCAGGCCTTGGCCGGCGGCAACCCGGCCGACCTCTGGGAGGCGCGCGGCGAGGGCCTGTGGAAAAAACGGGCCGGCCCGAAAAACGCATCCTTGGAGGCCTGCGATCTCGGGCGCGGACCGGGCGTGGTTGCCGGCGCCTACGCGGAACTGCCGCGCTACTTCGCCGACGCCGGGCGGGTGATGGACCTGGAAACCCGGCTCGCGCACTGCCGCGTGACCCTGCAAGGCCTCTCCGCGGCCGAGGCGCGCACGAAGCCGTTCGGCAACGGCACCGACCGGGCCGACAACGAGGCCCTGGTGGCCTACGTCACGGCGGAGTCGAAGGGCGTGAAGATGAACGTCCCGCAGAACCATCCCAAGGAACGCGAGGCCTATGCCTTGGGCAGGAAGATGTTCTTCTTCCGCGGCGGTCCGCACGACTTTTCATGCGCGACCTGTCATTCCGAATCCGGCAAACGCATCCGCCTGCAGGACCTGCCGAACCTGACCGAGGCCAAGGACGCGCAGCGCGCCTATACCACCTGGCCCGCTTATCGCGTCTCGCAAGGCGAACTGCGCACGTTCCAGTGGCGCCTGTTCGATTGTTTCCGGCAGCAGCGCTTTCCGGAACTCGAGTTCGCATCCGACGCGTCGATCGCACTCACCACTTTCCTGGCGCGCAACGCCAACGGCGCCGAGTTCAACGCGCCGGCCATCAAGCGCTGATATGGCCCCGGCCAAGGAGTCCACATGAAATCGATTTACCGGGCCTTGTCCGGCATGCTCGCCGTCGCGGCAGCAGCGGGGTGCGCGACCGTGTCGGACGCCGACTTGTCGCGCCAGGCCGCCGATGTCCTGCGCGCTTCGTTCAAGGAACGCGGCCAGGCCAAGCTTGACCGCCTCGACCAGGATCAGCCGCAGGCTGCATGCAGCGCTGCGCCGGACAAGAAGCCTCCGGTGGCGGAACTGGAACGCATGGAAAAGGCGCAGCAGGCGCTGATCAGGTACCCCGCGGACGGCAAACTGCTGGGCGATTGGCGGGAGGGCGAAAAGATCGCCCAGTCCGGCGTGGGCAAGCAGTTCTCCGACAATCCGGCCAGCCCCGCGGGCGGCAACTGCTATGCCTGCCACCAGATCACCCGCGAGGAAATCTCCTTCGGCACCATCGGCCCGCCTTTGCTCAATTACGGCAAGCTGCGCGGCAACTCGGAAGCCATGCAGCGCTACACCTACGGCAAGATCTACAACCCGCAGGCGTTCACAGCCTGCTCGAACATGCCGCGCTTCGGCCACAACAGCATCCTGACCGAGCAGCAGATCAAGCACCTCACCGCGCTGCTGCTGGACCCGGCGTCGCCCGTCAATCAATAGCCCGGGCCACGCGCCTGCGCCGCGCGCAACGCCAGGCCTGCTCAAGGGCACCCGATGAACCGTCGCGAATTCCTCAACGCCATCGCCGCCGCGTCGGCAAGCGGCATGGTCCTGGGCGGCCGCGACGCCCGGGCGGCCGGCCCCGGGGGCGGCCTGTATGACCTCAGGGCGTCCGGAAACGTGCATCTGCTGCACTTCACCGACTGCCATGCGCAACTGCTGCCGGTGTATTTCCGCGAACCGGATGTCAATCTCGGCATCGGCGACGCCCTCGGTCGCCCGCCGCATCTGGTCGGCGATGCGCTCCTCAATTACTTCAAACTCCGCCCGGCCATGGCCCCGCGGGGCGATGTCCGCAACCTCGCCGGCGCGACCGCACATGCCCTCACCCACCTCGACTTCGCCCGCGCGGCGGAGCTCTATGGCAAGACCGGCGGGTTCGCCCACCTGGCCACGCTGGTCAAGATGCTGCGCGCCGACCGGCCCGGCGCCCTGCTGCTCGACGGCGGCGACACCTGGCAGGGCTCGGCTACGGCGCTGTGGACGCGCGGCCAGGACATGATCGACGCCTGCAAGCTTCTGGGCGTCGATGTCATGACCGGCCACTGGGAATTCACTCTCGGGGCCAGGCGCGTCGAGGAGGTGGTCGCGCAAGACTTCAAGGGCAAGGTCGATTTCGTGGCGCAGAACATCCGCACCGCGGACTTCGGCGACCCGGTGTTCCCGGCGTGGGTGATGAAGGAGATGAACGGCGTGCCGGTGGCGATCATCGGCCAGGCCTTTCCGTACACACCCATCGCCAATCCGCGCCACATGGTGGCCGAGTGGAACTTCGGCATCCAGGAGGAGAACCTGCAGAAAACCGTCAACGAGGCGCGCGCCAAGGGTGCGGCCGCGGTGATCCTGCTCTCTCACAACGGCATGGACGTGGACCTGAAGATGGCCTCGCGGATCGCAGGCATCGACGCCATTCTCGGTGGCCATACCCATGACGGCATGCCGCAACCGTTGATCGTGAACAACCCCGGCGGCCAGACGCTGGTGACCAACGCCGGCAGCAACGCCAAGTTCCTGGGCGTGCTCGACCTGGAGGTGCGGGACCGTCGGGTCGCCGGCTTCCGCTACCGCCTGCTGCCGGTATTCGCCAATTACCTCAAGGCCGACGCCGAGATGCAGGCGCTGATCGAGCGTGTGCGTGCGCCCCACAAGGAAAAGCTGGGCGAGAAGCTCGCCATCACCGAGGGCCTGTTGTACCGACGCGGCAACTTCAACGGCACCCTCGACCAGGTGATCCTCGATGCGCTCATGGAGGTCAAGGGCGCGCAGATCGCTTTCTCGCCCGGGTTCCGTTGGGGCACCAGTCTGCTGCCCGGCCAGGCGATCACCATGGACCACCTGATGGACCAGACGGCGATCACCTATCCGCACGTCACTCAGAACGAATTCACCGGCGCGCAGATCAAGACCATCCTCGAGGACGTGGCGGACAACCTGTTCAATCCCGATCCCTACTACCAGCAAGGCGGCGACATGGTCCGGGTAGGTGGCATGACCTATGCCTGTGATCCGGCGGCGAAGATGGGCGGGCGGATTTCCGACATGCGCCTGGCCGGCAAGCCGATCGAGGCGGACAGGAAGTACAAGGTGGCGGGCTGGGCGCCGGTCGCCGAGGGCGCCGCCGGCGAGCCGGTCTGGGACGTCGTCGCCGGCTACCTGCGCGCCAAAAAAGTGGTCCGGCCGGTCAAGCTGAACCTGCCGCGCCTGACAGGCGTGAAAGGCAACCCGGGAATGGCACGATGACACCGACGACAATCCTCCGCGCCCTGCTGCCCTGCGTCCTCGCCGCAGGCGCCCACGCGCAGCCGGCAGCGACCTTCAACACGCGGCAGTTGACCCCGGAGACCGCGTTGACCGCTGCGCGCGCGGCGCTCGAGCATTGCCGCAAGGGCGGCTACCAGGTGGCGGTGGCCGTGGTGGATCGCGCCGGAACGCTGCAGGTACTGCTGCGCGACCGCTTCGGCGGCGCGCACACGGTCGATGTGGCGACCAACAAGGCGTGGACGGCGGCGAGCTTTCGCATCGGCACCGGCGCATTGGCAGCGGAAACCCAGGCGGGTAAACCGATGAGCGGACTGCGCGCCACGCCGCGCGTAGCGGCGTTCGGCGGCGGGCTGCCGATCGAGGCGGGGGGCGCCGTTCTGGGGGGGATCGGCGTCTCCGGCGCGCCGGGCGGCGATGCCGACGAAGCCTGCGCCCAGGCCGGCATCAAAGCCATTGCAGACGCCATCGAGTTCCAGTGATCCCATGACCAGCCGCCGCCAGTTCCTCGCCACCGCCTCCGCCACCCTGCTGGCCGGTCCCGCGGCAGCCGCATGGGACCAGGGCGAGGTGGTGCACCTGCCGCCGCTCGCCTTGCTCGACGGCAGCGCGTTCGATCCAGCGGTGCTCAAGGGTAAGGTGGTCATGCTGGAGTTCTGGGCCACCTGGTGCCCGTTCTGCGCCAAGCAGAATCCGCATATGGAAGCCCTGCACCGCGCGCACCAGGCGCGCGGCCTCGAGATACTGGCCGTATCGATCGACAAGTCCGCCAAGGCCGCCGCGGACTACATGCGCGCCAAGGGTTACAGTTTCCGCGCCGGCATGCTCAACCCGGCCTATGAACGCATCTACCGCCTGCGGCGCGGCTTGCCCCAGGTCTATGTGATCGGGCGCGACAGCCGCGTCGCCCGGATCGACCTGGGCGAAATGTTCGAGGAAGACATCCGCGACATCGCCAGGCTGCTCTGAGGCCGGCCGCAGGGCGGCCGGCGCGCCGCGCGGGTCATTTGCTGCGGATGAGGGTGCCTACGCCCTGGTCGGTGAGGATTTCCAGCAGAAGCGCGTGCTCCACCCGTCCGTCGATGATGTGCACGCCGTGCACGCCGGAGCGCGCTGCGTCGAGCGCAGAGGCGATCTTGGGTAGCATGCCGCCGGAGAGCGTGCCGTCGGCCACCATGGCGTCGATATCGCGCGGCGTGATGTTGGTGAGCAGCTTGCCGTCGCGGTCGAGCACGCCCGGCGTATTGGTCAGCAACACCAGCTTCTCGGCCCGCAGGATCTCGGCCAGCTTGCCCGCCACCACGTCGGCGTTGATGTTGTAGCTCTCGCCATCCCTGCCCACGCCGATCGGCGCCACCACCGGAATGAAGCCGCCGGCTTCCAGGGTATCGATCACCGACGGATCGATCGACTCGATGTCGCCCACCTGGCCGATGTCGATGAATTCGTTGGGCCGGTCGCGGTCCGGCATCATCAGCTTCTTGGCGCGGATGAAGCCGCCGTCCTGGCCCGTTAACCCCACCGCCTTGCCGCCGGCCTGATTGATGAGGGTGACGATGTCCTTGTTGACGGTGCCGCCGAGCACCATTTCCACCACATCCATGGTGGCGGCGTCGGTGACGCGCATGCCCTGCACGAATTCGCTCTTGATGCCGAGTTGCGCAAGGCGCTGCTCGATCTGCGGTCCGCCGCCATGCACCACCACCGGGTCGAGCCCCACCAGCTTCAACATCACCACATCATGCGCGAACTGCTGCTGCAGCTTGAGGTCGGTCATGGCGTTGCCGCCGTACTTGACCACGATGGTCTTGCCGTGAAAACGGCGCAGGTAGGGCAGTGCCTCCGCCAGGATGGAGGCCTGCACCGCAGGAGGGACTTTGGCTTGTTCGGCTGTCATGAACCCGTATCCGGTAAAGGGAGGTTGTCGATGTCGCACGCCGTGCGCGGTTCCGCGCGTCATCGGCGGTTTTCCGGGCACTTGCCGCACAGTGGACGCGACCGGCGTGGCGGATTGTAACCGCGCGTAAAACACGGGCTCGCGTTCGGACCTGGCGACCGGCCATGGGATGTGGCTCGCATCGGTGGGCACGCGCAAAAAGAAAAAGGCGCTTCCGGATAACCGGAAGCGCCTGTGAAAAATCGCGGGATCCGGCAGGGGAACCGGATTCCGCCCCGCCCGCGCCATCAGATGCGGGAGGAGGTCGCACCGGAAAGCGTCACGCGAACGTGAAGGACGGGTGCCGGCGGTGTTTCAGGGGAAGGAGCCACCGCCAGCGCACTGCCCGTAAAAGCAGGTACAGCTTTGAGCTACTGCACCGCCAAAAGTTTCCGGGTTTCGACAACTTTTTTCGGCAGCGTGAGCGTGAGCACGCCATCCACATACTTGGCCAGCGCACGGTCCTGATCGATATCGACGCCGAGTTCGAAGCTGCGTACCGCGCGGCCCGCGTGGCGCTCCGTATACAAAATACGATCGCCTTCCGAGGGCACGCGCTCGCCCTTCGCTTCCGCGGTGATGGTCACGCGTGCGCCGTCGATTTCGACCGCGATGTCTTCCTTGCGAAACCCGGGCAGGTCCGCCGCCACCACATAACTTGCGCCCTGCTCGGTGACTTCGAACGGAATCGCCCGGACACTCGCCGCAGGTCGCGCCGGGCGCTGCGCCAATGCACCAAGGAGTTCGCCGAAGGCGGTCTCGATGGGACTGCGGCGCGCATAGGAATAGAGCATGTTCATGGTCGTTTCTCCGTCGTCGAAATGGGTTGGCGGTTGGCTCCGCGATGCAGTCGAAGGTGGGCCCACGGCGGAATTTTTCAAGGGGATGCCCAAACAACAATGTGTCGTGAGGAAGCGGCGCTTCTCCACTGGCGCAAGACGCGGCACAGCGTCGTGCCTCTGGCGGACCCGCGCGCGCATGCGGCCATGGGCCGGATATTCAAGTGCCATAGAATCGGGAGCGCGGCGTCTCCACCGTCCATCTCATGCGCTCCTCCGCCCCTCTCCCCGCACAAACGGCGCGCCCTGCCTGCGCACGCTGCGGCACGGCCTTCGAATGTCATGCGCACGCCGCCGTCTGCTGGTGCGCGGCCCTGCCGCCGCTGGAACGCATTGAGCCCACCTTGGCCGGCTGCATGTGCGCCGCGTGCCTGCGCGCCGCATTGGCACACCAGGACAGCGCGTGAGCGGCACGGAGATCGTACGCATCGCGGACCCGCAGCTGGCCGCGCAACTCGCGGCACGCATCGACGGCAAGACCAAGCCGCTCGGCGCCCTGGGCGGGCTCGAAACGCTCGCCGCGCGCATCGGGCTCATCCTGCGCGCCGAAGCGCCGGTGCTGACTGCCCCGCACCTGCTGGTATTCGCCGCAGACCATGGCGTCGCCGCCGAGGGCGTCTCGCTCTATCCGCAGGACGTCACCTGGCAGATGGTGATGAACTACCTCGGCGGCGGCGCGGCGGCCAACGTGTTCTCAGCCAACGCGGGCCTGACGCTGCGCGTGGTCGATGCCGGCGTCAACCATCGATTCGACCCGCATCCCGCCCTGATCGACCGCAAGCTCGGCCACGGCACGCGCAACCTCGCGCGGGAGTGCGCCATGTCGCGCGAGGAAGCCGTGCGCGCCTTGGCCCTCGGCGAGGCGCTGGTGAACGATCTGGCGCAAGCCGGCACCAACGTGGTGGCCTTCGGCGAGATGGGCATCGCCAACACGACCGCGGCCAGCGCCCTGATGGCGCGCCTGACCGGCCTCCCGGTGGATCAATGCGTGGGCCGCGGGACCGGGCTCGGTGACGCAGCCCTGGTCCGCAAGCGCGCGGTGGTGCAAGGCGCCCTGGCCCTGCATTCGGGAGCGCTGGCCCCGCTGGATGTGCTGGCCGCCATGGGCGGGTTCGAGATCGCCATGATGGCCGGGGCCTTTCTCGGCGCCGCGCGTTCGCGCATGGTGATCCTGGTCGACGGCTTCATCGCGGGCGCCGCGCTCCTGGTGGCAGAGGCGCTCGATCCGGCAGTGCCGGACTACTGCGTCTTCGCGCACCTTTCGGGCGAGAACGGGCATGGCGCGATGCTGCGGCACTTCGGCGCAACCCCCCTGCTGTCGCTCGATCTGCGGCTCGGTGAGGGCACCGGCGCGGCGCTCGCCTACCCGCTGGTGCGCGCCGCGGCAGCGTTTCTCGCGGACATGGCGAGTTTCACGTCGGCGGGCGTCTCGGAGCGCATCGTCGAATGATCCGCACCCACTGGAAAGGGGCGATCGTCGCCCTCCTGCTGGGCGTGGTTGCAGCGATCTACATCGGCAAGTTGCCGCCGGCGATCCCGGCCTTGCGCGGCGAATTCGCGCTCACGCTCGCACAATCCGGCTGGCTGGTGTCGGCGTTCAACACGCTCGGCATGGTCGCCTCGATCTTCATGGGTCTGTTCACCGCCCGGGTAGGCGCCTGGCGGCTGTGCATGGCGGGCCTGGGCCTGCTCGCCCTCGGCGGCGCCGTCGGCGCGTTCGCCCCGGGCGCGCAATGGCTGTTCGCAAGCCGTTTTCTCGAAGGCGTCGGATTCCTGTCGATCGTCGTGGCCGCGCCGGGCCTGATCATGCAATCGACCGCGCCCGCGGATCGCAACCGCGTGTTCAGTTTCTGGGGCGGCTACATGCCTGCCGGCACCACGCTGGGCATGCTGTTGGCGCCACTGTTCATCCAGACGCTCGGCTGGCGCGCGCTGTGGCTGGCCACGGTGGCCTGCGCGGTGGCGGCCCTGGCGCTGCTCTACACCCTGCGCCATGCCTACCATCCGCCAGCGGCCGCCGGCACCGCCACGTGGCGCGCGTCGGCGGGTCCGCTCAGGAAAGCCGGCCCGTGGTGGATCGCGCTGGCCTTCGGCTGCTATGCCTTCAACTATTACGCCATCATGGTCTGGCTGCCCACCTTCATGGTCGGCGAGCGCAACACGCCGCTCGGCGTCGCCTCGCTCTTGACCGCCCTCGTGGTGGCGGCCAATGTGCCCGGCAACCTGTTGGGCGGCACCCTCATGCAGCACGGATTCAGACGCGGCACCAATGTGTGCCTGGCCGGACTGGCCACGGCACTGACCTGCATGATCATCTTCGCGCCCGCCCTGCCGGACGCGATCCGCTACCTGGGCTGCGTCGCGTTCTCGTTTTCCGTCGGCATCCTGCCCGGATCGGTGATGTCCTCGGCGCAAACCCACGCGCGCACCCCCGCCCAGGTGGGCACCGTGCAGGGCATGATCAACCAGGGCTCGAATTTCGGCCAGTTCGTCAGCCCGCCGCTGGTCACCGCAGTGGTGGGCAGCACCATGGCTTGGGACCGGATGCTCACCCTGCTCCTTGCGACCAGCGCGATCATCTGCGCCGCCGGTTGCGTGATCCGCGTGATCGAGCGTCGCCTTGCCGAAAGCCCCCGGGGCATCGCCTGACCCGGCACGTCGTAAGGCTGCACAAACGCCTGATAAGACAAGCTTTTCCTCGACTTGCTGCGGCGCACAAAAATTCTCTTGACTTCGGCCAAGACACCCATATAATCCGTATTGTTGCGATGCAGCATAATGCTGTTAAAACAGTTTAAATGCGCAAGGCATCATCCAAGGCAGGCCCTGTCAGATAGTGCAAGCCCGCCGAGCAGACGCAGGCTGCGCAAGGAAACAAACCATGCCTGCGACGCATCGATGCAGCTGCCGCGTGACCATCGGATGACCCAACCCAAGATCCTGTCGCCGGACAGGGCCCCGAGGCGACCGTCCATCACCTGATCCAGAAAGGAAAGCACACCATGTACAGCACGCCCGACCATCTCACCGCGGCCGGCAAGGCCGGTTTCGAAAACTTCTACAGCGCCGCCACGGCCGGCCTGGCCAGCTATGAAAAGCTGATGGCCCTCAATGTCGCCAGCACCAAGGCGCTTCTTGACGAAGCCGCGCAGAACGCCCGCGCCGCCCTCGCGGTGAAGGATGCCAAGGAACTGCTGGCCCTCAATCTGGGTACCGCGCAACCGATGATCGAAAAATCCCTCACCTGGTCCAAGGAGGCGTTTGCCATTCTGAGCGAGGCCCAGACCCGTCTGCGCGCCAGCGCCGAGGAACACGCCGCCGCAGCGCACAAGGAACTGGCTGCCGCCCTCGACAAGGCTCTCAAGAGCGCGCCGCCGGGAAGCGAGAGCGCGGTCGCCGCAGTGCGTTCGGCCGTCGCCGCCGCGACCCAGGCCTATGACAACGCCGCCCGGGTTGCCAAGCAGGCGTTCGAAACCGCCGAAAGCAGCTTCACCAGCGCCGCTTCCACCGCGGCCGCCAATGTCGCCGCGGCCACCAAGGCCACCGCCAGGCGCAAGTGACCGGCACACGCAGGATCTCCTCGTTTCACCTTCCAGCCCGGCCTTGCGCCGGGCTTTTTTCCGCCTGCGTGAAACGGGCCTATGCGCGGCTTGATGGCGCGCCCAGGACCTGACCCTTGAGCATGTCCTTCTGCACCTTGCCCAGGGCGGTCTTGGGCAAGGCATCGACGAACACCACCTGGCGCGGATGCTTGAAGCGCGCGAGCCGCCCTTCGAACATGCGCAGCACCGCCGCCGCATCGAGCGCGCTGCCGGGCCTGGCGACGATCACCGCCACCGCCACCTCGCCCCAGCGCGCATCCGGACGCCCGATGACCGCCGCTTCCAGCACCTGCGGCACATCGGCCAGCACATTCTCCAGTTCGGCGGGATAGATGTTCTCGCCCCCGGAGATGATCATGTCCTTGCAGCGCCCGACCACGTTGTAGAAGCCGTCCTCGTCCTGGAACGCGAGGTCCCCGGAATGGAACCAGCCGTCGCGGAATGCCGGATTGGCCGGGTCGTTCCAGTACTCGCGCATGACGTTCTTGCCGCGCACCAGGATTTCGCCGACCTCGCCGTGCGCGACGACGCCCCCGGCGGAATCCACCAGGCGAACCTCGACATGGAGGGCCGCCTTGCCGGCAGCTCCAGCCTTTGCGAACGCGTCTTCGCGCCTGAGGTAAATCGATACCGGCCCGGTTTCCGTCGCTCCGTAGACCTGGCACAAGGGCACGCCGCGCGCATGGACGGCGGCGATCATGGATTGCGGGATCACCGACGACCCGGCGTTGAGAAGCTTGAGCGAGCCCAAGTCGGTGCGCATGAACTCCGGGTGTTCGAGCACCGCCTTGAGCGTGGCCGGCACCAGCAGCGAGATGCTGGGCCGGCGCGCCTGGACGTCCCGCAGCCACGCGCCGGGCTCGAAGCGAGCATGCAGGGTGACCGTCGCCCCGGCATGCAGCGCGGGCAGGGTCTGGATGCACAAGCCGCCCACATGGAACAGCGGCAGCGCCGTGAGCACATGGTCGGCCGGACTGAAGTCATGCGCATGGGTCGACATCACGCAGTTCCAGATCAGGCCCGCCTGGGTATGCAGCGCACCCTTCGGTTTGCCGGTGGTGCCGGAGGTGTAGACCAGAAGCAGCGGCAGGTCGTCATCGCCGCACACGGCGCCGTCCGGCAGCGTGCCGCCGCGGGCAAGCGAGGCGAGCGGTGCCGCGGCTCGCCCGACCGCCGCCGCCAGCTGCGCGGCCTGTACGGCATGCACGGGATCCGCGAGCAGGAGGGTCGCCCCGGCGTGGCGCAGGATGGCTTCATGCTCGACCGGCGCGAGGCGGAAATTCAGGGGCAGCAGAATGGCCCCCAGGCGCGCCAGCGCGAACAGCAGGACCAGCACGGCCGGGTCATTGAGGCCCAGGTAGGCGATCCGGTCGCCCGGGCGCACCCCCATGCCGTGCAGGGACGCCGTGGCCGCGGCGATGCGCCGCCACAGCTCCGAGTAAGAGACATCCTCGCCCGCGCAATGCACGGCGCAGCGCGCCGGGGCGAACTGCGCGTGGCGCTCGATGATGCGCGAGAAGTCCATGCCGGTCCTACGCCGCCGGCTCCTCGTCGCGCTCGCCGGGCTCGTAGAGGCATTCGCGCCCCAGCTTGTCGATGCACAACTCGGCCGTCCACGGCAGCATCAGCGAGCCGCAGCGCGAATCCCGATACAGGCGCTCCAGGGGCAGGCTCTTGAGCATCGACTGGCCGCCGCAGGTGCGTACCGCCAGGCGGCACAGCTCGTTGGCGTTTTCCATGATGGTGTAATGCGCCGCGTACAGCCCCAGGCGCACCTCCTTGGGCGGATCCACCCGCGCCGCCCGTGCGTTCTGCAGGAAGATCGCCCGGGTCTGCTCGAGCTTGATCTTCATCTCCGCCACCGTCACCTGCTTGGTGGGGTACATGCGCCGCTTGACCGGCGGCATGCCCGGCACCTCGCCGCGCAGATACTGCACGGTGAAATCGTAGGCCGCCTGCGCGATGCCCATGTAGGTGGGCGAGAGCGTGGCGAACATGTGCGGCCAGCGCACGGCCGCCTGGGCATAGATGCCCTCGGGCATGAGGCGCTCCGCGTCGGGCACGAACACGTCCTTGAACAACAGGTTGCGCGAGACCGTGCCGCGCATGCCTAGCGGATCCCACTCCCCGCTGACGGTCACGCCCGGCAGGTTGCGATCGACCGCGAGGTACAGGGAATCGCGCTGCGTCGCGCCGGGCTTGTCCAGCGTGCACAGCACGCCGTAATAGTCCGCGGCCCCGGACAGCGACGCGAAGATCTTCCGTCCGTTGATCAAGTAGCCGCCATCGACCTTGGCGGCCAGCGTGCCCCACGGCGCCTTGCCGGCCGCCGCCGCGCCGCCTTCCGAAAACGGCTGCGAATAGATCTTGCCCGCGCGCACGATGCGCTCGTAGTGGATGGCGCGATTGTTCTCGTGGTCGGCGCGGTCCTGCGCCGACATGTCAAGGTCGTCGGCGATGAAGCCCGACCAGATGGTCGAGCACACGTGCATGTTGTAGGTCAGGGCGGTGGCGCCGCAATGGCGGCCGATCTCGGCGGCGACCATGACGTAAGTGGCGAAGTCGGCGCCCCAGCCGCCGTACTGCTCCGGCACGCAGATGCGCAGCAGCCCGGCATCGCGCATGTCGGCGTAGTTCTCGAACGGAAACACGGCGTCGCGGTCGATCTGCGCGGCGCGCGCGGCAAAGCGATTGCGCCCGAGATCGGCGGCGATGGCCAGCAGTTCGCGCTGCTTCGCCGTCGGCTCGGCATACTCGCCGGTGATGGGGGGTGGGACGTAAGCCTTCGCAGGCGGGGACCGGAGGACTGCGGCCATGGGGCCTCCTAGTTCGGAAAATGCCGGGTGATGAAATCCAGGACCAGCGCGTTGAACGCCACAGGCGCCTCGAGGTTGGCGATGTGCCCGATGCGCGGCAGGCAGCGATACTCGGCGCCGGCGATGCGTTCGGCCATCTTCCGCATCACCTCCGGCACGGCATTGCGGTCGTCCTCGCCGGCGATGCACAGCGTCGGGATGCCGATGTCGGCCAGGTTGGCGCGCCGGTCGAAAGCGACGATCGCCGAGAGTGCCGCACGATACGTGGCCTCGGGCACCTTGCTCATGACCGCGCGCGCCAGCGCCGTGCCTTCGGGTTCGGCATCGCGGCCGATCATCGCCGCCACCAGTTCCGGGGCCAAGCCGGCCATGCCGCGGCCCGCATCCAGCGGCGCGAAACGGCTCTGCAGGAACTGTCGCTGCCAGTCGCCGCCAGGCTTGCCGAAGGCCGGCGAGGTGCCGGAAAGGATCAGGCCGTGCAGCTTGTCGGAAAACTGCGCCATGGCCTCCTGCGCCACCATGCCGCCCATGCTGTGGCCGAGGATCACGTTGCGATGCGCGCCGGTGCCGTCGACCAGCGCTTCAAGCGCACCCGCCAATCCGGCCATGTCGTAGGGGTCGATGGTGTCCGAGGCGCCGTAACCCGGCATGTCCCAGGCCACGACGCGATAGCCGGCGGCCACCAGCGCCGCGATCGTAGTGGGCCAGGCCTCCTTGCCGCCACCCACGCCGTGCAGCAGGAACACCGCGGTCGAGCCGCGCCCCTCATCGATGCTGGCGATGCCGCCCATCGCCCTAGGCCAGGTCGCCCTGCAGGACGCCGCTGTCGACAACCAGTTCGCCGTCGAGCATGACGGTGCAGTTGCGCAGCGGCAGATCGAAGTGCCCGAGAGTGTGCCGTCCGGCCGCTTCGTTGGCACCGGTGGAGTACAGGAAATTGCCCCCGAAGGCGCGCAATTCGGTGCCGTTGAAGTCGCGCTTGTCGTAGAAGGCCAGGGAATCCCAGCGCGCCGCCGGGTTCATGCCCCAGCCGACGTGGGACACCGCATAGGCTTCCTGGTCGCCCCAGGCGGCGAAATAGCCGCGCATCAGATCGGCATCCAGATGATCGCCCGCGATGTCGGTGACATAGTCGTTCTCGACGGTCAGCACCACCGGCTTTTCGAGGTAGCGCTTGAAGGTGAGGTTGACATCACCCTCGTTCATGACGAGCGTGCCATTGACGCTGCCGGCGGCCGGAAAGGCCAGGCACAGGCCGCCGGGCCAGTGCGAAATGGTGCCGGGCCGGGCCGTAAAGCCCCAGCCGCCCCCCACCCGGGCGTTTTCGAGACTGATGTGCAGGTCGGTGCCGGCGACCGAGGTCACCTGCATGGACTTGGCGGCGCGCAGGCGCTTGATGCCGGCCTTGACCCGGGGCTCGAGCGCGGGATCGGGACGGCAGCGCTCCAGCACCTCCGGATGCTCGTTGGAGACCATCAGCACGCGCGCGCTGCCGCCGAGAATCTCCGGCAGTTCCGGCGCGTGCAGCAGGCCTTCAACGGTGAGGTCGGCCACGAAGGTGCAGCCGGCCAGGGCCTGCACCACCGGACCCAGGCGCGCGATGGCGTCCGAGGCCCCGGTGGAGCGCACCGGCACCGGCGCCGAGAGCTTCGGCGAGGTGAGCACGATGCGGAACACGCTCGCCCCCAGACGGGCAAGGGCCAGGGCGGCGAGTTCGACGTTGACCGGGCGTGACTGGGTTTCCGACAGCACTGCCGCCACATCGCCGGCCTTGACGCCGCACAGTGCGAAGGTGTCGGCGAAGCAGTCGATCCACTTGGCTTCTATGCGTTCCTGCAGCATGCGCGGCTCCCCTGAAAGGCCCGGGACGCAGGGACGACGGCCTTGCGCCCTTGACAACGATGGCGCATGATATATGAACTTTCATGCAATGCAAGTCCATGCCGAACCGGCCGCCGCAACCGCGCTTCATCGACGACTACCTGTCCTACCTGCTGGCGCGCGCCAGCCATGCGGTATACAAGGAATTCGAGCGCACGGTCAACGCGGCCGGGTTTTCGTCGCTGCAGTGGCGGGTGCTGGCCACGCTGGCGGACACCGACGGCATGGCCGTCGGCGACCTGGCGCGTGAAGTGCTGGCCAAGCAACCCACGCTGACCAAGCTGGTGCAGCGCATGGCGGAGGCAGGCTGGGTGCAACGGATTGGCGATGCGCGTGACGCGCGCCTGACGCTGGTTCAGGCCACCCCGAAAGGCCGGCGCGAGGTTGCCCGCCTGATGACCGCCGCCAAAGCCCACGAAGCCGAGGTACTGGCCGGTTTCGGCGCAGGCGAGGTGGCCACCCTCAAGGCCCTGCTGCGCGGCATGATCGACCGCTCGGAACGTCCGCCGCGCTCAGGCTGAGAACGTGGCGGACGGCGCCTCAGGCGGGCACCACCTTCGGCACACCGCGCAGCAGCGCGTCCTTGCGCCGCGCCTCCTCCCTGGCCCGCGTCGCCAGCGTGTGTGCCTGCTGCGCGCCCGACAGGTATTGCTTCGGCCAGCCGACGTCGCGGAAATCGTATTCCGCCGCCGCATGGAGGGTGAAGTAGGGGTCGGCCAGGTGCGGCCGGCCCAGTGCCACCAGGTCGGCACGGCCCGAAACCAGCAGCGTGTTGACCTGATCGGCCGTAGTGATGGCCCCGACGGCCATGGTGGCGATGCCGGCGTCGTAGCGCACCTGCTCGGAGAACTGCGCCTGGTACATGCGACCATAAATAGGCTTTGAGGCGGGGTCGGTTTGACCGGTGGACACATCGATCAGGTCGCAGCCGCGGGCCTTGAAGGCGCGGGCGACCTCCACTGCGTCGCTGCCGGTGGTGCCGCCGGGAATCCAGTCGGTGGCGGAGATGCGCACGCTCATGGGTTTTTCGGCCGGCCACACCGCGCGCACCGCGTCCCAAACCTCGAGCGGCCAGCGCACCCGGTTGGCAAGCGGCCCGCCGTACTCGTCCGTACGCCTGTTGGTCACCGGCGAAATGAAGCTCGCCAGCAGGTAGCCGTGCGCCATGTGCAGTTCAAGCATGTCGAAGCCGCAGGCGATCGCCCGCTGCGCGCTGGCGACGAACTCGTCGCGCACCCGGTCCATGTCGGCCCGCGTCATCTCGCGCGGCACCTGGTTCGCGGCGGCATAGGGCAGTGCGGAGGGCGCCAGGAGCGGCCAGTTGCCGCCGCGCAGCGGATGGTCCATCTGCTCCCAGCCGACCTGGGTCGACCCCTTGCGCCCGGCGTGGCCGAGTTGCAGGCAGATCTTCGCTTCGCTGCTGGCGTGCACGAAGTCGACCACGCGCTTCCAGCCGGCCTGCTGCTCGTCGTTGTACAGGCCCGGGCATCCCGGGGTGATGCGCGCTTCCGGTGAGGGGCAGGTCATCTCCACGAACACCAGGCCGGCGCCGCCCACCGCGCGCGCGCCATAGTGCACCATGTGCCAGTCGCCCGGCACGCCATCCTTCGCCATGTATTGCGCCATGGGCGAGACCACCACCCGGTTGCGCAGGGTCATGCCGCGCAGATGGAAAGGCGCGAACATGGGCGGCGCCCTGAAACCGGCCGGCAGCGCGGCGCCCTCCGCCCTGGCGACCTCGCGGTTCCACCAGTCCTCGAGCTCGGCCACGCTGGCGGCATCGCGCATGCGCATGTTCTCGAAGGTGATGGCCTTGGAGCGGCTCATCAGGCTGAAGTTGAACTGCACCGGATCCATGTTCCAGAAGCGCCGCACGTTCTCGAACCACACCAGCGAGACGTTGGCGGCGTGCTGGATGCGGTCCGCCTCCTCATGGCGCGTACGGTCATAGTCGCGCAAGGCGGCGCGCTGGTCGTCCGGATGGCGCAGGATGGAGGCGTGCAGGCCGATCGCGTCCTCGAGCGCCAGCTTGGTGCCCGAGCCGATCGACCAGTGCGCGGTGTGCGCTGCGTCGCCCAGCAGGACCACGTTTTCATGGCTCCATTTTTCGCACCGGATGGCGGGAAAATTGCGCCAGAAAGATCGGTTGGTCAGGAGTTTGTGGCCGCCCAGGAGATCGGCGAACACTTCCTGGCACAGCGCCGCGGTGCGCTCCTCCTCCTGGATGCCAAGGCCGGAGCGCGCGAAGGTCTCGTCGGTGGTCTCCAGCACCAGGGTGCAGCGCGGCGCGGCGCCGGGGCGGGTGTACATGTAGGCGTGCAGGTTCCAGATGCCGTGCTCGTTCTCGGCGAACGCATAGGTGAAACCGGGCAGGGTCATGTCGGCGCCCAGCCAGCAGAACTTGTTGCTGCGTAGGTCGACCCGGGGCGCGAAATGCGCCTTCCACGTCTCGCGCACGGCGCTGTTGATGCCGTCGGCGCCGATCACAAGGTCGGCCTCGCGCGCCACCTCGTCGATTGGCCGGCCCTCGCTCTGGTAACGCACCTCGATATCGAGTTCGGCGGCCCGCTTCTGCAGGATGCCGAGAAGCGCCAGGCGCCCGAGGCCGGAAAAGCCATGGCCGCCGGAGCGCAGGACATTGCCCTTGTAATGGACATGGATGTCGTCCCAGTAGGCAAAGTTGGCCGCGATGTCACGATAGGACGGTTCGTCGCAGCCGCGCAGGTTGCCGAGCGTTTCGTCCGACAGCACGATGCCGAAGCCGAAGGTGTCATCCGCCCGGTTGCGCTCGGTGACCCGGATGCGCGCGTCCGGGAACGACTTCTTGATCAGGATCGCGCTGTACAGGCCGGCCGGGCCGCCGCCCAGGACTTCGATCTTCATTTCGGGGTTTGCCTTTTTCTCAGTTGTGGGCGAGAAACCGGCGCACCAGTTCGCCCTTGATGATCTTGCGGGTGGGCGTGAGCGGCATCGCCGCCACGATTTCGAGGCGCTCCGGCCACCTGACCTTGCCGACGCCTTCAGCAGCCAGAAAGTTCCGCATATCCTCGAACGTGAATGACTGTCCCGGCCTTGTGACCACGAAGCAGCAGGCCTTCTCGCCCAGCACCGGGTCGGGGATGGGCGCGACCGCAACCTCGGCCACCGCCGCATGGCGGAGCAGCAGCGTCTCCACGTCGAGCGGATTGAACTTCACGCCGCCGCGATTGATGATCTCCTTGACGCGGCCGGTCAGCCTGACGTTGCCGCCGGCATCGATGACAGCCAGGTCGCCGGTGCGGAACCAGCCGTCTTCGGCGAAGGCGTCGCCTGTCGCCTGGGGATTGTCCAGATAACCCGCGAAGAGCGACGGGCCGCGCATCTGCAACTCGCCCTCGCTGCCCGCCGGAAGCGCGACGCCGTGCGCATCGACCACACGCAATTCGGTGCCGGGCGAGGCGCGGCCGGTGGTCTCCAAGCGCACCGGCTCGGGGTCATCCGGCCGGGTGAACGCCCCCGCCTGCAGTTCGGTCATGCCCCACAACTGCATGACCTTGCCGCCGGCGAGACGCGGCTCGAGCGCACGGCCGAGCGCAGGCGGCACCGCGCTGCCGGAGATCTGCACGAACTTCAGGCACGTCATGTCGAGCCCGTCGAACAGCCCGCCGTTGAGGCAGGCGGCGATGTGCGCGGGCGCGGTGAACGCCGCTGTCGGGCGCAGCATGCGGATGGCTTCCGCCAGTGCGGGCGGCGAGAATGCCGGCAACAGCGCGATGGTCGCACCCACGGCCAGCGCCATGTTTACCGTGAAAAGGCCATACAGGTGGGTGAAGGGTGCCGCCGACAGGATCACATCGTCCGGCCCCAGCGCAAGCTCGGTCGCCGACAGGCGCGCGTTGGCGAGAAAGTCCTGGTAGGCATGCGGCACGCCCTTGGGGGACGAGGTAGTGCCCGAGGTGTAGAGCAGGAGGAACGGATCGGCGCCACCCAGCCTGGGCGGATCGACAGGTTCATCTGCGGTCGCCAAGGCGCGCCAGGAATGGGCGCCCTCGGGCACCGTATCGCCTGCGACGATGATTTCCCGCAGGGCCGGCAGGCGGCCTCGCAATTCCAGGAAAGTGGCCGCCGCAGGATAGTCCCTGGCCGCATCGAGGCACACCACGGCGACCGCGCCGCTGTGGCGCAGCAACACCTCCAGATCTGCCACGCGATAAGGCATGTGCAGGGTCTGCATCACCGCCCCGAGTGAGGCGATGGCGAGGTAGGCCAGCACGAATTGCGGCGTGTTGGGCAGTTGCACGGCGACCACCTCGCCGCGCCGGATGCCGATGGACGACAGTCCATGCGCGAGGGCCCGGGTCTCGGCATGCAGGCGCCGGTAGGACCATAGCGCATCGCCCAGGCGCAGCGCCGGGTGGGCAGGTCGCAGGCGCGCGTTGCGCTCCAGCCAGTCGGCGAGCGTTTCGTCGTTCCAGTAACCGCTCTCCCGGTAGGCTGCGCCGCGGATCGGGTCGAAGTCGATGGCAAGGCGCGCCATGATCCTGTTGCGGCAGGTCTCAGCCGTGCACAGCGCGGGCCGGCTCGGCGCGCGCATAGCCCTGGAAAAGATCGAGCATGCGCTCGAACCAGGCGCCGATCGTGTCATCGGCTTCGAGCACCGGCTCGGCGTGGACGATGCGCGCCCACTGCAGGGGGCTCATCATGACGTAGTCGGCATAGGCCGGCGCGGCGCCGCCGAGGAACGCCTGGCGGCGCAGGGTGGCGCGCAGCGGGTCGAGTGCACGCCTAAACGCCTTGACCGAAGCCTCCCGGCCGGCGTGCATCTCTTCGAGCGTCCTGCCGAAGGCCTTCTCGAAGACCGCACGCAGGTAGACCGCGTCGCCGGCATCGAGCATGCGCGCCACCGACAAGGCGCACGCCGGCGCCAGGGCCGGCATCAACTGGCGGTCGGCAACCGCGTTGACGAACCGGCTCAAGGCCAGCCCCGACGGTCCGCCGAACAGGCTGGGCGCATCCGGATAGGCGGTTTCAAGATGTTCGGCGATGTTCCAGGAGTCGCTGATCACGTGCGCGCCGTCGCGGATGATGGGCACCTTGCCCTGGCCCGAAAAGGCGATCGCGGCCTTATCGGCAACGCGCACCGGATGCGTCTCGAATGCCAGGCCCTTGTGCATGAGCGCCATGCGCGTGCGCCAGGAAAAGGCGCTGTAGCGTGCACCGCCGGCGGCCCCGAGTTCATAGAGGATGATCATGTCCTTCTCTCCGGGTTGTCCGATAATTACTTTAGGTCTAAACTATTCAGATGTCAATCATAATGCGCAAGTCCCCTGTGACAGGAACGATACGAACATGAAAATCCTGCAACCGCCCGGATGGGCCACGCCGCGTGGCTACGCCAACGGCATTGCAGCGCGCGGCACCCTGGTGATGATCGGCGGCCAGGTCGGCTGGGACCCGGTCAGGAGCGGTGCCGGCGGCAAGGGCGTGTGGCCGGCGCTGGACTTCGCCGGACAGACGCGCCAGGCCCTGCAGAACATCGTCGCCATCCTGGCCGAAGCCGGCGGCAAGCCCGAGCACCTGGTGCGCCTGACATGGTACGTGCTCGACCGCGACGAATATGTGGCGGCCTGGCCTGCGGTCGGCGCGGCCTACAAGGACATCATCGGACGCCACTTCCCGGCCATGTCGGCCTTCGGCGTGACCGCCCTGGTGGAGCCGGAGGCGCGGGTGGAAATCGAAGCCACCGCCGTCATCCCCGATTGACAAGCCGAGAATCCGCCATGCGCGCCCTCCCCTCGCTTCGCATCCTGGTCGGCATCGCCGCCGCCGCGCTCGCCACCTCGGCACCGCCGGCCGCATCCCAGGCCTACCCGAGCAAGCCCGTCCGCATCGTCGTGCCCTACCCGGCCGGCGGCGGCATCGACATCATGTCGCGCCAGATCGCCCAGCGGCTGGCGCAAAAGTTCAACCAGTCGGTGGTGGTGGAAAACAAGCCGGGCGCGGGCACGCTGCTCGCCGCCGAATCCGTGGCGCGCGCGGCGCCGGACGGGCACACCCTGCTGGTGACCACCGATGCCACCATGACCATCAACCCGCATCTGTACAGCAAGCTTCCCTACGAACCGGTGAAGGATTTCGTGCCGGTCACGCAATTGGTGCTGCTGAACCAGTTGCTGGTGGCCAACGCCAACCTTCCCGTGGGCAACCTCAAGGAACTGCTGGCCTATGCCAAGGCCAACCCGGGCAGGCTCAACTACGCCTCCTATGGGGTGGGCAGCCAACCGCACCTGGCGATGGAGATCCTCAAGGCCCAGGCCGGGGTGGACATCGTGCATGTGCCCTACAAGGGCATTCCGCAGGCGGTGCCGGCAGCGATCGCGGGCGAGGTCCAGCTCACCTTCTCCGGCGCCGCCTCGACCCAGGCGCATATCAAGGCCGGCAAGCTCAAGGCCATCGCCATCGGCGGCCTCCGGCGTCTCTCGATCATGCCGGAGGTGCCGACATTCGCCGAATCCGGCTTTCCCGACGTGCCGGCCAATGCCTGGTTCGGGCTGTTCGCACCGGCCGGCACGCCGCGCGAGATCGTGATTGCGCTGCACGGCGAGGTCACCCGCCTGCTCAGGGAACCCGAATACATGCAGAGGGAAATCGTCGCCAAAGGATACGAGTTGGTCGCCGGGACGCCCGAGGAATTCGCCAGCTTCCTGACCGCCGACAGCGCACGCAACGCCCGGGCCGTGAAAATCTCAGGCGCCCGCGCCGACTGATCGCGTTTAGCGGACCACGCAAAGCGCGCGAATATAATCCCCCGCTCACTTAACGCCGATATCTCGAGAGGCGCACATGCTCTCCACGCAACAATCCAAAGCCCAATTCACCTGGGACGATCCGCTGCACCTGAACGAGCAGTTGACTGAAGACGAGCGCATGGTGCGCGAAGCGGCCTACGACTATTGCCAATCCAAGCTGCAGCCGCGCGTCCTCGAGGCGTTTCGCCACGAAAAGGGTGATGCCTCGATCTTCCGCGAAATGGGCGAGATCGGCCTGCTCGGCCCGACCATTCCCACCGAGTACGGCGGCCCCGGGCTCAACTACGTGTGCTACGGCCTGATCGCGCGCGAAGTCGAGCGGGTGGATTCCGGCTATCGTTCCATGATGAGCGTGCAGTCCTCGCTGGTGATGCTGCCGATCTACGAATTCGGCTCGGAAGCGCAGCGCCGCAAATACCTGCCCAAGCTTGCCACCGGCGAGTGGATCGGCTGCTTCGGTCTGACCGAGCCGAACCACGGTTCCGACCCGGCCTCCATGATCACCCGCGCCAAGACCGTGCCGGGCGGTTTTTCGGTGACCGGCGCGAAGATGTGGATCTCCAATTCGCCGTTCGCCGACGTGTTCGTGGTGTGGGCCAAGAACGACGAAGGCCGCATCCGCGGCTACATCCTCGAAAAGGGCATGCAGGGCCTGTCGGCACCCAAGATCGAAGGCAAGTTCGGCCTGCGCGCCTCGATCACCGGCGAGATCGTCATGGACGAGGTGTTCGTGCCGGCTGAAAACGAGTTGCCCAATGTGGAAGGCCTCAAGGGCCCGTTCACCTGCCTCAACTCGGCACGCTACGGCATTGCCTGGGGTGCGCTGGGCGCGGCCGAGGACTGCTGGCATCGCGCGCGCCAGTACGTGCTCGACCGCAAGCAGTTCGGCCGCCCGCTGGCCGCCAACCAGCTGATCCAGAAGAAGCTCGCCGACATGCAGACCGAGATCACCCTCGGCCTGCAGGGCTGCCTGCGCCTGGGCCGCATGAAGGACGAGGGCACCGCCGCGGTGGAAATCACCTCCATCATGAAGCGCAATTCCTGCGGCAAGTCGCTCGACATCGCGCGCATGGCGCGCGACATGCTGGGCGGCAACGGCATCTCCGACGAGTACGGCATCATCCGCCACATGGTCAACCTGGAAGTCGTCAATACCTACGAAGGCACGCACGACATCCATGCGCTGATCCTGGGCCGCGCGCAAACCGGCATACAGGCTTTCCAGTAGTCCCCGGCATGCCGGCCGGCGCAGCGATGCATCCCGGCCGGCCCGCGATGAGCGCGGCCATCGGTCTGCTGCGCGGCGTCCTGTCGGTCTGGCTGGTACTCCTGAGTCTGCCGGTTTCGGCCGCCCCGTCGCTCGCCGTCGGCTCGAAGCGCTTCACCGAGTCGTACATCCTGGCCGAAATCGTCGCCCGCGCCGCAGCGCCGCACGCGACGGTCGTCCACCGCCAGGGCCTGGGGAACACCGCCATCGTGTTCGAGGCGCTCAAGACCGGCGCCATCGATCTCTATCCGGAATACACCGGCACTCTGGCGCGCGAGGTTCTTAAGCTGCCATCCGCAGCCGGTCTGGCCGAGATGCGCGCCGCACTCGCGCCACTGGGGCTGGGCGTAGCCGTCCCGCTGGGTTTCCACAACGGCTATGCGCTGGCCATGCGCAGCGACGAAGCCCGGCGGCGCAATCTGGCCTCGCTCTCCGGGCTCAAGGCGCATCCCGACCTGCGGCTTGCCTTGTCCCACGAGTTTCTCGGGCGCGCCGATGGCTGGGCAGGGCTCGCCAACCGCTATGCGCTCCCGCAACGGCCGACCGGTATCGATCACGGCCTGGCCTACGAGGCGCTGGCGAAGCGTTCCATCGATGTCACCGATATCTACACCACCGACGCCAAGCTCGCCCGCTACGGATTTACCGTTCTGCAGGACGACCAGGACTACTTCCCGCGCTACGACGCCGTGCTGGTCTACCGGCTAGATGCGGCCGAGCGTGCGAGTGCCGCCTGGCAAGCCATCCGGAAACTCGAAGGCCGCATCGGCGAGCCGGCGATGATCGCCATGAACGCAGCGGCCGAAATCGACGGCAAGGCCTTCGCCGCGGTGGCCGCCGAGTTCCTCGCCGGCAGCACGGGCGGCGGCGGGCGCGCCACATTCCGCGACAAGTTGTTCGGCAACGATTTCTGGCGATTGCTGCGCCAGCATGCTGCGCTGGTCTGCCTGGCGGTCGCCATCGCCGTGGCCTTCGGCATGCCGCTCGGCATCCTCGCCGCCGCCCGGCCGGCGCTCAGGCAGCCGGTGCTGGCCTCGACCGGCCTGCTGCAGACCGTCCCCTCCCTGGCGCTGCTGGCCATGCTGATCCCGCTCGTCGGCGGTATCGGCACCCTACCCGCGCTGGTGGCCCTGGTGCTCTATGCGCTGCTGCCGATCGTGCAGAACACCTGCACCGGCTTGGCCGGCGTGCCGCCGGGCCTGAGGCAGGCGGCCCTTTCGCTTGGACTGCGGCCGCGCCAGCGCCTGGTGCTGATCGAACTGCCGCTGGCCATGCCGGTGATCCTGGCGGGGGTGAAGACGGCCGCCGTCACCACTGTCGGCACGGCCACCATCGCCGCGTTCATCGGCGCGGGCGGCTTCGGGGAGCGCATCGCCACCGGGCTCGCGCTCAATGACCATGCCACCCTGCTGGCCGGCGCGCTCCCCGCGGCGGCGCTGGCGCTGGCCACGCAGGCCCTGTTCGCACTCGCGGAACGGCGCATTGCCCGCCGCGCCGGCTGAGCGGCGCCGCCTACAGCAGGACGCCGCCCCACAGCACCCGGTTTAGGCCGAGCACCTGCGGGCTGTGCGGATCTTGCGCGGTTTCGCGCCGCGCATGATGCCGGCGATGCACCGCCACCGATTCGCGGGAGCGCATACCGGTGGTCAGCCAAAGCCAGAGGCGGAAGCAATGGCTCAGCGCCAGGTGCAAGGTCAGCGCATGGTGGGTCTGGCAGCGGTGCAGATAGAGCGTCACGCTGACGATGGTGAGATGCGTGAGCGGCAATGCCGCGACGACCAGGGCCCAGGCCGGCCAGTCAACGTACCCGGAAAACAGTTGCGGCAGCATGCCGCGCCCTACCTTGCGCCCAGGGCGACGGGAAAATTGAGGCTTGCCTTGCTGTAGGCCGCCGGCGCGTAGACCAGGGCGACCCGCACTTCCTTGAGGACGCCGGGCTTGAGCGCCGCCACCGGGAATTCCACATCCAGCACCTGCGTCATGTCCTGCCCCGGATCGAGGCGATTCTTGGCACCATAGGACGCATCCATTTTCACGACCGGCTCGCCGCGACCGTCCTCCATGGCCAGCGGCTTGCCTTGCGCATCGATGAACATGATCTTCGCCTCGAGCATGCTCACCGACTGATCGGACGAGGTGTTCCTGATGAGCAGACGGCCGGAGAGCTTGGCCGGCGCAGAAACCCTGCCAGACACCTCCTCGACGCGCTCGGTCACCTTCATGCTCGTGATTTCTCCGCTGACGATGCCCGCGGCGACCTTGGCCGAATCAGGCGCCAGCGCATAGACCTTGTCGTTGACCACGACGACAGGCGCCGCGGGCTGCTGCGAGCATGCGCCCGACAGGGCGGCCACGGCGAACACCGCGCAGAGGCCGATGCCGCGCCTGCGGACTTGGCGGATGAGGAAGGAATTCGTGTTCATGGCGGCTTTCCTGAAATCGAAGCAGGATGGCCTCCATTTGGCGACGTGTCTGTGCGCCTCCACACATAGGCCACAGCGCGCTGCTTTGGGCGCATACTCGCGCCTCACATCCAGGAGAAGAAGCCGCCGGCCGGGCTCAGCACATCCATGCCCGGCTATCGGACCAAGCAGGAACACATTGCCATCGCGGGCGCGGCGAGTCTGCTGGTGCGTTCGCTTCTGGATCGCGATCAGTTTTCCGATCCCCTCGGAGAAGCTGCGCGCCTGGGAATCTCCTCGGCAGCCTGGCCGATGTTCGGCCTGCCATGGCCCTCCGGCGCGCAACTCGCGGCCCGCATGATGCGGCGCCCGGTCACAACCGGCGAACGCATTCTCGAGATCGGCTGCGGGCTGGCCCTGGCGAGTCTGATCTGCCGGCGCCGCGGCGCGGACATCACCGCCAGCGATTGTCATCCCCTTGCCGAATCGTTTCTGGTCGAAAATGCACGACTGAACCGGCTGCAGCCGCCGCCTTACCTCCATGGGCACTGGGGAGCGCCGCCGACGGCTGCTTGCGACCGCCGGCGCGCGGCGGTGGCGGGACGATTCGATGTCGTCATCGGCAGCGACCTGCTCTACGAGCGCGACGAAGCAGGCACGCTGGCCGCGTTCATCGCCCGGCACACCCGCGCGGATGCGACGGTCTGGATCGTCGACCCGGACCGCGGCAACCGCCCTGCGTTCAGTCGCCACATGGCCGCCGCCGGCTTCTCACGGCAGGAGGAGCGCCTGGACGCCCCGGCGACAGCGCAGGCAGCCGCCTACAAGGGGCGGCTGATGCTGTTTAGCCGCGGCGGCGGAAGCGGCGCCGGGACGCGCGCGCAACATGCGCCCGCCGCCCCCGGCGTGTGGCCGATTTGAACGACAATCCGCGCTTTCGAGGGAGGCAGGCCGATCATGGCGAAGGTGCGCACCGAAGTTGCAGGAAATGTATGGAAGGTCGAGGTGGTTGTCGGCCAGATGGTCGCCGCCGGAGACGTGCTGGTGATCATCGAATCCATGAAGATGGAAATCCCGGTCGAGGCGCCCGCCAGCGGCATCGTCGCGGCCATCGGCGTAGCCGTGGGCGACCCGGTCGCCGAAGGCGCCTTCATCGCGGAGGTCGGCTAAGCCCCGGCACGGCGGCCAAACGCGGCCGCGGTTGACTTGAGCGCATCGACCAGCAGTCGCCCTGCGGGGCTTAGCGACCCGCGCCTGCGGCGCGTGATGCCGACGCTGCGCACCCATTCCGCCCCGCCGACCTTGAGCGAGAGCAGCTGACCGGCCCTTTCCTCCCACCAGATCAGCTCGCGCGGGATGAATGTGAGCACGTCGCTTTGCATCACCACCGACTTCATGAGCACGGTGGAAGTGGTTTCGACGACCGCCGAAGGCGGGTCGAGTTCACGGGCCCGGAACATGTCGTCGAAGGCCAGGCGCTCCAGTTCGCGCCGGCGCGGCAGAATCCAGCGCGCCTGCAGCAGGTCGGCCGGCGCGATGCTCCTGCGCCGCGCCAGCGGGTGGCCGGTGCGCGCGACCACCACCCCGGTTTCCGCAAACAGCGGGTCATGGATGAGGTCGGCGCTAGTCGCACGCGCCGGCACCGACGAGAGGGCGAAATCGATCTCGCCGTTGGTGACCCACGGCATCAAGGACTCGTTGAGCCCGTAGAGCACCGTGACCCTGAGGTCCGGATGGCTCTTCATCAACGAAAGCAGGGCCTGCGGCAACAGGCGGTTGGCCTCGGTGGGCCCGCAGCCCACCATCACATGGCCGTGCGTGGCGCCCTTCAGGGCCTCGATCTCGGCCTCGGCATTGCGCAGTTCGGCCTCGACGGTGCTGCCGTGCGCCACCAACGCCTCGCCATAGGGCGTGGGTTTCACGCCATAGCGGCCGCGCTCGAGCAGGCGCACGCCGAGCGACTTCTCCAGCGCCTTGAGGCTCTTGGAAAGCGCCGGCTGGGAGATTTCCAGTTCCGCCGCCGCGTCGGTGAGGCTGCCGTGGCGCACGGCGGCGAGGAAAAGCTGCAAGCGACGGTAATCCATAACCGATGGTAATGCAAAAAGCATGGCTGGTTGTTGCACGCTTGACTCAAGCGTTGTTATCTTGCTGGCTCGCCTTAACGTACGCGTCCCAATGAGGAGTTCCATGCCTTCCATCGATATCGCCAAGCTGGTTGAACCCGACCGCGTCCACCGACTGGCCTACACCAGCCAGGAGATTTTCGACATCGAGGTCGAGAACATTTTCGAAAAGATCTGGGTGTATTGCGGCCATGAATCCCAGGTGAAGAATCCCGGCGACTATCACACCCTTCAGATCGGCCGCCAGCCGATGGTGATGGTGCGCGGCAAGGACCGACAAGTCCGCGTGCTCTACAACCGCTGCCCGCATCGCGGCGTGGAGCTGTGCGGCAACCAGCGCGGCAATACCGGCAGCAATTTCGTCTGCTCGTACCATGCATGGAGCTTCCATCTGGACGGCAAGCTCGAAGCCATTCCGCTGATGAAGGGCTATGACGGTACCCGCCTGACGCGCGACAACCCGGACTGCGACATGAAGTCGGCCGCACGGGTCGATTCGTATCGCGGCTTCGTGTTCGCCAGCCTGTCGAACGAGGGGCCGACACTGTCCGAGTTCCTCGGCGAGGCCAGAATCGCCTTTGATGACATGTGCGACCGTTCGCCGGCGGGCGAAGTCGAAGTGGTGCCGGTATGCCACCGCGTGATCCAGCACTCGAACTGGAAGTTCTTCATGGAAAACCAGCTCGACGCGCTGCATCCTTCGGTGACGCACCAGTCCACCGGCGTGGCCGCCGGGGTGATCGAGAAGGAAATCGCCGCCAAGACCGGCCATGCGCCACTTCACTACCACTACCTGTCGGCCTTCGCGACGCCGTTCGACAAGTGGGACACCGTGCAGACCATCAATTTCCCGCGCGGTCACGGCATCCTCAAGGCCTACATGGGCCTGCGCCCGCAGGACCCCGATACCAAGGCCTATGAAAGGCTGATGGAAAAGGCCTATGGCAAGGAGAAGATGGAGGAATACCTTTCGCGCTCCATCCACCATGTGCTGGTCTACCCCTACCTCTCGGTGCAGTCGCCGCTGCAGCAGCTGCGCTGCCTGCGACCGCTCGGTCCCAACAAGACGCTCTCGGAGATCTGGCACTTCCGCCTGAAGGGGGCGCCGGAGGCGATCTACCGCCGCTCACTGTGGTATTTCAACCTGGTCAATTCGCCGGCCACCATGATCAACGCCGACGACCTCGAGAACTGGACCAAGGGCCAGTGGGGCCTGGAATCCAAGGGCGGCGACTGGGTCAGCTTCCATCGTGACTACGGCCGCGACACCATCGAGAACGGTGTCACCTATTCCAACAAGGGCACCTCCGAGGCGGTGATGCGCAGCCAGTTCCAGGCTTGGACCAAGTACATGCAAGGGAGCCTGTGATGGCGACGAAGAAAAAGGTGGCAGTAACGAAGCCGGCGGCGAAAAAGGCAAGCACAAAAAAAACGGTGCCCACCAAGGCTGCGGCAACGCCCAGGGCGGCCGCGAAACGGGTTGAACGCGCGCTCCTGGGGGGCGTGACGCTGCTGGCTTCAGAGACGCAGGGACGCACCGGCGCACAGGCCATCGCCCCCGATCATTCCCCCCGCGCCAAGCCGGCAGCGGTGCGTGCGCCGCGCTCGGTCTCGGCCCCCGCGAAGTCGGCCGCCGGCCTCAAGGAGCGCGTCGAGCAATTCCTGTTCCGCCAGTCCGAGCTGCTCGACAACAAGCACTGGCAGGATTACATCGATCTCTTCACCGAAGATGGCGTGTACTGGATGCCGGCCTTGCCGGAACAGACCGAATGGGAAGGCACGGCCTCGATCTTCGCCGAGGACAAGATGCTCATGCAGGTGCGCATGGGCCGCGTCACCCACCCCAACGCCTGGTCGCAGGCGCCGATGTGGGCGACCAACCATCTGGTCGGCAACATCGTCATCGAAAAGGAAACCGCGAAAGAGGTGGTGGTGCGCTCGCGTTTCCACATGATGGAACTGCGGCGCGACAGCGTGCGCCACTTCGGCGGCACCTATCGCCACACGCTGGTGAAAAAGGGTTCAGGCTTTCGCATCAGGCTGCAACGCGTGGACCTGTTCAACGGCCAGGCCGCCTACGACTACGTGCTGCAGATCTGGGTCTGACGCGGCCGGGACCTGCGGCATTCATGGCCGCTGGCGTTCCGCGAAACATGTCAACATAGGCGCATGTCGAGCCCCGGTTCTGCCTTGCGCGCGGTGATCGCCACGGCGGCGTTCTTCATGGCCTGCGGCCTTGGCGCGGTCATCGCCCTGATGATCCGCGAGCGCGACAGGACTCAGGATACGCTCCTGCCCACGCTGTCCTACGAGGAACTCACCGGCAGCCTGTTCACCCCCCCGGCCGGCGATATCTTTCGCGCGCCGCAGGTGCGCATGCTGCAGGTCCCCGATTTTCCCGGCGCGATGGCGATCTGGGGATCCACCGGCCGGGACCGGCGCGGCCACGTCTGGTTCGGGTTTTCGGCCAGCGGCGCGGGGGGCAGCGCGCGCCTGTACGAGTTCGATCCGGTCAATGAAACCTGGCGTGACCACGGCTCCGTGGTCGACCAGTTGCGCGCCTTGGGCAGCCATCGCCCGGGCGAGGGCCAGGTCAAGATCCATTCGAGGATCGTGTCGGCGGTCGACGGGATGCTCTACTTTTCCTCTTTCGACGAGGAAGGCGAAAAGCAGGACGGCAGCGCATTGCCCAAATGGGGAGGACATTTGTGGCGCATCGATCCGGCCAGCGGGAAATGGCGGCACATCAAGGCGGTACCCGAGTCCTTGGTTGCCGTCAGCGCGGTCGGCCGCCATGTCTACGCGCTGGGCTACTGGGGGCACGTGCTTTACCAGTACGACACCCTCAACGGCGCCATCCGGCGCAAGGAGATCGGCTCGATCCCGGGCCACGCGTCGCGCAACCTGATTTCCGACGCGCGCGGCCATGTGTTCGTGCCCCGCACGCGCCTGGAAGCCAACGGCGCGGCGACCGCCGCGCTGGTGGAGCTCGATGCCGACCTGCGCGAAATCGCCGCAACGCCCCTCGATGCCTATTTCGGCCAGGGCGCAGTGGCTGACAACCACGGCATCACCGGCCTGACCTACATCCGCGACGGCCGGATCCTGTTCCTGACCGCGCGCGGGCATTTGTACGCGCTTGACGCCCCCGACCCCAAGGCGCCGCGCAATCCTGTCAAGGTGCGATCCCTGGGCTGGCTGCACCCCAAGGGCGAAGCCTACGCGGCCGCCCTGTTCTCGCTAGGCGACAGCACGAAGGTCGCGGGGATATCTACGCAGGCGAACGGCTACGAGTGGGCCGTGGCGGATATCCGCACCGGGGTCTCCGTCCCCTTCCCTCTAGACACCAAGTCACTGACCAGCGTGCTCTTGTACGGTTCGGTCACGCGCGACAACGCGGGACGCGCCTACGCGGTCGGCTGGCATGGCATTGCGCGCGGTAAGGGCCCGCTGGTACTGCAGATCACGCCATGAGCGGCGTTGCCGCGCGTTCACGTGCCGGGCGGAATTGAAGTCGCCTGACCGGGCCGCGCGGGGCCGGCCCTATTGCATTTCCTCGCGCAGGAGACCGAGATGCTCGTACATCGCGCGGTCGGTGACGACGAACAGGTCGGCGTGGCCTTCGGCCGCCGTGTGGGTTGCCCAGGTCCAGTGCGGGATGGTGAACACGTCATGCTTGTCCCAACCGAAAGTCGCACCGCCCACCGTGCTGCTGCCGGAACCGGACACCACCAGGCAGATGGCATTGGCCGTGGACCGCCGTGCGCGCGTCGCCGCCCCCCTGGCCAGGCGCATCGCATAGCAGTCCAGCGAGGGCATGACAGCGCCGCCGGTCGCCGGATTGGTATAGCGCAGGTGCCTGGCGCCGTCGTCGCCCGGCGGAATCGCTGCCAGCAGGGCACGCGTGACCGCACCGGGATAGTGATACTTGGCCGAGTGCGCGGCCGATGCGGCGCCTGTCTGGCCGGGTACGGCGAGGCCGGCGCCTTTCCACAGCCGCTCGTCGCCTTCGTCGACCTCCCAGAATGCCTCCGCGCCGCGGCTGCCGGGCTCGAAAAAGCTTGCATCCAGGTCGCATACCAGCGGCATGTTGGCGGCGTCGAACCACACGGTGCGCGCTTCGCCCTGGTTGATATGGCCATGCCAGCACATCGGCGGGGTCAGCACCAGGTCGCCCTCGTTCATCTCGCAGCGACGACCGTTGACGATGGTGAAAGCGCCTTCGGCGCGGGTGGCAAAGCGGATCGCCGAAGCCGTGTGGCGATGCGGCACGGCACGGTCGCCTGGATTGAGGATGGTGAAAGCACCGATCAGGTTGCCGGTCGTGGTGGTGGCGCCGCCGAAAGCCGGGTTGACCATGATGATGGCGCGCCGCTCCACGTCCTCGATAGGCACCTCGCGCGAAGCGCGGGCGGTGAAGGGCTCGAAATCGCGCCAGCGCCAGTGCATCGGCGCGTCCCCGGCCGCCGGCGCCATCGGGGTGATGCGCTTGTAACGGTCCCACAGCGGATGATAGTTCGACCGCTCAAGCGCCGCGATCAGGGCGGCGTCCGGGCGAATGGCGTCTGGTACTGCACTCATGGTGTATCCGGGAATGACAATGCCCTGATTGTGCGCCAGCACGGCGTCCCTGTACAGGGACGCCGGCGCGGACTTTGCCGCAACTTTGCTACAGTCTCGGTCTCGAGCGCCGGCGCAGCCGGCGCGCCTTGTTTCCAGCCAGGAGATGCCATGAAATTCCGCCTCGCCCGCCCCGTCGCCGCGCTGCTGGCTTCGGCCCTTGCGCTTTGCGCACCCGTCCAGGCCGCCGACACGCTGCGCATCGGTTTCCTTACCACCCTGTCCGGCCCGGGCGGCGCGCTCGGCGTGGATATCCGCGACGGATTCAACCTGGCGGTCAAGCATGCCGGCGGCAAGCTCGGCGGCATCAACCTCGACCTGCAGGTCGTCGACGACCAGTTGAAGCCCGATGTCGCCAAGCAGGCGGCCGACCGCTTCCTGCAGCAGCACAAGTCGCATGTCATCACCGGCGTGGTGTTCACCAACATCCTGCTGCCGATCCTGCCCTCGGTCCTGGAAACCAAGACGGTCTACATCAGCCCCAACACCGGCCCGAACGACTATGCCGGGCCGAAGTGCAACCCGTACTTCTTCGTCGCCTCGTGGCAAAGCGAGGACATCCCCAGCGCAATGGGCAAGTTCGTCTCCGAGCGCGGCATCAAGAACGTCTACCTGATCGGCGCCAACTATCCCGGCGGCCGCGAGAACCTCTCCGGCTTCAAGCGCCTGTATAAGGGCAACATCGTTGACGAGGTCTACACGCCGATGAACCAGCTCGATTTCTCGGTCGACCTCGCTACCATGCAGGCCAAGAAGCCCGAGGCGGTATTCATCTTCCTGCCGGGCGGCATGGGCATCAACTTCATCAAGCAGTTCACCGCCGCCGGCCTTGGCAAGAACATCCAGTTGCTCGTGCCGGGCTACTCGGCCGACGAAGACACCATCAAGCCGGTGGGCGAGGCGCTTCTGGGCACCATCAACACCTCGCACTGGGGCCATGATTTCGACAACCCGCAGAACCGGAAATTCGTCGCCGACTTCGAGAAGGAGTACGGCCGCCTGCCCACCATGTACGCATCGCAGGGCTATGACACGGCGATGCTGATCGATTCGGCGGTGCGCAAGGTCAAGGGCAATGTCGAAGACAAGGAAGCCTTCCGCAAAGCGCTCAAGGCCGCGGACTTCAAATCGGTGCGCGGCGCCTTCAAGTTCAACAACAACCAGTACCCGATCCAGGACTACTACCTGCGCGTGGTGCGCAAGGATGAAAAGGGCCGCATCACCAACCGCACCATGGGCAAGATCCTGACGGCGCACCAGGATTCGTTCGCCAGCCAGTGCAAGATGCAATAAGGGCCGTCGCGCCATCACAACCGCAGAGGAAAACCCATGATCAAGCCCTGGAAACTCGCCGCCGGCGCCGCGCTGGCCGCCGCCAGCCTTTCGGTGTCCGCACAGGAAATCACCCTGCGCATGGTGAGCGCGTTCGCAGAGAACGGCTACTACGTGCAGTTGCTGCAGAAATGGATCGCCAAGGTCAATGCCGAAGGCCGTGGCAACGTGCAGATCAACTTCATCGGCGGCCCGAAGGCCATCCCCACCTTCGAGGTGGGCAACGCGGTCAAGACCGGCGTGGTCGACATGGGGCTTTCCACCGGCGCGTTCTACACGAACGTGATGCCCGAGGCGGACTTCCTCAAGCTCACCCAGATCCCGATCGCCGAGCAGCGCAAGAACGGGGCATTCGCCGCCATCAACGAGGTGTGGAACAAGAAGGCCAACATGGCCTACCTGGGCCGCATGGTCGAGAACCAGCCCTTCCATGTGTACCTGACCAAGAAGGTCGACAAGCCCGACCTTACGGGCCTGAAGATCCGCATCACCCCGGTTTACCGCGACTTCTTCCAGGCCATCGGAGCCAATGTGGTCACCACCCCGCCGGGCGAGGTGTACACCGCCCTCGAGCGGGGTGTCGTCGACGGCTACGGCTGGCCGATCGGCGGCATCTTCGACCTCAACTGGCAGGAGAAGACCAAGTACCGCATCGACCCCGGCTTCTATGACGCCGAAGTGTCGATCATCATGAACCTGGACAAGTTCAAGGCCTTGAAGCCCGCCCAGCGCGCCTACCTCGAGAAGCAGATCTTGGCCCTGGAAGCGCAAAACCCCACGATATGGAAGAACTACACCGCCGAAGAAACCGCACGCCAGGAAAAGGCCGGTATCCAGGTGATCAAGTTCGACGGGGCCGGCACCAAGAAGTACATCGACGCCGCCTACGACGCCGGTTGGGCCAGCGCCTTCAAGGCCAGCCCCGATTTCGCTAAGAAGCTCAAGACCCTCACGTCCAATTGACCGCGTGCAACGATTAGACGCCGCCGTCGGCAAAATCTCCGAAAGCCTGGCGGTAATGGCCAGCCTGGTTTTGCTGGCCATGATGCTGATCATTTGCGCCGACGTTTTCACGCGCAACGTGGTGATCCCCGGCCTGAGCCGGGGCCTGGCGTGGAGCAACGAGATCTCGGAGCTGATGCTCTACGCCATCACCATGCTGGCGGCGCCCTGGCTGCTGCGCGAAGGGCGGCATATCCGCGTCGACATCCTGTTGCGGGCACTGCCCAAGAAGGCAGCGTATGCCAGCGAATGGCTCTCGGACATCATCGGCTTTGCCTGCTGCCTGTGGATGCTCTGGTATGGCGCCGCGGCCGCGCTCAACAGCCACCAGGCGGGTGCGCAGTCGATCAAGACACTGGTGATGCCGGAGTGGTGGTTCCTGGTGCCACTGCCGGTGTGTTTTGCGCTGCTCGCAGTGGAATTCATCTTCCGCATGTGGCGCCTGGCCAACAGCATCGCCGGTCCGCGTGACGACGCCGTGAGCGCGGCATGAGCTGGGCCGCCGCGGCCTGGCTGATGCTGGGCGGATCCACCGTATTGCTCTTCATCGGCCTGCCGGTCGCGTTTTCATTTTTGGTGATCAACCTGGTCGGCGCCTGGATCTGGCTGGGCGGCGAGCCGGGCCTGATGCAACTGACGCGCAACAGCGTCAATTCGGTGATGAGCTTCGCGCTCACGCCGATTCCGCTGTTCGTGCTGATGGGCGAGGTGCTGTTCCACACCGGCCTGGCGGTCAAGGTGATCGACGGCATCGAACGCCTGATCCGCCAGGTACCCGGGCGCCTGGCCGTGGTGGCCGTGGTGGCCGGCACGGTGTTCTCCGCCATTTCCGGCTCGACCATCGCCACCACCGCCATGCTGGGCAGCCTGATGGTGCCGGTGATGCTGGCGCGCGGCTACCACCCCACCATTGCCACCGGTCCGGTCATGGCCATCGGCGCGGTCGACATGCTGATTCCGCCTTCGGCGCTGACGGTGCTGCTGGGCTCGCTGTCCGGTATCTCGATTTCCAAGCTGCTGCTGGGCGGCGTGATGCCCGGCCTGATTCTCTCGCTCGCGTTTGTCGGTTACATCATCGTGAGGGTGAAACTCACGCCCGGCCTGGCCCCCAATAGCCACGTCGAGCGGCACGCCGGCCTCGAACGCTTCAAGCCCTTTCTTGTCTACGTGGTTCCGCTGGTGTCGATCTTCGGCGTGGTGGTAGGCGCCATGGCCGCCGGCTGGGGCACGCCGACCGAATCGGCCGCGCTGGGCGCTTTCGCCACGGTACTGCTCGCCATGGCCTACCGCGCGCTCACCTGGCGCATCCTGCTCGATTCGCTCAAGGGCACGGTGGCCATCTCCGCGATGATCCTCTTCATCATCGTCGGCGCCACCACCTTCGCGCAGATCCTTTCCTTCTCAGGCGCCTCCAACGGCCTGGCCGAAGCCATCACCGGCGCCGGCCTGCCGCCCTGGGCAGTGGTGGCCGGCATGATGCTGATGCTGATCTTCCTCGGCATCTTCGTCGACCAGGTCAGCATGATGATGATCACCCTGCCGATCTTCATGCCGGTCGTCACGGCGCTGAACGTCGACCTGATCTGGTTCGGCGTGCTGTTCCTCATCTGCATGCAGCTTGGTCTCCTGCTGCCGCCACATGGGTTGTTGCTCATGACCATGAAGGGCGTGGCGCCGCGCGAGGTGACCATGCTGCACATCTTCCAGGCGGTGGTGCCCTACGTGGCGATGAGCCTGATCCTGCTGGCACTGGTGTTCTTCGTGCCCAAGGTGGCGACCTGGTTGCCGGCGATGATCGGGTAGCGCAGCGGACTCGGATGGCCCGGCGCGAATCCGGGAAGCAACGTAACGTCGGTTGGGCGTTCTACCAGACGTACTTCGCCCGAAGCTGCTTCATCGCCACGTCGTTGGTCACCAGCGTCGCGCCTTCGATGATGGCCTGAGCCGCGAGCATGCGATCGAACGGGTCGCGATGCTCGGTGACAAATCCGCCTGCCTTGATCGCGTGCTGGCTGGTGATCGCCAAATGCGTGAAGCCATCGGCGGCGATCAGTTCGGTGAACTGGCTGACGGCCGCTTCCACGCCCGGCAGCTTGCCGATGCGATGCTTGGTGGCGATTTCCCAAGCGCTGGCGGCGCTGACCAGGACCGTGTTGGCCTCATCGGCAATGGCTGACGCGGCGCGTTTGGACAGACGCCTGTCATCCTGCCACCACCACAGCAGGGTATGGGTATCGAGGAGCAGGCGCATCAGCCGCCCCTCCCCTCCCAGGCTTTGAGTTCCTCGTCCGGTAAAGCCTCGAAGAACGCGGAATCGTCGATGCCCTTCAGACGGCCGCGTAAGCGCTGCGGCGCCGCCGCCTCGAGCGGCACCATGCGCGCATAGGGCTTGCCCGCCTTGGCGAGAATGATTTCCTGGCCGGCATGCGCTTGTTCAAGCAATTTTGAAAAATGCGTTTTGGCATCGTGGACGTTCACAAGCATGTTTTTTTCCATATTCAACGTGATGGGTTCGATTGTAACTTAGTCCATGGACTTAGTCCGTATTATTGGCAAACTTCCCTCCCGTCCAACCCTGCCAGCCGCGATGCAGCGGCGACATTCCACGCGGTGGCGCCCTACGTGGCGATGAGCCTGATCCTGCTGGCGCCGTGTTCTTCGTGCCGAATGTGGCGATGTGGTTGCCGGCGTTGATCGGGTAGGTCACCGCCCACTCATTTGAAACTCGAAATGGAAATTGTGTCCGGACGACTTGCACGACTTGTTTGCTTAGCCTGAAGTGGCCATTCAGCGGCAGCTTTCGGCCATAAGCGGGCATGACCGTGTCGCCTCCAAAGCCGACATCAAATTCTTAGCGTCCGGCTTCAGTCGCGCCGCTTTTGGCGCGTCGACAGCAAGCCGTGGTTAGACGGCACCTGAAGGTCCCGGAACGACTAAAGAGAGTCGGATATCGATTCCTGACCCGCCGCGTTTGGAAACGCCCGTACGCGCCGCGCTATCATGGGCGGTTTACGCGGCTACCCGCGCATGACGCACATGCCATGAGTCGCACCCGCCTCACCAGACACCTCCAAAGAACAACCATGACCGCCCCCCTGAAAATCATGTCTTCCATGGCCACCAAGGAGTTTCTGGCCCGCATCGGCCCGCAATACACCGGCGTGTCCGGCCAGGCGGTGGCCACCGAGATCGCCGGCGGCGTGGACATCAACAAGCGCGTGCGCGCCGGCGAGGCGGTCGACGTGGTGATGCTGGCCGCAAATGCCATCGACCAGCTCATCAGCGAGGGCCATCTTGCAGCCGGCAGCCGGGTCGATCTGGTGAAGTCCGGCATCGCGGTTGCCGTGCGTGCCGGCAGCGCGAAGCCGGATCTCGGCAGCGAAGAAGCAGTCAAGAAGGCTGTGCTGGCGGCGCCCAAGGTGAGCTACTCCACCGGCCCCTCGGGCGTTTACCTCGAAAATCTGTTCGAGCGCTGGGGCATCCTCGCCGACATCAAGCCGCGCCTGGTGCTGGCGCCGCCGGGCATCCCGGTCGGATCGCTCCTGGCCAAGGGCGAGGCGGACCTGGGTTTCCAGCAACTGTCGGAGCTCAAGCACCTGCCGGGCATCGACATCCTGGGGCCGCTGCCGCCGGCCATCCAGCTCATCACCACCTTCTCGGCCGGCGTGTCGGTCCGGTGCACCCGCGCAACAGATGTCGCGGCCATGCTGGCGTACATGAATTCGCCGGCAGCGCTGGCCGCCAAGACGGATGCGGGCATGGATCCTGCCTGATGGACACTGCTTCATTACGCTTGGCGCAACCGGTGCGCAGCAACCGCCCGGGCAGCATTTTCGGAAGACCCTGACATGCAAAGACGCGACTTCACGCTGGCCTCGCTGGCCGCCCTCGGCGGCCTCGGCAACGCTTTCACCACTGCACATGCCCAGTCGACCTGGGCACCGACCAAGCCACTCAAGCTGGTGGTGGCGGCCGCGCCGGGCAGCCCGCCCGATGTGACGGCGCGCCCGCTGGCCGAGCAGCTGTCGGCCTCATTGGGCCAGCCGGTACTGGTGGAAAACCGGCCCGGTGCCGGCGGCATCGTCGGCATGGAAGCCGTGCTGCGCAGCGCACCGGATGGCTACACCATCGGCCTGGCGTCCCAGTCGCAGATGGTGTTCAACCAGCACCTGTTCGAGAAACTGCCCTACGACGCGACGCGCGACGTGCAGCCGGTGATCCGCCTGGCCAGCGTCGCCATCGTGCTGGTCGCGCACCCGTCGGTCCCGGCCGATTCGCTTCGGGACCTGGTGACGCTGTCGCGCAATCGCCCCAACCCGCTGCAGATTGCCGTGGCACCGCTGGGCCAGCCACCGCATGTCTTGGGGCTGCTGGCACAAAGCGAGGCCAACCTTCGCCTTGACTGGCTGCCCTTCAAGGGCGGTGTCGAGGCCGTGGCCGCCTGCCGCGCCGGCGACATTCCGCTGGCTGTCGAAGCGCCGTCGACGGTGGTGCCGCACATCAAGGCCGGCACCCTCAAGGCGCTGGCAGTCACCGGCACCGCGCGTGAGCCCACCCTGCCCGATGTGCCCACCATCAGCGAGATTCTCGGCCGGCGCATTCCAGGCGAGACCTGGTTTGGCCTGGTACTGCCGCGCGGCAGCGCGCCCGAGGTGGTGGCACGCCTGCAGCGCGACGCGGCCGCCGCTATTGCCAAGCCCGAGATGCGCGCTGTTTACAGCCGTTTCGGCTGGCGCCTCATAGACGGTTCGTCGCCGGAAGAATTCGCCGCCACCGTGCGCGAGGAAGGACCGCGCTGGGGCGAGATCATCCGCAAGGCCGGCCTGAAGCTGGGTTGAGACTCCTCCAGGCGGCGAAGACGATTCATGCGCAATAGCACCATCGCCAATCCGGCTGACCTCGTGCGCGAGGACCGGGTTCACCACTCGGTCTACAGCGACCCGGCCATTTTCGAACTCGAGATGGAGCGCCTGTTCGGGCGCGCCTGGCTGCTGCTCGGCCATGAAAGCCAGGTCGCGAACCCGGGCGACTACATCACCACCCGCATGGCGCGCGAACCGGTGATCCTCACGCGCCACCATGACGGCTCTCTGCAGGTGCTGATCAACCGCTGCACCCACCGCGGCGCCCTCTTGGCCCATGAAGCGCGCGGCAACGCCAGGCAGCTGGTATGCCCATATCACGGCTGGGTGTTCGATACCAATGGCACGCTGCGCAACGTGCCGGTCGCGCAAGGCTACGGCAAGGATGCGCATGCCACTTTCTCCGGTCTGGGGCTGGCCAAGGTGCCGCGCGTCTCCTCCTACCGCGGCTTCGTGTTCGCGTCCCTCGCCGCAAACGGCCCGGACCTGCAGGAATTCCTCGGGCCGATCGCCTCCTCGTTCGACGATATGGTCGATCGCGCGCCGGACGGGGAGATCGAGTTTGCCGGCGGTATCTTCAAGCATGCCTACAACGGCAACTGGAAGCTGGTGCTGGAAAACCACCTCGACGGCATCCATCCCAATTTCGTGCATGCCTCTTCGGTGGATGCGGCCCGCGCCGTACCCGACGACCCGGCCGCACGTCCCGGCGCGGAACGCTATGCGGAGATCCCGCTGCGCCAGATGCGCCAGAACGGCGCGCCGGAGCCGGTCTGGGAGGCGCTCGGCATCTGGTCCAGCGAATGGGGTCACGGCTACATGGGTGACTACCATTCGGACGCCCGCCTGGTCGCAGCGATGAACCACCCGGTGTTCGCCGAGTACCGTAGCCGCCTCGAAGCCCGCGTCGGCCCGGCCGAGGCGGTGCGCATCCTTGGCGTCTCGCGCTTCAACTCGGTGGTGTACCCGAACGTTTCGTTCATGAGCCAGTACCGGCAGTTGCGCATCGTCCACCCGCTGGCGGTCGACCGCACCGTCGTCTACACCTACAACATCCGCCTCAAGGGCGCGCCCGAGCAGATGTATCGCGACACCGTCGCGTTCTCCAACGTGGTCAACGGCACCGCCTCCTGGGTGCTCACCGATGACCTCGAGGTCTACGAACGCGCCCAGCGCGGCCTGGCCGCCGCGACGCCTGAATGGGTGGTGACCGCGCGCGGCGCGGGCGGCGATGTGGAGGAGCCTGGGGGATTCCGGCGCGGCGCCACCGGTACCAGCGAACTCTACATACGCCGCCAGTTCCAGGCCTGGCGCAAGTACATGGCGGAGGCGCCGGCATGATGCGCCCCGCGCAGGACGCCTGCGCCGCCGACGCGGCGCTGACGCACGAACTCGCACAGTTCCTGTATCGCGAAGCGCGCCTGCTCGACACCCACCGGCTGGGCGAGTGGCTCAGCCTGTACGCCGAGGACGCCACCTACTGGGTGCCGCTGGCGCACAACCAGCCCGACCCCTACGGACACTCGTCCATCATGCACGACGACCGCACCCTGATGGCCGCCCGCGTGCGCCAGTACGCGCATCCGCGCGCGCACGCGCGCCTGCCGGCCACCCGCACCATTCACCAGGTCGGCAACGTGCTGCTGCTGGAGAACGGGCCCGATCACCTGCGAGTGGCCTCGACGCTGGTCGTCATCGAGTACCGCCAGGAACGCCAGCGCCACTGGGGCGCACTGGTGGAACACAGGCTCCGGCGGACCATCGGCGGATTTCTCATCGCCGCCAAGCGTATCGATCTCGTCAACTCCGAAGCCGAGCTCGACGGAATCACCGTGCTGTTTTGAATCAGGATTGACGCCATGGAACGTTCCTTCAAGGAAGAAATCAAGCTTCTGCGCCTGAAACAGGGCGACACCTTCCACGGCGAGGGCATCCTCGCCGTGACCAAGGCGCTGCTGCAGTCCGGCGTGTCCTACGTGGGCGGCTACCAGGGCGCGCCGATCTCGCACCTGATCGACGTGCTGGCCGACGCGCGCGAGCTGATGGACGAGATGGGTATCCACTTCGAGGCCAACGCCTCGGAGGCCGGCGCCGCGGCAATGCTGGCGGCCTCGATCAACTACCCGGTGCGCGGCGCGGTGACCTGGAAATCCACCGTCGGCACCAATGTGGCCTCCGACGCGCTGGCTAACCTGGCCTCCTCGGGCGTCAAGGGCGGCGCGGTGATCATCATCGGCGAGGACTACGGCGAAGGCTCATCGATCATGCAGGAGCGCAGCCACGCCTTCGCGATGAAGTCGCAGATGTGGCTGCTCGACCCGCGCCCCAACCTGCCCTCGATCGTGCGTTCGGTGGAGAAGGCCTTCGAACTGTCGGAAGCCTCGAATACGCCGGTGATGGTCGAACTGCGCATCCGCGCCTGCCATGTGCACGGCGCCTTCGAGTGCAAGGACAACCGGCCGCCGGCGATCTCGCGCCTGGCTACCATGACCGAGCCCGCCTTCGACTACGGCAACATCGTGCTGCCGCCTTCGTCCTACGCGCAGGAAAAACACAAGATCGAGAAGCGCTGGCCGGCGGCGGTGGAATTCATCAAGCGCGAAAGGCTCAACGAAACATTCGCCGGAGAAAGCCTCGACGGGCAGGGGGCGCTCACAGACCTCGGCATCGTGCTGCAGGGCGGCATGTACAACGCTGTGATCCGCGCCCTGCAGCAGCTGGGCCTGGCGGATGCCTACGGCGCCTCCCGCGTGCCGCTCTACGTGATGAACGTGACCTATCCGCTGATCCCGGAAGAGCTCACTGCGTTTTGCGCGAGCAGGAAGTCGGTGCTGGTGGTCGAGGAAGGCCAGCCGAACTACATCGAGGATGCGCTGCACGCCATCCTGCGCCGCGCAGACGTGCAGACCCGGTTGTACGGCAAGGAGGCCATTGGCGTACCGGCAGGCGAGACCGGCGTGTTCCCCATGGCCGGCGAGTACACCGGCGAGGTGATGCTGCGCGCCCTGGCGAGGTACTTCGCCGCGACCGGCGCCGCCGGCCTCGACACCGAGCGGCTGGCCGCCCCGCAACGCACCGCGGATCTCAAGAAGCGCGCCGCTGAATTGCTCGGCACCCCGGTGCCCAACCGCCCGCCGGGATTCTGCGTCGGCTGCCCGGAGCGCCCGGTGTTCTCGGCCATGAAGCTGCTGGAACGGGAGGCAGGCAGCTATCACGTATCCGCCGACATCGGCTGCCACCTGTTCTCCAGCCTGCCGCCATTCAACATCGGCAACACGGTGCTGGGCTACGGCCTGGGACTGGCGTCGAACTCCGCCATCGGCCCGCTGTTCAACAAGCGCAGCATCACCGTGATGGGCGACGGCGGCTTCTGGCACAACGGCCTGTCATCCGGCGTATCCAACGCGGTGTTCAACAACGACGACGGCATCCTGGTCATCATGAAGAACGGCTACTCCTCGGCCACCGGCACCCAGGAGCTGCCCTCGTCGCCGCACCAGAGCCAGGAACATCGCGCCACCGACATGGGCATCGAGCGCACCCTGGCCGGCATGGGCGTGAAGTGGATGAAGGTGGTGGACAACTACAAGGTGGGCAATACGCTCAGGGTGCTGCGCGAGGCGATGACCACGCCCTTCAACGGCCTGAAGGTGATCGTGGCCGAAGGCGAATGCCAGCTGGAAAAGCAGCGGCGGCTGAAGCCCGTCAATGCCGAGAAGATCAAGCGCGGCGAGCGGGTGGTGCGGGTGCGCTACGGCGTCGACGAGGACACCTGCACGGGCGACCACTCCTGCATACGCCTCTCCGGCTGCCCTTCGCTCACCATCAAGGACTCCGCCGATCCCTTGCGGCTGGACCCGGTGGCGCATGTCAACAACGGCTGCGTGGGCTGCGGCCTGTGCGGCGAGGTGTCGCACGCGGCGACGCTGTGTCCCTCGTTCTTCCGCGCCGAGATCGTGCACAATGCCGGCGCTTGGGACCGCTTCAAGGCGAAAATCCGCGCCGCCGTCATCGGCGTGCTGCAGCCCGCATGAGCACCATGACCCGCGACCAAGACACCCGCCCCGTCACCATACTCGTGGCCGCGCTGGGCGGCGAGGGCGGCGGTGTGCTGGCCGACTGGCTGCGCGACGTCGCCGTGGCCGCGCACCTGCCGGTGCAGAGCACATCGATTCCCGGCGTGGCGCAGCGCACCGGCGCCACCACCTATTACCTCGAGATTTTCCCCCGGACCGAGACAGGCGCGCCGGCGAAGCGACCGGTCTTCGCCCTCACCCCTGCGCCGGGCAATGTCGATCTCATGGTCGCCTCGGAACTCGTCGAAGCCGGCCGCGCCATGCAGAACGGCTTCGTGAGCGCCCGCACCACGCTCATCAGTTCCACCCACCGCATCTACGCCACCTCGGAGAAGATGCCCATGGGCGACGGCCGCTACGATGGCCAGCGGGTGATCGACGCGGCGCTCGAGCTGGCGGGCAATGCCGTGCTGTTCGACATGGCGCGCGCCGCGCAGCAGGCGGGCACCGTGATATCGGCCGTCATGTTCGGCGCCATCGCCGCCGTGCTCGAGAAGACCCGCGCCCTGCCCATCACCCGCGCCGCCTGCGAGGCGGCCATCCGGGCCTCCGGCAAAGGGGTCGAGGCGAGCCTGCGCGGCTTTTCGGCAGGCTATGCGGCGGGCATGGGGGCGGTGGCCGAATCCGCAGCGCCCTTGCCGGCAACTCCGGTGCCGGCCAAGATCCCGACCGACGCGTTCCATCCCGCCGCGCGCGCCATCGTGGCCGAAGGCATCCGGCGGACCGCCGACTACCAGGACGATGCCTACGCCACGCTCTACATCCGGCGCCTGGAGCGGGTCGCAGCGCTCGACCGGGGCGACGGCACGCTGACCGCCGAGACGGCCCGTTATCTGGCCTTGTGGATGAGCTTCGAGGACGTGATCCGCGTGGCGGACCTGAAGACCCGCAAGGCCCGTTTCGAGCGGGTGCGTGACGAGGTGCAGGCCAGGCCGCACGAACCGCTCCACATCATCGAGTTCCTGAAACCCGGCCTCGACGAAATCGCCGGCATGCTGCCGCCTTCGCTGAGCCGGCGCTTCCATGCCTGGGCCGTGCGCCGCGGCTGGGCGGAAAGGCTTTCGCTCGGCATGCACGTCAAGACCCACTCGATATCCGGCTTTCTGCTGCTACGGGCCCTGGCCGGCATGCGTTTCTGGCGCAGGCGCACCGCCCGCTACGCCGACGAGCAGGCCCTGATCGAACGCTGGCTAGCGGCGATCGTTGCGGCCGCGCCGCGCAGCCAGCGCCTGGCATTCGAGATCGCCCTGACCGCGCGCCTTATCAAGGGCTACAGTGACACCCACAAGCGCGGCGCCGCGAACTTCACCCGCATATTCGATACGCTCGTCGAGGGCGACGCGGTGGCTGGCGACGACGCCCGGGCCGATGCCATCTTCGCCGCGCGCGAGGCGGCCCTGGCGGACCCCGAAGGCAAGAACCTTGACGCCACGCTCACGCGGCACGGCATCAAGCCGCGCCCGCCGCGCGAACAGCCGATCCGGTTCGTTAAGCCCGCCTTGCGCGAACGCGGCTGACAGCACGCCGGCCGGCAAGGCCGAGCCGCCGACCTGCGGCCCGGAGCCCGTCCCGCGGACAGTTCGGCCCGCTCAGGCCTGGGCCAGCCCACCTTCGACGGCACGCGCCGGAGGAATCGAGCGCCAGGAGTCCGCCTGCGCGCCCACCGAGCGCAACTGCTGCCAAGTCTCGGAAATTTTCACCGATTCCGCCCACAGCAGGTCCGCGATGCGCCTGCGGCGTTCCGGCGGCATACGCGAAATGACGGCCGTCAGACAGATCGACGCGATCGGCCGGCGCTGGGCGTCGAGCACCGGCACGCCGATCGCGCACATGGTCGGGTAGGCCTCCATGGTGTTGACGGCATAGTTGCGGGCGCGGGCGTCGCTGACCCGCGTGCGCAATTGCGCAGCAGTGTAGAGGTCGTGGCCGGCCAGACGCCCGGCGTTGTACTCGATGATTTCGTCCACCTCGTTGTCCGGCAGGAAGGCCAGGAGCGGCATGCTGAACGCGCCCACCCCGAGCGGCCAGCGGTCCTGCACGCTCAGACGCAAGGTCTTTTCCGGATAGGTTCCCTCGTGCATCGCCAGGCACAACCCATCGTAGCCGCTGCGGATGGCCAGGTAGACCGTGTCCTCGGTCTGGTCGCGGATACGCTCGAGCGCCACGTGCGCCAGCGAGCGGATGTCGAAACGATCGCCCATTGATGCATGCAGCGCGAAAACGCCCACGCCGATGCGGTAGTTGCGGGTGAGTTCGTCCTGTTCGAGCAGGCCTTCCTCGCAAAGGGCTCTGAGCATGCGGTGCACCGTGGCCTTCTGAAGGCCACTGGCGAGAACGGCCTCGCCCAGCGTGGCGCCGCGCCCGGCAAACGAGGCCACCACGCGCAGGATCTGCGCGGCGCGGCGAATGCTCTGCGCTCCGTCGACCTGAGCGTTTGCCCGCATGCCATGTCTCATCATATGGACCGGTTGGAATGGATTGACCGTGCTCTTATAACCCATATACACTCAACACGCAATTGATCTGTCCACCCGGCAAGCCTGCGCGGGTATTTATTTTGCAATGCAACAAATATTCCACCATATGGACCAAGCAACCATTTCCTCCCGCGGCGCGACACTCCACGCCATCGCAGCCGGCCCCGCCGGGGCGCCGGCGGTCGTACTCATGGGCTCGCTGGCCTCGGACACCACGAGTTGGGCGTCGCAAATCGAGGCCCTCGCGGGCGCCGGATTGCGCGCCATCAGCTTCGACTTTCGCGGCCATGGCGCCTCGTCGACCGCGCCGCCCCCCTTCACGCTCGAACTGTTCATGGACGATCTGCGCGCGACGTGCCGCCACTTCGGCGTCACGCGGCCGCATCTGGTGGGGCTCTCGCTCGGCGGCATGGTCGCCATGCACGCGGCCATCCACGCGGGCGCCGACTATGCCGGCATCGTGGTCGCTTCGGCCCGGGCGCACATGCCCGAGGCGGCGGCCAATGCATGGGTCGCGCGCGCGGCCGAGGTGCGGCGGGACGGCGTGGGCATTGTGGTCGACGGCTCGATCGAACGTTGGTTCACCGAGGCGTTCCGCCAGGCACATCCGGAGGCGGTGCAGGCGGCTCGCGAAATGATCCTGCGCACCGATGCCGCCGCCTATGCGGACTGCATCGACATCGTGCGCAGCGTCGACCTGCTGCGCCATCTGCCGTCGGTGCGCCTGCCGGCCCTCTACCTGGTGGGCGAGCACGACCTGGCGGCCACGCCGGCGGAAATGGGCGACATGGCTGCGCGCACACCCGGCGCCCGGCTGGAAATCATCCCGGCGGCGGCGCACATGCCGGCGATCGAGCAGCCGGCCGCATTCAACGCCTGCCTGCTCGGTTTTCTCGGCAAGTGAACCTGCATTCGGCACTGGCGGCCGCGGCCACCCGCTGGCCGGCGCGTACCGCGCTGATCGACCCCGACGGCAGCGTGCGGTTGAGCTACGAGGCGCTGTTCGCCCGGGTGGCGCGCCTGGCAGCGGGGCTCGCCGGCCTGGGGCTGCGGCCCGGCGACCGGGTCGCCATGCTGGTGACGAACTCCTGGGAATACGTCACCGCGTTCTTCGGCGCCAGCGCCGCCGGACTGATCATCGTGCCGATGAACATCCGCCTGCTTGAAGATGAACTCGCGCACATGGTGCGCGACTCCGGCGCGCGCCTGCTGATCATCCAGGAGTCGCTGCTGCTGGAGCGGCCCGCACTGGCGGCGATTCCCGAGCTCGGCATCGCGCTGGTGCGCGCCTCGGCCGGCGCGACCGCGCGGCGCTTCGAGTCCATCGACGCGGCACCGCTGCCGCTCGCCGCCACGCCGGGCGATGCGGTGGCCTCGCTGCTGTACACCAGCGGCACCACAGGTGCGCCCAAGGGCGCGATGCTACCGCACGTTTCGTGGACCACGGTGTCCGACTATGTGCGCGAGTTCCTGCGCTACGGGGACGACGAAGTCACCTTGCATGGCGGGGCGCTGACGCACGGCTCCGGCTTCCTGATGCTGCCGACCTTTGCCTCCGGCGGCACCAACGTGGTGTGCGCACGTTTCGATCCGCCGCGGGTGCTCGACATGTTCTCCGCGCTGGGCATCACCAACGGTTTTCTGGTGCCGACGATGATCCAGATGCTGCTCGACCTGCCGCCGCCGGCGGACCGCAGCCGCTGGCGCCTGCGCAACCTGTACTACGCCGGCTCACCGATCGACCCCGCCACGCTGCGCGGCGCCCTGGAAAACTTCGGCCCGGTGCTCATCCAGTCGTTCGGCCAGACCGAGGCGCCGATGTTCCTCACCCTGCTCGACCATGCAGAACACCAGGCCATCGCAGCCCGGCCGCACCTGATCCGCTCCGCGGGCCGGGTGATCGCCGGCGTGGACGTGCGCATCGTCGACGACGATGACCGCGAGCTGCCGACCGGCGCGATAGGCGAGATCGTCGCACGCGGACCGCACGTCATGAAGGGCTACTGGAACCGCCCGGAAGCCAGCGCGGACACCCTGCGCGGCGGCTGGCTGCATACCGGCGATGTCGGGCGTTTCGATGATGAAGGCTATCTCTACATCGTCGACCGCAAGAAGGACATGATCATCTCGGGCGGGTCCAACGTCTACGCGCGCGAGGTCGAGCAGGCCCTCCTGGGCATGCCGGGCGTACGCGAGGCGGCGGTGATCGGCCTGCCGCACCGCAAGTGGGGTGAGATGGTCACCGCGGTACTGGTGGCCAACGCATCCCCGCACCCAAGCGACGCCGAAATGGAGCAGTTTTGCCACCGCAACATCGCCGACTACCGGCGGCCCAAGAAATTCATCTGGGTCGGCGACCTGCCGCGCAACGCCTACGGCAAGGTCTTGAAGCGCGAATTGCGCAACCGCTACGCAGAGGCAGACCATGCATGAGGGCCTGAGCCGCCAGAACCGGCTGCCGGAACCCGCTCCGGCGCTTGCCGCCACCGTTGCCGCCGGGGTCGATATCCCGGTGGTCGATGTGGGACCCATGCTGCGCGGCGAACCGGGCGCACTCGACCGCCTGGCCGCCGACGTGCGCCTGATCTCGGCGCGGCTGGGATTCATGTGCATCGTCAATCACGGCGTGCCGTGGTCGCTCGTCGAGGCCGCCGTCCTGCAGACGCGCAAGCTGTTCCATCTCCCCGAGGAAGAGCTTCTCAAGTCGCGCGCGCATTTCCATCACCAGGGCTACTGGCCCTCCGGCGTCGGGCGCAACGCCCGCACCTTCCAGAAGGAGGCCGCGCGCGCATCCTACGGCTCGGGCTGGGCCCTGTTCCGGGAACGCGCGGCCGACGACCCCGACGTGCTGGCCAACAAGCGCCACCGGGTGCGAAACCTGTGGCCCGACCCGGCGCTGCTGCCGGATTTCCGCGACCACATCCTGCAGTACCAGTCGGCCATGCTGGAACTGGGCCTCAAGATGGTGCGGGTGTACGCACGCGTGCTGGACCTGCCGGCCGGATTCTTCGATCGGGATTTCGCGCGGCCGGAATTCCACAACCGGCTCAACTACTACCCGCACCGCGAACCGGAGGAAGGCGTCATCGCCCAGTCGGCCCATTTCGACCACAGCTTCCTGACCCTGCTGCCGATGTCGCCGGTACCGGGCCTGCAGGTCAAGAAGCCGGGCGATGCGACCACCTGGATCGACGTTCGCTACGTGGACCGCGGCATCATCGTCAATACCGGCGAGTGGCTCAACCGGCTATCGAACCGGCGCATCATCCCGACACCGCACCGGGTAATGAATCCACCCGAGGAACGTGTCACCATACCCTTCTTTCTAAACGGTAGCGACGACATGGTCTGCAATGCGGTTCCCACCTGCATCGCGCCGGGCGAGACACCCGCCTTCGAACCGGTCACGTTCCACGAATTCTTCGAGGCTTATCTTGAAGGCAGTTACAGGAATCGCCAATGAGACTGCCGGTACGGCCCGGGGTCCGTCACGCATGGCACCCACTGCGATGACTCCGCATGACCCGGTGGCGAAGGCGGCGCCATCGGCTTCACGGTCCGTGGATCGGCCGAACGCGCAGCCCGCTCTTGCCCCGAGGAGGAAACGCGATCTTGGGTAATGAAAACACGGCAAGCGCTTCCATCGGCCGCGCCCTGGCACTGTTCAGGACCATGTGTCTGATACGCGAGTTCGAAGAGCGCTGCGCCGAAGAAAAAGCCAGGGGCACCGTACCCGGCCTGGTCCACCAGAGCACGGGGCAGGAGGCAGTGCCCACCGGTATCTGCGCCCATCTACGGCGCGAGGACTACCTTTTCTCCAATCATCGCGGGCATGGGCACGCCATCGCCAAAGGGGCCGACCCGGCGGCGATGATGAAGGAGATTTTCGGCCGCCAGGGCGGCACCTGCGGCGGCAAGGGCGGTTCCATGCACATCGCCGATTTCTCGGTGGGCATGCTGGGCGCCAACGGCATCCTGGCCGACGGCCTGACGATGGCAGTAGGCGCCGCCCAGGCGGTCAGCCTGAAAGGCGAGAACCGGCTCGTGTGCTGCTTCGTGGGCGACGGCACCACCAACCGCGGGCCCTTCTTCGAAGCGCTCAACTGGGCGCAGGTCTTCAGGCTGCCGGTCCTGTTCGCCTGCGAAGACAACACCTACGCATCAACCACGCGCACCGACGAAGTGTTCGCCGGCCCCGGCGTCGTCGCGCGCGTCGCCTCCTTCGGCATCGAGGCCGCAAGCGTCGATGGCAATGACCTGGGCGCGGTCGACGCCGCGGCCGGCCGCCTGATCGCGCAGATCCGTAGCGGCGGCGGCCCGCGCTTCCTGCACGCACGCACCTACAGGATCCGCGGACACATATCGAGCGACCCGCTTAACTATCGCCGCGCGGGCGAAACAGAAACGCACATGGCCACCGAACCGATCGCTCGGTATCAGAAATGGCTGATCGAAAACGGCGCGTCCGAAACCGATTGCAGTGCCATCAGGGCGGAGGCCCGCGCGTTGATCGAACGGGCGGTTGCCGAATCCATGGCCGCCCCGTTTCCGGACACCAATACGGCGTGGACCGATGTCCAGGATATCGGAGGTCCGCAGTGGAACGGGTAAGCTATGCGGAGGCCGTGCGCCGCGGTCTGGCGGAAGAAATGCGCCGCGACCCTCTGGTGTGGGCGCTTGGGGAAGACCTTTCGCGCGCCCACGGCAGCACCTCGAGCACCCAATACTGCGGCCTGATCGACGAGTTCGGTCCGAAACGCGTCGTCGACACGCCGATTTCGGAGTCGACGATCATGGGCGCCGCGGTCGGCGCGGCACTTGCGGGCACGCGCCCGGTTGCGGAACTCCGCAACGTGGACTTCGGCCTGTGCGCCATTGACGAACTGGTCAACCAGGCCGCGAAAATCCGCTACATGTTCGGCGGCCAGGCGCGCGTGCCCCTGGTAACACGCCAAGGTCTCGGTTTGAAGCGCTCGCTCGGTTCACAGCACACCCAATCCAACGAGGTCTGGTTCGTGCATACGCCCGGACTTGTGGTCGTGGCGCCTGCAACCCCCGGCGATGGCCGCGGGTTGCTCAAGGCTTCGATCAGGTGCGACGACCCGGTGGTTTTTCTTGAGCACAAGGAATTGTGGGCTACGGAAGGTGACGTGGATTTCTCGGATGACGGCATCGTTCCTCTGGGCCGCGCCCGGACGGTCACGTCGGGTACCGACTTGACCCTGGTGGTCTGGTCAAGAATGGCAATCGTCGCCGAGCATGCCGCCACACAACTCTCCGCCCTGGGCGTTTCGGCGGAAGTGATCGACTTGCGGACCCTGTGGCCCTGGGACCGGGAAGCAGTCTTCCGGTCCGTACGAAAAACCGGTCGGCTGCTGGTTGCGCAGGAATCCGTGCTCGTCGGCGGATTCGCCAACGAGGTCGCCGCCGAAGTCTCGGAGCGCCTCCACAACACACTGGTCGCGCCGGTCAGGCGGCTCGGCGCCCCGCGCATACCCATGCCATACTCCCCGCCCCTGGAGGACGAATGCAGGATTGAATGCCGGCATGTCGTCGAGGCGGCGCTCTCCCTGGTTCAGAACGATCGATCGAGAAAGGAAACCACATGAAATTCGGACTCTTCGGCGGCGCCACTTCCCATGGCAGCAACGTCGCCATCGACAGCGGCCAGGATTATCGGCGCTATATCGACTACATCTGCGAGGCCGAACGCCTCGGCTTCCACAGCGTGTTCATGGTCGAGCACCATTTCACCGGCTTCAACCAGGTTTCCGCATCCCTGACCTTCCTGGCCTATCTGGCCGCGCGTACCTCGAAGATTCGCCTGGGCACCGGCGTGACTGTGCTGCCCTGGCACAACCCGGCGTTGCTGGCCGAACAAGCCGCGACCGTGGACATGCTGTCGAACGGGCGCCTCGATTTCGGCGTCGGCCGCGGCTACCGCTATGCGGAGTTTTCCGGCTTCTGCATCCCGATGAGCGAAGCCCAGGAGCGTTATGACGAGGCGCTGGACGTGATCCGCAAGGCATGGACGTCATCCGGCCGATTTTCCCATCATGGCAAGCACTGGCATTACGATAACGTAGTCATCGAGCCCGCGCCTACGCAGTCGCCGCATCCACCCTTCTGGGTGGGCGCCGGCAACCTCGACGTCATCCGTACGGTGGCGCGCGAAGGCATCAAGGTATTGCTCGACCAGTTGTCGGTACCCGAGGTGTGCGGCCAGCGCCTGGCGGCCTACCGCGAGGCGGTCGAAGGCCAGGGACGCGTGTTCAATCCGCTGGACGTGGGCCTTACCCGCGGCCTGCACATTGCGATGAACGCCGCCGAACGGGACCATCAGCATGCCCTGCGCGCGCAATTCCTGGATCATGTGCGGCGCCTGACGGTCAATCCGAATGCGGCCGCCGGAACGCTCGCCATGGCCGCCACCGGCAGCAGTCCGCGCGAAGCCACTGAAAAGACTACCCTGATCGGCACGCCGGACGAAATCATCGGGCGGCTCAAGGTGCTGGAGGCCCAGGGCATCGAATACGTGCTGCTGATGGATCTGGAGGGCTCGCTCGATTCTCTGCGCACGTTTGCGCGCGAAGTGATGCCGGAGTTCAGCGGCACCGCGCGGGAGACGAGAGCGGAGACCCAACTCGCGGCCGCCTGATTGATCGGCCCTGCCTGATTGATCGGCGTCGCCGCCGGCGGCATGATGCCGCCGGGCAGCGCACGACGACAGGAAGCGCACCCTACTTCTTGGCGCCCTTCCTGTCGTCCTTCTTGTCGTCCTTCTTGTCGTCCTTTTGCTCGACCTTGAGCATGTCGGAACGCTTCTTGATCACATCGTCGAGCTTGCCCCTGGGCACCAGGACTGTAAAGGTGGCCAGCGCCTTTTCGCGCGCCACGCGGTCCGTAAGCCGCTTGGCTTCCTCAGCCTCGGCCTTTTCGCGCTTGGCCTTGTCCTCGGGCTTCTCATCGACCGGCGCCTGCTTGGCGGCGCGCGCGGGCGTACCCTCGACCACCAGTTGCGCGAAAGTGCGGTCCTTGTCCTGCTTACCGAACTTCATGCGGTACTCGAGGCCGTCGAAGGTGGCCACGGTCATCTGTGCCGCGCCGTCCAAGCCGGCATCGGCATCCTTCGCCGCTACGTCCGCGACTTCCACCTTGGCCAGCGCATAAGTGGCGCCGTTGGCCTTGTTCTGGTCGAGTTCGCCCCCCTTGCCGTCGAGCACCCATGCCGCATCCATGTGCTCGCGGGCAATCCTGTAGCCGTCGCCGGCGGTCTTCACCTCGATGGACTTGATGTTCTCGATGGCAACGCCTTCCCGCGAGACCCATTCCGCGACCGCGGTCGTGGCCTGCTTGAGCGGGTCCGACACCACGATCACGCGCGCCGGGTCGGCAGGCAGCATGACGAAGCGGCCGTCACCCGGGGCCCGGCCGGCATCGCCTTCGGGCTGGGTCTTGAAGTACTTCTTGCCCACCAGGAGTTCGGCCAGCACCTTGCCGTCTGCGGCCTTGAGGGTCAGGACCGTGGCCGCGCCGTCGCCCTTGCCGGGTGGAGCGAGTTGCATGCGCGGCCGCTCCTTCTCGCCGATGGGCTCGGTCTGGCCGGTCTTGAGTTCCAGCACCTTGACCACCAGCTCGCTGACCTTTTCGATGTCGGCAGCAAACCCGCCCGCCTCGGCGATGGTCCAGCGGCCGTCCTTCTTTTCCAGGTTGATGCTCCCCTTGGGGTCGGCTACGGTCAGGCGCGCGACCTCGGCCGCCTTCAGTTGCGGGAAAAGCGGCTGTCCCAGGGCGGCGGCGTTCGAAGAAGACTTGCCTTCGCCGCTCAGCAGGTAGAGGGCGCCTGCGCCGGCCGCGACGGCCAGCGCGATCAGGATGATGACGACGCGGTTGGCCATGACGTCACGCTCCCGTGGCGGCAGGCGCCGCTTCGGCCGCCTTGGGGCGGGCGGTGGCGCGGCGCTGGCGGGCGATCGCCATGCCGATGCCGAACAGGGCCACCAGCACGGGCACGACGACGATGTTGGCGACCTTGGTCCAGAACTGCAGCGCCTCGGCGTCCTGCCTCAAGTCCTTGCGCAGTTCCTTCAACTCCTTGCGGGTGGACAGCACGCGCTTCTTGAAGTTGTCGAGCTCGGCCTGCTGCTCGGGGGTGAGGATCTGCGCCGACTTGGCGTCGCCGCTGGGCCGCTGCAGCTTCTGCATTTTCTCGGTGGTCTGCTGCAGGTCGTCTTCCATCGATTTGATCTTGCCGAAGTACTGCTTCTGCGCGTTGGTCTCCATCTCGCGAACCACGGTGAGCGGGCGGAAGATCGAGGTGCGGGTGCGCAGTGTCGACAGATCATCCCCGGCGGCAGCCTGCTCGACCAGCCCCTGCGCGAAGGCAAGGTTGCCGTTCGACGGCACCACGACGCGCTGGCCGAAGATGTTCTGGATCTCGACGGCGGCCCCGTCGGCGAGCATGTCGGCATCGGCCACGATCACCACCGAATTCTCGGCCGCGCCCTCCTTGAGCTGCGCGGGCTCGGGCGCCTTCTTGGCGTCCTTGCCGTCATCCCGCCGCGGCATCCCTTCAGGCACCCCTTCCGGGAAGGCGGTCTTGAACTTGCCGGTCAGGCGCGCCGCCAGGGGCAGGCTCTTGTTGGTGGGCACGAAGCCCTTCATCGCGGTGTCGCCCGACAGCGAGGCGACGATGCCGTCGACGAACATGTTGTTGGGCGAGGAACGCATCAGTTCGCTCACCGCGAGGCCCGCCGCAGGCTTGATGTCGAACGCCCCGGAGAACGCCAGCAGCACGGTCTCGATCTGGCTGGTAGCCACGTCATCACGGTTCATCGCGGTGCGGTTGAGGGTGAGGATGGTGGGCGTGAGCCGCTGTCCCGATCCCGAGGCGTAGGTCACGTCCGCGAGCGCCTTGCCAAGCTCCATGTTCACACCCCAGGCCTTGAACAGGCGCGGCAGCGTGGACTGGCCGGGCTGGCCCTGGGCCATCGGCATCATCGGGTTGGGCTGCTGGTCGAAATACATGTGCGGATCGACGAAGGCGATCAGCTTGCCGCCGCGCAGGACGAACTGGTCGAGCGCGTATTCGGTGCGCTCGGAGATGTCGCGCGGATGGATCAGGAGCAGGGTCTTGATCGCCGGATCGATGGTCTCGGCACTGATCGGGATGTTCTTCACCTCGAAATCGCGCTTCAACTCGCCGGCCAGCACCCAAGGCTCGGTGGGCTGGCGCGACATCATGTTCATCGGTGCGCCCATCACCGGCACCGCGCTCATCAGGCCGATGACCGGGCGCTCGGTGTTGGCCACACGGGCCACGGCGCGGATCAGGTCATACTCGAGCAGGCGCTCGCGCTGCGGGTTGATGCCGGCGATGGCTTCCTTGCGGTCCAGGCGCGAGACCGTCAGGCCCATGTAGAACTGTTCGCCGGTGGTCAGCGTCTGCGGCTCGATGCCGTCGAGCTGCGCCGCGTCTTCCTCATCGGAATCCGGCTTGGGGTTGTATTTCTCGATGATGATGTTGCCGCCGCTGGCCGCCTTGAACTCGCGCAGGAGATCGTCCACGCGCTGGGCGAAGCTCTTCAGTTGCACCGGCATGGCGTTGTCGCCCTGCGAGATGTACAGGCGCACTTTGACCGGGCCATCGAGCTTGCCGAGGATCTTTTTCGTGCCCTCGGAGAGCGTGAACAACCTGCCGTCGGTCAGGTCGGCGCGCACCGCCACCCGCGAGGCGAGGAAGTTGCCGGCCACGAGAAGCAGGAACAGGGCGATCAGCCCGGCCGCGGAATACAGAAGAGTGGATGTCTTGTTGTTCATGATGCCCGGCTCCTCAGGAGCGGCGATTGCGGATCACGAGCGCCGTGGCGAACAGCGCGAAGCCGGTGACCGAGAGGAAGAAAAGGAGGTCGCGCGAATCGATCACGCCCTTCTGGAAGCCGTCGAAGTGCGTCATCACCGAGAAGGCGGCAACCGTCTCGATCACCGCCGGGTTGGCCCAGCGGGTGAGCATGTCGGTCACCGGGTTGAAGCCGGCGAGAATGAGGAACAGGCACACCACCACCGCCAGGATGAAGGCCACGACCTGGTTGCGCGTGAGCGCCGAGGTCAGGCCCGCGATCGAGAGATAGGCGCCGGCCAGGAAGAAACTGCCGAGGTAGCCGGTGAAGATCTGCCCGTTGTCGGGGTCGCCCAGCCAGTTGACCGTCAACACCACCGGGAAGGTCAGGGCCAGGCCGATGGCCAGGAAGAACCAGGATGCGAGGAACTTGCCGAAAATGGCCTCCCAGGCGTTGACCGGCATGGTCAGCAGCAGTTCGATGGTTCCGGAACGCCTTTCCTCCGACCACAGGCGCATGCCGACCGCAGGCACCAGCACCAGGTACAGCCACGGATGCCAGGTGAAGAAGGAGGCGAGGCTGGCCTCGCCGCGCTCGAAAAAGTTGCCCACCGTGAAGGTGAAAAAGCCGGTCAGGAGCAGGAAGATCACCAGGAACACATAGGCCACGGGCGATCCGAAATAGGACACGGTTTCGCGCTTGGCGATGGCCCAGATGTTGGCCAGGGATTGCGGATTCATTTTTTCACCGTATCGGGCAATGTGAGCTTGCGGAACACCTCGTCGAGTTGCCCCTCCTCGGTGCGCAGTTGTTCGATGCGCCAGTTTTCGCGCTCGGCCATTTCGATCACCGCGCGCGCCAACAGCGGCGCCGCGGTCTTGTCGCGCGGGTAGGCGCGCACGGCATCAGGCCCGGCGGCGGGAATGGCCTCGCAGCGCGCCACATCAGGCAGTTCGCCCAGCTTGTTGGCCACCAACGCTGCGTCCACACCGCGCGCCGCCAGGGTCACCGCGCCGGCAGCCTCCGACATGGCCTTGAGTTCGCCCGGCGTACCGTTGGCGACGATGCGGCCGCGATCGATGATGATGGCGCGGGTACAGGCGGCGTCCACCTCTTCAAGGATGTGGGTAGAGAAAATCACCGCCTTGGTCTTGCCCATCTCGCGGATCAGGTTGCGCACCTCGTGCTTCTGGTTGGGGTCCAGGCCGTCGGTCGGTTCGTCCATGATCAGCACCTCGGGATCATGGATCAGCGCCTGCGCCAGGCAGGTGCGATGGCGGTAGCCCTTGGACAAGGTATCGATCGACTGGTACAGCACGTTTTCCAGGAAGCAAAGGTCGACCACCCGATTGACCGCGCGCTTGCGGGCGTCACCGCTGATGCCGCGCAATTCGGCCACGAAGCTGAGGAAGCCGTTGACCGTCATGTCGCCGTAGGAGGCCGCGCTTTCGGGCAGGTAGCCGATCAGGCGCTTGGCGGCGAGCGGTTCGGACACCACGTAATGCCCGCCGACGCTCACGCGGCCGAAGGTGGGTGGCAAAAAGCCGGTGATCATGCGCATGGTGGTGGACTTGCCGGCGCCATTGGGGCCCAGGAAGCCCAGCACCTCGCCACGCTCCACGTTGAAGGACAGGTTGTCCACCACCGTGTTGCGACCGAAGGTCTTGGTCAGGTTTTCAATTCGTATCATGCGATCGCCATGGTGTGTTGGTATCGGCAACGGACGCGCCTTGCCGGCAGGTCGCGAGCGATTATCGGGGCGGAAGGGAGGATTTCAAGGGCCCAGGGTCGCAAGGGAAAACCCTGAGAAACGGCCACGGCGCCGTTGCGTAAACCCGCGATTATGGGGCAGTTCCACAGAACCCGCGCCAACCTGGCCCGGATGTGCCGGCCCGAGACCCGCGGGATGCGCCGTGCCTCAGTAGATGCCCGCCGACAGGCCCGCAGCGAGCAATGCGCCCACCTCCTCGCACCGGCCGATGTCCGCGTTCGCGATGGTCTTGGGCGCCGCAATCGCCGCCGGGGTCTGCGCGTGCGTGCAGACGATGGTCGACGCGCACGCGGCCTTCAGGCGCCAGCCCGTGGCGATGCGCTCAATCTGCCGCACCGCCCCCTGGCCATCGCTGCCGGCGCACACCAGGGCAGCGTAGGCGCGACCGCCGATGCGCTCGAGCGCCGCATAGTAGGTGCGATCGAAGAAGTCTTTCATCAGGCCCGCCATCGACGCAAGGTTCTCGGGCGCTGCGAAGACATAGGCATCCGCCGCCAGCACATCGGTGGGGCCGGCGGCGGATGCCTCGAGCATGCGCACCGCGACCTCTCCACCCGCGGCGGCGGCGCGCGCAACCGCCCGGGCCATCTGCCACGTGCCGCCGGTGGTGGAGCAATAGACGATCAGCAGGGTCTTCATGGGCGCGATTATCGCCGCGGCGGGTCATCGAATACACTCTCCGGGCCGCAAACGGCCGAGACCGCTTGCCCCGCCCATCACCATTGCCGACGACGCCCCCAGGCGACGCCGCGGCGCCGAAAGCCTCCAACGTGAACGACGAACTGATCATCGAAGCCCGCGACGGCATTGCCCATGTCACCCTCAACCGTCCGCAGGCGCGCAACGCCCTCACCTACGCCATGTACGAAGGCCTGGCCGCGTACTCGCAGGAGATCGCCCGCGATCCAGCGATCAAGGTGATGGTGATCCGCGGCGCGGGCGACAAGGCCTTCGCCGCCGGCACCGACATCTCGCAGTTTCTCGAATTCGGGAGCGGCGAGGACGGCATTGCCTACGAGGAACGGCTGGGCGCCTGCCTGGAAGTGATCGAGCGTTGCCCCAAGCCGGTGATCGCCGCCATCGACGGCGCCTGCACCGGCGGCGGCGCGGCGATCGCCTCGGTGTGCGACCTGCGGGTGGCCACGCGCGCCTCCAAACTCGGCTTTCCGGTCGCGCGCACGCTGGGCAACTGCCTGTCGGTCAAGAACCTGGCACGCATGTCGGCGCTGATCGGCCAGTCGCGCGTGACCGAACTGATGTTCACCGCGCGCCTGGTGAGCGCGGAGGAAGGCGCGGCCATCGGCTTCCTGCATGAAGTAGTCGATGATGGCGCAGCGCTCACCGCGCGCGTGGCTGAACTCGCCCGATCCGTCGCCGGCCTCGCGCCGCTGACGCTCGCGGCCACCAAGGAGCAGTTGCGCCGCCTGCGCGAAGGCATGCTCTCGCATGTGGACGACCATGACCTGGTGCGCATGTGCTTCGGCAGCGAGGACTTCAGAAATGGCGTGAAGGCCTTCGTCGGTCGCAAGCCGCCGGTGTGGACCGGGCGCTGATCCGCGACGGCTGCACGCGATCCGCCGCCGGCCTGCCCTTACCAGCGACGCGACGCGAGGATGTCGCGCATCCGCGCCGCCGCGTCGGTGATATCTTCCATACCCGCCGCCAGCAGATGCGGAGCCAGGCGCAACGCGTCCGCCCTGGCGTCCGATGAAGAATGGTCCGTCACACCGGCCCGCTCAGCCGAGCGTCACGTCGAAGCTTGCGCGCCTGTGCGCCCCGGCCGGTTCGAGCTTCACCGTCACCAGCGCGCGCTGCGCCTGGGTCATGGCCCGGTAGAGAAAGTCGCGCTGGTTCTGCGCCTCGCCCTCGACGAACATCTGCGTGATCAGGGCCGGCTGCCTGGGCGCTCTCGCGGCCAGGTGGATGTGCGGGGTGCGGCCGGCATAGGACACCGGGCTGATGGTCTGGAAGGCATAGCGTCCGTCCGCGTCGGTGCGGCTCCAGCCGAAGCCTGCGAAGTTGCGGTCGCGCTCATCCGGCGTGGCGTCGCGCGAGTGGGCATAGCGGCCCAGCGCGTCGCACTGCCAGATCTCCACCCGACAGCCCGCGACCGGCTTGCCGAATCGGTCCAGCACGCGGCCTTCCAGTGCAAGCGGGGCGGCTTTTCCCAGCATGGCGCCGCGGATCAGATTGCTCATCGGCTCGGCGGTGAAGGCCTCGGGATAGAAGGGGCCCTCGGTCATGGCGGGGGTGGGTGTGCGCGGAGACTGCGCGCGGAGCGCGCCGGCGGGCACGCCGAGCAGGGCGGCGGAGGCAACAAAGCGGCGACGGGTCAGGGCCATGGGAATCTCGGGACTCGGTTGGGCGGCGCAACGGGCGCACGAACTGGGATTATGCGCAAAATTCCGCGCTGGTCAGCGGCGCGAATTGACAAACCGGGGTGCCCTGCCTACCCTCGCGTCCGGCCTCACCCACAGGCGCGCCCAAACCCGCGATCCCGCGCCGCCCGGAGACACACGCATGGAACGTTCATTCGCCGCCGAGATCGAGTTGCTCAAGCTCGGCGAAGGCGCGCTGTTTCGCGGCGAGGGCATCCTCGCCGTCACCAAGGCGCTGCTGCAGTCAGGCGTGTCTTATGTCGGCGGCTACCAGGGTGCGCCGGTGTCGCACCTGCTCGACGTGATGGTGCAGGCGCGCGATTATCTGGACACCCTGGGCGTACATGTGGAGTCCTGCACCAACGAAGCCTCGGCCTGCGCGATGCTGGCCGCCTCGATCAACTACCCCGCGCGCGGCGCGGTGACCTGGAAATCGATCGTCGGCACCAACGTCGCGGCCGACGCGCTCTCCAACCTGGCCTCGGCCGGGGTCAAGGGCGGCGCGCTCATCGTGGTGGGCGAGGATTACGGCGAGGGCGCCTCCGTCATCCAGGAGCGCACCCATGCCTACGCGATGAAATCCTCGGTCTGGCTGGTCGATCCGCGCCCCAACCTCAAGACCATCGTCAAGACGGTGGAGCAGGCCTTCGAACTCTCGGAGGCTTCGAACACCCCGGTGATCATGGAACTGCGCATCCGCGCCTGCCACGTGCAGGGCGAATTCACCACCCGCGAGAACCGCGCCCCGCAGGTCTCGACCCGCGCGCCGCTGGCCGAGCCTGCCGCGTTCCTGTACGACCGGCTGTCGCATCCCCCGGTGACCTTCCGCCAGGAAAAGCTCAAGGGCGAGGTGCGCATGCCGGGGGCGCGCCGTTTCATCCTCGACCGGGCGATGAACGAACTGTTCGATGGCAAGCGCGCCGAGGTCGGCATCATCGTCCAGGGCGGCCTGTACAACAACCTGATCCGCGCGCTTGAACTGGCCGGTCTGGCCGATGCCTTTGGCGACACCGACGTCCCCATCCTGTGCCTGAACGTGGTCTACCCGCTGGTACCGGAGCAGATCGCCGCCTTCTGCGCCGGCAAAGAGAAGGTGCTGGTGGTCGAGGAAGGCCAGCCCGAATACATCGAACAGGAAATCGCCACCCTGCTGCGCCGCGCCGACCTGCAGACCAGGCTGCACGGCAAGGACCTGCTGCAGGCCGCCGGCGAGTACTCGACCGAGGCCATCCTGGCCGGGGTGACGAAGTTCATCGAGGGCGCCGGTACGGCGGCGCTCGAGGCAGCACACGCCGCCCGCGAGGATGGCGCACGCCTGCTGGGCCACCCGGTGCCACCGCGCCCACCGACCTTCTGCGTCGGCTGCCCGGAGCGGCCGGTGTTCTCGGCCATGAAACTGGTACAGCAAGACATCGGCAAGCTGCATGTGGGCGCCGACATCGGCTGCCACGCGTTCGGCACCTTCGAACCTTTCTCGCAGGGCAATTCCATCCTGGGTTACGGCATGAGCCTGGCCTCGATCGCCGGGGTCACGCCCTTCCAGCAGCGCCGTTCCATCGCCATCATGGGCGACGGCGGCTTCTGGCACAACGGCCTGCTCTCGGGCGTGTCGTCGAACCTGTTCAACAAGGGCGACGGCCTTTTGGTGATCATGAAGAACGGCTACACCTCGGCCACCGGCACGCAGGAACTGATTTCCTCACCGGAGGAGGAATTGAAGCGCATCGCCGGCGCCGGCAGCGCCACCGACACGCAGATGACCATCGAGGACACCTTGAAGGGCGCCGGTGTCAAGTGGATGCGTACCGTGCACAACTACCGGGTGGCCGAAATGATGGCCGCCCTCAAGGAGGCGCTCACCACCCGCGCGCCGGGTCTGAAGGTGATCATCGCCGAGGGCGAATGCCAGCTGGAGCGCCAACGGCGCATCCGCCCGCTCAACGCGGCTGCGATCAAGCGCGGCGAGCGCGTGGTGCGGGTGCGCTACGGCATCGACGAGAACGTCTGCACGGGCGATCATTCCTGCATCCGGCTCTCCGGCTGCCCCTCGCTCACCATCAAGGACCCGTCCGATCCCCTCAAGGTGGACCCGGTGGCGCATGTCAACAACAATTGCGTGGGCTGCGGCCTGTGCGGCGAGGTGTCGCATGCGGCCACGCTGTGCCCGAGCTTCTACCGCACCGAGATCGTCATCAATGCCACCGCATGGGATCGGTTCAAGCGCGGGGTGCGCGAATTCTTCATCGGGCTCATCGCGCCGAAGCGCCGTGCAACCCAGGGAGCGCAGGCATGAGCGGCGCGCGCAACCTCACCTTGGTAATCGGCGCCCTCGGTGGTGAAGGCGGCGGCGTGCTGGCCGACTGGGTGGTCGCCACCGCCCAAGCCGCCGGATACCCGGTGCAGGCCACCTCGATTCCCGGCGTGGCACAACGCACCGGCGCCACCACCTACTACGTGGAGATCCACCCGCAAAAGCGCGAAGCGCTGGGCGGGCGCGAGCCGGTGATGTGCCTGGCCCCCGCGGCCGGCCAGGTCGACGTGCTCTTGTATTCGGAACTGGTGGAAACCGCGCGTGCGGTGCAACTGGGCCTGGTGACCAGCCGCACCACGCTGATCGGCTCCACCCATCGCGTGTACCTGACCGCCGAGAAGATGCAGATGGGCGACGGCCGCGTCGATACGGCGCGTGCCATCGCCGCCATCGAGGGCGCCGCGAAAAAGGCCATCCTGTTCGATATGGAAGCCGAGACCGCCAGCGCCGGCACCGTGATCTCGGCGGTGATGTTCGGTGCGCTGATCGGCTCCGCTGCCTTGCCGCTGGCACGCGCCGACGCCGAGGCTTCCATCCGCGCCGGTGGCAAGGGCGTGGAGGCAAGCCTGAAGGGCTTTGCGGCAGGCTACGCGCGCGCCGCCGGCACGGCCTCGGCACAAGTGCCGGCCGGTGCATCGGCGCCCGCGCCGGCAACATCCGCCGCTCGCAAGCCCGCCAGTGCCGCGGATCTGGCTGGTCGCATCGAGGCCTTCCCGGACAGCGCACGCGACATTATCGCGCTGGGGGTGGAACGCTGTTGTGACTACCAGGACCCGGCCTATGCCGCGCAATACCTCGACCGGCTGGCGCGCGTGCTGGAGGCGGACCGCGCGCAGGGCGGCGGGCCGCTTTTCATGACCACCCGCGAAACCGCGCGCTTCCTGGCCCTGTGGATGTGCTACGAAGACGTCGCCCGCGTGGCCGACCTCAAGTCGCGCCCCGAGCGCTTTGACGGCATCCGCGCCGAAGCCGGCATCGGCAACGACGAACCGATCAAGGTGGTGGAGTTCTTCAAGCCCGGCTTCGATGAAGTGGCCGACCAACTGCCGCCGGGCCTGGCCGACCGGGTGCGTGCCTACGGCAGGAAGCGTGGACGCGCGGCGATTTTCGAGAACGGCATCCATGTGGAGAGCACCTCGGTCTTTGGCACCCTGCAACTGCGCGCGATGGCGACCCTGGGCCGCTGGCGGCGCAAGTCGTCACGCTTCATCGCGGAGCAGGCGCTGATCGAACGCTGGCTGGCCGCCATCGTCGCCGCGCCATCGGCCGCGCTGGCAAGCGAGATCGCCCTCACCGGGCGGCTCATCAAGGGCTATTCGGAAACACACGCGCGGGCCAAGGAAAACTTCCTGCGCATCCTCGAGACCATCATCGAAGGCGGCCGCATTGCCGACACGGGTGAACGCGCCCAGGCCGTAAAGCGCGCACGCGAGGCGGCCCTGGCGGCCGCCGAGGCCGGGCCGCTGGATACCGCACTGGCTGCCTATGGCGTGGCGCCGCGTGAACCCAAGGCCATACCCATGACCTTTCATCCCCGCAAGAAGGCCGCCTGAGCCTTCGGGAAACGCAATCCAGATCCGAAGAAGGAGACGTCGCGTGAAGCTTGCCTCGTACAAAACCCTCGCGGCGGCCACCGCGCTCGGCCTGGCCACCCTAAGCGGGCTGACGTTTGCCCAGGCGTGGCCCGCCAAGCCGATTCGCATGATCGTGAACTTTCCCGCCGGCGGCGTAGCCGATGTTGTCGCGCGGGCCGTATCGCCAGGGCTGGGCGAGGCCATCGGGCAGCAACTGGTGATCGAGAACCGCCCCGGCGCCGGCGGCAACATCGGCGCGGATGCGGTCGCCAAGGCCCCGGCCGACGGTTACACCCTGCTCATGAGTTCCGGCGGCACGATCTCGATCAACCCCTCGCTCTACGCCAAGATGCCGTTCGATCCCGCCAAGGACCTGCAGCCGGTGGCCGCCGCCGCCCGCGTGCTGGTGTTCCTGGTGATACGGCCGGACCTGCCGCCCAAGGACGTCAAGTCCTTCATCGACTACGTGCGCGCGAACCCGGGCAAGCTTTCCTACGGCTCGCCCGGCAACGGCAGCTCGCCGCATCTGGCGGGGGAAATGTTCAAGAGCGCCGCGCGCCTGTACGCGACCCACATACCCTACCGCGGCGCCGCGCCGGCGCTCACCGACCTGCTGGGCAACCAGCTCGACTTCATGTTCGACCCGGGCATCGGCTTAACCCATGTGCGCAGCGGCAAGCTGCGCCTCTTGGCGGTGGGCAGCCCGAAGCGCTCGCCGCTGTTCCCCGAGGTGCCGACCCTCGACGAAGCCGGGCTCAAGGGCTTCGATGCCGACAGCATGTTCGGCTTCTACGCCCCTGCCGGCGTGCCGCAGGACATCGTCGCGCGCCTGAACCGTGAAATCAACCGCCAACTGCAAACCCCGGCGATCCGCGATCGCGTGGCGGCACTCGGGGGCGAGGTGGCGCCCATGACGCCCGCGGAATTCGCCGAGCGCGGCCGTCGCGACGCAGAACGCTTCGGCGCCATCATCCGGGAACGCAAGATCGTCGGGGATTGATTCGCCGCG